>QMCD01001465.1_pt1 | contig 24505 bp, 19 predicted proteins | sample 1821841 | NCBI WGS metagenome assembly QMCD01 (sample SAMN01991225, study PRJNA193472) | Termite gut metagenome, whole genome shotgun sequencing project. | isolation source: worker | host: Macrotermes natalensis | reverse complement strand
CTGGAATCGAGTGTTGCGGCAGATTCAGCTTTGTACGACATTACGATACAGATGGCGCAGTCTCTTCTTGAGGGAGGGCTTGCTGACTGGATTGATGCCGATAACGTTACGAATCAGCCTCCTTCTATTACCGCTCCCCCGGCGCCGGCCGAATCTTCAGGTAATATTACCATACGGAATAATTCTTCCAGTACCGGAAATATTATGTCTACGGTAATTATTTATGAAGGTTACGAAGCGAGGGGAGAACCTTATGCAATTTACAGTGAGCCGGTACTCGGCGGTCAACAGGTAAGCTGGAATCTTCCGGAAGGCGTTTATACTTTTGAAACCTTCCTTAATAACCGGAGTGAAAGTTTCGGGTCAGGATTAACCGGCGGCGGTAAAGCCACTGTGGGAATTACTTCAGACAGCGTGTATATCGCTAATTTTTCTGACGGGTATTTAGGTTCCTTTAGCAAAAGATAATCAGGAGAACAAAAATAATGAAGAACAGCACACATTATTTGCATAAATTAACAATACCAGTATTGCTTGTGTGCTTGTTCTTTGTGATGAGCTGCGTTACGGACGGGAACCCGGTCATCAATGAACAGGGAAACGAGGGAAGTATTTCTCTCGGCATCGAACTGGAAAACAAGGGAACCTTTGCGGGTGTTTCCGTTCCGGAGTGGCTTAGAACATACGTTGAAAAAGGCGTTTCGGCTCTCCAAAGCATGGACCTTTACAGGGATAAATATTGCATTGTCGGCGAGGAAAGCGGCGTAAACAGGCAGTTTGTTCTTGCATGGGCGGACCAGGCAAGCGCCCAGCAGCGCATCGGTGCGCTGCTGCGTACAAATATAGCAAGCCGTTATGAAGCCGCCGTAGACGCGGCGGCGTCTTCATCGGGAGGATCGCCGGAAACGGCTTCCGGCCAGTACCGGCAGGAAATTGACAATATCATCAATGCTCTTGTGAACGTATCGTACAGCGGGGCGCAGCGCGAAGCCGATTGGTGGAGCCTTCGCCGCCGTTACGACCCTGATAACCCGGAATTATACACCGATGAATACACCGCGTATGTGTTGTATACTGTGCCTAAAACTGAAATGAATCGGCAGATTGCCCTTGCGCTTGAAACAAGCGTGTCAAAAGATTCCGATTTGTATGATGTTACTATCGGTATCGCGAGGGACATTCTTCTTCAAGGTTACGATGAAACTGTTATCCAGAACGCCGCCGCTGTTGTGCGGAGCGCCGCGGATTCCTACAATCCGCCGGACAGTGCCGTTGCTCTTGCGTTGGAAGAAGTGAGTCCTCTTGACGAATACATAACCGGGCGGGAAGTTGCGGCTTCTATCTTTGGAGCATATAAGCCGTATACAGAGGATGCTTCCCTTACGGATTATGTGAATAAAATCTGCGCTGCCCTCGTGATTAATTCTCCCGATCCGGCGCTGTTTAACGGTTATCATGTAATAATTCTGGATACGGATGAGATAAACGCTTTTGCCACTCCCGGCGGACATATCCTTGTTACACGGGGCCTTGTGTCTACTGCTGAATCGGAAGATGCTTTGGCAGCGGTTATCGCCCACGAAATCGCTCACATTCAGCTTCGTCATGGCCTCCGGGCGATACAAACAAACCGCGATGTGGGAGATTGGTTCAGTCAATTTACGCTTTCCGGGGCAAAGACAATTTCGGACGCGATCAATTCGGGTTATTCCCAAACTCAGGAATTTGACGCGGACATTACGGCTCTGGCTCTTCTTGCCGCCGCCGGTTACAGTCCGCAGGGCTTAATCGATATGCTCCGGGAACTGGAAAAAAAACAGAGCGGCATAGGAGGCGGTTTTAATAGTACGCACCCCAGTCCCGCAAGCAGGCTTGTGAACGCTCGTATAGCCTGCAATCGTTACGCGCGTCTTCCCGATACCCGTCAGTTCCGCCGGGAACGTTTTGCGGAAGCGGCGGGAATATGAAAGGATAATTGGCAGGGATAAGGACGGAATAATAATGGTATATAAGACCGAAGATGGAAAGATCTTTAACACGGAAGGTGATGCGGAAAAACATAGGGATGAGCTTGACCGCCAGAAAGCGGAATCAGACAGCCGCGTTAGAGCAAGATATGCCGATACCTATCATTATTTTAAAAACGCGGGAACGCTCTTTGATCAGGGTGATTATGACGGCGCTATCGCTGCGTATAGTGAAGCCGCGTATTCTACGCCGAATGATCCTGTTATTTTTAATATGCGCGGTCAGGCCTATAGCAGGAAAGGCGATTACGACCGAGCTATTGCCGACCACAATCAGGCGCTGCGTATACACAGATATAAAGGAGGCACTTTTCAGGTAGGAACGGCCTATTTCTTACGCGGTTACGCATATTCTGGAAAAGGCGATTATGACAGCGCTATTGCCGATTATAATGAGGCGCTGAAATCCCGTTATGTTGGTGTTTATAATTTAGATAATAACATAATTCGTCAGATTTATTACAACCTCGGTTTTGCATACGATAAGAAAGGTCAGGAAGACCTTGCTATAGAAAATTATAAAAACGCAGCGGATTACGGCGACAAAGCCGCGCTGGAAAATCTTATTAACAGAGGTATAAAGTATATGCGTGAATCCAAAAATCCGGCTTCTGTATCGTCCGGTTCCGCTGGACCCGTATCTGGATCTGCCAGACCCGTATCTGGATCTGCCAGACCCGTATCTGGATCTGCCAGACCCGTATCTGGTTCCGCGCGCCCGGTCAAAGCCCCTAAGAAAAAAATTAAATGGCCTCTCGTTATACTGAATGTATTTTTATCAATTGCTTTTGGTTTGGGGATGATACTCCTTATCAGATGGGGTTATACACTGTTTACCGGAAAGAATTTGGGAATCCTTCTGACGGTTATTATGTTGCTTGTAATAATTCCCCTATATAGCGTAATCTTTGCGTTCAAGAAAGTAGTGCTTATTGTACTTTTGGGTATTCTTTCGGTATCGGGCTGGCTTATGTTTACCGGGATTATTTCGAAGTATATTGATTTGGAGAAAGTTTCATCATTTGTGTCATTTTTTCAATCCGGCGCTTCGAATCAATCTTTTACTGTTACACAAGACGTGAACTTCCGGGATAATCCCGGCACGGGCTCGAATGTTATCAGAGCCTTAAAAGCAGGCGACACCGTAACAGTTACAGGCGACGCTCAGAACGGCTGGATTCCAATCGAACATGAAGGCGATTCAGGCTGGGTCAGTGCGGAATTTATCAGCCGGTAGTTTGTTGTTTTTGACGGTGAATAACAGGAACTCTGTATACCTATAGTCAAACAAAAAAGAAGTATAAAAAGGGGAGAGATGTTTTAACATGAGCCGGAGTAAAAAGAAAACGCCAATGGGAGGAATGACAAGTTCGTCATCGGAAAAAGAAGACAAAAAGATTTGGCACAAAATTTTCCGCCGAAAAAATAAAGCTCTTGTAAAGCATGATGACGCAAACGCAGAAGTGCTTTATCCCATTGAAAAAGAAGTTTCTAATCCGTGGCTGATGGACAAAGACGGCAAGGTACTCTATGACAAAGAACATGAAGAAAAAATGAGGAGAAAATAATGAACGAAGAGCACGATGCGGATTATTATAGTGAAAAAGGCATGGAATACTATTCTGAAAGTAACAAAATCGCGGCTCTTGCGTTTTTGGGCCGTGCCTCGGAACTTGGCGCTTCTTCTCTTAGACATGATGTCTGCCTCGCCGAGTTTTACGAGGAGACAGCAGATTATGAAAGAGCGCTCACCGTGTGGAACCGCATCATCGCCAATCTGGAGCAAAACCCCATAATACCCGATGAAGGTATACCTCTACAATTTTACAATTACCGGGCTTGTATTTTTATTTGCCTTGAAAAATATGATGAAGCTATCGCTGATTATACTCATGCCATTGAAATTGACGGTACCGACGCTTCTTACTTCAACGGACGCGCTCAAGCTTATTATGCCAAAGAAAATTACATGGCGGCGCTTTTAGATATGTGCAAAGCGCTCTATTATGACGATACGAATGCTTGGTACTGGGACCGCCGTGCCTCAATCTTTTCAACGCTTGAAAACAAAGATGCCGCCGCTCATGACGTCTTCCGTTCCTATCTGACTCGATGTAAGGAAACTGCATCTGATGATAATGACGAAGATGAAGAATCGAATCCTCAGTTAAAAGACTTTATTTCTACGAACAAGTTATTCGATATTGACCGGAACCCCGAAGGCAGCATTGTTCTTCGTATCAATGAATCAGTGCATGGACCTATACTTCCTGAAATTTTTTATGACGGAGGGAACAATGTATTGTTTAGGCGGTGTTTTGATGAGTTTATTTTCTTGGAAAATATTTCTCCTGATATCCGGGATGCGCTGTATCAAGCGGATAGTATTTTAGCAAATGAAGTGTTGGATTTATCGGACGATTTATTACTTGAAAACAGATTTTCTCCCCGCCGCGAATATACGGTGAAGATCCGCAAATATCCTGCCAACGGTTCTCTCGATTCCATTGATTCTGTAACAGAGAACGGTTATTTCTTTTTCGCGTATCTTGCTTCACGTGTAAGGGCAAATCCTGATAAGCCTGTTAATGAAATTATCGGCATAGAAGATTACGCGAATCTTGCCGCGGTGCTTGCCCGCGAAGAAGATTATGAAAGCCTTCAGCGTTTTCACGATTCTGTTTTAGCGGGCGGCGAAGGCGGCGCGGCTTTTGCGAATCTTGCCCTCAACAAAACAGTAAGCGCGGCGTTTATCAGTTGGCAGCCGACGCCGCTTTTCTATATTACCACCAAAAAGGTTTGGGCCGGAATGCGGGACGGCGTGAAGATGCTTCGTTTTCTTGCTGCACTTGGCGCTGATCCGAATATGCCCAGTGCGGAAGGTGATACGCCTTTGTACAATCAATGTTTAAGAGTTTTGCAGCCGGAAATTCTGAAAACACTTTTGGAAATAGGCGCCGATCCCAACCAGGATTGTTACATGGAAGAAGGTAAATTCCGAACCTTTATGGCGACGCTTTTTCCGGACGGATATGATGAAGAAACGGATATATTCATTCCAATCACTAAAGATCAGCTTAAACGAATAAAACTTTTTATCGATTACGGCGCGGATGTAACATATACATATGATTCGGGAGAAAACGCGCTCAGCCTTGTGCTTGCTTATGCGAAAGATGAAATACGCGAAGAGCTTGTAAACCTGTTTGTCAGCAAAGGCGCGGATGTTAAAGCGGCGATTAAGGGATTGAAAAAAGGAGCGGCAAACGGTCTTGTCCCGTATCAAAAAGCGCTGGCTGATCTTCCCAATATCGCTGCCCTCAAGCCCAATCCTCCCGCGTGTCTTGACGGCTGTGAAGGGTTGGCAAAAGACGATTTAAGCGAAGCATGATACAATGCTGGAGTTAAAAAGGAAAATCAAATGGAAAATAAAGCAATCATAGGATTTACAGAAGCGCTGGAAGAAGCAGTCAAATTGCAGACAGCGAAAAATTATGAAGATGCGGCTCTCATTCTTGGAAAGACGGTGGAAATTGTCGAAGAAGCGGGAATGTATGAAGATACGGATGATGAAAAATTTTTCTGCTTTAACAATGTACTTGAACAAATTTTGTATAATGAAGTTTTCAATCCCGGGAAAGAGCTCAAACAAGTACCTGATAACTACGCGGATATGTATCATAAATACGGAGCGCTGCTTTTTGAAGCGAAGCGTTATGATGAAGCCGAGGCGGTGTTGAAAAAAGCCGTGCGCTGGAATCCTGTTGATACAGATATCCTTTTTGAGCTTTCGGAAGTGTACAAAGTGCGCGGCGATTGGGAAACATTTCTCCCTATCATGAAACAGTGTCTTGCCTATGCATATTCCAAGCGTGCCCTTGCGCGAAGTTACCGCAATCTTGGGTTTTACTTTATCGAACAGGAAAAATATGATACGGCCGCCGCCCTGTATTTATTCAGTCTTTTCTTTGAATCTGAAAACGAAACCGCTTATTATGAGCTTGGCTACATTAAAGAGAAAACCGGAAAAACTCCGCACCAGCCTTCAAACAAAGAAGAAGCTTCTGTTCTCATAAAACTCATTGAAGACAACGGCGTACAAACCTGGGCGAATCCGCAGGTTATTGATATTGCCCTTTCAATGGGACGTGAAGCGATGAAGGGAAATATGCCCGATGAAGTCCGGTATTTTCTCGGCATCGCTTATGAATTAAGCGGAGACAAAGAGATTGGAGAAGTTCTTGAACGCCTCGAGTATCAGGATGAAGACGAATACGAACAGGATGAGGGAAAGTACGACGGTGAAATCTAGGCGGATGATGGATTATGCGGACAAGCAAATTCTCATCAGTCTTCGCGGTTCCGCCGGTGAAGGCTATGAAAACTCGAAGGCTGAATTACGGGAATTCTTTGAAGAGCTGCAAAAAGATGCTGAAAGCGATGATCCCGTTGCCTGGTTCAACCTCGGCATGTTTTTCTATTACGGTGTTGACACAGATGACAGCGACGAGAAAGCGGCAAAGTGGTTTAAAAAAGCGGCCTTTGCTTTTCACAATAACGGCGATGATGATAACGCGCGTCTCTGTCTGCGCCGTGTTCCCGAAGATGCGGAAACGCGCGCCCTTCTTTCTGCAATGCCCCGCGATGATTAGGAGAAGCGCCGCTGCTGGGATTTACCTTTATGTACAATACTTCCTCAATACCGCCAGAACTTCATCTATATCCAAAGGTTTTCCAAGGTGACCATTCATGCCGGCGGCTATACAGTTATCAATGTCTTCCTTGAACACATTGGCAGTCATCGCGATAACGGGTATCTCCTTACGCTTGGGATTTTTTTTCTTTAATGTTTCTTCAAAAGCCCGAATGCGGCGGGTCGCTTCCAGCCCGTCCATAACCGGCATCTGCATATCCATAAATATAACATCATATTTTTCGGGGTTTGCTTTGATTTTTTTCAGCGCTTCTTGTCCGTTTTTTGCTTCATCAATGCTGATCCCTGTGCCGCTCAAAAGCGTAATAACAATTTCACGATTAATATCGATGTCTTCGGCGAGCAGTAATTTTTTCCTCGTAAACCGGTCATTCGAGGTTTCGGATTCTTTTTGAAGGGTGTTTTCGATATCAAGATATGCGTTAACGCATTCAATAATGGTTGATGTGAACAGCGGCTTCATTAAATATCTATTCACGCCCGCTTTAGCGGCCTCTTCCCTGATTGTCTGCCAATTGTCAGAGATAAGCGTTATTACAGATTTTTTCCCATTACCGGCCTGCTTTATTTGCCTTGCAAGTTCAATACCTTTTACATCGTTCATCTCAATAAAATATATGCCGTAAGCGCCGTTTTTCTCTATCATTCTGAGAGCTTCGGAAGCGCCGCGTGCTGTATTGCATGTTATACCAAGCTGTTCAAATAAGGTTTTAAAGTACCCCCGGGTAAGCTCTTCGTTATCAACGGCAAGAATGGTTAAATCTTCCCGCTTTATTTCCGGGTTAAGCTGCGACAAAAGGGTCTGTTTACCGCGGGTAGTTTTTATCGTGAAGAAAAACTTTGCTCCTTTGCCCAGTTCCGATTCAATCCAAATATTCCCGCCCATAAGTTCGACAATACGCCTGCTTAGCGCCAATCCAAGACCGGTTCCGCCGAATACACGGCTGGTTCCGCTTTCCGCCTGGGAAAACGGCTTGAACAGCCTTTTCTGCTGTTCAACAGAGATACCTATGCCGTTATCGGCTATTTCAAATTGCAGTGTGCAAATGCCGTTTTTCTCTTCCGTCAGCGATACCTTAAGAGCGATCTTGCCTTTTTCCTGCGTAAACTTATTTGCGTTGGAAAGCAAATTGGTAATAACCTGCAGCAGCCGCTGATCGTCGCATACAATAAAGCGGGGAACATTGATGTCCGCCGCAACGCTGATCTTCTGCTGTTTTTCGTCTATTTTGAAACTGACTACCGAAATTGCCTTTTGCAGCATCTTTTCAATATTAAACTCGACAGGGGACAACTCAAGTTTGTTCGCTTCGATCTTGGACATATCAAGGATGTCGTTGATAACATTTAAAAGATTGGTCGAAGCGTCTTCTATCCTGTTTAACGCGTATTCTTTGCGTAAAAGATCATCAGTGCTTTTGCTGATTTTTATCATACCGATAATGGCGTTCAGCGGCGTGCGCATCTCGTGGCTCATGTTGGCAAGGAAATCGCTTTTTGCTTTGTTTGCGGAGTTGACATTTTGAATCATTTCATGACGGAGCAGGGCGCTTGTAATCATTGTTCCGCAAGAATGTAAAATATCCTGCTCTCCCTTATCCAAAAGCCGCCCTTTGCCGCAATGAACGAAACTCATGAATCCCCAAAAATGTTCGTGTACAAATAATGGTGAAATAAACAAAAATCTGATATTTCTTGACCGCATCAGCTTTTGTTCCGCCGCCGGCACATCTTCAACAAAATTATTGACGCAGTTTCCGCTTGATAGTATTTTTTCCCAAACGGATATGGCCGCGTCGTAAGACATTTCTGCCGTAACACCCTTGTTTGCCCGAGAATTGGCGTTCCTCAGCCATTCGTAGATTTGTGTACAATGCAGTTTGCCGTCTTTGATGCCGTTTATCCACATAGATACGCGGTCAGCATCTATCGTTTTGCCCATCATTTCCATGCAGTATGTTATAGTTTTGTTGAAATTGGCCTCTTCTGTTTGCAGCAGGACATTTGCCACGGTGTTTGACATGTTAACCAAATTGTTATGCTGCTCAATCTTTTGCGACATTTCTTTTTCTTTTCGCAGATCGCGCGCATAAGCAATAACGGCAAATCCGTCCTTGTAATTAGTCCGGACAAGCGGAACATCAAGCGGAACAAGTTCTCCGTTTACCGTGTAGTGCCACCATTCGCAATGGCAATAGCCTGTTGAAAAAGCTATGCTAAAAGCCTCAGTGACCTTATCTTTTGACAGTGTACCGTCAGGCTGATATTCCGGCATTAAGAGATTGAATTTTTCAATACATTCCTGCTTGCTCTTGAATTCAAATATTTTTAACGTGGTTTCGGAGCAGTCAATAATTTTCCGGTTTTTATCCCACAATGTTATGGCAAGAGGAGCTTCTTTAATCATAAGTTTGATACGTTCTTCCGTTTCATACGTTTTTTGCTGCATCAGCTTTTTGTCGGTTATGTCTTCCAGCGCACCGGCTATCCGGATAGGAAGTCCCTTGCTGTCCCTCATCGTGGTTCCGAATGCCCGAAAATACCGGTATTCCCCGCTTTTCATCATGAGGCGGTATTCCAAATCGTAAGGCGTTTTTCCCTTATGGTCATTTATGCTTCCCAAAAAGGCCGCTATGGTTCTTTCGCGGTCATCGGGATGCAGACGGTCGATCCAGCTTGACAGAATATTCGGAAAATCTTCCTCGGAAGAAAACCCAAGCATATCCCTGAATTCCTGGGACCATGTAACTATGTTGCCGGGATTGTCTACATCTCCGTTTACTATGAACATATCCCAATGGGCGATGCCCGCCGCTTTGCTTGTAAGCCTGTATTTTATTAAATCATACTCTGTGGCAGCCTGATAGTTTTTAAGAGCCTCGTTCAGTAAATAAACAGCCTGCTGCTCTTCACCGGAAAGATTTTTTGTATCAAAATTTATGTTAAAATCACATATTTCGCTCGCTTTAACGAGTTGTCCCAATATTCCAATCAAACTTTCATAATGTTCTAATGCCATACTAAATATGATAATGAATACAGCGGCAAAAATCCACAAAGTTGAGGCAGCCGCGAATTCCCTGTTTTCCCTCGCATAAGTCATTGTATTCAGTTATAGTTACTGCATGGCATATAAAGATTTGCAGGATTTTATCGCGGTTCTGGAAAAAAACGGCGAGCTTAAACGGATCACGGTTGAGGTCGATCCTGTTCTTGAAATTACGGAAATAGCCGGCCGCGTGATGAAGGAAAAAGGGCCTGCCCTTTTGTTTGAGCATGTAAAGGGGTCGGCGTATCCGCTTTTGATCAACGCGATGGGAAGTGAGAAACGGATGGCGATGGCTCTTTCCGCGGAAACTCTCGACGAGAAAGCAAAGGAAATTGAAGAACTTATTGCGTGGGCTTGGTCTCACATTCGGGATTTTAATGTCCTGAAAAGTATTCCGTCCGCTTTGCCGAAACTGCCTACAGCCTTGAGTCTCTTTCCAAAAAGAATTGCGCCAGGAAGTAATTGATGATGAATCAGGTTTTGATACGCTGCCGATTCTGAAATGCTGGCCCGAAGACGGCGGCCGTTTTCTGACCTTGCCGCTTGTATGCACCAAAGACCCGGACACCGGTAATCAAAATATCGGCATGTATCGGATGCAGATTTACGATGATAAAACGGCGGGAATGCATTGGCACCTGCACAAAGACGGCGCGCGTTTTTTTGAAAAGTACCGTGAGCGAAACGAACGGATGCCTGTGGCAGTCGCGCTGGGCTGCGATCCCGCGGTAACATACGCCTCCACCGCGCCGCTGCCGGAAGGAATTTGGGAAATGCTTTTTGCCGGATTCCTCCGCGGAAAAAGCGCGGAAATTACCAAAGCCACTTTGAGCGATCTTGATGTTCCGGGCGACGCCGAGTTCATTCTTGAAGGCTATGTCGATCCAAAAGAGCTTCGCACAGAAGGCCCCTTCGGAGACCATACCGGTTTTTATTCGCTGGAAGATGAATACCCTGTTTTTCATCTGGAGCGGATTACCCGAAGGAAGCATCCTGTGTATCCCGCTACGATAGTGGGCATCCCGCCGAAAGAAGACTGCTGGATGGCAAAGGCAACCGAGCGTCTTTTTCTCCCTTTTCTAAAACAGCTCTGCCCCGAAATCGTGGATCTTTCCATGCCGATTGAAGGCGTATTTCACAACTGCGTGATTGTTTCCATCAAAAAACGTTTCCCAGGACACGCCCGCAAGGTGATGAATTTCCTTTGGGGAATGGGGCAGATGATGTATACAAAACTTATCGTTGTGGTTGATGAAACCATTAATCCGCAAAACGCGGGTGAAACCGCCTGGTGGGTGTTTAACAACATTGACGGCAGACGGGACATTGTTCTAAACGACGGTCCCCTGGACGCGCTGGACCATTCTTCTCCTGTTCCGCGCTACGGATGCCGCATCGGAATTGACGCGACACGGAAAGGTCCCGAAGAAGGTCATCACCGTCCCTGGCCCGCTCCGCTTATTATGAACCAGGATGTGATAGACCTTGTTACGAAACGTTGGACCGAATATGGGTTTTAAGAATTCTTCGGAAAAGTTTTCGGCAAAAAATCTTTCCGCAAAGATCAGACATGTCGGCGAAGCGGTTATTTTCCGGCATACGCTTTTTTCCCTGCCCTTTGCGGTCGTCGCCTTATTGATCGAAAGCGGAGGACAGCCGCCGGTCAGAAAAGTTATCCTCATCATCCTTGCGGCAGTTTCCGCTCGGAACGCGGCAAATGCCTTGAACCGCGTTATTGACGCGGAAATCGACGCGAAGAATCCGCGCACCGCAGACCGGCACATTCCGTCGGGAACCCTGTCAAAAAAAACATTGCTTGTTTTTGCGGCTGTCATGGGAATCATCCTTGTTGTTTCGGCGGCGCTTCTTAATCCCCTCTGTGTCATGCTTCTGCCTGCTGCGGCCTTTCTGATTGGGGGCTATTCATACAGTAAACGGTTTACCTGGCTCTGCCATTACTGGCTTGGCGCCGCGTGTGCCTGTGCTCCTATGGGAACCTTCTTGGCTTTATCCGGCCGTTTTGAATTCCGCTATTTTATTCTTGCCGGAGCTCACGCGCTTTGGGTAGCGGGCTTTGATATTTTGTACGCGCTCCAGGACATCGATTTTGACAGAAGCGAACATCTGCAATCGATTCCCGCCCGCTTCGGCCCCGGCTGTGCAAGAGTTTTCGCGGTACTTTCACACACAGGAACGATTATCGGATTAGCGGCGCTGCCTTTCTTTTGGAATCTTTCGCGGTTTTATCTCTGGGGAATTGTGTTGAGCGCGCTGCTTTTAATAAGCGAACACATCATCGCCCTGGGAAAAAGCGGGCGGCATATCAGAATCGCTTCATACTCGATCAATGAAATAATTCCTCTCGTCGTGCTTTTGGGAACAATCCTGGACATGTATTCTGCGTAACAATGCTTGCCGATTCCGCCGCAGGCATAAAAAGCGCCTCTCCTATTTGACAGATTGAAAGATCATCGTATACAGTAATGATATGAATATGGAAATCTTTGCCGAAGGAATTGGGAGTATATGTTCGCGGACTCCTCTTGCCCCCGGGCGTCCATTGCGGTGGACCATTATTGTAAATCCTACAGCCGGAGGATTTACCATCAAATCCCGATGGAAGAAGCATCTTTCTGCCTTACATGCTTCGATCGAAAAATCAAAGAAGAATCCTTTGCGGCCTGGAGGCGCGTCTCCGTCTAAAACCGCCGGAGAGATGGACGCGGGAAGCGGAAGGCTCGGAGCCTTGGGGCTTGTTCCTACAAACAGGGGCGGTCATGCCGCTGAAATAGTAAAAGCGCTTGCGGAAGAAGCTGAATCGGAATACGGAAAGAACGGCGAAGCGGCTCCCTATTTTGTGCTCATTGTTGCGGGCGGAGACGGAACAAGCAGGGAAGCCTTAACGGTGCTGTATCATCTTTCACCGGTAATTCGTTCTCAATTTGTGATTATCCGCCTTCCGATGGGAACAGGCAACGACGGTTCCGATGCTTGGGAACTTGACGGCGCCCTTGATCTTCTTATCGAACCGGCAGAGCTTGATCTGCGGAGAACTCTTATTCTCACCACGTCCACGGAAAAGAAAGGCCCTTATCTTGCCTTCAATATTTTATCTTTGGGGCTGGATGCCTTTGTAACCCACATGACCAACAAGATGAAAGGTTCCATGCCCGGCGATTCGTATAAACTTTGGGTGGATGTCGCGTCGCTCCTCTACGATAGATTGTACAAAGTCAGACCCATGGAAATCCGGGCTTTTGATGCGCGTAATAATGAAGTGCTCCATTTGCATGAATCGGTGCTGCTTGGCGCGGTCGGCGAAAGCGGACACAGAACCTACGGTTCGCATAAGCGTATTCTGCCAGATGACCGCAACGTTTGTATCCTGAGACAGATGCCGCTTTTACGAAAAGTTTCGTTTAAAGAACGATTCAACGCGGGAACCCATGTCGGGCAGCCGGAAGCGGTTCTCTTTAATGCTGATAGAATCGAATTCCGTTATGAGTACCCAATCCTCGCGCAGATGGACGGCGAAACGGTATTGTTGGAACCCGAAGATTTCCCCGCGTCAATCAGCTTAAGCGATCCTGTGATTCCGGTTTTAAAGCGGATATGAGCGGAGAAAAATTTTCCTGCCGAAGCGGATGCGGCGCTTGTTGTATTGCCCCATCGATTTCAAGCGCCATTCCCGGAATGCCGCGGGGAAAGGCCGCGGGAATCAGATGCATCCATTTAAGTGATAACTATCACTGTACAATTTATCACCGGGAGGACCGTCCAAGCGTATGCGCTTCATTCACCCCGGACAGAGAAATATGCGGAAGGAGCCGCGAGGAAGCTTTATCATATCTTCACGCATTGGAACTGCTCACGCGCCCATCACCATGATGCCTGATAATTCAGCTGTTTGGCGGCCTCTCTCGTTAATACTTTTCCTTCATTTCAAAACGGTCAACGTTTCCGGTTGCTTTCATCGCCTTGGCGATTCTCGCAATATCGGCGTTGTTTGAAATCCCGACTAAAATCCGAAGCCGCGCCCCTTTGTCTTTACTGATGGACTGTTCCATATCGATAGACTGTATCCTCACGCCGAAGGATTTCAGGATATTGATCGTTTCTTTTGTATCGGGGATGCTGCTTTTGAAGGTCAGTTCAATGAGTTTATTCCGCTCACTGGGAAACATTCTCTTCTCGACCTTGTCCAACAATACCAAAGTGATGAGACTCAATACCTCCGCGGCGGCGGCGGCACGAAACATTCCGGCGCCAAGAGCCAGTCCGACAGCCGCGATAAACCAGAGCGATGCCGCGGTCGTAAGACCCCTTACATTATTCCCCAGGCGGATAATCGCGCCGGCTCCCAGAAAGCCGATCCCCGACACGACCTGCGCCGCTATTCTCCCCGGATCTCCGTTCCTGTCGGGGCTTAGTTCCTGGGGAATCCAAATAGAAAGAAGCATTAAAAGAGCGGCTCCGGTACAGATAAGGATATGCGTCCGAAGCCCCGCCACCTGATGGCGGCTTGCGCGTTCAAGCCCGATAATCGCACCTGCCGCAAAACTCAGACCAAGCCGGATAAGCATATCAACTTCCGATAAAAGGGGTACATTCATGATTCTACTATAGTTGTTTTACAGCAAAAAATCCATCATTTTGAAAGTGCCGCTACGGCCGCCCCGAACAAAGACGCCTGCTCAACAGGAGAAATGATATAGGATCTGGGACCTTTCGCGTTCAAGAGCCTGTGAAGATTCGATTCCAAAGTTTCCCGAAGTCCTTTATAGATTACGTAGGTGGTTCCTTCAACGGCAATTCTTACCGGAACCATGGGATCATACCCGGAACCTATCTTTTCAACGGCGGCCGCCGCGGCGGTCCCCGCGAAAATCCCCGCGCGCTTTGTGATAATCGAAGTCAGATACACAAACGAAGTCAGAGCGTCCCGTTCATCGGGACCGAAAAACGCGGCAACGGGCCCTTTTCCGGTTAAAGGATCATGCATGAATTCATTTATATCCCTTGTTTGGAAGAAGGGCAGGGCAAGCATTTCATCGGACTTTTTAAACGAAAGCACTTTGTCCCGAATAGCTTGTTTCATGATAAAATGGGTCAGCGGTCCAAGATACGCGCCGGCAGTCGCTTTTTCAAAAGTATACGCGCCGGGATTTTTCGTCGTTTTGTCGTATTCCTTGTCGAGCAAGCCCATGTACCGGGAATCATAATCACCCATCTCACATACGACCACTTGGGCTTGGGACGATGAAAAATTGATTTTGGGGATTTCCTTTTCCGGATAGGCTATGTTAAGCCCTGTTCCCAAAATAAAACCAATCACCGGTCCGTTTTCAACGGTATAGATTTCCGCGCTCTCATGTTTCCTTTCGTTAGAAGGAATTCCTGCCAAGCCGGAAAGAAGCGCCGCCACAGTATCATTTAAAAGGACAATCCTTTCCGGCACCTTTACGCCTTTTTTCGCAAGAGCTTCCCTCAGTCCCGCTCCAATCGCTTTCCCGATAACATCCGGGGCATCAACTTCCTTACTGAAAGCAATGAGAATTCCATCGGAATCCCTGGTCATTTCTGTTGGATAGGAAAAACAAAACCCAATTCCTTCAAGATTTTCAGCTTTTTCAAGCAAAGGAATGGCAAGATCGGCTATCGCGTCGAAAAACTGTTCCGCGCTGACCCGTCCCTGGGTGCCGGGCATCTGGGCTTTTCTGGTTCCCTCAGCGATGGTTTTCCCGTTTTCATCAAAGCGGACCAGGGCCGCGCGGAGGTTCGTTCCTCCCGCGTCCAGGGCAATGACGGTTTTTCCCGGCGGAACATAAGAAACAGGACTCAAATAGGAAGGCAGCATGGGGAGGCTCGACGGTTCTCCCCTTAGGCCCCGGTCCATATCATACTGAATATCCCGCATAAGGGTAAAAGGATCGCAAATATCGTAATGAAACCCGTAATGACGGGCAAAATCCGCTAATTGTTTTGGATCAAAGATCATGTCAAACTCCTCGCTAAGTTACTATTTTTTTTCTTTATACCATGACTGATGCGTTGTGTCATTAGTTTGCAGATTCATTCCCCAGCATTTATATTTTAAGTATAAATCGAAGAAATTGCAAAACTTCAGTTTTTGCAATTTCTTCCGCTTAAAAATGCGCATTTCACAGCCTTTAGGCGAGAAATCGCATGAGCCTCTTGCAAAACTAACCGAGTTTTGCAAGAGGCTCAATCATATCATCATTTTAAAAAGGTATTGGAGGCTTTTTCATGGAAACTCAATCAAGGAAACATTTCGGCTGGGGATATCTCATATTGGGGATTCTTCTTGTCATCACTTCGCTTATCGCGTTCAGAAATCCTTTTTCGGATATTCTGGCTCTGGCGCTGTTATTCGGCATCATGGCAATTCTTTCGGGAACATGGCTCTTTGTAAACAACGACGGAGGGCACGCGGTTCTGCGTATTATCGCGGGAATTCTGGATATTCTGATCGGAATTGCCCTGCTCATCAATCCTTGGGCGAGTGCCTTGGCCATGCCTGTTTTGTTTGCCGTTTGGTTTATTATTTCCTCTGTGTACGGGATAACGCGGCTGATACGCGTAAAGCAATATTACGGAACCGGTCACTTCTGGTTTGCCATAGTTATTAATGTACTTTGTGTTATTGCCGGCGTGCTTTTGTTGTTTCATCCTCTGGTTTCTCTTTTGACGATATCTTTTCTTGCCGGATTTTATTTTATGATGGCGGGATTTGAATCAATTGTGTATGCCTTTTCGTATACGCGGGATAATGATATCACAACATGAGGCGATTTTAGAACTAGGCGTGTTCGCCGCCGACTCTTGCTTTTGACTATCGGAACAAATTATAATGGACAAAAGAGCAGTGTATGCGACTTATCTGGAGGGCTTTATGGATCAGCATGAAATTCGGAAAAGAGCGGAAGATTATATATCAAAGGAAAAGGATGCCGGTTTCCGGGCGGAGGTTGAAAAGCTCCTTGCCGCCGAAGATTGGAAGGAACTGGAAGACCGTTTTTACCGCGATTTAGAATTTGGGACCGGCGGACTCCGGGGGATTATCGGCGGCGGATATAACCGCATGAACGCTCTTGTTGTAAAAAGCGCGACCCAGGGATTGGCCTCGTATCTTATAAAAACCTTTCCGGAAAAAGCAAAGGCAGGGGAACTTTCCGCCGCCATCGCGTATGATTCGCGCCATTATTCCGATGTTTTTTCCGAAGCCGCCGCCTGCATCTTTGCCGCGAACGGAATTAAAACTTACCTTTTCAGCGCACTGCGGCCCACGCCGGAGTTGAGTTTTGCCATCAGAACGCTGAAATGCGATACCGGAATCGTGGTAACCGCGAGCCACAACCCTCCCCAGTACAACGGCTACAAGGCCTACTGGAACGACGGTTCCCAGGTTATCCCTCCGCACGATACGGGAATTATCGATGAAGTTGAAAAAGTAAAAGAGATAAAAGAACTCGATAAAGATGAAGCCCTCGCAAAAGGCTTAATCAAGATTATTGATAAGGAAATTGATGAGCCGTATCAGGCGATGGTGAAGCATCATCTTTTCAGGCCCGATCTTATCAAAGCAAAGGCAGGCGATGTGAAAATCGTTTACACGCCGCTTCACGGAACCGGAGCCCTGCACGTTGAAAAGGTTCTGGGTGACCTCGGTCTGCAAGTAATCACCGTTCCCGAACAGCGGGAACCCAACGGCGATTTTCCCACGGTTTCCTTCCCCAACCCGGAAGAAGCCGCCGCGCTGGAGCTTGCCTTGAAACTCGGACGCGAAGTCAAAGCCGATGTCGTCATGGCAACCGACCCCGACGCGGACCGCTTGGGAATTGCCGTTCCCGACGGCAAGGGAGATTTCACGCTCATCACCGGAAACCAATTGGGCAGCCTTTTGGCGGATTATATTTTTCTTTCGATGAAAGAAAAAGGAACGCTCCCGGCAAAACCGGTAATGGTCAATTCTATCGTAACCACGGGAATGCAGAAACGGATATCCGCCCACTACGGCGCCGAATGTTTTGAATGCCTTACGGGCTTTAAATGGATTGCCGATATTTGGCGGCAGTCCGAAAGTGATGGCAAAGGACACACGGTCGTCTTTGGTACCGAAGAAAGTTACGGCTATCTTATCGAGCCGGAAGTCCGCGACAAAGACGGCATTTCGGCGGCGGCTCTTACCGCGGAAATGACGCTTTACTGGCGGAGCCAGGGAAAGAGCCTGCTTGACCGCCTTGGAGAATTGTATCAAATTACTGGATTTTGGCAGGAAACGGGTATCTCAAAATATTTCCAGGGCGTTGAAGGTCCCGCAATTATGAAAGGCATCATGGATGAATACCGGAAGAATCCTCCCCTGACTTTGGGCGGCATACAGGTTGAAAAAGTCCGCGATATTCTGGAAGGGGTCTGGAAATATCCGGGAGAGTCCAGGCAGGAAAAAGTCGATCTTCCTCCAAGCGATGTGCTTCAATTTTATCTTGCCGACGGAACCGTTGTAAGCGCCCGGCCAAGCGGCACGGAACCGAAGATTAAGTTTTACGCTACGTGCTGCGCCGAAATCAAAAACGGAAACATCGATGAGGCAAAAGCGGAAGCGGCAAAGAAACTGGAAGCCATCAGCAAAGACATCCGCGCCGTCATCGGCGAATAACAGTTGTCGCAGATAACAGTTATCGGTAAATGAATATTATTGACAACAATTATTGGTAATTACATGAATGTTTATGACTGGGTGGTATCGGACTATTTAGAGAATACGCGATTTGTTGTCTTCGATCTTGAAACCACAGGCCTCGACCCAAAGAAAGACCGCATCGTAGAGATTGGCGCCGTGAAGTTTGACCGGCGCGGCATTATTGCGCGCTTCTCCGTGTTGATTAATCCTCTCATCCCCATGCCCTCTGCGGCGTCCCAAGTGAATCATATTACCGACGCGATGCTGAAAGGGAAGCCGGTTTTAAACGAAGTGCTTCCGGATTTTATCAGGTTCATCGACAATACTGTTTTGATTGCTCATAACGCGCCCTTTGACTGCGGCTTTATCAACGAAGCGCTTTCAAATAGGTACAAGCGGACAAATAAACATGATGATGAGCCGAATCAGCCCAGTCTGCTGGATGATCCGCCGTCCGGACGGCAGGAAAATATCTGGAATTCGCCTTTTTCATCACTCCCCAATCGCATAGTCGATACCATTCAATACGCGAAAGCGGCATTCCCCGGAAGATGGAAATACAACCTCCAGGATTTGGCCCGGGACCTCGGAATACAAGCCAAGGATGCCCACCGTGCCGAAGACGACGCTAGGGTCTGCATGGAAATCTTTCTGAAATGCATTGAACGGCTGGAGCAGTCGGCGGCGTAGGAGAGAAGAACAAGATGAAGGAGCAGTCTGTATCCCCGGCACAGGACTTATTATGTTAAGCTTGATTCCTCAAACGCGGTCCACAAGTTATCACGGTTGAGGATCGGAGCTGTAACAGAAACTTCCTCATCCTTTTTGGGATGAGGAAAAGTTAAAGACCGCGCGTGCAGCCGGATGCCGCCTTCTTTCTCACTCCGTTTGGCACCGTATTTTAAATCGCCTTTGATGTGCAAACCAAGCGCCTCAAGCTGGGCCCGTATCTGATGATGCCTTCCGGTGATGAGCTGGATTTCCAAAAAGATATAATGTTCCCCCCGCCCGATTATTCGATAACGCAGTTCCGCCTTTTTACAGCGGGGATGCTCCTCTGTGTAACAGATGCTTTTATTGCGCCTGGCGTCAACTTCAATCCAGTGAATCAATTCGCCCTCTTCTGAAAGAGGCAGTGTACCTGCCGGATTTTCCACGACAGCCCAATACCGTTTATCGGCCTTCCTTTGGGCGAATTGCCGGTTCAAAAAATCAAGGGCTTCGGGAGTTCTCGCAAAAAGCATACAGCCTGTTACCGGAACATCGAGCCGGTGAACGGCTGCCGGGGCAAAAGTTTTTCCGCCGGAACTTTTTCTGCGGCCGAATTGTTCGGCTAAAACGGCGGGAAGATCAGTCATTCCGGGGCCCGCGCCCTCCGCGGCTTCTCCCGAGGCTTTATTAATCACGATGCAATAATCGTCAATGTATAAAATTCTTTCCAATTCTATTTCAATTGATGGTTTCGGTTGTTTCAATGGAAATGACTCCTAAGTTGATTTTTTCAAGAATGATTTTCTCCACCCTCGACGCAAGCGTTTCCCTGGAAATGCTTCCGTTTTCAAGGGCGGAAACGATTGCCCGCAAAGTCTTTTTCAAATCCTTTGGCCAGACCATGACAAGGTTGACGCCTGCGTTTAACGCTTCAACGACAGCATCCTCAGAATGGATGCCGCGGCCCGTAACCGCCGTCATGGAAAAATCATCCGCGATGATGATGCCGTTAAATCCCAGGTTCCCGCGCAGCCAATCCTCTATCACCGTTTTTGAAAGGCTGCCGTTTTTTTCCGCGTCCCATGCCGTAACGATGCTGTGGGAAATCATCACGGCGCGGGCTTTTCCGCTTTGCGCCGCCCGCGTAAAAGGCATGACCATCGCGTCAAGTTCGTCACGGTTCTGTTTCAGAACCGCGACACCGCTGTGAGGATCGACCCCGGAACTTCCGGGAAAATGTTTCAGAACAGGAAGGACACCCGCTTTCATCATCCCTTCCGAAAAAGCCGCGGCGGCGTCGGCGGTAAAATCCGCGTCTGGTCCGTAAGAACGGCTGCCCAGAAACAATACGTTTTCAGCGTTTTCGATTTCCGCAACCGGCGCAAGGTTCATATTGATGCCAAGATACGCGAGTTCTTCCGCGGAAGAAAAAGCGTCGGTCTTAATGGTTTCCAACACTGTTTCACTGTTCCCGTTTTGCGCTTGCTCCCAGTAAGAACGCGCCGAGGGAAGCCGGGTAATTCCAGCTGAAAAACGGTGAACATCGCCCCCTTCATGATCGACAGCAATAAAAGGCGCGATATTTTTGCCGGATTTTTTTATAAGCGACGCGGTTTCATCAAGAAGATTTTTGATGGTTTCTGTGTCCCCGGTGAGATTATAGGCAAAAAGCATCACCGCTCCTGCGGGGATTTCCCTCAGCAGTTCAGTCATGGCGGGCCTCAGACTCACATTCCCATCGATTCCGGTCATGAGAACCTGGGCCGCCAACTCGGTATCGGACAGGGAAGCGGTAATTTCAGCCGCCAGGATTTCTTCCCGGGAAGGCAGAATCATTTGAAGCGGTTCTTCTTGTTCTTCAACCTCTAGGAGATTTCTCTCACGGCAGGAGGTAAAGACAGCGAGAAGCATAATTGCAAAAAAGATATACTTTTTTCTCATATCATCTAACATTGAGGAGAAGAGTATTTTCCGGCGCTAATTACCATTCACCAAAACCCGCGATTACATCCCGCATAAAAAACGCGCTGTCTTTCAGCGTGCGTTTCAATGTTACAAAATCAACATGAATGATGCCGAAACGCCGTGTATACCCGAACGCCCACTCAAAATTGTCTACAAGCGACCAAAGGTAATAGCCTTTTAAAGGAATGCCTTTTTTTATCGCGTCCGCGCAAACAGTAAAATGTTTCTGCAAATATTCAATCCGTTCTTTGTCGTGTACTCTGTCATCGCTTGTTACAATGTCTTCGCGGGCAAAACCGTTTTCGGTAATGTAAATCGGCAGTTCGTTTTTGCAGCTTCCGTCTGAGAACTTCACAGCACGTGAAATTTCGGCAATCCATTCAAGCTGCCTCTCAAGGCCGGCGGGAACTATGTGCCAGCCCATCACTGTTTTTTCCTGCCAGGAAGGTTCAACCGAAAATTTAAACAGAGCGTTTTCATCAAAAGTGACGGCGTTTTCAAAGTAATAATTAACACCGATAAAATCAATCGGCTGTGCTATTGTTTCCATGTCGCCGTTCTCTATAGGAAACGCGAGTCCCAGTTCTTTTGTTACAAGTTCAGGGTAGCTTTTCCCAAGGCACGGAAATAGAAAAACTTCGGTGTGAATCGCGCGCGCTATATCCGCGGCTTTTTTGTCCTCGGGTTTTAACGTTGCGGGGCGCGGCGTATCGAGATTCCATGTAATGCCAATCGGAGCCTTAAGGTTGGTTTTTCGGTATTCCCGAACGGCGATTCCATGCGCCATATTCACATGATGAACAACAGCAAGCGCCTTTTCTAAGTCCCGCATCCCCGGAGCATGGTTCCCGTAAAGGTGTCCAAGATAGGCGATGCAATAAGGTTCGTTTATCGTGATCCATGTATCAACAAGATCGCCTAATGTTTCGTAACATGCTTTTACATATTCTTCAAAAGCGCTTAACACGGAACGATTCGTCCAGCCGCCTTTATCCTGCAATACCTGCGGCAAATCCCAATGATAGAGAGTAGCGCACGCGGTAATATCATACTTGTGTAGTTCTTCGCAAAGACGACGGTAATAAGCGACGCCTTCGGGATTTATTTTGCCGCTTCCGCCGGGAAGTATCCGGGTCCACGCAATAGAAAAACGGTAACTTTTCAATCCAAGTTTTGCCATAAGCGCGGCATCTTCCGCGTATCGGTGATACTGATCACTGCCGATATCCCCGTTTTCTCCCGCATACACGGCCCCCGGTTTGCGCGGAAAAGTATCCCAAATACTTTCACTTCTGCCGCCCTCCCGCGTCGCCCCTTCAACCTGATAACTTGCCGTCGCCGTTCCCCAGACAAAATCTTCGGGAAATATGAGTTTTTCCATAATGCATCCTTTTCGTCAATTTTTTTTTCGGTTAACGCAAACCGGAAACCCGCTCGCACATATTTAGTGTTAGTATTAGCTATAATTAACGGAAAGGTCAACAATCCGCGATGCCTCTTGAAAAATGAAGCCGAGAAGAATGGATGCATTAAAGAGAAAAAGTTATATTATGATGAGTTTCAGCCCCTAGGGGAATCGAACCCCTCTTTTAAGATTGAGAATCTCATGTCCTAACCGATAGACGAAGGGGCCGGATGATCTTCAAAAAGGATAAATCTTCCGCGAACAAACCGGGAACAATCTGTCCAAAAGACGATATAAAACTATGTCTTAAAACAGGCAAAAAGTCAAGGGAATTGTTTTTTGTTACACAGTCTTCCCGCAGGATTGAAGTTGCCCGGGAGGATCGTATCTCTTTTTCCTTCATTTTGATACAATCCGTTCATGGAACTTTTATCTCCCGCGGGAAATCTGGAAAAGCTCAAGACGGTGTATTTGTTCGGGGCCGATGCCGCTTATATCGGGATTCGGAATTTTTCGCTCCGTCAGAAAGCGGATAATTTTCATCAGGAAGAATATGATGAAATCAAAAAAATAAAAGGCGGCAAAAAGCTTTACGGAGCCTTGAATATCTATTTTCATCACGCGGATTTGCAGAATCTGGAAACGCATATTGATTATCTTTCGGAATATCCTTTTGACGCGTTTATTGTTTCCGATCTAGGAATCATCGATATTCTGCAAAAACATTTTCCCGAAACGCGTCTGCATCTTTCCACGCAGGCGAATTGCATCAACCTGGAAGCGGCAAAGGTGTACAAACGGCTCGGATTTTCCCGGATCATTTTGGGAAGGGAAACCCCGCTCGATGAGATTAAACGTATCAAAGACGCGCTGCCGGATATTGAGCTCGAATGTTTTGTTCACGGAGCGATGTGCCTCGCGTATTCGGGCCGTTGTTTTTTGAGCAGATACATGGCGGACCGTTCCGCGAATCAGGGCCTTTGCGCGCATTCCTGCCGGTGGGAATACCGGGTTCGGGACTCTCTGGTTCTGGAAGAAGCTGAACGTCCCGGAGAATACTACCCGATTGAGGAATCGGACGGGTTTACCACGATTATGTCGTCAAAAGATCTTTGCATGATCGATCATCTCAAGGAGCTGCGGGACGCGGGCATCGATTCCGTCAAAATTGAAGGCCGCATGAAATCGGCGTACTATGCGGCGGTTATTACCCGCGCTTACCGGAAACATCTTGACGCTTTATGTGATGAAAATCCGCCCAGCCGGGAAGATTTGGATTTTTACCGGGGAGAGCTATTCAAGGTAAGCCACCGGGAATTTTCCACGGGCTTCTTCTTCGGTAAAGATGAGATTGAAAGCCCCAACCTCAGTGAACGCCTGCAAACCCATCAGTTTTTGGGTTCCGTGGGAAATGAAATTTCCCTTGGAAACGAGGTTTCCGTGGGAGATGAAGTTCCAAACGAAGAACCTCATGTGTACAGCAGGCGTTTTACGCTGAATCTGAAAAATAAAATCCGCACAGGGGAAGAGCTGGAATTTATCGGCCCCGATCTGCCCTTGGCAAAAACAAGAGACTACCGCGTCCTTGACAAAGAAGGCCGTCCGCTGGAAGAAGTTAACCACACCGAATCATGCGCCATCGAAATTGATCTGCCGCTTAAGCCGGGGTATCTTATCCGCCGGCTTCCGCACGATGGAGAACTAAAGGGAAGGTGAGCGGCAGGCGATTGCAAAACCGGAAAAGTCTTGCAATCGCGGTCCTAGACAATATGAAGTGTCTCCTGTGATATTATAAAACCGCGGGTTTACCTGCGAGGCAGGGATTAACGCATTAAAACACAGGAGACACAGGATGAAAGAAGTATACTATGTAGGATTGGATGTACACAAGGACAGTATTCAAATGGCGATACTGGGAAGGACAGGCAAA
>QMCD01000617.1_pt1 | contig 24523 bp, 20 predicted proteins | sample 1821841 | NCBI WGS metagenome assembly QMCD01 (sample SAMN01991225, study PRJNA193472) | Termite gut metagenome, whole genome shotgun sequencing project. | isolation source: worker | host: Macrotermes natalensis | reverse complement strand
CACGCTTACCGGGACCACCGGCGCGGTTGCCGCCGATCAGACCATCGTCGCCACGACCGGGACGCTCGCCCTCGGCGACAGTTTCACGCTCGACGGCGGGGCTGCGCAAGGGGAATTGGTCGTCACCTACAAATCGGGGGCGACCGCCGAGGATATCCAGAAACTGATGAACGACGTGTCCGGCGTCCAGGCTTCGCTCGCCGGCGGCGTCAAGGGCACCGATGTCATTCTCGACGTCCCGGCCGGGCCGACCCATGTCGACGGCGGAATTCCCATGGCCAGCAAGTACGTCGCCAACGCGACGGCCAACGACGTCGCCAACCTTATCAAGGAAAAACTGGGTGACCGGTTCGACGTCGCCCTGAAGACGGGCGATACCGGAGACGGCAGGATGACCTACATGGACGCCAGCGTTTCCCACGGCAGCGTCAACATGGACAACGCCATTCGGTTCACCGGCATGGACGACGGCCCGGTCGTTCGCTTGAGCACGATGAACGAGGACGGGACCCCGATCCTCAACCAGCAGCTCGGCGTCACGCTGATCAACCCGACCGAAACCGACATCCGGAACGGCCTCACGGTCCCGGTCCTTCAAATCAACCTGGCGACGGATGCGAGCGGCAACTCGATCACGACCGCCCAGGATATCGTCGACCTGTTCAATTCGTTGACTCCGGAGCAGACCGGCGGCGTCAGCGCGTCGTTGATTCTCCCGGACGGCGTCGATCCGAACGGCCGGACCTGGGTCGTCGACGAGTGCGACAACGTATCCGTCCTGACCGACTGCAACGCCGTTTACGGACAGGGCATCGTCCAGCCGACCGGAGTTGCCGGGACCTGCGAAATCACGGAAAACGACCTCGTCCTGCTCGGCAACAACCAGATGATGTACGACACGAACGCGATCGGCCGGATCCCGAACGCCGCCCCGACGGTTCACACAGGCAATTCCGTTGCGGGAACTGGTACGGGGGAAACCGTAAACGGTTTGGCACTCAGCATCTCTACGGCCGGCGGCGCTGATGATACGAACGGCGGCTCTATTCTTAACGGGGTGACCATCGTACTCAAAACGAGTGCCGATGACAACAGTACCGGTTCATTTGACAGCAAAACCGGTACATTGACAGTCGAAGTGGCAAACGACGCGGACATCAGTGCCGCCAACGCGCTCGGTACGGTGCTTGCCACTGTGATCAGTGCCAATACGAACGCGATTTTCAACCAAATCAAAGCCTATAATGGTTCTGCCGCAACCGCTATCGGGACGATTACTAATAACGCGCTCGCAGGGGCGACGACACCGGATATTGTGTTTGGGCCTGCCGGAAGTGAAGGGGTTGCCGTTACAATGAGTGGAGGGGCCACCAAAGGCGATGTCATTGAAACGCAGGCCAAGGTGACGCTACGGACGGATGCGACGACCGCCGCCGACGGAACCGCGACCAAGAGTATCGCCTTGTCCACGGACAAAATGACTTCGGCGCTCAACGGTGTCGGTTTCCGCTTCACGACGGACTCCTCGCAGGCCGGATTCAACAAGGAGGACGGTTTCCTGACCGTTTACCTTAATCCGGCCACGCAGGCCCTTGCCGCCGGAAGCGCCGATTTCCAACGGGAAGTCAACGAAGCCATCAACGGCGCCGTGCACGACAACTGGGAAGGGATTCGCGAGTATACCAAGACGACCGACACGGGGGCGACCGTCAGTATGACGATCGGCACCGCCGTGGGATTGACGGATTTGCTCGGACTGGGTACGAACGACTTCAACACGCTCCGGTTCGCTTCCTCCACCGAAGCGGGGCCGACTCCCGGAGCCGTATTCACCCAGACGCGCGGCGTCAGCGTCAGTGATCCGGCGCTCCTGATCGAAGCGATCAAGACGGGACCGGAAATGGCCGGGACAAAAATCGCCCTGATCCAGGATGACACGCTCCCGGCGAGCTCGACGACGGCTGCCCATGTCGCGGTCGAGTACGACGAGACAACCGGGACGTTGACGATCCGGGCCAACGGTTCGGCGCTCCAAAGCGGGACGGACGGCGGGATCAACGCCCAACTGTTGGCGGACGCCTTGAACAACAACGACGTGTTCAAGCAGCATTTCACCGCGACGGCGCCGTCGAACAACACGCTCGGGTCCGCCGCGACGACCACGGCCGTCGTCAACTTCGGCAGCGATACGAAACCGAAGGCGACGATGAGCGGCGGTTACGGGATCAAGACCGACGACAACCTGATCAACCCGCGCACCGGGACGTCGAGCGGCCTGACGATGACCGGGAACGTCGACGACAATCAGCGTCTGGTTCTCGAAGCGACCGAAACCGGGAGCAAGAATTTCGTCAAGGTCTATGTCGCCCAAGGATCGTTCAACACCTACTGCCCGCTCGGGCTGCGGATGAACGAACTGGCCGGGACCGACGTCGTCGCGACGATCAACGGGATGAAAGCGACCGCTTCCGGGAACAACGTCTCGATCAACAACGCCGACCTGGCGATGTCGATGACGGTCGGGAATGAAGTCGGTGAATCGAACTTCAATATCACCGGCGGCGGCTCGACCTTCCAGCTCGGTCCGGACGTGGTTTCGACGCAGCAGATTCGAATCGCGCTGCCGAACGTGACCTCGACCCACCTCGGCGGTACCAGCGGTATGCTGTTCCAGCTCCGTAGCGGCATGGACGCGGCCCTGAACACGGACACCAAACTGGCCGACAGGATCGTCGGCGAAGCGATTGACGCCGTGACCACGGCACGCGGCCGGCTCGGAGCGATCCAGCGCAGTACGCTCGATCCGAACGTCCTTGCCCTCCAGGACAACCTGGAAGCGTTGAGCGAGGCCGAAGCGATGCTGACGAACGCGGACTTCGCGGAAGAGGCTTCGAACATGGCCCGGTACCAGATCTTGGTGCAGGCCGGTGCGAACGTGCTCGCCCAGGCGAACCAGTTGCCGCAGTACGCCGCCATGCTCATCGGCTGATCCGATTCCCTTGGAGTACGACCCGATCCCTGGCAACGGGGATCGGTGTTTGACCGGTTTCGATATAACCGGCTTCGATATAAAAGGTACCGTCTTCCGGGCGGTACTTTTTTCTTTGTTTTTACATTTGCATTCCGGAAAAAACATGCTATACTGGAAGTGCGGTGAAAACGGGCATTTGGCCAAGCCTGCCTACCGCACTCACTCACTTCTAACCTCTGTGTGCATAATGACATAAGCGTTTCGTTCGGGCGGCAGGCGATTGTGCGCGGGAAAAAACATGCCGTAGTTTCAGGCCGTTTACAGCATATCGTTACCACCGGCGTGAGCGTTTCGAAAATCGTCTTCCTGTTGCAATCGTCTTCCTGGTGAAAAAAAGGAGGTTGTGATGAGTGTCGGATTCTTGGGACCGACGGCCGGCGATCGGGCTGTGATTGATGCGAAAAATCATGAACGCCGCGCGGAAAGCCGGGAAAAAGCGGATCGGGCGGCCGGGGTCGGTTCTTCCGACGAGCAAAGCAATGCGACCGGGGACCGTGATGCCGACGGGCGACGACCGTGGGAGCGGATCCGCAGGCCCGGGCAGCCGGAGGAAGAAAAAATCGCCCGATCCGTCGATACAAGCGGCCAATTGGGAACGTCGCTCGATTTGAACGGTTGACCCGCCGGTTTTGACGGTCGGCCGAGAATGTCCGAAACACTGACCTCAAAGGGAGCGGTGGAGTTGATAATGGACACTTGATAACGAAGAGACACAATTCAACCGTGACAACACGGAATCCGCCTGCGTCCTTCCCGTTGTCCATGATCGATTGTCGGTTCGTCCACCGTTCTTTTCCGGCTGTCATACTGAAATCCATTGAAATTTCCAGAAGCCGACGATTTAGGAGCCTGCCCACCGGAAACGACACTGCCGAAGGTAAACAGGCGGTTTGGTCGGGCTGTGTTTACCAACGACTCAACCGGCTTCGGTACATATTCATCGCCGATAGGACCGTTTTGATCCCGTTTACGGTACACCATTATGGATACGCTCTTTGCCGGCAAATTGTTCAAGGTCGTCCGCAAATATGTCACGGGCCGTAGCGGCGAACAGTTGGAGCGGCACGTGATTCTCCATCCCGGGGCGGTGGCGATCATTCCGGTTCTTGATGACGGGAGCATCGTTTTGCTCAAACAGTACCGGGTTGCGGCCGACCGGTATTTGATCGAACTGCCGGCCGGAACGATCGACGACGGCGAGGAACCGCGAGAAACGGCCCGACGGGAATTGGTCGAGGAAACCGGTTACGCCCCGACGTCGTTGACGGAATTGACCGCCTTCTTTTCTTCGCCGGGGATACTCCGGGAGAAAATGCACCTGTTTCTCGCGACCGATCTCGTTGCCGGCCCGACCGATTTGGAAGACGGCGAGGAAATCGAGCGATTTACGGTCCCTCTCGAACAAACGATCGAGATGATCTACAATGGAAAAATCACGGACGGGAAAACCATTCTCGGCCTGCTGTGGTATTGGAACAGCAAGCGGCTGGAATGTGAACATCCCGGTCCGTGAGAATCTGCGCAACCGGTTTCGGCATACGCTGAAAGCTGTTGACATTTCCTGAAGTCGGGTCCGTGGCGGACGGCCACCGGAGCCCGTGCGGGATGTACCCGGCCTCGATAGAAAACGGTTCCCATCATTTTTTTCATGCAGACGACAATCGAAACCCTGCGGCGGCAATTATGGGACTATGACCGGCAATACCGGCTCGGCGAACCGGCCGTCTCCGACCGGGAATACGATCTCCTGCTCGAACGATTGGCCGACCTGGAACAAAAGCACCCGGAATGCGACAATCCCGATTCACCGACGCACCGTGTCGGCGGCGAGCCGATCGAAGAACTGCAAAGCGTTCCTCACGGCGTCCCGATGCTTTCGATCGACAATACGTACAACCTTGCCGAATTGCGCGAGTTCGGCGCCCGGGTGCTCAAGGCGTTGCCGAATGAAAACATCGGATGGGTCGTCGAACTCAAGATCGACGGCGTCGCCGTTTCCCTTGCGTACGAAAAAGGCCGGCTCGTCCGGGCGTTGACCCGGGGAAACGGGAAAATCGGCGACGATATTACGCATAATGTTCGCACGATCCGCGATGTTCCGCTCGTTTTGCGGTCGCCGTCCGCGACAATGTCCGCCCCCGCGAAAAAGGATGCGGCATTCGGCGCAGCGCTGTTCGGGACCGTCGATCCGGGCGAACCAGAGGTTCCCGACCGAATCATTCCCGACAGTATGGTTTCGGACCGTATGGTTCCGGACCGTATCGAGATTCGCGGGGAAATCTACATGTGCGGCGCGGATCTGCGGCGGCTCAACGAATGCCGACTCGCCGAGGGATTGCCGGAATACGCGAACACCCGGAATGTCACAGCCGGGAGCATCCGATTGCTCGATCCGAAGATTTGTGCTCAGCGGCATTTGCGGTTTTTCGCACACAGTACCGGTTCTCTCGGAGGGATGCACGCGGACAACCATTTCGATTTTCTCGAAGAGCTGAAAGGATACGGCGTCCCGGTTACGCCGCATGTACGAAAATTCGATTCCTTCGAGAAGGCGGTCGCGTATTGCGAAGAACTTTCGAGCGAAGAAAGTACGGTCCTCGACGAGATCGATTTCGAAATCGACGGGCTCGTTCTCAAGGTCAACGACTTCGAACAACGTGAGCGGCTCGGCGCGACCTCGAAATCGCCCCGCTGGGTGATCGCCTACAAAGTCGAAAAATACGAGGCGAGCACGAAATTAAAGGATATCCGCGTCCAAGTCGGCAAAACGGGAACGATCACGCCGGTCGCCGACCTCGAACCGGTTGAACTGGCCGGAACGACCGTGTCCCGGGCCAGCCTGCACAACGCGGAGGAAATCCGGCGAAAGGACATCCGCGTCGGCGATACGGTCATCGTCGAAAAGGCCGGAAAAATCATCCCCCGAATCGTCCGGGTCGTCCTGGACGACCGCAAGGAAAACCGGCCGGAATACCCTTTTCCTTCGGCCTGCCCGGTTTGCGGCGGCGCGCTTTCCCAAGATGAAGGGGGCGTTTACATTAGATGTACGAATTTCACTTGCCCGGCGCAGCTCAAGGAAAAAATCCGTTTTTTTGCCGGCCGCGGCGCGATGGATATCGAAGGGCTCGGCGAGAAACTGATCGACCAGCTCGTCGACAACGGGCTCGTCCGTACGCTCGGTGATCTTTACCGGCTGGAACCGGAACGGCTTCTCGGCCTCGAACGCATGGGAAAGCGCTCCGTACGGAAATTGCTCGAAGCGATTGAAGCGAGCAAGACGCGGGGGTTGGCCCGACTGCTGGGCGCGTTGAGCATTCGCCATGTCGGGCGTAGCACGGCAGGCGCGCTTGCGAAACGTTTCCGCTGCCTCGCTGCGCTGCGCGACGCCTCGCTTGCCGAACTGGAATCGACGGAAGACGTCGGCGAAACCATCGCGCAAAGCGTGTACGATTTTTTCCACGACGGACGGACGGCAGCGGTCGTCGACGATCTGCTTGCAGTCGGCGCGTACTCCCCCGCGGAGGATCGACCGGAAAACCCGATTGATACGGCGGAAGAAGCGGGCCGGCTCCCGTTCGCGGGCCAAACGATCGTCGTCACCGGAACGCTTGAAAAATACAAGCGGAATGAAATCGAAGAACTGATCGTCAAGCTCGGCGGCAAGGCGAGTTCGAGCGTCTCGAAGAAAACGGCCTTCGTTCTCGCAGGAGCCGAGCCCGGAAGCAAGGTCGAAAAAGCCCGATCGCTCGGCGTCCGCATCGTCGGCGAACCGGAATTCGAATCCATGCTCGCCGAATGATTTTATACTGAAAACGCGGTGAAAACGGACATTCGGTCAAGTCTGCCTGCCGCGCGAAGTATCCTTCGAAGCCGGTTGAGTTTTCCGTCCAACCACCTGTTGACGCGCTTGTGTACCCTCCGAGAAAACAGGCTCCCCGAAAGCCGGCTTCGGGAAATCCCGATGGTTTTCGGATTACTTCACTTCCATGAATTCGATCGGCAATCCTTCGTGAAGGATGAACGCACAACGGCGACCGGGTCCGACATCGAAGGGTTCGACGAGAATTTGTCTGCCTTCCACCGCTTTTGCCAGATCGTCGACGCGGAAAGCGATATGCGTTTTCGTCTGCAATTCTTTCGGCATCGGACTCTCCGGATCGAACTTCAGCCATTCAATCCGATACGTACAAGCGTTCGGGTCGCTGAAGTGAACCTTTCCGCCTTCCAGATAGCCGGCCCATTGCTTTTCTTCCGTCGTCGGAATTCCGATATGTTCGTATTGCATGATTCTAATGATAATGAGAGTCGTTCCGCAATTCCAGTTCAGCGGACTTGCACACTTTTCGCCGTCTCCCTCGTGCAGGCGGGGGAGACGAACAATGCTTTCCTGTTTCTCTTAAATCCACCAGTCTTGCATTTCCGCACAAGCCTGCTGCTATCCTTCCGTTTTCGACTACTCCGCTTTTTTGGCTTCGGTGTTGCCGACCTTTCCGTCAGGATTGCTGAACTTCAGGCCGGAAGCGGCATGAAAGCTGGCGTATTCCGTGACGATCGCGCCATTGGGACCGGCCATCATGAAATGCTTCCGGTCCAGACCGGAGAGGGGGAGCATGTCGCCGACCTTGAGTTCCTTGGCTTGAAACGCGGTGATCGCCTTGGCGTCGAGTTGACTCTTCATCGCATTCTTAACCTCGACCGGCAGCGCGTCGAGATCGGCTTCCGAGCCGCCTTCGGCAAAGCACCAAACACTCCCGTTGCGCACCTGCCAGACTTCATGCTTCGCCGGCTTGTCTTCGGCGGCGACGTGCCAGTGTTCCGGGATCATCTGGTACGGGAGCAGGTAGATTTCGTGACCGAAATAACCGTGTTCCTTGTCGTTGACAAAGAAGATACCGGCCATGCCGACGTTCGAGAAATCGCCCAGGTTGAAGTCGAGAATCCAAAGCTTGTCACCGGCCAACGAACTGTTCGGAGCGGCATCCAGGACGGTCTTGGCGAGCGAGTACCGATGGAAACGGAACAATTCCTCGAATGCCTGGCGTCCGGCTTCTTCGTTGAAGCTCCCGTCGGCCTTGTAATAAAACGAATTCTCATGTTTCGGCATGACTCGTTCTCCTCGCGCGGCACGTCCTTCGCGAATGCCGCCCCGGCGTGAATTTTGAAAGGCGAATGTGGACACAGACAGGGCGAGGACCATGAGAACGGTCAGCGCGGCAAACCATCGGGATCGATTCATCGGATAACTCCTTGTCATAAAGGGAAACGTGGAAAGCGACATGCTTCCGGACAGACACCCATTATACAAGGAACAGGGATCGATTGACAAGTCTCCCCGGCCGTTTTTACCGGTACAATTACGATATTCTGGAAACGCGGTGCAAACGGACATTCGGCCAATCCTGCCTGTCGCACTCACTCGCTCCTAACTTCTGTTTGTGTAATGACATACACAGACACTCGATCGGCAGGCGATTATGCGCGGCAATCGTTTTGGACGTCGCTTCAGGCCGTTTGCGGTATACTTTGACAGACTGATGTGAGAGGCAAACAGCCCGCATACCGAAGCCGGTTGAATTTTCCGCCCAAGCCGCCCGTTTATCTCAGGGTTGTGTTTTTTCCGAAGAAGAAGCTCCCAGAAAACCGACTCCGGGCAACTTCAATGGCGTCCAGTATACCAAGGCGAACACAGACCAGCGCCCGGCCGATGTCCGACCGGCGCTCAGCCGACGATTTCGCTGATTCGAACAAGCGTATAGGTCTGTCGATGGCCCGTTTTCCGTCTCGAATTTTTACGACGGCGAAATTTGGCGACAACCAGTTTCGGCCCTTTTTCTTCTCCGAGCACTTCCGCGACCACCTTTGCGCCGGAAACGGTCGGTTGACCGATTTTGACCCCGTCTTCGCCGCTGATCGCAAGAACCTGATCGAATTCGACGGTGGAACCGGTTTTTGTCTCCTCGCCGCGATAATCGATCATCAATCGCGTACCGACCTGAACTTTATGTTGGCGACCGCCGTCTTTGAAAATTGCGTACATGGGAGAGCTTAAGGAAAAAAAGGTGGCTGGTATGTCAAGTATTCCGGTATACAAGTATAACGGGAATCGGCCCACGCTTCGAGTGAAAACCGGACGCATAAAGTCAAAGACGGCAATTCTACTCAAATCGCTCACTTTTTCAAGGAGCCCTCCAGCGAAAAACCGACGGGGTGATGCTGAGGGTCGAAGCATTCGATTTCGAGGTGCTCGGGCCACAGCTCCGGTTTACCCCGGATAATGATTTCGACGTCCCCCTCCTGCTCGATCGTCGCAAGCTCGGAACGTTTCCGGTTGTTCAAATACTCGGCCACCTCCTCGGCCACGGTGACGCGAATGCGGACGATTTCCGGCTGTTGGCTCGCAAGTTCAAGGGAACGAAAGACTTCGAGTGCCATACTTTCCGCGGATTTAACGACGCCGCCGCCGTTACAGCAGGGGCATTCCTGGTAGACGCTTCGTTTGAGCGAGGGGCGAACCCGTTGCCGGGTCATTTCGATCAAACCGAACGGGCTGGTTCGCAAAATTTTCGTTCGAGCCCTATCCCGTTTGATCGCATCGCGTAAACAGCGTTCGACCGAACGGCGGTGCGATTCCTTTTTCATGTCGATAAAATCGTTGACGATCACGCCGCCGAGATCCCGGAGGCGAATTTGCCTCGCGATTTCCTTGGCCGCGAGAAGATTCATCCTGTAGGACGTTTCTTCCGCGTCGCCGTCGGCACGAAAACTACCGCTGTTGACATCAATCGCCACCAACGCTTCCGTCTGGTCGATAACGATGGAACCCCCTTCCTTGAGCGGAATCCGCCGGTGATTAATGGACGCGATTTCCTTGTCGAGGCTGAATTTATGGAAAATCGGTTCCCGGCCTTCATACAATTCGAGCCTGTCGGCATACCGCGGCATGACCAGTTCGAGGAACTCTTTGGCCCTTTCATAGGCATGTGGTTCGTCAATCGTGATGGAGTCGATCTCGGCGGTGAAAACATCGCGGATCGTTCGAATGATCATGTCGCTCTCTTCGTAAATATCGATGGGAGCGGGCATTTTTTGCAATCGCCGGACGATTGCCTTCCAGAGTCGCATCAAGTAGGCGAGATCGCGCGAAAGTTCCGCCCGGGTCCGGTCGGCTCCGGCAGTACGAACAATAAACCCAAGTCCTTTGGGAGGATCGAGTTCGTGCATGATGTCCCGCAATTTCCGGCGTACCGATTCATCCTCGATTTTACGGGAAACACCGACCCGGCCGAGCGAAGGCATCAGGACAAGATACCTTCCCGGAATGCTGATATAAGTGGAAAGAGTGGGCCCCTTGTTTCCCAGACCTTCCTTAATCACCTGAACGATAACCTCATCCCCACGATGAAAAACATCTTGAATCGGCGGCTTATTCCGGGGACGACTGTTGATGTAACCATCGTCGGGAACGGAAGATCGATTTGTCCGTCCACCACCCGTCCGGACACTGTTCGTCCGGGCACTGCTCGTCCGAATAGTGTGTTCACCTCGGTTTCCCCGTTCTTCCCGTTCAGGCTTGTCGATCCAACCCGCAGCCTGCTTGAAATAAGAGGGCTCGACATCGCTGATATGCAGAAAACCGTTGCGGCCGACCCCGAAATCGACGAACGCCGCCTGAATACTCGGTTCCAGATTGACGATCACGCCCTTGTAGATATTGCCGACATAATTATCCTGGTTGGCACGTTCAACGTAAAGTTCTTCCAGGACATCGTTTTCAACGACAGCAATACGGCATTCCTCCGGCTGTCGGACATTGATGAGCATTTCCTGCTTCATCGGTCATCCCTTTCCCAGGCGACGGAAGGTTTTACTGTCTCGCCAGAGACGACAACGGATCCTTACCACCGGCAACACTTGGACATACCCCTGATCGTGCCGAACGGTAAAAAGGAATCGCGCCAGACAAAAGTGATCGAATTCCCCAAAATACCGGGGGCGTTTCGACGAAAAGTAAAAAGTCAGTCTTCGAGAAGAAACACCCGGGTGCGAACCGGAAAGACCGATTTGAAAAGTCTTTCTTCAAGTCCGATTGCCGTCAGGAGTTCCCGAATACCGACCTCGGGTCCGTTGTGGGCTTGTTTGTTTGCCAAAATCTCGGTCACCAGCCGACCGGTTTTTTCGTCGAATTCAAGCAACACGACCGCCGGACGAACATCGACCGTTTTGCCGTTATGCTTGCTGACGATAAAACTTGCACCGATGAGCAGATCGTCGATTCTTGCCTTCAGCCCGTCGCGGTCGCCTTCCGGCACGATCATCTCGTATCGAGCGGAACGCATTCTGGCTTTCAGCCGGCCGGGTACAAGCAGTTCGGCGCGATGAAACACCAATCCCGCGAGGGAAGAACGATTAAGTCGCTCCAACAACGACACCGTATCGACGGGATCCGCCGTTTCGAGCATTTCAAGGTCGAGAACCTCGTCCTCACCGTCGATGCCGAGCGCAAGTGCCGAAGGAGAACTGATTTTCGGCTTGGGGTGAAACCCTTGACTCATGGCCAACGGCAAACAGACACGCCGAAACAGACGCTCCAGCGTTCTCAAGAGATCCTGGTGCCCTATGTATCGAAGTCTTCCCGATTTACTAAAACGGATTCGTACTCGTTGTCGAACCATTGGTTCGATCACCGCCCGTTTGCTGCCTGGGCAAAACGGACGCCTTCATGTTATTGGTTTGTGGTAAATGTGGACTTTGTTTGCATTGATACCGAAGCCGGGGGCGTTTTCCGTTTGATCCGCCCGGCGTGCCACCCTATCGATCGTTCGATCGAACTCGCATTTTTCCCTTGTCGATGAACGTAAAGTATACAATAATCTTCCCCGATTGCAACAACCCGATTGCATCAAGTACCCTAAAAAAAGATTATTTCAACTCTTGATTCAGGGTTGCCAGCAATGTCGGGTCGTCCGAGGCAAGAATATGATCGATCCGTTCCTGGGGGACGCCAAGATTTTTCATTGCCGTTGCGGCCCGTTTCCATAACGTTTGGCGTTTCTTTCCTTCGGCCAGGTACAAATCGGTCGCCAATTCTCCAAGGCGTTGCATGGAAAGGACTTCCCGATTTTCGTAATACCTTTTAATGATCTTTTCCTGGTAGGGAGTGCGATTCTGGAATGACATAAATACTTGTCGCGTAAAGAAATGTAAAAGTTTTCCGGCGTCAATTATCCGGAATGGTTTTATCGATAAAAAACCGCAGCCGGTATTTCAACTCGGTACGGAGCGAAGCGGGCACGGGAATGAAGAGGCCGTGAAACGGTTCCAGCGGGTAATGCGCGGCGTTGGGAAGAAGGAGAACCCCGTTGTCAAGCAGTTCATACGATTTGATTTCTTCCCAGGAGATCAACCGTCGACGACCGAAGTTCCAACGGGCGATCCCGTCGGAAGTGATTTCAAAATGGATCGGCACCAGCACGCGCCAGACGGGGATGAGCAGCAGCGTAAAGGCTGCCAAGGTAAGGGGAACGCTTTCCGTGGTCCGCAAAACGATCACGCAAACCAAAAGCATCGTCACGATGAGAACGGTACTGGAGCGTTTCTCGTCGGTAAGCAGCCAACTGTAATAATGGAGTGCCCGGAGTTCTCCGTTCCCCCAACCGATTTCGCGGTTTTCCACGGCCGTGATTATCAATTACGCAAAATGTTCATGTCATACTGGGAACGCGATGAAAACGGACATTGTGGTCCAGTCCGCCTGCCGCACTCGCTCGCCATTAAATTGTTCCAATATAATTATTTACGCGGATCGTTCGAGCGGCAAGCGGTCGTTCGCGGGAGGATTACCATGCCGTTTACGGTATACCTATCCGAGAACGGGGATCATGCTGGAAGAAAGCTGGGCCGCGATCGGTACCGTCAACGCGGCGCCGGCAATCATTCCGTGCTCCCGTTTTTTGCCTGCTTTCGGTCCTGCTCCATGCGGTTCCAGTTCATCCCTCAGCACGAGGACGTCACTCGGCGCTTCGATACCGATACGAACCTTATCTCCCGCGGTGCGAACGACCGTAACGACGATCGAATCACCGATTCGAATTTTTTCACCTTCCCGACGTGATAAAACCAACATGGAATCCCTCCGTGTCTCTCTACTTCAAATGTTGCGGAATCTGTATGGGCGGCGTTGTGTACCGCGTTGTATACGGCGTTGTATGATGGCGGGTGACCGTTCCCCACGCGAGTCCGGTCGACGGGACCGTTTTTGTCGCATTCAACGTCTCCGTAACAATTCTACGCAGTTGGCACGACAAAAGTTCCCGTTTTTTTCAAAATTAGTTCATGTTTTCGGATATTTCCAACTGAAGGCGGCTCTCCGGATCCCCCCCGAGTACGACCTGGGAATACCGCTTTCCGTTGGGACCATAAAACAATATCCGGTTGCGATCCTTTTCCCAGATTGCCGTGAACTTGACCGCACGAGGACCATGCAGACAAAACATCAAACCGCAGGAGTCGCCGTTTCCCCGCAATAATCGTGTTTCGCTGGTCGGGAAGGCGTTCATCAAAAGTTCATGGTCACGGCATAATGTCTGGTAAATCAACGTTTTCAATTCTTCATAGGTTCCGACGGAGGAAATATTTTTCGTTACCATATTATGACAGGTGGAATGATGATGTAATGGGAATTTTCGTATCCGCTTCCATTGGAAAAGGCGGTGTACGGACGGACTGTCGTTTGCAAATCCTTTGGATTGCCGACGCGATGCCAAAGAAGGAAAACAAGACAAAGAGGCGTCTTTGGCACAAATAGAGTATCGGCTTTCTCCTAAAAGCACTTTTGCTAAACTGCGTTGTTTCGAGAAAGCGGGCGAAATGGATTGAATCGACGAACAGAGGTGAATTTCCCGATATTCTTGAAAGAATTGTGAATGCCCCCAATGCGAAAACGTGCCGCGGATTTCACGCGGGCTTCAATCGGATGCGTCATCAATCACATCGTCCATAATTTCCGGTCGAGCGTCCTGTACGTGATCGCCTCGAACAGGTGTTGAGGGGTAATCCGCTCCAGCCCGTCGAGATCGGCGATCGTGCGCGCGATTCGCAGGATTTTATCGTGCGCCCGGGCGGAAAGGCCGAATTCCTCCATGGCCATCCGCAGTACGGCATGACCCTGATCGTCGATTCTGCAAAAAGTGAGAATCTGGCGGTGCGACATTCCGGCATTGAGCCGATTGGCCGTTTTTCGAAAGCGTTCCGCCTGAATCTTACGGGCGTCAAGAACCCGTTTGCGAATATCGGCGCTGGAAGTTCCTTTCGCGACCACGGAAAGTTCGTGATAATCGACCGGTGGAACCTCGATATGGATGTCGATCCGGTCGAGCAGCGGACCGGACATTTTGCTCATGTATCGATCGACCTGCTGCGGGGAACAACGGCACTGCCGCCGCGGATCGTTTCGGTAACCGCACGGGCAGGGATTGAGCGCACCGATCAGGATGAAATCGGCCGGAAACGTGCTCGTCTGAGAAGCCCTGGCGATGGTCACGCAACCGTCTTCGAGCGGTTGGCGGAGAACTTCGAGCGTGCGACGATTGAATTCCGGCAATTCGTCGAGAAAGAGAACGCCGTTGTGGGCCAGGCTGATTTCACCGGGCGAAGGGGGCGAACCGCCGCCGACCAGGCCCGCCTCGCTGATCGTATGGTGCGGTTCCCGAAACGAACGGACCGCCAACAGCGGAGATTTGCCGGTCATGTATCCCAGAACGCTGAATACCCGGGTCGTTTCCAGCGATTCCTCCAGCGTCATTTTCGGCAGAACCGTGGAAAACCGTTTGGCAAGCATCGTTTTTCCGGTTCCCGGCGGCCCGATCATCAGGAGATTATGTCCCCCGGCGGCCGCCACGGTAATTGCCCGTTTCGACGATTCCTGGCCCGCGACATCGGCGAAATCGAGCTCGTATTCCGCGAGCCGGTCGAACTGGTCTTCCGAAATCGACGGAACCGCTTCGATCTCCAGCGCACCGGTCAAAAAACCGATGGCTTCACTCAAGGCGGAGATGGGGATGACGTCGAGACCTTCGACGACGGCCGCTTCGGCGGCATTCCCGGCCGGAACCAGCAGCCCTTTGAGTCCGAGGCGTCGGGCTTCGAGCGCGACCGAGAGGATTCCCTTGCCGGACCGCATCGTTCCGTCGAGCGCCAATTCGCCGACCATGGCGTATTCATGAAGCATCTCGGTCTGGATTTGCCCGCTGCTGAACAGGATTCCCAGCGAAATCGGCAAATCGAACGAGGCCGCCTGTTTCGGCAGATCGGCCGGGGCGAGGTTGATGACGATACGGTGCCGCGGGTTGTCGAAGCCGGAATTGTCGATGGCCCGGGCGACACGATGCTGGCTCTCGCGCACGACCGTTTCCGGCAGGCCGACGATGATCGTTTGCGGCAATCCGACAAAGGAAACGTCGACTTCGACATCCACGGCTGCCGCGTCGATGCCGAGAAGTGTAAAGGTTTTCAGTTGAACAAGCACGGAAACGAATCGGCGAAAAGAGTGTTGGATGTCGTGGGATATACCGGAAACGCGGTGAAAACGGACATTCGGTCAAGTCTGCCTGCCGCACTCACTTGCTTCCAACCTCTGTGTGTACAGTGACATAAGCGTTTCGTTCAAGCGGCAGGCGATTGTGCGCGGGAAACAACATGCCGTAGTTTCAGGCCGTTTACAGTATAACGCGAACACGTCGCGCGTTTCCCCTCAACCGGTTCCGACATGAAAAATCCCGATCTCGGCGGGGGGATAGGATCGCCGTCGCTTCGGATCGACCGTGACGGGAAGCGAATCGAAATCGAAACGCTCATCGGATTCGACGACGAACAGGCTTCCCTCCGGGGCCGCCGCGTGCAAACGTTCCAGGAGCCCCCGCATTTCTTTTGATTTTTGAACATAGAAATCGTACGGGGGCGAACAAAAAACGATCCACGGGATGTCGTCCGGCGTCCCTTCCCGCAGGTGCGACCAATAAAACGCGTCGGTGACCACGAGGCGGCAAATCGACTCAAGATCAAGCGATTGCAGATTTTGCCGTGCGTTGCGTGCCGTGGGAAAGTGCATTTCGATCATCGTTCCGCCGACGGCGCCCCGGCTGATCGCCTCGATCATCAGCGCGCCGGTTCCGCCGAACAGGTCGATCACATATTTTCCCTTGACACCGGGGCCGATCAGGTTGAAAAGCGATTCCCGGACCCGGTCTTTCATCGGACGGACCCGGTTGTCCCCGGTGTACCGCAATTTGCTGCCGCGGAATTTTCCCCCGATAATCCGCAGGCCGACCGCATCCTTTTCGCCCGGTTCGCTACCGACATGCTTTCTCTTTCCCGCCCGATTTTTTTCCGCTGCCCGGGACGGCGTCTTTTGTTGCGATCGACCTTGCTGCGATCGACCTTGTTGCGATGAACCGTCGGCTTGACCGGACTGTCCGGATCGTAATCGTTCCGGCAGGGAAAAATCAATTCCCCGCCACTGACCATCGTTTTGATCGCTGATGGTGAAAACCGTCTCCTCACCGTTCCGGCCGCGTTTCTTTCGTCGTTTTAGACTGCCCATGTTCACATTATACCGTTTTTGTGGGAAAAAACAGGGTCGGCCCTGTCCGAAAGCGTTTTTTTACGTAAGATATACCGGAGGCGCCGGTCGTCCGCTGATGGCCGCCGAATGGTTGCCCGCATGTTCGCGTCCTTGAACTGAATCTCCACCTTTTCCTCTGTTAGTGAGAATGCAACGTATCATCCTTTTTGCCGCCGTTTTATTCCTGTCGGTTTTCACCTCGTTTGCCGTCGCGCAGGAGACACCCACGCAAGAGACGCCGGCATTGGAAACATCTGTACCGGAGACGCCCGCACCGGTCCCGGCCGATCAGACGGCTCCTCCGTCCGCCGCCGCGCAAGAACCGACGGAAATTGCGCAGTTCGAAGACCAGGCGGCTGCGCTGGGCCCCAAGAACAAGGCGTTTATCGACCAGTTCCGTGCTTACAAGGAAATCCTGAAGCAGCTCAACGCCTGGAAAGTCGAATTCCCCAATGCCAACGCGGAACGGCAGGCTGTGATCGAGACCTCCTATCATAATGTGTACAAGGAAGGCGACACGTTGCGTCGCAAGTTGGTCGGCTTCGCCCTCGACGCCTTCGAGGAGGCCCCGAATCAGAGCATTTTCGTCGTCAACCTCTTGTACAGCATGGTCGGCTACGAATTCAGTCGCGACAATTACGAGGTTTCCTACGACATTTTCAAGCGGCTCCTCGCCAAGGGGCTCGAATCGGAAGCGAAAAATCTTTATGTTTTCGGCGCTTTTTCAGCGCTGCTGGTCATGGAGCTGGACGATGCCGAAGTCTGGCTCGCAATCGCCAAGAAGGAAGGCATTCTGGACAGGTATTTTCAGGAAATCGGGAAAACCCAAGAAGGTCAGAACAAGGTTTATGCCCTCGCGGAGATGGTGCAACGCATGCCCGAATACCGGAAAACCTGGGCCGCGGAACAGGAAATCCGCAAACGGGAAGCCGAAGAAGGAGCTGCCGATCCGGAAAAAAAACTACCCCGGGTCGTTCTCCATACGACCAAAGGCGATATCGTGCTCGAACTTTTCGAAGACGACGCGCCGAACACCGTTGCCAACTTCATCAGCCTGATCGAAAAGGAGGTCCCGGGCAACCGGCATTACTATGACATGACCCCGTTTCATCGCGTGCTGCCGATGTTCATGGCCCAAGGCGGCGATCCGACGGGAACCGGCATGGGTGGTCCCGGCTACACGATTGCCTGTGAATGCCGTAAACCGGATTACCGCAAACACTTCCGGGGGTCATTGAGCATGGCCAAAACCTTTGCCCCGGATACCGGCGGTTCGCAATTTTTCCTGACCTTCGTGCCCACGTCGTCGCTGGACGGCAAACACACCGTTTTCGGCCGCGTCGTCGAAGGTATGCCGGTCCTCGCCGAGATTCAGCGGGTCGACCCGGCTGACGAGGAAGGAATCATCCCGGAAACCGATAAAATCATTAGCGCCGAAGTGCTCAACAAACGCAACCACGAGTACAAACCGCAGACGATCCCGGACGCCCGGACACGGTCCGGTTATTGACGGGTCAAAATGGGTTCGCGTTTCCGGCATATCCTGGAAACGCGGTGAAATTGGTTGTTTGGTGAAGGCTGCTTATTGCACTCACTCGCTGCAACGTACTTGTAAATATCGGCTTGCACGTTTCGTTCGAGCGACAAGCGATTGTTCGCGGAAACCGTTTCAGGCCGTTTGCGGTATAGGTCAACCGGTCGTTTCCCGGCGGGCGCGGCTCAGATCCCGGATCACATTCTGACAAGAGCGGCCCGACAAGAGCAAAAAGAACCGGAACGTCTGTTCGCCCCGTTTCTTGTTTCCCCCGCTCGTGTTTCGACGGTTTCCGGCCGGCCCGCTGAAAATCACGCTTTCTCTTCCAGATAGCTGACCAGCGTTTTCTTCGGCTTCGCGATTTGGATAATCATCGCATATTCTTCGAAGCCCTTGTCGATTTTCTCGAACATCGCTTCGACGCTTTTCAGCGTGGCCGAGGGGAAAAGATGCTGAAGATTCTTCATAAACCGCTCTTTTTCGAGCCAATCTTCGCGCACCGCCATCGGCAGCAGCGAAGAAAGCGCGACGGTAAAAAGCTCCGGCTGCGTCTGCGCTTCCGCGGCGCAGTCATCCAACCTCAGGTGATTTTCCAAAAGGACGACCAGTTGATCGGGCAACTTCCAGTTACGTCCCAAGAACGACGCCGCATCGGCGTGATTCCAACCGAAGGTTGCCTCTTCCAATGTGGAAAGTCGCTCATCATTGGGCGGCGCGAGCATCGCGAGAACGGCCCCGTATTCCTGCGGGCGCTGCTTGAGCAGGAGCGGTAAGGCCATATCCTGGAGCAAGGCGCCGGCGAAGGCCATTTCAGGATCGCCTTTTTTCAAATCGAGCAGCGCGAATCGGGAGAACATCGCCCGGCGCAGCGAATCCTGCCAAAGGGCGTTGACGTCGAAATTGCCTCCCCGGCTTTTGGGAATCAGGCTGAACACCGCTTTCCAGAGGACGAAATTCTTGACGATCCGGATTCCGACCAAGGCGATCCCCTGTTTGACATTGGAAATGGAACTCTGAAAGCCAAAATAAGAGGAGTTGAGGAACTTGAGTACCTGGGCGGCAAGGCCCGGGTCGGCTTCGATCGGGCGAACCAGGTTGTCGATGTTCACTTTTGAAAGATTGCTGTCCAATTGCAGAACCGTCAACGCACTATGCGGCATCGCGGGCAATTGTTCCACGGTCAAAATCTTTCGAAGTTGTTCCATTGCTCCGGGATCAGTCATGGAAGTCTAAGAAAAAAAGGGATCAAGCGGACCGCCTGCTCCGAAACAGGAAAAACGGGAAAATATGTTGCTCTGTGCGAAAAAATGCGACCCCGGGCTTCGGAGTCAACCCGCGCAGCCAAAGGGGCCGTTCATCGCCATGCTCCGGAAACCTCTTGGCGCACTTGGCTGGTTGATGGGCTCCATTGGCTCGGTTCATCTGCTCATTTTTTACGCAGAGCACGGCAGAACCCGCACGGCAGGCCCCCCATTCTAACCGCGTTTTGGCCTATTTTCAAGCACGTTCGTTTTTTTTATGCCCGGCGGCATCGGTCATGCGTCGGTTATTCATGAAATTCGAGTGTCTTAAACCCTTTCTGTTTCAGCATTTCGTCACGCCGAGCCTCTTCCAGATCGTGTTGCATCATGTCCTTGACCAATTCGGCGAGCGTTCGTTTGGCGGTCCAACCCAGTTTTTCCTTCGCTTTGCCGGGATCACCGAGAAGCAAATCGACTTCCGTCGGGCGGAAATACCGGGGATCGATGCCGACAATCGCTTTGCCGGTCCGGGCATCGACACCCAGTTCGTCGATCCCGCTTCCTTGCCAGACGATGTCGATATCGGCTTCCCGGAATGCCGCTTCGATGAACGCGCGAACGGTCGTGGTCGTGCCGGTGGCAAGGACGTAATCATCCGGCGCATCCTGCTGCAACATCAACCACATGCCCTCGACGTAATCGGCGGCATGCCCCCAATCCCGTTTGGAGTCGATATTGCCCATGAACAGCTTTTCCTGGAGCCCCAGTTTGATCCGGGCGACGGCCCGGGTGATTTTGCGCGTTACGAACGTCTCACCTCGCAGGGGACTTTCATGGTTGAACAGGATGCCGTTGCAAGCGAACATGTCGTAGGCTTCCCGGTAGTTGACCGTGATCCAGTAAGCATAGAGCTTGGCGACGGCATACGGGCTGCGCGGATAAAACGGCGTCTTTTCCGATTGCGGGGTTTCCCGCACGAGTCCGTACAGTTCCGAGGTCGATGCCTGGTAAAACCGGGTTGTCTTCTCCAGCCCGAGAATCCGGATCGCTTCGAGCAGGCGAAGCGTCCCCAGCGCATCGGCATTGGCCGTGTATTCCGGGGACTCGAAAGAAACCTTGACGTGCGACATCGCGCCGAGATTGTAGACCTCGTCCGGCCGGATTTCCTGCAACAAACGAATCAGGTTCGTCGAATCGGTCAAATCCCCGTAATGCAGCCGAAAACGGACATCCGCGTCGTGCAAATCGTGGTAAAGATGATCGATGCGATGCGTGTTGAAAAGCGAACTTCGTCGCTTCATCCCATGGACGATATAACCTTTTCCAAGAAGGAGTTCCGATAAATACGCCCCGTCCTGGCCCGTAATTCCGGTAATAAATGCGACTTTTGACATGAACTTGGGGGATAAATGGGAAAAATTTCAATCGTGTCCGGTGCGACGACAGCGCGGCACGGTAACAGTCTATAGAAAAGCGGCAGGAAAGGGAATGGGACACATCGGATAGGGACAGGATAGGAAAGACGCAATCCCATCCTTCCCTACCCTGCGTGCGCGATGTCGGCGCGGGAAACGATTCCGGCGGCAACCAATTCGGCAGCCCTGCTTTCGAGTGCGATCATCCCGTTTTCCACGGCCAGGCGGTGCAACGTCGGGGTGTCCTGCCGTCTGAAAAGCGCGCGAACAAAGTCGCTTTGGTCCATGGGAAGGGATTCGGCGATGAGAACTCGGCCCGAAAATCCGGTGTTGCCGCACTCGGGACAATCTCGGGACCGGCAATCGGCATCTGTATCAGTATTGGTCTCCTTTTCCGTACCATGCTCCATACCGTATGCCGCGCAAGGGCATCGTTTGCGTAAAAGCCGTTGATTGATAACGCATTGCAGCGTACTTCGGATCGTAAACGGTTCGATTCCGATTTCCAGCAATCGGCCGACCGCCTCGACGGCGCTTCCCGCGTGCAAGGTGCTGACGATCAAATGGCCTGTAAGTGCCGCCTGCATCGCCGTTTCCGCAGTTTCCCGGTCGCGGATTTCTCCGACCAGGATCACTTCCGGGTCCTGTCGGACGACATATTTCAACATTCGAGCCAACGTCATATCGCCCTCGGAATCGATTTCCACCTGCGCAACACCGTCGATGACCCGCTCGACCGGGTCCTCCAGGGAAAGCAGGCTGCGGAGCGTCCCTTCATACCGCGGTCGGGCGATGATCTCCCGCAACAGGGCGTAAGCCGTGGTTGTTTTTCCACATCCGGCCGGGCCGCTCAACAGGATCATGCCGCCGTCGCGCCGGATGGCCTTCGCGAGTTCCGAACGAATATCCTCCGGTAATCCGAGATCGTCGAGCCGTTCGAAACGGTTTTCCACCGCGAAAAACCGGACGACGACACGTTCTCCGAAGATCGTCGGCGTCGTACTGACTCGCATTTCCAGGGATATCCCTTCGATCCGGCCGGCACGAATCCGGCCTTCCTGAGGGACGTCGACCTGGTAGGTCAGCAGGTGGGCGAGCACCTTGAGGCGCGCCGCGATTTGCGCCGAATGTCGGTCGGGCAGTCGGCCGAGAGGATAGAGCATCCCGTCCCGTCGAAAACGGATTTCGACCCCGTCTTTACCCGGTTGAAAATGGACGTCGCTGCATTCGAGCGTCGCGGCTTCGCGCAAGACCCGATCAATCACGGCAACCACGGCGTCGCCGGGAGCATGGCACGCTTCTTCAAACCATTGCCGTATCGTCTGGTCGGAATGCAACATTTTATCGAAAATTCTGTCGAAAAGCCCGGTTATATCGGAGCGATTGAAAAATACCGTGCCGAGCGACACCGTCGCCGATTTGCCTCCCGAATTGTCGGCTTCGGGAAACGGGAACGTGAAATTGGCACCGGATTCCAGTATATCATCATTTCACTTGTTTTTTGAGGAGAACCACAAAAAAAGTTGACATTTCAGGTACCGACATTTATAATCGTGCGGAAGGGAGTTGGAAAGCCTCAATGGTTTTCAGTACGTCTTGAAACCGAATTCCGATACATGATTTCAGAAATCCCAAACGGCTTCGATCACCGTATACCATCTATCCCGTCAACGGCCTGAAACTGTTCCCGCGCACAATCGCCTGCCACTCGAACGATCCGTTTGTGTCGTTATACAAACCGAAGTCGGAGGCGATTGAGTACGGCAGGCGGACTTGGCCCAATGTTCGTTTTCATCGCGTTTCCAGTATATTTTCACCCGGTTTCATGTCCCATAAGGAACTCATTCAGGACGCGGCGGAAAATCATACGGGACACCGCGCAACGACGCTGGATCATCCCGTCCGGGTCGATGAGGAAAAACCGGCTTCCGAACAGCGGATCGTCGATTTTTCGGACAACGCGGAGGCGTATTTCGACCGGGAACGCTGGCGGGCGGTCGGAGACGATGTGAAACGTTATCCGGATAAGCAATCGCGGGGATATTTGCGGGCGGCCGGGTTATCTCCCTTTTCCGTGGCGATTCTTGCGGTGGTCGCCCTCGTTGCGGGAATCGCGGGTGTGTTGGCGATCAATATCCTGCCGAGCGTTCGTTTTTTCCCGCCCTCGACCTACCGCAAGCCCGGTTTTCGTTCCATTCCCGTTCAATGGATCGGGTATCATCAAACGGCGGCCTTCTCGGTTGGAATTTCACGTGGAAGTTGCTTTTGCGCCGATGCGTCGAAACGCCTTTTTATCGGCTATGACCGGCAAGTCAGCGTTTTTTCGTCCCAAGGCATACGGCTCGGCACGTTTCCGGTTTCCGGTTTTCCGCAGGCGATTCTCCTCTCCGAAAAGGATTCCCTGTTCCAGGGCCGATTCCTGGTCGCCTTTCAGGACCATATCGAGGTGTACACCCTGAACGACGACCTTACGGCCGTTTTGGTTGCGCGTTGGAAACCGTTCGAGGGAAGCCCGAATATCAGCTCGCTCGCCTTGGGGCCGGATGCGCTCTATGTCGGCGACGCGGGTGGAAAGGTCGTTTACAAGTGCGCCGCCAACGGCAACATCCTGAAACGAATCGGCTCCCCCCCCTCGGAAAGCCGTCTACCGTTCTCCCGAAACCGTTTTTCCGACAAAGATTCCCCGGACGAATCGGAAGAGCGGGACAATCTTTTTCCCGGCTTCGTCATCCTTGCCGTTCCGAGCCTTTCCGTTTCGGTTTCCCCCGAAACGGGGCTGCTTTATGCGGCCAATCCCGGCCGGCATCGCGTCGAGGCGTTTACCCGGGACGGTGTTTGGGAACCTTCCTTGTCGTGGGGGGACAGCTCCTCGGCCGGTTTCGTCGGCTTTTGCGGATGCTGCAATCCCACCGGCATCCAAGTCCTGCCGGACGGCTCCATTCTCACGGTGGAAAAATCGATCAACCGGATCAAAATTTACAAACCGAACGGCAAGCTGGATACGGTCGTTGCCGGTTCCGAAACCCTCGACCGTCTCCCGCAGGGAATCGTGGAACGCGGTCGCCGCGACATCCAGCGAAACCTGTTGCCCGGCGCGTCCCAATCTCCGGTCCTCGTTTCGCCGCAGGGGGACCAGGTATTCGTTTTCGACCCGGTCTTTCAACTCGTACGCGTGTTCGACCGGATCGCGGAACGTTGATCGCCCGGTCGGCGAAAAGGCACACGGCGTACGAGGTATACGGGAAACGCGATGAAAACGGACATGCGGTCACGTCTGCCTGCCGCACTCACTCGCCCACAACTTTTGTGAATGCCCGTGTTTACGCGGATCGTTCGAGCGGCGGACGATTGTTCGCGGGAGGATTGTCATACCGTTTACGGTAGACAACCGCCGGAAGGGAACGCGGCGGATCGCGCCTAATCCCGCTCGGTGGATCGTTTTTCAATCACGCGCACCATCGCGCTGCCGAGCGTACGCAAATCAGGTTCCCCGATGACATAGGGGGGCATGACATAGATCAGCTTGCCGAACGGACGGAGCCAAACACCGGATTCGACAAATCGCCGCTGGAGCGACGCTTGCTCGACCGGCTCTTTCATTTCGACGACCCCGATCGCGCCGAGGACGCGGACATCGGCGACCTGCGGTAAATCGCCGAGCGGCAACAGGAGTTCCTTTAAGAT
>QMCD01000616.1_pt1 | contig 24524 bp, 26 predicted proteins | sample 1821841 | NCBI WGS metagenome assembly QMCD01 (sample SAMN01991225, study PRJNA193472) | Termite gut metagenome, whole genome shotgun sequencing project. | isolation source: worker | host: Macrotermes natalensis | reverse complement strand
TGTGTAAAAAAGTGCTTACCGTACCTTGTAAAAAACTCCTTACCGCAGGTTGTAAAAACTCCTTACCTTACAATGTAAAATTTTGCTTGACGTTTACAATAACATCTTCCGAAGTAGTGTATTTCATTAGATGTAGAAATACCGGTGCTATTAAGCTTTATATGATATTTTGCCCCATTTCGTTCAAACATATTAAAACCATTATTCTTAATATATTCATGGTTTGGAACAATGTTCCGCTCAATAAGTATTTTTTTCAAATGTCCTTCTAAGACCCTTAAAGCGGGTTGAGCCAAAAAAGTACCATCAAACATATCATCCTTTAAATGTAAATTATAAACAGCTTGATGTAATACTCGTTCCATTTTTGAATTAAATTTATTATATGAGTTAGGTAGATAATATTGGAACTCAGAGTTAATATTATCTCTATCGATATTCAAATTATAAGTTTGATTAAATATTCTGGGTATTTCTTCTATATCGACTAATTCAGTGATATATGTAATAAAATTGGAAAAAAGTAATTTAGGTTTGCCTTGTACCATCAATTTATTTGTATTAAAATGTTGAATGGTTATTTTATCACTTTTATCTAGGGCTAAACTAATGGAAATACCGTGAGCAATTGAATTCTCTTTTTCTGAAATTATTGTTTTAAATTCCTCTTTTACTAATTGTATCACGGTAAGTAATTCGTCGCGATTAATATTTTCGGCTGTAAACCAGTAATCTCCCTTTTTAATTTTAGGAATTCCAGAACCTTCTGTAAGGGCAGCTTTTGCAAGCTTATCTGCTTCATCATTATATTTATTATTGGAATGTGCTACTATTTTTAAAAATGTAATTGTGATATCCTTCTTCCATGAATTCATAGCACCAACATATTTTGCTGCCAATTCATTATTAGCTTTCCATTCACCAGTAACCCATTTTTCAATTCCTTGATAATCATAACGTAATTCTATTTCTGAATAGCCATTAGTTAATGCCCATTTTACAGCATACATTGCTCCAAGCATTTCACCGGCAACATTTCTGATTGCCAAGGAGGCTGGATTGTCGCCGTTACCGGATTCTTTAATAGTATCACCAGATGGAGTTATCATTACACATCCAAAGGCATATTTTTTAATGTTGTTATCATAACTTCCATCTATATAAGCAATTACTTTATTAGGAGGTAGATCAGCAAGATCTTCTAAAGGTTTATTATCAGTAATATCAGAATCTAAATCTAAGTAATTTTGCGCTTCTTCAAGAGTAAAAAAACCTTTATAATCTGCGTTGCTAAAACCTTCAACAGCTGATTGACAATCTTCCCAGTTTTCAAATATTCCTATTGCCAATCAAATTAAAAAGCACAGCAAGCTGTTACTTGTTAAAAAAGATCTATAAATCACTCGTTCTTTGTGGCAACACTTTGGCAACAAAAGAATTGCCAGTTGTATACATATTATAATTATAGCAGGAATTTTAGTTGCCAATCATTTTTGCCAGTTATAGTAAATTATTAGAATTTATGAATAGTTTAATCATGAAATGATGGTATACTATTATAAGGTGATTAAGATCTATAAAAGATATATCTTTGCGGAGGTAACATATGTGTAGTCGTAATGATTTGAATTGTATATTGCAAGAAATAGCAGAGATCTATCGTTCTGTATATGGTAAAGATTTGGTAAAAGTTATACTATATGGTTCATATGCGCGTGGAGATTATGATAATGAATCAGATGTAGATATAGTGGCAATTGTGCATGGAAATAGAGTAGACTTACAAGAGCAGCTAAAAGTAATATGGGATGAATCCACAGAGCTTGAGTTAAAGTATGAGACCATTATTTCTCCTTCAGTCATCCCATATGAGGAATTTGAGCGATATCGCGAAGATTTGCCATATTATCATAATATAGCAGAGGAAGGGGTGGAAATTGTTGCTTGAAACGCGAAAAGATTTAGCGCATTATCGCATATTGGCGGCGAAGGAACGATTAGATTCAGCGAAATTGCTTTAAGATAATGAAAGTTATAAGGACTCTATTGGGCGTTCTTATTATTCAATGTTTACTGCAGTAAGAGCATTACTGGCTGTTGACGGAGTAGATTATTCAAAACATGCAGGAGTAATCTCATATTATCAGAAAAACTATATTAAAACAGAAATCTTTGATAAGAAATTTTCAAAATATCTTAGCCATGCATTTCAGATAAGGAATAATACGGATTATGCAGATTTTTTCATTGTATCCAAGGACGATGCTGCCGAACAATATATAATGGCGGTTGAGTTTTTTGAGACTATCGAAAAATACATAAACGATCTGTTGGTTGCAGAGGATGGTGGCAACACTTTGGCAACAGAAAATTTGTAACCCAGAATAATATGAATAATTCGAGTCAAAACACCGCATAAAAACACCATAACTAAACAAAAATGATTAGAAGCAAATATCAACATGCCGAGTTCGAGTAATTGCAACTTTAACACAGATTATTTAAAATACAGGTAGTCTTTAGGATTGCCTGTCGTATCTATATTATCAAAATTTTCTTTATAAGAGCAGGATTTTTATTGCCATTCACTTTTAACTTGTATCAGTCAAAAAGGTCATTCATGGCATGCAGTTATGTTGAACCGAACGGCACGTACTGGCGGTGTGAGAGGGGAGATTAAATCTCCCCTGCTCAATTATATATACCTTAATTTAAATTATATATTAACCCGTTGTTTTTGTCTTCCGGTTCAGACAAATTCCTGAAGTCGTCAGTCGGCATCTCCGATGATCGGCTCTTCACCGTTGTAATATGGATAGATTGCTTATTATGGGCAAAATTAGGTCAATATATTTATTAGAGCTATAGCCTATACAGAAATAAGCTCCTGAAAATGGTTTATAAAAAATATTCAATCGTTTTTTCCGGCGTTTTCCGGGTATTATCATTAAACAGCAGTACCGCCGCACGGCCTTCGTCCGATCCCATTGTATAGGCTCCCTTTGCTGTTTGGTTTAAGATCTCAAACGCTACCCGGCGGTTAGCCAAACAAGGTTTATCTGTAATCAATTCAATCCCCGTCTGTTTAAATGGCCGTTTGCGGTAATACGGATCAAATAAACTGACTGAATTACCCGAAAGGCCGGTGAGCGTTACAAAATGCCAGCATCCATAATATACTCGGAGCACAACAGCGCCGCCCTGCTGAAGCGCTGTAATGATCCGGCTGTTTTCGGATATCCGCACCTGCTCATCGCCGAGATATTCGCAGTCGATAGGGAACTTGGTCGCCTTGGCGTATTGCTTCAGCCAGCCCGCCAAAAACGACATGGCTATTTGGGAAGTGCCCTCTTTATAGGCTTCGCCCTTGGCATTATAAGAGTCTAGGGTATACATCATTACATAGCGCAGAACGTCCGGAGGGATGTCCTCGCGCTGAAAAAGAACATTAATGGCATTCAGAAAGCTGGTGGGTCCGCAATCATATTCTGTCCGTTGGTAGTTTAGCGGGATTATCATGGTGTTTCCTCCGTCATCAGATTCATCACAAGCCGGACACATTGCTCCATTTCGTGTAGATTCGCATACTCACGCGTGCTATGAACATCGTGCATAGAGCAGGCGATGACAAGACCTTCTATCCCATGCAGCGCGAAATTGTTATTGTCACTTCCGCCCATTGTGGAACCAATATGACATGGCACACCTGCCGTCTCGCAAGCTTGCCTAAAACGCCGGACCACAGAACTGTCTACAGGTGTTTCATATGCGGTAATCTCATAGCGATGGGCAAAAGAGACGGAAGCCCCTGCTTGCTTCGTCTCTTCCTCAAAAATGTTCCTGACCTTTTCCAACCATCTCAGAACATCATCATGCGAAAGACTCCGGATTTCTCCAGTGACAGTACATGTTTCGGGAACGATGTTTCCGGCTTCTCCGCCAGAAATCACTCCGATATTGCAGGTCACACCGGGTTCCGGTTCCCCCAATGGGATTTTTGTGATCGCCTTCGATGCGGCAGAAATCGCGTGAATACCGTCTTGGGGCGCAAATCCCGCATGAGCCGCTTTACCGTGAACCGTGGCGGTAAAAGAGAGGATGGTGGGTGCCGCATTGGCCGCCGTGCCGATTTTACCACTCAAATCCAGCACATAGGCCTCCTTTGCGCGAAGCTTGCTGTAATCTGCCACAGCGGAACCGGCGCAGTAGCGTTCCTCTGCCACAGGAAATAGAAGCTCTATGGATCGATAAGGAGTTCCGGTTTCCCGCAAGCGGGTAAGCGCTTCCAAAACAACCGCAATACCTGAGACATCGTCCGCGCCCAAGATCGTCGCACCGCCCGCGGTAATCCTGCCATCTTCATGTAAATAGGATTCCTTGCCTGACGCAGGTTCCACGGTATCCATATGAGCGCTGAACAGAATGGGTTGGCCTGATAAATCGCCCGCTAAAAAACCGTACAGGTTGCCACAGTTCCCGCCTATTTGAGTGCCAATGACATCTTCCTCGCAGAAAACGCCGAGCGCTGACAGCTTGTCTTTAAGCAAAACACAAAAGCTCCGTTCCCCCAAGGTCGGGCTGTATATGGCAGTCAGCTCATGAAATATTTCATACAACCGGTTTGATTTCAAGTCAAGCACCTCCTAAATACTGTTCAAATTTAATACTTATTAAAGATATCTATTTACTATATTATAGCAGAAGGCAATCCTAATCTCAATAGTCTAACGCTTTACAGAAGATAATTATTTTTAAAACGGGTTTCTAAACATATAACCGCCGGAAGCAGATATTTACCAATCAGTATTAAAGAATTAATAATAGTTGAAGTAAGAAAATAGTGGTATACTAAAATCAGTGATTGCGAGTTAATAAAAGATTATCTTTGTGGAAGGCATCCGTTCTACCTGCTTCCGATACAATTATTATGAGGAGGACTCTATGCGCGAGAATTATTATAATTGTTCTGCAGTGGACATTGTTAGGAGGTTCATGTGGAAAATTAAACGGTTTCGAACAGCTCTAAATGTCATTATTATAATTTCATATGGTTTTTTCATTTATTTCGTCCTAAAAGGGATATACCTTACTAGCATATTAGTATATCTGTTTTTATTCTTGACAATATATTTTATCCGCAGAGTACATGCGAATATGGAAATCATGATGTTAGACTTAATTATTAACCGCGATTGCGATCCGGCTAAATATGCGGATGTTTTTCTAACCCTGCGGGAGCACAGACTATATCGGGATCGGGCCGGGATATCTAAGATTAAAATAGGACGGGGATATTATTATGCAGGAAGATATGAAGAAGCGTACAATATCTTGGATGAATTTAAACATGTGCCTAAGCAGACAGCTTTGGCCTTGCAATATTATTTACATATGGCAAATTGCGGCGGCAAACTGGGAAGATATGAACTCGTATATCGTGCGAAGGCAGAAATAAATCTTATTCTTACCGGTCAGAAGCCCAATTCCGGCAATGCAAAATACGCCAAGCTTGCATTAAATATTATAGACACAGTGCTGGCTGAAAAAGATAAGAATTATGACGAGGCTATCAGATTGATTACCACATATCAGATGACAGCACAGTCGAACTTACAAAAAGTATCGTCAGCTTATAAGCTTGCCGATATCTACTTTCAATCGGGTGATTATGATAACGCCAAAAGCCGTTATGAATTTGTCGTGCAAAATGGAAACAAGCTATTTATAGTTGACGAAGCACGGGAAAAGCTTACTAAACTATAAAATATATTATCTTACTCTTGACAAAGGGCAAATAGTGTAATAGTATAATATTACACTATTAAAGCGAGGCTGATTATGCAACCGTGGGATAAATGGAATAAAGAATTTGACAACCGAATACCGATCTATCAGCAAATAATCGATCGCTTCTGCCGCTCTTTCGTAAAGGGCGAACTGTCACCTGGTGAACGGATTCTTTCAATCAGGGATATGGCTTTAGTGATCCAGGTAAACGTGAATACGGTACAGCGGGTATATCAGGATCTGGAGCGCCATGGGCTTATTTTCAGCCGTCGCGGCTGTGGTTATTTTATTACTGAGCAAGAAGATATGGCGGCCACGCTTCAGAAAAGTATGGCCGGGGATTCGGTGGGTCGTTTTCTAAGCGAAATGGAAGATTTAGGTCTTTCTCACGCACAGATTCTGGAGACATTATCAAATCGTATGAATGAGGCTGACAAAAATAAAGGAGGACGGTAGGATGGCAGAAATGAACTCTGAATTTACCGGTACGGCACCAGCCGTCATTACTTCTGTCACGGCAATCACCAAGCAATATGGCAATACCAAGGCTCTGCAGGGAATCAACTGGGAACTGCCTTCCGGCCGGATCATCGGCCTGTTAGGCCCCAATTCTTCCGGAAAAACCACCTTGTTAAAGATCATAGCCGGCGCATCCCGGCCGGATCAAGGACAGATCAGCTATCCGGGCGGAGTGTCCAAGGGCATTCCGGCAAAAAGGAGAATAGCTTTTTTACCTGATGTCACCGTCTTTCCCGGCTGGATGCGGGTCAAAGATGCTTATGAATACTATCGCGCCGGCTACGGAGATTTTAGTCCGGAACGGGAGGAATATCTTCGTAAGCTGCTGGAACTGGATAGTTGCTGGAAGGAACGGATTACGAAGCTTTCCAAAGGTATGCAGGAGCGCTGTGTCCTTGGTTTGGTGCTGGCCAGAGAAGTGGATCTGTATCTGATGGATGAACCTTTAGGCGGTATCGACCCGGTGGAGAAAAGTAAGATATTGGATGCGATTATCGCGATGAAGCCGGAACAGGCCACGGTAGTGATTGCTACTCACTTAGTTAAAGATGTGGAACGGATATTGGATAGTGTCTGCCTGCTGGCGGAAGGAAGGATTATTTATCAGGAAGACTGTGAACGAATCAGACAGGACTATCATCAGAATGTCGAGCAAAGATATATGGAGGTATTAAATCATGCTGACAGAAATTAAATATGCTTTACGCAGTCAACGCCTAGTGCGGGTCGGCATTATGCTGCCGTTAGCGGTGATCCATGTTATTCTTTATTTTAATGCTATCGGTCTATTAGGAATATCGGATAATCGTTCAGTGTTTTTGCATTCATTTTGTACCTTAGCCTTTGCGATGGTGTGCTTAGCCGGTGATTTAATGGTCGTTAGAGAAGCTTATACAATCACCTGCCTAGAATACATGATACCAAAGGCCGGCTGGAAACGGCTGCTGCCCCGGTTTGGCGTGGCGATGTTCTGGGATCTGGTGGCGCTTGCCTTTGTGGTCGTGGAGACACTTACGTATGATTTTATCCTTGTATTATATGGCGGGAAGGTAGTCTTAAGTGCATTGGTCGGTCTGCTGACTACACTGGCAGTTTTTTTCCTTGGGTATTGGCTGCTTGTCATGCTGTATTTTGGGGGAATTACTCTGAATAGGACTATTTTTGCCGGAAGAAAAGGCAGCAAGCTGCTGAGCTTAGGCGGCGCAGTTGTGTTGGCCGGGATCTTTGATCTGATATATGGCTTGTTGGAGCTGATGCAAAATAAAGGAGATCTACGATTAATTAACTTTCCTTTCTTTCAGCCTGATTTCTGGCAAGGCAGCATTGCCTTTGGCAGAGGAACCTCATTTGATTTATTTATAACGCAATTCATCCTGTTAACTGTGGTTTTAATAATCTTCACGTTTTCACTTATAACATATCTTTGGGAAAAGAAAGCTGATTTGTAAAAGGCGTTATACTGATGTCAGATTACAGGAAGTGTGTGATATGCCAACTACTTTCAGCAAAGATATATGGAGGTATAAATCATGCTGACAGAAATTAAATATGCTTTACGCAGTCAACGGCTGGTGCGGGTCGGTATCATGCTGCCGCTGGCGGCGGTCTATACTATTATTAGCTTCTGTTTTATTTATTTTGATTTGTGGTTCCTCATACCAGGGGATAATAAAATCGTTACTTTTTATGGGTTATATAACTTTTGTGTCTCAGCTTTACCGATGGTGTGCTTGGCCGGCGATTTAATGGTCGTTAAAGAAGCTTATAAAATCTCCTGTCTGGAGTATATGATACCTAAGGCCGGCTGGAAGCGGCTGTTATCCCGATTTGGGGTAGCGATGTTCTGGGATCTAGTATGTTTTTCCGTTATTGCCGTTCAATTGCTTATTGATTATTTTCTTTATCTTAAACCAGAATACAGAGTCAATCAGCTAATTGAAATGACAGTTTTTTTCCTAGCGTATTGGCTGCTTGTCATGCTGTGTTTTTGGGGGCTTACTCTGTATAAAACTGTTTTTGCCGGAAAAAAAGCTGGGAAACTGCTCAGTTTAGGCGGTGCACTTGGGCTGGGCGTGATAATCAATCTGGTGTATCTCTTGTTTGAGCTGATGCAAAACAGAAGAATCATGCAGTTAATTAACTTTCCTTTTTTTCAGCCAGGTTTCTGGCAAAAGAGCAGTGCTGCTTCGGGCGGCGAAATTAATTGGTTTGCATTTATAACGGGCTTTATGCTGTTAAGCGTGGCATTAATAATCTTGATATTTTTGCTTACGGCATATCTTTGGGAAAAAAAAGCTGATCTGTGAACATCGGCAGTTATCTGAGTAGATAATGGCATAGAAGGTGGACTAGGTAAAAATGAAAGTATCAACGAAAAAGCTGCAATCAATGGAATCTCATTCTGCTGGGGATATATCCGTCAAGAAACAGGACAGCGTAATATTTAGTAAGGTATCACCAAAGCAAAAATATTACAAAGAGAATGTGGACTATTCATTCATCAGTGAGATGACAATTTATGATGAAGAACTTGATTCAGACTATGTAATTCATATATCATTGCCGCCGGGTTACAATAAAGAGAGCCTTAGCCATGATAAATCATATTCGCTCTTAATGCTGACAGATGGAATCTGGCATCTGGAAAGTCATGTGATGATAAGAACTATGATGCAGAAGGGTGAAATAGAGGATATTATAGTGGTCAGCGTCGGCCTTGGCTATGAAAGAAAAGCGGATCGAACACCAATCCGGGCAATCGAATTTGTCCGTAAAAACAATCTTTTTCTTGATTTTATAACTACCAATTTAATTCCTTGTCTCGAAAAATTGTACCGGATTGATTACAGTCACTCAACATTGCTGGGACATTCATTGGGTGGCTTATTTACGTATTATGCGGTGTTTTGTCATGATAGATATGAAAATCAGCCCTTCAGCTACTATATTGTAGCCAGTCCATCCCTGTGGGTTACTAAAATAGGATGGTTCGGATGGCACTATGGCCAGCAGAGTAAAATCATTAAGGATTATTTTAAGAGAAATCAGTCTTTTCCCAAAGTGCTATATTTAGCGGCAGGTAACCGGGAAAAGCATGTTCGGCGCGTTATCGGCAGAGTAATAAGAGACATGCAACAATATGGTGTTAAGACGGTTGGCTATGAAATATTTGCCGGCAATCATGTCAGTTATCAAAAAGATATGTTGGCGAGGGTGCTGTTGAAGTTTTATGGAATGTAGCCATAGGTATCATATAATTATGTAGGAGGGTTTTCCGTTTCAAGGCTGATCCAATATCGCCGCATAGTCATTCCATTATAAACGCGTTCATCCTCAAGGGAGCCGCCATTAGCTATTATGACCATTTCACTGGCAAAATTTCTGTTTTCGCAAGTGACTAGTACATTTTTCAACCCCATCTTCCTACATTTTTGCAAGGCAAGAGACAGCAGCTTTTTAGCATAGCCTTTATTTCGTTCGGCAGGCCGTATCCCATAGCCGATATGTCCGCCATAGTTTTCTAAGTATGTATTTAGGCTATGTCGAACATTAACGATGCCATACAGTTTTGACGACTCGTCGGCAAGCCACCATGTTGTGGAAGGTTCCATGTTTTCAGTAACATTATTCCCGTTTGAATTATCAATTGTAGCCTGCGGGATCTCTTGAAAATTGCTTTTGCCAAAGTGCATGACAAACGGAATGGATCCTCCTGAGTCTCTAAATTCCTTCAGCATGTCCATAAATCCTGTTGCGTAAGCAGCGCTGGGTTTGATTAAAAACAGTTCCATGTTCACCTCTTGTAATTAATTATTAAGTAAATATTCGCTGTTAGCCGACCGTCATTACTCATTATTGCTTTTTAAGCCATTATACTACATAATAATATAATAATATAATAATATATGGCCTGAATGTAGAAAGTGATATAACGATATAATATTAATCACCAAAAACAATACTATATTTTCAATTAAAAAGTAAAGTAAATAAGGCGCAAAACGGATGGAGTTATGTGAGATAAATAACTCTTGATGTACTAGAAAGCATATTCTATCTCTCCCCGTCATACAATGTAAAAAATGTGTTGATGAGGGACTTTTTTGAAGGATTATATTGAAGAGCGAGCAATGAATATCGCTAATTATATTATTGACAATAATGCGACCGTGCGGCAGACTGCAAAGCAGTTTGGGATAAGCAAGAGTACCGTACACAAAGATGTCACAGACCGATTGATGCAGATTAATCCGTCCCTGGCAAAAGAGGCAAGAAAAGTACTTGATGTTAATAAATCGGAGCGGCACATCCGTGGCGGGCTTGCGACCAAAGAAAAGTATTTACATAAACAGGAAGCCTTCCTGTAAAAACACAGATCCGGCTGTCGGCATTTTATACCACATGCCAACAGCCGGATTTCAATTATTTATGCGGGCCAAAACTCACATTTTAATAAGTAAACAGTTCGTCGGCCTTTGGCGCATTGGAAACTTCTAAGTCATCGACTTTACCTTCTCTGGTTACAATCGCGTATCCATTCCCCACGCCACCTTCAATGTAATAGCGAGTGTACGATGTCTCTTCAAAAACTTCATAATCGGCCCCAGATTTGTCCAACACACTCTTCACCTCGGCATCCGACATTCCAAAGGTGATGCCGCAAGGAATTATTATGTCAAAACTGTCATCGCCCGATATTGAGGTAACAAAGCAATTGGCCGGAATAGTTTCATTATCCCCATAATTGCGGACATAGACAGACATGGATTGATTACCTTTCATGATATCGATGAAGCCCGCGTCTTGTGCTACGAAGCTGTCGGGAGCATCGGTAATCTTCCATCCATTCTTTTCAAACTCGGCCATCGGTGCCGGCAAGGTATACAGATAGCCATCCAGCTCAACAGTGCAGGCATCGAAGTCATCCCCCAGTTCTTTAGGTGCGACATACTGTCCGACAACCGCAGGGACTTCATTAATATCGGCGGCAGTATAATCCTGAGCCGTTTCTTCGGTTTCAATCATGTTTTCCAGAGCGATTTCTACTAATTTACCGGTTTCGGTATCTATCATAAATTCGATATTCTGATCATAGTTCATTTCATAATCCAGATAATTAAAGCTCTCGCTTTCCCGCAATTCGGTCGGCTCGCCGTAGGCCGCTATAATATCATCTTCCGTTGATACCAAAAGCTGGATGCCCTTTGGTAAAATAAAGGCGTCCCCTTCTTCTAAATCATATTCATCGACAGATAGGCTGGCCACGACGCAATCGGTTATCGGCAGCACATTAGGAGCAAAATTGATGATGTTGGTATAAATCCGCGTGCCATCGTCGTCCATCCGCCAGGTACCGCTGATCAGATATTGGTAGGGCTCCAATGTCATACTGGTATCGTCCTGAAACACCCATCCCATCTTTTCTAAATCAGCAAATTTGATCGGTAAATTAAAGACATCATTGTTAAACTGAACCTGAAAACTATACAGATCATCTGATAGTTCTGTATTGATGTTGATATCCGGAACAGTTTCTTCCGGCGCCTCAGTTGCTTCCGGCTCTTCCGGTGCTTCTGTTTCGACCGGCTCGGGCACTTCGGTCGGTTCTGGCTCCGGTTCTTCCGTGGCTTCTTCTACTGGGCTGACAGGATCTTCATTCGTGGAGTCCCCGCCGCATGCTGCCAAGATTATACAAAGCCATGTGGATAATAAAACAATAACTAATTTCTTTTTCATTTCTGCCTCCAATGTTTTTATTAATTTTGGTTATCCATAATAATGTACCATATAATGATAGGATAATCGGAAATTTGATAATAATAGTCATAATAATGTAAAAAAATGTTCGCAATTTCAGATAAGAATTTGATCAATATCAGTACCGTTCAGTGACTCTTTTTCCAGTAAGGCCGCCGCGATAAGGTGCAGGCTGGACAGATTGGCAGTCAGCTCAGCCTTAGTTTCCTGATAGATGGCGTTAATCTTGCCGCGGCAGTGGTTGATCAGATCCGAGTCAAGTGAGGACTGAAGGTGATTGCCGTTAAAAATGCCAAATTCATCATCCATGCCGTAGGTAGAGATATAGTCAACCATACGTGCGGAGACTTTTTCAATATCATTGCCGGCTCCGGTCGTGATCAGGTTCCGGCCGAAGATAACTTCCTCACTTGCCCGGCCGGCCAGCAAGACCTTCATGTCAGCCAGCATTTTCTGCTTGGTCATGTAGAGGGAATCTTGCGGAATGCTTAAGGAAAATCCGCCGGCACCGCGGGTGCTAGGGATGATAGTCACCTTGGAGATATAGGAATCGGGCAGGAGCAGGCGCGTCAGCAGAGCATGACCGGCTTCATGGTAGGCAGTGATCTTGCGGTCCTGCTCGGAAATAAAGCTGGTGTCGGATTTCTCGGCGCCGGCAATCACGGTAAAAAAAGCCTTGTCAATATGCGCCTGAACAATAGTATCCCGGTTTTCATTGGCGGCAAATATAGCTGCTTCATTCAACAGGTTCTCCAGCATAGCCCCGCTGAAACTGACAGTGGATTTTGCTAGGGCTTCCATATCCACGGCTTCATCAAGCGGTTTTTCGACGGCATGCAGCTCCAGTATTTTTTTCCGGGCATTGACATCGGGAAGGGCGATTTCGATCAGGCGGTCAAAGCGTCCCGGCCTGGTCAGGGCTTCATCCAAGGTATCCAGACGGTTGGTGGCAGCAATGACGACGACCCCGTCCCTTTCATGAAAGCCGGACATTTCCGTCAAAAGGGCATTGAGGGTCTGATCACGTTCATCGTGGCTGGCTCCCGGCTGTTTGCCTCTTTTTTTCCCGATCGCATCAATCTCATCAATAAAGATCACGGCTTTCTCGGACTTCTTAGCGGTCTGAAAAAGTTCCCGTACCCGGCTGGCTCCGACACCGACGTAAGTCTGCATGAAATCAGAGCCGCTGCAGGCATAGAAGGGAACCCCTGCTTCACCGGCGATCGCTTTTGCCATCAACGTCTTTCCAGTTCCCGGAGGACCGTAAAAAAGTATGCCGCGGGGCATATGCGCCCCGACATTGACATATTTGTCGGGATCCTTTATAAAGGCAATCATATCTTCTACCATGGCTTTGGCTTCAGTGTTTCCGGCGACATCGTCCAGCATCAGGTCAATAGCCGACTTATTTTTGGCAGCATTGCGGATAAGAGCTGTCTTTGTTTTTCTGTGATAAACATAAACTGCCGCGCCAAGTATCGGCAAAAGAATCAGAAACTGACTTGATGAACCGCTCTCTGGAGTCTCATAAACCAGCGGAATATCGTAGGACAGGATCAGATCGTATATTTCGGATAACTGCGGATTGGGTACTTTATAAAGAGTCTCGGAACCGGCTATCCGGATCTGCAGGAAATTTAAGTTCTCCCCGGTTATTACCTCTTTTACTAGGCCTTCCTCTATATAAGTAATAAATTCATTATAAGATATCGTATCTTGAGAGTTTTGAGCCTGAATAGCAAGGATCAAGTGATTACCAGCCCAAAGGACAAATATAATACATAAGGCAGCAATGATATATTTGATATGTTCTCTTTTAATTGGCATTGTCGCACCTTCTCTTTTTAATTACATCAGCTAAAGACACCATAACATTTTTATACATGCAATACCATGTAAAAAATATGGAAAGAAAGTGGAAAAATATTGCTGTTTTACAAAATATATCAAAATCTATAAGTAAAACTTGCGGAATACATGGAGACTGTGTTAAAATATTCCCGTTCTGGCATATTTTAACTGACAAGACAAGCTATAAATAAAGGAAAAGGAGCCGCAGATTATGAAGCATGTATATGAAGGAAAAACAAAAACAGTATTTCAGTTGGATAACGGTAACTACTTGCTGAAATTTAAAGATGATGTGACCGGAACCGACGGTGTATTCGACCCCGGTGCCAATACGGTCGGCCTGACCATAGAGGGTATGGGACGCGGCGGATTGCGGCTGACTACCCATTTTTTTGAGCTTTTACAGAAAAAAGGTGTCAAAACCCATTTTATCAGCTCTGATATTGAAGAAAAGACCATGGAAGTCCTGCCGGCCGCGACTTTTGGCAATGGAATCGAAGTAATCTGTCGTTTTAAGGCGGTCGGGAGCTTTTTACGCCGCTACGGTCAATATGCCAAAGAAAATCAGGTAATGGATGCTTTTGTGGAGGTTACGCTGAAGGATGATGAACGGGATGACCCGCCGATTACCAAGGATGCGCTGGCTATTCTCGGCATACTGAATAACGATGAATATGAATCCCTGAAAGACCAGACCCGTAACATCAGCAAGATCATCAAGGACGAGCTGGCCAATTACGGCTGTGAATTATATGATATCAAGCTGGAATTTGGCAGAAATAACGGGGAAGTCATTTTGATCGATGAGATCTCCGGCGGGAATATGCGTGTATATAAAGACGGGGAAATCGTGGAACCGCTTAATCTCGTCAAAATAATCCTGGCCGATTAAGCAATTTGGCTCATCACATACAGATCAGATAATCATTAAAATCGCCCGTCACATAGCTGCGGGCGATCATTTTTTCAGGTCATTTATCAGGGTGCCGCCAAGGATCAAGATAATTCCTAATATCTGCGGCGTGCTTATGGGCTCCCTTAAAAGCAGCGCAGAAAGCAGGATGGCAGTCAGCGGGTCAATATAGCTAAGCAAGGCAGCGGTCTGTCCCTTAAGGGCATTGAGTCCGGAAAAATACAAAAAATAGGCAAACCCGGTATGTATAATACCGACAATAAGCAGCACCGTGATATTTTGCGGCGTTGCCAGTCCGGCTTCCCATGAAGAGGTCAGAAATACATAGGGCAGCAGCGACACCGTTGAAACGCCAAGCTGAATGATTGTCCGTTCCATATTGGTTACATGGCGGAAAAATTTGTTCAGGAATATCACCGCCGCATAAAAGACTGCCGCCCCCAGCCCGCAGATAATGCCGGCAATATCATTCTCGCCAGTACGGCCGGTCCCGGTGATAAGCATAATACCGGTCAGTGCTGCCCCGACACAGAATAGTTTGACGAGGCTGAACCTTTCTTTTAAAATAAACGGCGAAAAAGCAACTACGATTACAGGCGCAAAATAATAGCATACCGTGGCATTGGCAATGCTGGTAAAGCGATAGGATTCAAAAAGCAGGATCCAGTTAATGCCGATAGCGATTCCTGAAAAAATCAGAATCCGCAGATCGCCCCTTATCCTCTTAACAGACAGCTTCTTTCGGAAAATAAGAACTGCCGACAATAAAAAAACGCAGCCGGCCATGCCCCGTGCCAAGGCGATCTGTGCCGATGAATAAGGAAGCATCCGCACAAATATCCCGATACTGCCAAAAATCAACATGGAAGAAATATACTTTACTTTTGCAACATTCATTCCCATATTATAACATCTAAGGCGTCATCCTGCATAGAATTATTTATAGGCGGGCTGTGCTTATATAAGCAGTGGTTACTGTTCACAGGTAGTATTCCGGCAAGCCGGTCATGCACGTTTTCTACAATTAATATGGGGTATAATAATATGAAAATAAAACAGCAATTCTTGCAGCAAGCCGAAGAGCTCCACCGCCATTATCCGGTAGTCGATGCTCACCTAGATCTGGCCGGTGAGATCCTGCTCCGGTATCAGGCCGGAGAGAGGGAAGTGATCAAGACCCATTATCTGGATCATTTTAATAAGGCCGGACTGACTCTGCTGATTTCGTCGGTATTCGTGGATGACAACGTGCTTCCGGAGGGCGGCCTCCGCAATGCCCTGGATCAGATCAGCGTGCTGTATGAAGATATTGCCGCCATTTCCGATGAAGTAATGCTCATAAAAAACCGTTATGACCTGCATTATGCCAGACAGCAGGGTAAAGTCGGTATCCTCCTATATATGGAAGGACTAGACTGCATCGGAACCGACCTGCGCCTGTTGCCAGTCTTATATGAACTGGGTGTCCGGGGTGCCTCGCTTACTTGGAGCCGGAGAAACCAGTTGGCGACTGGCTGCTGCCGATCCAATGAAAAGAAACAGATCAAAGGCGGCCTATCCGATGCCGGCTTTAAGGCGGTCAAAGAACTGGAACGCCTGTCCTGCTTTGTCGATGTCAGCCATTTGAACGATGAAGGTTTTGAACAGTTGGCGGCGGCGGCCGGCCGGCCGTTCATTGCGACTCATTCCAATGCCAGAAGCGTGCATGACAGCTACCGTAACCTGACTGATGCCCAGATCATGACGCTATGCAGTAAAGGCGGTATCATAGGTATTAACGGACACGCCCGCATAGCCGGCTCTGCCGAACAGTCAAATCACCTGGAAATGTTAAGCAGGCATGTTGAGCATATCGTAAAGCTGACAGGCAGCAGCCACGTCGGTTATGGTTTTGACCTATGCGACTCCTACAGTCGAGCCGAGCCCCGTCTCAGCTTTGCTGTCGAAAGCAATAATTGCTTGGCAAATCACGGTGAAATGATCTTACTTACGGCGGCACTCTTACAGCGCGGGCTGCCGGAAAAGGATGCGAAGGCGGTAATAGGTGCCAACTTCTATCACTTTATCGAGAATGTCCTCGCATAGTTATTTGCTATATTACTGTCACAGGTAATATCTCAATTATTGCTGTGAAGTTTCTGGTAAGAATTGAACAGTATTTTGCTAACATAAAGCATGGAAATAGAAACAATTTGCATCTTGCGCCCCTTGGTCAAACAACATATAATAAGGGTAAATGCAAAGGAGATTATGTCAAAAGGAGCAGACTTATGAGAGAAACGGAAGCACGGAATAAACTTGCAAAGTACGGACAGCAGCACCTTATGCAATATTTTGACAGCCTAGATGAAAATGGGCGGGAGGAACTGCTGACCCAGATCGAAAACACTGATTTTGAAGTATTGAATTCGTTGAACCAGCAATCCGTCATGGAAAGCAAGGGAACCATTACTCCTTTGGCGGCCATGGAAATCAATGAGATAGAACAGAAGAAAAGCCAGTTTGAGGAAATCGGGCTTAAGACGATCCGGGAGGGAAAAGTAGGCGCAGTACTGTTGGCCGGTGGCATGGGAACCCGCCTTGGTTCCGATGCGCCCAAGGGCGTATATGACATTGGACTCACTAGGCCGGTCTTTATCTTCCAGCGTCTGATTGAAAACTTGCTAGAGGTAGTAGAGCGTGCCGGCACCTGCATACCGCTTTATATTATGACCAGTGACAAGAATCATGAAGCTACCGTGGCCTTTTTTGAAAAACAGGATTACTTCGGTTATCAAAAGGAAAGCGTCACCTTTTTTATGCAGGATATGGCACCGGCTTCCGATTATGACGGAAAAGTATTTCTGGAAGCGAAAGGCAAGATATCCACTTCCCCGAATGGAAACGGCGGCTGGTACTCCTCTATGCACAAATGGGGCATCGCGCAGAAGGCGGCGGAGCAGGGCGTGAAGTGGCTGAATGTATTTGCGGTCGATAATGTCCTGCAGAGAATTGCCGATCCCTGTTTTATCGGCGCGGTAATCTCCCAACAATGTGTTTCGGGAGCCAAGGTAGTCCGGAAAAATGCCCCTGATGAGAAAATCGGGAACATCTGCTTAGAGGATGGCAGGCCTTCCATCGTAGAATATTATGACCTGACGGCAGAATTAATGGATGCCAAGGATGAAAAAGGCGAACCTGCTTATGACTTCGGAGTAATACTTAATTATTTGTTTTATACCGAAAGCCTAGACGAGATCATTAAAAAACAGCTGCCCCTGCATGTCGTGGAAAAAAAGATTGTCTGCCTGGATGAGACCGGGAATCAAATCACTCCGGACAAGCCTAACGGATATAAATTTGAACAGCTGGTTCTCGACATGATCCATGAGCTTGACAGCTGTCTGCCCTTTGAGGTGGTGCGCAACAGAGAGTTTGCCCCGATCAAGAACCGGACCGGGATAGATTCGGTGGAAAGTGCCAGGGAACTATGTAAAGAAAACGGTATTCTTCTATAATCTATCATAATCATTGCAAAACCGCACTTAAATATGGAGAATCGGAGGAGACAAGATGAGGATATTAGTGACCGGTGGCGCCGGATATATCGGCAGCCACACAGTGGCAGAACTGCAAGATGCCGGATATGATGTGGCAGTACTGGATAATCTCAGCAATTCCAGCGAAAAAAGCCTAGAACGCCTAAAGATGATTACCGGCAAAGAGGTAACTTTTTATAAAGCGGATATTTTGGACAAGGATGCCCTAGAAGAGATATTTTCCCATGAATCATTCGATGCCTGCATTCATTTTGCCGGTCTAAAGTCCGTGGGTGAATCAGTTGCCAAGCCATGGGAATATTATCATAATAACATAACGGGAACCCTGACCCTGATCGAAGTCATGAGAAAACATAACGTAAAAAACTTGGTTTTTTCTTCTTCCGCGACGGTTTACGGCGACCCCGCAGTCATTCCGATTACCGAAGAATGCCCCAAGGGACAGTGTACCAATCCTTATGGATGGACAAAATCCATGCTGGAACAGATGCTATCCGATATCCAGAAGGCAGATCCCGCATGGAATATCATCCTGCTTCGCTACTTTAACCCGATCGGTGCTCATAAGAGCGGTCTGATCGGCGAGGATCCCAATGGGATTCCCAATAATCTGATGCCCTATATTACTCAGGTCGCTGTAGGTAAGTTAAAAGAACTGAGCGTGTTTGGCAATGATTACGACACTCCGGATGGAACCGGCGTCCGGGATTATATCCATGTCGTTGACCTAGCCGTCGGCCATGTCAAAGCACTTAATAAGATAATAGAAAACGCCGGCCTGTGCATTTATAATCTGGGAACCGGAACCGGTTACAGTGTTTTAGACATCATCAGTAATTTTGAAGAGGCGACGGGAAAGAACATTCCTTACCGTATCACGCCAAGACGCCCCGGCGACATTGCAACCTGTTATTCCGATGCCGGTAAAGCCAAGCGGGAACTGGACTGGGAAGCCCAATACGGAATCCGGGAAATGTGCGCGGACTCCTGGAACTGGCAGAGCAAGAATCCGGAAGGATTCAGATAATACTAAGCGGGGCGCAGAAGCCAGGAAAACGCCTTACTAAGCAATATAAACATACATGAAAACAAAATGACACACACTTCCGCCGATTACAAATAGATGGAAGATTTCATGTGAGCCGAAACGAGAGTGCTTACCGTTAAAAACACGCAGTTTTAAAGCATAAATAATGCCGCCGACCGTGTAAATCACCCCGCCCGCCGCAAGCCATAAAAGGGCGGGAACGGTAAGAGTGCTACATAGCGGTTCCATGACGGCTACACATACCCAGCCCATAGCGATATACAGTACCGAAGAGAACCATTTGGGACAATTAACCCAGATCGCCTTAATTACCATGCCGGCGATAGCGATGCCCCATACCACGGCCAGCAGAGGATATCCGATACGCTCGTCCAGTACAGTAAGGCATACCGGAGTATAGGAACCGGCGATCAGAACAAAGATCATCATATGATCAATCTTTTTAAAGAGCAAAATGATCCGGTCCGAGACGGATATGGAATGATACGCGGTACTGGCGCCATAAAGTAATACCATAGTAAATGTAAAAATAGAAAGAGCCAACGGCACTGTGGTGTCAGCTGCTCCGGCGGCTTTGACCAATAGGGGCATGGAGGCCAGCATAGCCAATATCATTCCGATAAAATGCGTGATGGCGCTTCCTGGTTCACGTATAGTAATTTGCATAAACACCTCCTGAATAAATAGCTTAAAGCTTACAAACAATGCATCGCATAATATTATCACAATATATGGTTATCGATACTACGTGCTGCATAATGTAATACTACATTATATTATGTGCTGTGTCAAGATTATTATACATTGAATTATTTCGCTGTATGCCATGGTTATCTGTTTCCCAGCACTCCGCCAGTCTACTCGCCATCGGAAAGTAGTGTCTCGGCTTAACCGAAATCATTGCCTTTGAAAGTAAATGCATTAAAAAAGAAGATAAACGCATCTTCTTTTAAGCAGTAATATTGCGGCAAGCCTTGTCTATGTATCTTCTTCCAGAATCTGAATTTCCAGATAGTCAAACTCAATCGATTCGATAAAATTGTCCTGTGAAAAGCGAGTCTTATTATGTTGCTTAAAATCGGCTATAGTAGATTCCAGCCATAGCGGCTTACCAAGATCAAATTCATAGCATATGGTTTCCAGAGCCTGTAAGATCTTATGAGTCCGGGTGTCCTCGCCAGAATTGCAGATTACCGTATCCTTAAGCAAACGATTCTCTTTAAAGATTTTACCCCATAAACGAAACATAATCAGCGTCCTTTTTTATTCAATTATAGCTATCGGCCAGAGCTTAGTCAAGCCGATTGCGATTCAAATATTTCTGTATTATTTCTATTACAATTCCTATATTATACAATTCCTATATTAGTAACTAAGCCTGAGATTTCGAGATGCTTTGCATCCAGTAGAGATACCTAAGCTACAGATACCTAGGCACTCATGCCTAGGCAATATAACGTTACCCAATGCATTTTTTTAAAGATCAAATCATATATATAGTAATGCAGTGCGTTAAAAACACAATTTATGGCAAAACATACAATAATAATTAAAAATCAATAAACTTATTGTATAAAGTGTACATTTTATATGTAGAGTATGATATAATATTAGCGAGCAAATTAATATTTTTGTAACAGGATGGATGATATGGAATTAAGAATTGAAAGAGACAGTGATGTTGATAATTGGAAAGAAGTCATTCTGATCTACAATGCGGCATTGAAACAGATTTCTATGAAGTTGGAAATATTAAATGATGAATTTCAGCATGTGCATAGATATAACCCTATCGAACATATTAAATCAAGGATCAAAACTTCTGAAAGCATTGTCAAGAAACTGAAGAGAAACGGTTATGAGTCTACGATTAAGAATATGGTGCAGCATGTTAATGATATTGCCGGAATCAGGGTGATATGTTCTTTTACCTCGGATATTTATCAGATAGCCGAGATGATCAGCCATCAGACCGATATCAGGGTCTTAGGGGTCAAGGATTATATAGTGCAGCCCAAGGAAAGCGGCTATAAGAGCTATCACATGCTTGTATCAGTGCCGGTATATTTATCGGACCGCATCGTAGACACTAAAGTGGAAATCCAGATACGGACAGTAGCAATGGATTTCTGGGCAAGCCTAGAACATAAGATACACTATAAATTTGAAGGCAATGCTCCGGCACATTTTCAGGAGGAATTAGCCGAATGTGCGAAGATGGTTTCTGAGCTTGACAGTAAAATGCTGTCACTTAACAACGAAATCCTTCAAATAGAGAACGGCGAGATATGAGACGTTAAGATTAAGCATGATAATCTTAAAGTAACCCTCAAAATGAGGAGTGCCCCGATGTATTTCTACATCGAGGCTATTATGAAAAAATATTATGTGCAATATTGTCAATAAGCATTGCTGTATTTGTATTTTTAGTATAGCAATTATTTATGTATAGAATATGAACGTCGTGTAAAAATAAATTTAAATTTCTATTATCATGTAATTTTTCTATTAAAAATGTATTCTATAAAAAGAGATAGTCAGTCAGTACATTCTAACCTGTATATTTATGACATATATATACAATAGGAACTGCCGAACAATTCCAGTCGACATATCTTTTTATTTTTATGGGATATTCATACGATATTCATAAAGAATCGTTGAATAATGGGGAAAAAGATGGTATTATAAATATTATTTATATTGATTGGTATGTTAGGAGCGGTAAAAATGGTTGGAGGAAAGATAATGGACAGTTTTGTGGATAAGATTGCACAGAAGATTAATGGGCAGGATGTGATACGGGCGAATTCCGAAGCCGAGGCGGCGGAAATGAAGCGGGTAAAACAGCAGGCCGAACGCATGCAGAAACAGATGGAGCAATATGATCTCTGTATGCAGGAAATGCGTAACCTCAACTTAAAAAACGAAGAAAGTGCCCAAATGGTACAAGAACTTTCCAAGGATGCCCGTACAGTCCAGGAAATGATACAAAATGACTTGACGGAAACGGCAGATAGGATTGACCGCCTAATCGGAGAGTGCATTACCAGAATCAGCGGGATACAGACGTCAACCGGCGGTAATGATGAGACGATTGCCAAGTTAGCTGAATTGCAGGAAAAGATTGCTGATTATCAAAGAGAACAGCAGCAGCTGCAGGGTGCACTGTTTGATCAGAAGTTTATAATAGAAGAAACGCAGAAGGCCGTAACGGGCAATAAAGATATCATAGAGGAAATCCAACAGACAGTAACCGGCAGCAGCCAGGTTATGGAAGAACTCCAGAAGACAGTCTCCGCAAGCAGCCAGGCCATGGAAGAATTCCAGAAAACCTTTACGGATAACAGCGGTTCTGTGGAAGAAATAGTCCACAAGGAAAATATCAAGGTTTACCGCAATGTTCAGGCAGCAGTGACAGAGGAGCTGGGAAAGCAGACCAAAGAGCTGCTGGCAGAACAGAATAAATCCGCCAGCATGAACAAAGTATTTCTAGCACTTATAATTGTTTCTCTGGTTACCGGTATCGGTAATCTTGGCCTGACAATTTTACAAGTCATAGGGATTCTGTAAGTTCAGGGAGGGTTATAATGTCCAAAATAAACTGGAAGCCAGGTAATATGCTCTATCCATTACCGGTCGTACTTATTTCGGTCTGTGGTAATGATGGGGCTCCCAATGTGTTTACCGTAGCCTGGACCGGAACCATCTGCAGCGACCCGCCCATGGTATCTATATCAGTGAGGCCGGAGCGGTATTCACACCATATGCTGGAAGAGACAGGCGAGTTTGTTATTAATCTCACCACCAAAGAATTGGTTTACGCCACCGATTACTGCGGGGTACGGAGCGGTAAAAGTGAAGATAAGTGGAAAGCCATGAAGCTCACCGCCAGTCCGTCAGATTTAATCAGGCCGCCCTTGATAGCTGAAAGCCCTGTCAATCTGGAATGTATTGTGAAGTCGGTTCAGCGTCTGGGCAGCCATGATATGTATATTGCGGAAATTGTAGCGGTTCATGCCGATGAGGCATATATGGACGAGAACCACAAATTTCATTTGGAAAAAGCTGACCCTATCGTCTATTCCCATGGAACCTACTTTACATTAGGTGAAGAGATCGGCACTTTTGGATATAGTGTCAAATCGAAGAGTTAGCTGGGTAATAGGTTAGCATAGCGCAGTTACTATATTACTACAAATATGATTAAGTAAGATTATAATTAGCATTAATGATAAAGCAAGACCCAGCGAATACAAAGCTAGGTCTTGCCTTTATTTTGCTGATATTCCTAATTATCTGTTTTTATTAGATCCTTCTAAAATAATATACCATAGAGCCACCGGATGATGAAAGATAAAAATTGCTGCCTTGCGACCTTGAACCGCTTGAATTGCCTGATACATATACATAGTCTAAGACCCAGCCGGGATTGACGGTGAAAAAGGAACTGGCATAGGGAATGGTAAAAGGTACGTTATTGGTATTTTTGGTAGGGGAGGCCTGATAATACATCTGGCTATTATAGACTGGGCCTACGCTGAACGCTTCCGCCGGTGTTCCATAAGCGCTAACGACGCTGCCGGAAGGTTTGGTGTATGACCATCCGGGTGGTGCCGCTAAAACCGGCAGAACAGTAAGTCCTATAACTAGAAGGAAAAGAAGTAATAATTTGGTTTTGGTATGTTTTTTCATATATAACTCCTTTCTGATTTTATGATGTATCTTTACATTGATAATTATATTATGTCTAGGGATGTGGCGCAATACATGATGTCTATAAAACAGTTACTTTGTTCAATTGACGGATGCTGCAACACTTGTGGCATGTTAAGCTGATGTATTTAAGAAATTGATTATATTAATGTTTATAAGATTAATGCTTATAAAGACTACCATCACCGTCTAGGAATATTCCAATATGAAAGATTATATTTGCCATGGTATGAAGCCTCAGTCTGTGTAGCCATGCCGCTTTGTGGTATTTATATTTCTTTGTATATTTTCTATTATATAATCCCGTCTTTGACAGTTAGATAAATAAAAAATCGCTGCAGCTCCCTGTTTATGGTCATCTGCAGCGATTTTATATCATTCACGGAGTATAGTA
>QMCD01001450.1_pt1 | contig 24528 bp, 15 predicted proteins | sample 1821841 | NCBI WGS metagenome assembly QMCD01 (sample SAMN01991225, study PRJNA193472) | Termite gut metagenome, whole genome shotgun sequencing project. | isolation source: worker | host: Macrotermes natalensis | reverse complement strand
GTAATCATAACATCTGCCTTTGCCAACTCCGCTCCGGCATAGATAAATTCCTTGATATATCCGGTAATATGAGGAATTACCTGTACGGTTTCTCCGAGATAACCGCCCGAACGCTCGCGGTTCAGAACGTTGTAATGCACTTTTCCCGAAGTGAGGTTTGAGAATTTCGTCAGGTTCTCATCTATAAAACGCTCGTAGTGTCCCAAATCAAGGTCGGTTTCGGCTCCGTCGTCGGTAACGAATACTTCGCCGTGCTGATAGGGGCTTAGTGTACCCGGATCAACGTTCATATAAGGGTCTAACTTTTGCGCTGCGACCTTTAAGCCTCTCTGTTTAAGCAGGCGTCCGAGACTTGCGGCGGTAATTCCCTTGCCGAGTCCTGAAACAACTCCGCCTGTTACAAAAATATATTTACAATTTCTCATATTTCAATTTTTATTCCCACTCAACCGTTGCTGGCAGTTTATTGTTCTTTTAAAAGGCAAAAGTACTTACGGGGTTGGATATGTGGGGAGAGATTGTTTGCGGAAAATGTTTGTTGGGTTATGTGGATTGATATTTAAAAAAAATGTGTGGATATTTATAGAGATTTTGTATTGTAAATTTGATTTTGATTGAAAATTTATATTAGTAAGTAGTGTAAAGCAATTTTTGAAATAATTGAAGAAAAAGTATAACTTTGTAGTGTGAAAAGATATATGAATAACAAAATGGATGTATTTGATTATTTTCTTAATCACTAAAATAGTGAAAGAATGTACCTTTGAACTGCTACCGTTATTAAGCTTTAACCCACAGCAAAGGCAATGAAAAGACCGGCAACAACAGCCGACAAGATAGTGCTCGAAACAATTGGACCCATTGCGTGCATCAAGAGGTGGTTTTGCGGATTGTAATAATGTCCCATTTTTTGGGAAATACGTGCTGCCATCGGCATTGCCGAAACGCCCGAATTCCCGATGAGCGGATTCACTTTTCCTCCGGTAGTAATATAAAGCAATTTAGCAATCAAGATTCCTCCGACAGTTCCAAATGCAAATGCAATCAATCCGAGGACGATAACGATGATAGTTGTCGTAGTCAAGAAGTAATCAGCCCGCGCAGATGACCCGATTGAAATTGCAACCAGCAACGTCAATATGTTCAAAAACGCATTTTGAAGAGTATCTAAATAGCGTCCGGTTACACCACTTTCGCGGATTAAGTTACCCAGCATAAACATACCCACCAGCGTTCCTGCGGCTGGAACTAACAATAATACGATGATTGTCAGAACAACCGGAAAAACTATCTTTTGCGTTTTCGTTACTTTACTTGGTTCCGGCATAACCACTGCACGTTCCTTGTCGGTAGTAAGCATTTTCATTATCGGCGGTTGGATAAACGGAACCAATGCCATATATGAAAATGCGGCAATAGCTACGGTCGATAAGATTTGCGGAGCCATCATACTTGCGGCAAAAATCGAAGTTGGCCCGTCCGAACTTCCGATAATTCCGATAGAGGCTGCTTCGCCAAGGTTAAACCCTACGAAATTGGAATCAATGCTATGAATGACAGAGGTTAACCACGGAAGACCGTCTCCCGTATCGGTTCCCAATAAGAAAAACGCTCCTCCGAACGCTACGAAGATGCCAAGCTGGCCACCCAGTCCGATCAGAGCGGTTCTTGGATTAGCTATGAGCGGACCAAAATCGGTCATGGAGCCGATGCAAAGAAAAATCATCGGCGGATAAATTACATTAATAATACCGCCGTACAGGAAATTTAACAACCCTAATCGTTCTACACTTTCACCCGTTGTCGGATTGCTTGTTGTAAAAAAATCGTAAGCCGACAAATTTGCTCCCGGTATGTTGGCAATCAGTATTCCAAAAGCCAGCGGCAAGAGAAGTAACGGTTCAAACCGGTTAACAATAGAAAGGTAAAAAAAGAACATGGCAATCAAAATCATAATAGCTTTCCCTAACGTGAGAGATGTTAATCCGACTTTGTAACCCCAAATAGTATAATCTTTATGGAAAAATTCCTGATGCAAGAAAGAAGTAGACTCTATTTTATCTCCGGCAGATTGAGTTGCAGCAGCTTTATTCTCAATTACAGCTACGCCTTCCACTCCTTGAATCTCCTCTGCCAACAGTCCGGTAATAATACTTTCATTATTATCTTTCTGTATGTCAATATCCTGAGCCTTTATGATGCTTGTAGCACACATACTAACAAAGGCGAGTGTTAAAATGAATACTATTCTTTTCATCTGTATGTGGTAAAATATTTGATTTTCTGAATATCTTCGCGAAGATAGTTAAAAATGTCGTTTTTTGAATACTCAAAACTATTTTTGATGGAAAAAGTTTCCGTTAATACTTTGTTCTACATACTCAATCTTCACTCTTTCTTTTTAATTAACCATTAAAAGACTTTCCACTTTTTTTAAACGTGAAACAAGTTTCGGAAAATCGCGTTTCCTGATACTTAATCTCATAAAACAATCAGAATCAAAATGTTGTTCAAGAACGGCCGGATTTTCTTCTTTTACCACACGCATTACATCGTTCAGAAAGGGATATTCAAATCGAACGGCAATGAACTCATCGACTGTTTTTTCAATAATTTTATTGTTGGAAACGGCGTCAGCCGAGGCTTCCCTGTAAGCATTAATCAATCCGCTTGTACCCAGCTTTGTTCCACCGAAATAACGGACAACGATAAGCAGTGTGTTAGTCAAATTGTTGGATTGAAGCACACCGAGCATCGGCCGCCCGGCAGTTCCCGAAGGCTCGCCGTCGTCATTCGCACGAAAATCAGTACTTCCGGCTCCCAGCATATAAGCAAAACAGACGTGCCGCGCATCGTGAAATTCCTTTCGTTTTTCCGCAAGTATCTCTTTTACCTCTTCCACGCAACAAACAGGAATGGCAAAAGCAAGAAATTTACTTCCTTTTTCTTTGTATAATCCTTCAGAGACGGTTGATATGGTAAGGAAAGTATCTTTCATTTTCTCTACATCTTGACTTTGCTGCGGTTTTATAATTTTTTCCGTCATGCAAAAATAATTATTTTCTAACAAAAAACGATACTTAATAATACGAAAGAAAACGGGATGTTAAATTAATTATAGCAAAGACATTATAAATTTTTCTATCAATTTATAATGTTCCTGAAAGGACAAAAAATGATATTTGAATATATAAAACTTTTTCATACATTTGCTGAAGTGATTTATAAACCGCAAAACATTACGCACTTCCCCCATGCAGGAAAAGAAAGAGTCCTTAGATAAAAATGAAGTTCAACTACTGAAAGATGAGAGTACGCGCTCGAAAGCCTTTTCTTCCGTAGTGCAAAAATATCAGGAGCAGCTGTATTGGCTGATTCGTAAAATGGTGCTTTCGCATGACGATGCGAATGATGTGCTGCAAAATACATTTCTTAAAGCGTGGAGCGGGTTGGATTCGTTCCGGGGAGATGCGCAAATTTCGACATGGTTGCACCGGATTGCAGTCAACGAAACCTACACTTTCTTGGCAAACGCGCAGATGAAAAATGCCGTAAATACAGTCGATGTTGAAAATATTATGGTACAAAACCTGCAAAGTGACCATCATTTTTCGGGCGATGAAATTCAGCTAAAACTGCAAAAAGCGATCCTCACGCTCCCTCCCAAGCAACGGTTGGTTTTCAATATGAAATATTTTGAGGAGCGAAAATATGAAGAGATGGAAGAGATTCTGGAAACTTCTGTTGGTGCGCTGAAAGCTTCGTATCACCACGCCGTAAAAAAAATTGAACAATTTTTACTTTCCGAAAATTAAACCTTTTCAAAAATAATAAGTCAAAGCATTGGACTAAGAAATAAAAATATGGAAAAAGAAAAAAACATATTGAACGATACGGTTTATAAAAAAAATCCATTTGAGGTGCCAGGTAATTATTTTCCGGATTTTTCTAAAAATCTTGAAGATAAGATAACCTTGATGGAAAATAAACCGAAAACGGTTTCTTTATTCGAAAAAATGAGACCGTGGATGTATATTGCCGCCTCCCTGTTGCTTTTTATGGGAGGCATTCACTGGTATGTTTCAAAAATGGTCGGCACGGAAACTGAGCTTGTGGAAAACACGGAAATAATAGAAATGACCACCGAAGAAGCAAATATAATGCTTGCATACGTAGTGGACGACTTGACACTTATAGATTATTTAATTTCGGAAGAAAATAACTAAAAAAGAAACAGCATGAAGACGCGATTAATCTCAATAATTATTCTTCTCGGTTTTTTCTGTAACGCTTTTGCTCAAAGCAACAACAAGCAGGAGCGAATGAGTGAACTTCTACAAAAACGAACCGAGTATATTTGCTCAGAAATAGGATTGACACCACAGGAAAAGGAAAAGTTCGTACTTCTGTATAACGAATTTCAGCAAAAAAGAATGGAATTGTTCCAAAAAGATAACCTTAGATCCAAAAAGAAAAAAGACGATAAAAATTCTTTTACCGAAGAAGATTATAAAAAAATAAATGAGGCATACGTTAACGAAAAGCTAAATAAAGCCACGTTAGATAGACTTTATTACGAAAAATTCAGAGAAATATTGCCTGAAAGTAAAATTTTCGCAATGTTCCAAGCAGAAAGGTCATATCGGCAAAAGTTGATGAAACAAGTGGAGAATAAAGGAAATATTAAAACAACATCTAAAAATAAGTAAACAACACTTTTTTCATTAGGTAGAGGTTATTTCACGTAGAGGTAACCTCTATTTTTTTACTAATTAAATTATACGCTAAACACTTGGCGTCTTAGCAGGCTTTGCAAGTAATATTTTTCCCACAAAGACACAAAGGCCACAAAAAACTTTGTGTCTTTGTGGGAAAAATTTATAAGAAGTGCATCAAGTATATAACCCTCCATTAACGGAAATCGTTTGTCCTGTGATATAAGATGCCGTTTTGGAAGCAAGAAATCCAACTGTTTCCGCCACTTCTTCGACTGTCCCAAAACGCCCCATCGGTATAAGTGTTTTCAACTGACCTTCATCTAAATCCTGTGTCATATCCGTGCGGATAAAGCCCGGAGCAACGGCGTTTACCGTAACGTTTTTCTTTGCTGTCTCTTGTGCCAATGCTTTGGTCGCAGCGATCACTGCACCCTTTGCGGCAGAGTAGTTGGTTTGTCCCGGTAAGCCTTTCAAGCCCGATAAAGAAACCATATTGATAATGCGTCCGTATTTTTTTACCAGCATTCCTTTCAAGACGGCGCGCGTGGTGTACATAAAACCGTTGAGGCTGATATCTAGTACCGTATTCCAATCCTCATCGGTCATCCACATCAAGAGGTTGTCTTTGCGGATTCCGGCATTGTTTACCAACACTTCGATATAAGTGTCCGGGTGGGCGGCTTGCCATTGCGAAATAGCTTTTTCAACCTCTTCAACGTTAGAAACGTCGAACTTGATAATCTCGCCGTCAGCTCCTTTTTCGCGCAGCATTGCTAATGTATTCAACGCTTCCGTTTCGTTTGATTGATAATTAATCAAGATGTAATAGCCCATTTCAGCTAATTTAACCGAACATGCTCGTCCGATACCTCTTGAACCTCCTGTTACGAGTGCAACTTTCATATAAGTGATAAGTTATTAAGTTATGAATTGTAAGTTATTAATAATGAGTCGATTTTTCGCTTTTCGTCATTTTAAAACTTATAACTCTTTAAGTATTTCTGCATATTTTCGATGTCTTTATATTTGTGTGTGTCTTCAATAAACAGTGGAAAGAAACTGCGAATTTCGTCGTACACAGCCTTTGTCTTGCTCGACAAGCGGTTTTGAATCTTCAGCGAATCAATTGCTTGTACAATCGCCATAAAATGGATTGACATTACCTGATACGAATTTTCGACCACTCGCCCGGCTATTAGAGCCGAATTGGTTCCCATACTCACAATGTCTTGATTGTCATTATTATTCGGAATGGAGTGAACGTACATCGGGTTCGATAATGTCTGACACTCAGCGGTGGTAGAGGTTGCTGTAAATTGTGATGCTTGCAACCCGTAGTTTAATCCGAGTACGCCCAAGTTGACAAATGGTGGTAAAATTTCGTTAATACGGTCGTGGAAAAGGTAATTCAGTTGGCGTTCGACCAGCATTGTCATTTTCGTAACGGCAATTTTCAGCTTATCCATTTCAAAAGAGACGTAGTCGCCGTGGAAATTTCCTCCATGATAGACATTTTTCGTTTCTACATCAACAATCGGATTGTCGCATGCTGAATTTACTTCGTTCACCAGTATACGCTCTGTATTTTGCAGCGTTTCCCATACCGGACCGAGAATTTGCGGAACACAGCGTAGCGAGTAGTATGGTTGCACTTTGTGCTTAAAGACGGTTTGCCCGTTGGTACCCGAATAAAGTTCCGGTTCGCGTTTGCGCATACATTGGCTGTCATGGCTCCATACACGTATTTTCCGGGCAATTTCGTTTTGCCCCTCTTGCCGTCTTACTTCGTTCAGTTTTTCGGACATAAAATCATCGTAAGAGGAAGCGATTTCGTTGACCATAATTGAGGCAATTAATGCCCAATTGAGCAACTGTTGCGCATTTATCAAGTTTACCAATCCGATGCCGGTCATGACCGAAGTCCCGTTGGTAATCGAAAGTCCTTCGCGAATATAAATCTTGAATGGTTCAATTTTCTTTTCTGCCAATACTTCGGATGCAGGACGTAATTTTCCTTCAAAGAAAACCTCGCCTTCGCCGATTAACGTAAGAGCTAAGTGTGCCAACTGCACTAAATCGCCGCTTGCACCCACACTTCCGTGTTCGGGAATAAACGGGAAAATATTGTTATTGATGAATGCCAAAATTAGAGAAATCAGTTCGGGATGTACTCCCGATTGTCCCTGAATAAGTGTGCCGACACGGGCAATCATTGCTGCTTTCACACAAATTTCCGGGAGCGGTTGCCCGGCTCCGGTAGAGTGGCTCCGGATAATATTATACTGTAACTGAATACGCTCAGCATCGCTCACGCGGTATTGAGCCATTGGTCCGAATCCTGTGTTTATACCATAAATAATACGCTCTTTTGAAAAATCTTCCAAAAACTCATAACTATCTTTTATTTTCTTCCAGACTTGTTCACTAAAAGATAATTTTCCCCCTTCAAACAATATATTCTTAATGTCTTGTAGCGAGAAAAAATCAATCTCTTTCATACGGGAATATTTTTGGTTTCATTCTTAACTTCTAAAAAAAGGCAAAGATACGATAAAAAAATAAAATCGCTATATTCCGAAAATAAAAAACAACTTGAAATGTTTCAAGCTGTTTTTATTTTACTTAACCTCTTTTTTTGCCGCATTTTCCTGGTTTCCTTTTCTTGTCGCATTTTTTCCTGTCAACGTATTTTTTTTCTGCTTTGTTCCATTTTCCACTTTTTTCTTTTCGTATCTTTTTGTGCTGATTCTGCATTTTTTTGTACTGCTCAGGCGTGAGGATTATTTTTAATTGTGCGTCATAAGCTTCCCGTTGCTCTTTCATTTTTCGATGGTTCTCTTCTCGAATCTGTTTCCGGTCTTTCGCGAATTGCATTTGTGCGGCTTGTAATTTTACGAGTTGGCCGGATGTAAGGTTCAATGTTTTTTTTAATTTTTTTGCGTGTTTTGTAGCTCGCTCTCCGGATGTCATCCGGGCTTTTTGACTTTTTTGAATCTGCTGGCTATCTTGTTGGGAAAACGATGTTCCCGCGCAAAAAATAGACATTAGTAATGTCAGCGATAAAATCTTAATTATTTCCATTTTTACTGAGATTTAATGTGTTTTTAACTCAAAAATAAAACTTGCAAATTTTGTATTTGCCTTAAATAAAGCAAATACATTTATAAGACTTTGCCGGAATAGATAAGTTTAAGATTAAGATGTTAATTATTGTTTTGAAAATTTTACACTCTATTTTTTCAATTAATCAGCTAAAAATTTGGAAATTACAAACTATATTTTGTTACTTTGCAGCCGTTTTGGTAATTTAGAATACGCAAAAACAATGTCTATGCAAAAAAATTTGGTTATAGTAGAGTCTCCCGCAAAAGCGAAAACGATAGAGAAATTTTTAGGAAAAGATTATGCCGTACTGTCAAGTTTCGGTCATATTCGGGATTTAAAGAAGAAGGATTGCGGCGTAGAAATCGAAAATAACTTCAAACCCGATTACGAGATTCCTGCCGATAAGGCAAAAGTTGTTAATGAGTTAAAAAAAGAGGCTAAAAAATCGGAAATGATTTGGCTGGCTTCCGATGAAGACCGCGAAGGGGAAGCAATTGCATGGCATTTGTACGAAGTGTTGGGATTGAATAAGGAAAATACCCGCCGCATCGTTTTTCACGAAATTACCAAAGATGCTATTCTGAAAGCAATCCAAAACCCAAGAGAAATAGACATAGATCTTGTTAATGCACAGCAGGCAAGACGTATATTAGACCGTATCGTAGGCTTTGAGCTTTCTCCTATTTTATGGAAGAAAGTGAAACCATCGCTCTCGGCCGGGCGCGTACAATCGGTTGCCGTCCGTTTGATTGTGGATAGGGAGCGCGAAATCCAAAAATTCGTAGCGGAAGCTGCTTACCGGGTAGTGGCCGTTTTTATGGTAGAAGATAAGGACGGGAAAAAGGTAGAATTGAATGCCGAACTGCAAAGCCGCTTCAAGACAAAAGCCGAAGCCGAGTCATTTCTACAAATATGTAAAAATGCCGTATTTACGGTTGAGAGCGTTGTTACCAAGCCGTTCAAAAAATCGCCGGCAGCTCCTTTTACCACCTCTACATTGCAACAGGAGGCTTCCCGGAAATTGGGCTATTCCGTTTCGCAGACCATGATGATTGCCCAAAAGTTATACGAATCCGGGAAGATAACCTATATGCGTACCGACTCGGTAAACCTGTCCGAACTTGCACTAAACACCGCCCGTCAGGAAATCCTTAGTATGGCAGGTGAACGTTATTTGCAAACGCGCCATTACCAAACGAAGTCTAAAGGAGCACAAGAGGCGCACGAGGCAATTCGTCCAACCTACATGAGCAACTCGAAAATAGAGGGAACTGCCCAAGAGAATCGCTTGTATGAACTGATATGGAAACGTACAATCGCTTCCCAAATGGCCGATGCAGAACTGGAACGCACTACAATTACCATCGACATATCCGGCGAAAAGCTGAAATTCATAGCCCAGGGAGAAGTTCTTACATTCGACGGATTCCTTAAAGTTTACTTAGAATCGACAGACGATGAAGGAGAACAGGAAGATTCCTCTCTGTTGCCGCCATTAAAAACAAATGACCGGTTGGCTATGGGTTGTGTCTCGGCTACCGAGCGTTTTACCCAACGTCCGCCGCGCTATGCCGAGGCAAGCCTTGTACGCAAACTGGAGGAGCTGGGTATCGGTCGTCCTTCTACCTACGCACCGACCATTTCGACTATTCAAAACAGAGGATATGTAGAGAAGGGAGACAGGGAGGGTGTTGTTCGCTCATATAACCTGCTAATGCTCAAAAATGGCCAATTTACGGACGAAATCAAAACAGAGATAACCGGAGCGGAAAAGGCAAAACTTTTCCCTACCGACATCGGAATGATTGTGAATGATTTCCTGATACAATACTTCCCGGATATTCTGGATTATAATTTCACGGCAGATGTTGAAAAAGAGTTTGATGAAATTGCCGAAGGAAAAGTAAAGTGGACAGATACGCTTGGTGCTTTTTACAAGGATTTTCATCCGCAGGTAATAGATACATTGGAACACTCCGAACGCAAAGTCGGAGAACGTCAAGTGGGCGTTGACCCGGCGAGCGGCAAACCGGTGTTTGTAAAAATCGGACGTTTTGGACCGGTTGCCCAAATCGGCACAGCCGAAGACGAGGAAAAACCTCGTTTTGCATCCCTGCGAAAGAATCAAAGCTTGGAGACTATCACGTTCGATGAAGTGATGGACTTATTTAAACTGCCTCGCGACATTGGCGAATATGAAGGTAAAAAATTAGTTGTCGGCATCGGCCGCTTCGGCGCATACGTCCGCCATGACAATCAATTTGTCTCCTTGAAAAAAGAGGACGACCCAATGACTATTACCGAAGAGCATGCAATCGAATTAATTGAGGAAAAACGCCTGAAAGAGAAAAACCGGATTATCAAAACCTTTGCCGAAGAGCCGGAATTAGAGATTTCAAACGGCCGGTTCGGACCTTACATTGCCTACAAAGGGACGAATTACAAAATCCCGAAAGATAAAGATCCGAAAGCGTTAACTCTTGAAGATACAATGGCTTTAATACAATCACAGGAGGGAAAGCCTGCGAAAAAGAAAGTAACAGCAAAAACAACAACGAAAGCAGCAAAAACGATGGAAACAAAAAAAACAAAAGCGAAAAAGTAAATATTTGATCAGAGGATAGAGAAAAAAAGACAGATTAAAAAGTCTTTTGCTTTTTGCTTCTTTTGTTTAATTTAAGTACATCATCTTAATTAGTTTATACTATTGAGAATAAGGAAGATTGAAGATGAAACAAAAGAGCATTTAACGCTGTAAAAAATCCCGGTAGGGATTCAAGCTCGTTAGAAAAAAATGATAATGAGAAATCGCAAGCTGTAGGTTTGCAACCTTAACAGGAGATGTTGCGTACCTAACGGCACGCTGTCCGGCAGGAGCATTTATTTTCTACCGGACTCAAATGCCTACCGGCATTAAAAAAGATCTCTCTATTTTTTATTACTTGCTGATTGCATATAATATAAACTAATTAAGAAGACATACTTAGTCTTAAAATTTATACTAAAACAAACAATAACAAAAAGTAATTAATATGAAGAAAGCAGTATTCACACTTATTATTTGTAGTACCATATTCGCTTCGTGCGGTGGTGGTGGAGAACAACAGCAACAAGCTAATGAAACAGGAGGAACAGCAGTTGCCGAAAGCAAGAAAAAGCCGGATAATGACCTGCAAAAGGAACATCTTTCGGGTAATGTCGTTTCCGTAAGGCAGCGTGTGTATTGGGCACTTGAAAAATTTGGGCGGCTTGATAAGGGGAAATTACAGAATTTGCCTAATCATGATTTTCTAAAAGTGTATGACAAAGATGGTTATCTCATTGAAGAAACACACTACGATGTAAACGATAAAGTGGTCAGTAACAAAAAAATCGAATACGGAAAATCGCACCGTATAAGCAAAGAGGAGTTTTACAAAGGTGATTCATTGGATGAGTACATTGTTTACACCTACGATGATAACGGTAAACTCACTAAAAAAGAGAAATTCGGAGCTAACGGGAAAATAAAAGAGAGCAACGGATATATTTATTATCCGGACGGCTTGCTGCAAGATGAGGATTTATTTAAGGCTAACGGGGAGTTATCGTGCAAATTTGTCTATATTTACGACAATTCCAAATTAGTTGAAAAACAAAAATACTGGGGTGGGGGAACGTTGGCTCAAAAGGAATATTTCACTTATAATGCCAACGGAAACTTGTCGGGAGTTACTGTTGAAAAATACAATAACAAAATAGCATCCTTTGTCAGCCGTACCGGATACGAAGGTTATAACTTGTTTGGGGATTATCTGGCAAAGACCAGTTATGACGAACAGGGGGAAGAAAAGTCAAAAACATACTACGTTTATGACCCGCAAGGAAATTTAACGGAAGCTATTATTAAAACCACCAATGTAATTGTTAAAATGGTTGAAGTTGTGGATGAAGCTCCTATAGAGGAAACTACCGGATATGATTCTATTGACGGAGAGTCGGTTGCTACTACTACCGAAATTCGCTTAGAAGAGTTGAAAACACAAACGGAACATCAATCGGGTAACACTTATACGTATGAGTATGACGACAATAAAAACTGGATAAAGAAAATAACCTATAAGGTAAATGATTTTGATGCTCCGGAAGAAAAAACGCGTCAATTTTATTATGAAAGAGTAATCAGTTATAAATAAAAATAACAAAATATTAGAAACGCGGAGGAAACAAAGATTATTCATCTTTTGTTTTCTCCGTGGTTCCTTAAAAAAGGATGAGCGGAAAAGAAAAAAAATATGCAGATGAGCCGCTTTCGGATGATGACTGGGAAATAGAGTTAAACGAACATTCCAATCATCAGTGGCATCATTCGATAGGGAAGCGGTTGTATGAAATTTTTGGCAATGGATGGAAAACCGGTAATAGGAGAAAAAAAGGAAAATTGGATATTATAGATAGTTTTTCTATTCTCTTTTTTCTACTTATAATAGGAGTATTCACTTTTGCGTTCTTCTCCCAGATCTTTCGTGAACCGTCGGATGATGATTTACCGGAAGAGATACGACATAAAAATAATTGGGTGCTGGCAGGTCCGTCGGCAACCAGGATTTGGTTAGCTTCCGATAATGTGCTTCAGGATAGTTACGACATCTCATCCCGCGTTAGGTTACACATTAGAAAATGCGAAGAAGGAACCGATATTTTCCTGACAAGTGCTAATTATATCCCTATTGCAGGAAATTCTATTCTTATAGAATATGATAAAAAAAATATACCTTTACGGGCACTGTTCAAACATAATTTTTGGGTGCAGGCCGATTATAAAACAACATTCAAAGACGGAACGCCGGTTAATTCATACTATTTCTTCTCAGAAGAAAACACCGAAGCCATTTTTTTGAATTTTGAAACAGGAACAGAACCGGTTACCGAAGATGATTTTATTTCAAAATTAAAAAACGCGAATACATTAACAATGGAAATTGAAACTCAATATGCCGGTAAACAGAAAATCAAATTTTCGTTGAAATGGTTAAATTTATAGCTTATCTGAGTTGGGATAAAACCTGTTTCATTTTTTTTATTCAATTTTAGCATATTTCCCCTAATCCTATATTTCCGGTAAAATACCATTCAAAATTTGCTATAAACCTGAGTTTTGGATAAGGCGATATACCGGCGATAGCCCGAATGGGCTTAATTTTCATAACCTTATGGTCACGACTTAAGGTAAAATGCCACAAACAACGTTGCCTGAAAGGCAAAATAACTTAAAAACGACTTAAAAGTTCTGCCTGGAAGGCAGTGTTTGTCTTGGCTTTTCCTCCTCAGGTTGCGCTTTGCTTACCTGAGGTTATGAAAATATAGCTTTTCAAGCCACAGGCTTATCCAAAACTCCGGTTATAAGCATGTCTTCAAAATTAGTTTATATTATTTACTCACGTTACGCATCATTAGAGAAAATATCGCATATTCCCCAAAAAGAATTAACTTTGCGACATGCAAAAAGAAATGGATTTATATACAGATTATTTGTTGAGCAGTTTCGGACAAGTCACCGTCGCCGGTTTGTCGAATTTGTTGGAAAGAATCCTCTCACATGATAAAATCCACGCATTTTGTCCGGTCGGGAGTATAGTTCAAAAGAATGGCGGAAACTCTACGATTTTAAAAATTATCAACATGCGTTACTTATTCTCAATAAAAATACATAATTATGACAAAGGAACAACTATTTGAATTGATGAACAGCACATTAACATTTCATCTTGCTACCGTTGAGAATGGCGAACCTCGCGTGCGCGGTATGATGCTCTACAAAGCTGACGAAACAGGTATCGTTTTTCACACAGGCGATTTTAAGGATGTTTACAAACAGATAATTGCCAATCCGAATGTGCAAATGTGCTTTAACGATGCAAAAAGCGGCGTTCAAGTGCGGGTGCGTGGTGTGCTTGAAGAGGTTATGGACACGGGCTTGAAAGACGAAATATCCAACCACCCGACCCGCGCATTCCTGAAAAAATTGCGCGAAAATTCCCCGCTTGAGGATTTTTACAACAGCATCCGGGTTTTTAGAATGAAAAACGGTATTGCTAATGTCTGGACGTTTGATGCGAATTTTGCGCTGAAGGTGGATATACGGCTTTAAACCTCCCCCCAGCCCCCTCCAAAGGAGGGGGAGAGGAGCGTATCTTTATTATCTTTCTTAATTTTCAATATATTTCAATTATTAAAATGCTCTTCTTGTTTAGTCTTTCTCTTTCTTAAAGGAGAGGGAGGAGGGACGGGGAGAGGCTTCTTTCTTATAAAATGAAAAAGATAACTCTAACAACGATTTTTGTCGCTTTTTTCCTGTACTCTTTTGCACAGCTTCAATCCATCTCTGTGGATGAATTTGAAAAACAGCTCATTGAAGCTAATGGTGAGCAACTCATAGATATTCGTACACCGCAGGAATTTGAAAAATACCGGATTCCCGGTGCTGAAAACATCAATTTCAGAAATTCCGGTTTTGCAAAAGAGATTAAAATTGGATAAAGAAAGACCTGTTCTTATTTATTGCTTGGCGGGACCTCGCAGTAAATCGGCATTGGCAGTTTTTCAAAAAGCCGGCTTTAAAACTGTTTATGAACTTAGCGGCGGGATAAACGCCTGGTCGAAAGCTGGAAAATCTATCGACCAGGACCTTTCCGGAAAAGGTGAAATTTCGGTAAAAGAATATGATGTCATAACCTCAGGCAAAGGGTATGTCCTGGTTGATTTCTACGCACCGTGGTGTGCCCCTTGCCGGAAAATGCTGCCGGTAGTAGAAGATTTGGCAAAAACGTATCCTGGAAAATTCAAGCTACTCACGGTTGATTTCGACAAAAACCGCTTGCTTATCAATGAAAAACAGGTGAGCAGCGTCCCTTATTTAGTCATCTTTAAAGATGGGAAAAAAGTGTGGGAAAAATCGGGTGAAGCGAGTAAGGAAGAACTGATGAAAATGCTTAATTTACGGTAATTTTTTCGAGACTTACCAAATGTAGCTTCTCATATTCCTGTTAAAATATAACTAATAGATGCAATATTTGATTTGTACGGTTGTAGGGTTAATAATTCCGGCTTGGTTATTAATTTATCCTATTGAAACGGTAGTAACCTGAGTTTAGGATAAGGTGATATATCGGAGATAGCCCGATGGGCTTAATTTTCATAACCTTAGGGTCAACGACCTAAGGTAAAATGCCATAAACAACGTTGCCTGAAAGGCAAAACAACTTAGAAGCTGTTTGACATCAGGAGTTAAAGAGTGCGCCCAAGTCCGTAGGACTTGTATCCCCTGATAACCTCGTGCAAACGAAGTGCAGCTCGAGGTAGTTCGCAATAGAGCCAGTCTCACACTTCCAACCAACCCCGCAGCGGGTTGAACTCCTCCGGAGTCCGGAAAGAGATAGCCGTTCTCCATACCCCGAACTTCGCTTCGCTTGTAAGGGGTTATCCATATTAAACGCCTTTGGTGTAAGGGTGATATGCCTTTTGTCGCATTTTTTTTCAACTCCTGATTTGCATAATTAATTCAAACAGGTTCTAAAAAGTTTTGCCTTCCAGGCAGTGTTTGTCCTGGTTTTTCGCCTCAGGTTGCGCTTAGCTTACCTGAGGTTATGAAAATATGGCTTTTCAAGCCGCCAGCTTATCCAAAACTCAGGTTATTAATAAAAGAGGCTTTCAGCCTTGTTGGTGGTATGATTGCAGATATGTATATCATTTTTTAGCAAAAAAAGAAAGCACGAAAGGCAAAACTCATGCTTCGTGCTTTCGCTTCTTGATGTTTTTATTGTTTATTCAGCTTTTACTTTTATCTCTTTTGCCTCTTTTTTCTTATTGACTTTCATCAACATATCATAAGAGAGAGGAGCTGCCATAAATATGGAAGAATACGTTCCGACAACAACTCCTATCGTCATCGCGAAAATAAATCCTCTAATTACTTCTCCACCGAAGATGAAGATAACAACCAACACGAGCAACGTACTGAATGATGTACTGAAAGTACGTCCCATTGTTGAATTGATCGCGTCATTCATTACTGTATTCATCGGCCGGTTAGGATATAGCCCTACATATTCTCTAATACGGTCGTAAATAACCACTTTGTCGTTGATTGAGTATCCGACAACTGTTAGGATTGCCGCAATAAAGGATTGGTCGACCTCTAACGAGAACGGCATAATCTTATAAAGCAACGAGTACAACCCGATGATAATGAGCGCATCGTGAGTCAACGCAACTACAGCACCGATACTGAACGTGTATGACACGTTGTAGAAACGAATCAAGATATACAATCCGATACCCAATAGCGCAAATATCACAGCAAATATGGCAGAAGTCTTAATGTCGTCAGCCATGGTCGGACCTACTTTTTGAGAACTTTGTATACCGAAACTTTCGCCTTTTGCATCGGATGCCGGAACAACTTGTCCATCAGCCGAGACACTGTAACCGATGGCAAATAAATCCTCGGTAATTCCATCACGCAATTCCGGCTTCAATCCGGCAAAAAGACGGCTAACGATTTCAGAATCTACTGTTTCGGAATTGTCTGCAATTTTAAAGTTAGTCGAGATACGTACTTGATTGCTTCCTCCGATTGTAATTACACTTACACTTTCTCCGTCAAACGAATCTTTCAACAGCTTATCAATGTCCGAAGTCTGAACAGGATTTTCAAAACGAACAATATAGTTGCGTCCACCGCTAAAGTCAATACCCATTTTTAAGCCTTGTGTGAATATGGATACGAGTAAGACAAGCATAATAATACCGGTCATTGTATAGAAACCTTTACGTTTTCCGATAAAATCGAACTTGAGGTTTTGCAAGAAGTTCTTTGTCAAACCGGATGCAAATGACAAATTATGGTATTTTTCATTTTTCAGCAACCTGTCGAAAATCAGACGGGTAAGGAATATCGCCGTAAAGAATGAGCAAGATACCCCGATTAGCAACGTGGTAGCAAATCCTCTGATAGGTCCGGTTCCGAAAATGAATAGAATGATACCTACAATTACAGTAGTAAGGTTGGCATCAATAATGGTCGATAGCGCATTCTTATACCCATCGGCAACAGCTCTCTTTATCTGTTTGCCTGCTCTTAACTCTTCACGCACACGCTCGTATATCAACACGTTGGCATCAATAGCCATAGCCAGCGTTAATACAATACCGGCAATACCCGGCAACGTCAGCACCGCCTGGAAGGAGGCCAGCACCCCAAATATAAAGAATACGTTAGCAAGCAAGGCAATGTCGGCAACCATTCCGGGAACGAACCCGTAATAGAACATCATATAAAGAAGTACAATGATAAATGCAACGATGAAAGAGATTAGCCCGTTTTGAATAGCTTCCTGTCCCAAAGAAGGACCTACAACATCTTCCTGTACAATTTTGGCAGGAGCCGGCATTTTTCCGGATTTCAACACGTTTGCCAAGTCTTGCGCTTCTTCCGGCGTAAAGTTTCCTGAAATTTCGGAACTGCCTCCCGAAATCTCGGCATTTACAGTCGGGAAAGAATAAACATACCCGTCTAATACAATAGCGATACATTTTCCAATGTTCTCTCTTGTCATTTGAGCCCACTTTCTCGCACCTTCCTGGTTCATTTGCATGCTTACGCTGGCATAAGCCGTATGTTGACCAAAAGACACACTCGCATTCGTTATCACAGATCCGGTAAGAGGAGCTTTCCCATCTCTTTGTCTGGAATAAATAGCGATTAACTGATAATAATTCCCGCCTTCATCCACTGCTTTTACAGTCCATTTCGGCGAAAGTGTAACCGGCAGGATTCTTTTTTCTTTCGCCAATCTGAAATAGTGAGCTACCTTAGCCGTATCTCTTACATGCACGGTTCCGATAATGGGACCGGGATTGATCCCTTGTTCACTTGCATTGATTTGCATAATGGCAAACAACGGATTATTTTTGATCCACTCTTCTCGCGACTGGTCGGCAGCAGCGATTGAGTCTTGTTCCATTTTTGCAAGCAAATCGCTTATTTCTCCTGTTGAGGAAACGTTCGAGGCAGTATCCGCAGCCGATGAAACAGTTGTACTGTCCTTTGCTGATTCTCCCTGTTTATCCTGGATACTTCCCATATCCTTCACCATATTATTTACAGCAACAACATTGTTATAAATATCGGCAAAGTTCATTGTTTCCCAAAATTCCAAATCGGCGGAACCTTGCAACAGCTTACGTACACGCTCAGGCTCTTTAACTCCCGGCATCTCAATAAGGATACGTCCGGCAACCTCCAATTGCTGTATGTTCGGCTGAACTACCCCGAAGCGGTCGATACGCGAGCGAAGTACGTTAAATGAGTTATCTACTGCGCTTTGAACTTCGCTTTTTAATACTTTCACTACTTCCGCATTGGTCGAATTATTGGCAATTTTCTCTTTCAATTCAAAATTGGAGAATATAGAAGCCAGCGGAACATTCGGATTAGCCTTTCTGAAAGCTTCTTCAAATAAATCGACAAAATGCTTTTGACTGTTAGTCAACTGCAATTCTTTAGCTTCGTTAATAGCTTTTACGAAAGCTTCATTTGTACGCTGGTCGCCGGCAAGTGCTTGAAGAATATCGGCAACAGACACTTCCATTACCACATTCATACCACCTTTCAGGTCAAGACCTAAATTGATCTCCTGCTCGCGAGTCTCCTTCAAGGTGTATCCAAACCATACTTTCGTCCCAGCTAATGAATCAAGATACTCGTTGTATCTCTCCACATCGCCTCCGGCAACTTTTTCTGCCTTGTTTTCATAGTAACGAGACACAATACTGAAAGAGAGGTAGAAGAGGCACACCAAAGTAAGCAGTACTGCAAAAATCCTTACAAATCCTTTGTTTTGCATTTTTTAATAACTTTTTTATTGAATAATAAATTTCTAAATTGTGCTTTTTATTTTAGTCCGCAAATATAGACTTTTTTTGCTTTACTTTACTATAAACTCTGTTTTTTTGCTTTAAAATTATTATTATTTGCTTTTTTGAGAAAAATAAACTTACTTTACACCGTCTTTTGAAGGGAAATTGAGCAAGTATCAGTCTCATCAATTGAAAATACAAATACCTTATTTCTAAACCGTTTATTTAAAAAGTATTTTTTTCAAAAAGCCACATTAGACTCTCTCTTCATTTTTATATTTACTTTTAACCGATAAACAAGGCATAGTTTATTTAGTATGAAGCATACATTTTTATTCGTTGCAGCACTTTTTTCGTTTTTTATTACAAAGGCACAGGTGGTTGATGTTGATCCTGTATGGTCGGGGACGATATATGGGAATTGTATTACGATTGGGAATACCAACACAGAACTTAAAGATTTTCCTGATGGAGAAATACCGCCGAGAATAACAGAAGAGGAACAATTACAAGGAAAAAAGGCTGCTGAAAATGAGTTTGGCAGTTTGCAACACAGAACCGATTCTCCGGATGGTTATCCCGAACCGTTCACAAATATGAGTTCTGCAGAATTTTGTATTCCGGCTCCCGAAGGTTGTGATACCACCGAGATAGAGTTCGCTTACTTATCTTGGGGTGGCAGAAGCAGCAACACCGCATCTTTAAATAATGTTCAAATCTGTGTCGGGCAAGGCGGTTTATATTTACCCAATACCTATTCGACTCAAACAAGTACACAAACTAAGCATATTCCATACATAAATAGTACTGCCGCAGCAGATTATTACTCTTGTCATGTCGATATTACAAGTTACTTTAATACTTTGATTCAAAATTCCAATATTACGTTAGGGAATACATACAAATTTTATGTTGCAAATATTGAAACCGAAATGGATCCTTTCGGCGAAGTAAATGGATTGTTTTCCGGATGGACATTAAATATTGTATATAAAAAATGTTTAGAATCTAAGAGAAGCATCATGGTTTATGCGCCGGATGCCATAGGGGAAGAAAATACAGGTGGTGCCGGAACCACAGGCTTTTTTCTTAATTTTAATTTTGATAAAGCTGAACCATATAGTGGCAACGATACCATTGTTTTCGGTTTTACCGGTTTTGGCGGATTTGTAAATGTTTCGGAATCATTTGCAAGTAATGCTGCAAATAAACAAACAGCATTATCTACTACAGAACTTGCCGGCAACGGAATTACATTTTTGAATAATCCGGACGGTATGGATAATCCTTTTAGAAGTTCCGTGTATTACGATTATAAAACGAAACAATGTGGTGAAATTTCTCAAAATATAACTTATGCAAGAGGTTTTGATATGCACGTTGCACGAATTAATCCGGGGATTAAACATATTCAAAAAAATGACGCTGTGTTCAGAACATATATAACAAAAACAAATGAAAACCACTTCGTTACCAACGCCGTTATTATAATCGGTGCGCCGGATATTCCTGAAGTCAGCCTTGCTGTAATTCCGGAAAGCGAGACGGTTCCGCCGGGCGAGGAATTTAAGGTTAACCTTTTTGTTGCCATAGGCGAAAATAAAGAAGGATTGAAGGATATAAAATTAGTTATTCCGATTTCCGAATACATCGAAAAGGTAACTGCGTTTTCAATTACCTCGCCGATTACTGCTATTTCAAGTCGTCTCAATATTCGCCCCAAAATCAATTCTGTACAAACAACATATTCTATAACAAATTCAAATTTTGAAGTTGATATAATTGACAAGATTAATACAGCATTGGAATTAAAGGCAAAGGATATCGAAGAGGCTATTTTAGATGGTAAAGTTTTCAAAAACCACGAAATTATCATTGAACTGACCGGTTTGACAATTCCTTTTGAGTTTCCAAATCCAATTCCAACGCAAGAACAAAAAAATGAAGCGATAAAAATCAGTCTTACTTTACAAACCAAGCCGGATGGCAATATGGTTTACGAAAAAGCTACTTATTGGGGTAAATCTGCTGTGCTTGTACCTCAGGCTGGTGTATCAGTAACAACGGAAAAATCCGGCTCTACCTCTATTTTTGAAAGTGGAAATGAGAAAGATGTGAAATGGGGCTGCTACCGATGTGAACTCGTTTGTAAACCGACAAAACCATACGACTGCGATGGAGGTCCGGGTGGTGGAGGTCCATGGGGTCCGTGGAATCCGGGAGATAACGCCGGATGCGCTACATTAACTGATAACTCCGTTTCCGGAAATAACGGAGTTTATAAAAAAAACAACCAAGAACTCATCGCAGTTGAGATTTTAGCCAAAGCCGATTGTATCAAAAATCTTCCGGATACCATTACAATTCCTTTTTGCGATGAACTGACCATGTCGATTGCGGATTTGGATAATCTGATAAAAGAAAAGTATGAATTTGATATTGACTCGCTGGCTCGAAAAGATTCGCTCTTATGGAAACAAATGAAAAGGGACAGCCTTCTTGCTTTTTCAAAAAAATACGGCGTGAACCTGGCTATGATGGAAAGATTACTCGGAATAACCTCCGGTGGTGAAATCGAAGCATTTGGAAAACCTGGTTATGAACGCGATACATTAAAAGGCTTTCTGAATTGCCAGGGAGTTGATTTTGATGTTTTAGCCAACGACATTGACAAGATTATCAATATGGAGATAAAAGTCAGCCGGTTGCTAGTGCTGTTTGAAACTCCGGATACAACCGAAGTTTTCGCAAACGACATAGGTGATTTTGAATCAATGCCTCGATATTCGATAAAAGAAGCCGTAGAGAAAGGTTTGGTATTTAACGTCAAAGAAAACAAAAAGGGATACATATTTTTCGATTGTCCATGGTCGTTGAGCAATAAAGAAAATGGAAATGCGTGCGATTCGGTTATCGTGGTTGATTTTGTAAAAAAAGAAAACATTAAACTGCCATCCATCCAATACGATAATGGGGTGTCATTAGAACCGGAGGATACGATTTATTTATGTAACGGAGCAGATTTACCTTTATTAGAGGTGCTGAAATCAGATCCCTGGTATGATGTTTATGCCGAAATTGTAGAATCACCGGACAATCTTTATGACGGAAACAGCGCAGTCATTGATAAAACACTTGCAGAAACATTTATGTGGGATATAAATGATTTAAACCGCATTGAAAATGACAAACCCGGAGTTACTAAAATAGCTGTAACACAACGAGACATAAAAGATAATTGTGAAAGTGACACTTTTTACTTTTATATTTCCATTTCAACCATTCAACTGGATGGAAAACCAACGATTGATGCAAGTAACTTTTTCCCTTATTGTCAATCCTTATCTCCATTTGATTCGATTACGCTCAGAAGAGTAGTGCCGCCAATGGAAGATCCGGATTTGAATATTACCTGGTATTCGATTGGAGACGATAAAATAAGCAGATCTCCTATCGGAAATGCCGATACAGTTAATATTGCACAGGATATTGCCGGAAATTTCGGATATGCCGTTACTTTTGAAAAGGATCATTGCGAAAGCGATACGAGCTATATAATTGTCAATATCAATCCAAAGGCAAACACCATCCCGCCGGTTACCATCCAAATCTGCCAGGGATATGAATTAACCAAAACCGATATTACATCAAAAGTAAAAGCAAAAAGCGCAACAGATAAAATATTCTGGTATAAATACAGATCAAACGGCGATGAAACAAATTTAGCAGATACACTTCGTTATATTTCCGAATCAATAAAAATAAAAGCAGATTCAATTACAACAAGCGAGTTATTGACTGAAATTAATTCGGTTGCGAGCGAATGTAAAAATAGCTATTTTGTAGCCCTTCCACAAACAAATTTAGGCTGTTTTGGTACCGGAACAGTTATTAAAATTGAACGCTTATGCTATATTAATAGCGCGCCTAAATTTAATGGAGATGTTGATTCGGTGCTTTATTGCGTAGGCGATAGTCCAAATAATTTAGATTATTTTATAAACAAAGAAGAAAATCCCGCAAAATACGAGTGGTTTTGGTATGAAAATGCGGGAAGCGTCCCGATGAATAATTTTAATCGAACTATCACAGTACCTGAACCCATCCAATTAATGGCTGATGAAGCAGATAGAAATTCTTACTACGTTATACGAGTAGACAGCAACAATTGCGTAAGCGAACCAAGCGAATTTAAAGTAATCGTGGACAACAGCATTAATACTTTTCCGCTAATTGGGGATACTATCAACACAAGTTCCGATTCAACATTCCTGTTTTGCAAAGGAGAACGACCTTACTTAAATAATATTCTTCCATCAAAACCGTCCAACGAGAACTATGTTTTGGAATGGTACAAAAAAGACGGATTTGATAGCAATTGTGATGTAGAAGCAGGGAAACCGGCAAGACTACCGGAAAGAAAGATAGTGATTGATTTTCAGTATCCGGACACATCCTACTATTGCGTGCGTCAATCGACCCAGCTTGGCTGTAAAGGTCCATGGAGAAATATACAGATTGTTGTCAATGATTCCGTAAGGGAATTACCTGTAATAAGTCCGATTATCCTCTGTCAAGGAGCAAGTCCGGTAAATATTGAAACTTATGTCGGAAATCCGAATCCGGCAGACTTATTCCTCGAATATTATGATCAAGATAAAAATCCAATTTTTGTCGTAGATGCAAATGTTGCCACTGATGTAGCAGGTAAATTTACGACAACAGACCGCAATAATCTTTTCTATGTTGCATTAAAAAATAAAAAAACGGGGTGTGTCGGAGATACAATCGGCATCGACATCACCATCAACAAAAAGCCGGAACTGCCGGTAGTGGAAAATACTGTCCTGTATTTCTGCGAAAACCACGACGAAATCAGCCTGACCCAAACGTCCAAAGCCAAAGTCAACCCGGCGGACATTGATACCAAACTCGTCTGGGAACCGACGGAATCTCTCTCGACCGACCGGGAAATGAACCGCCTGAAATACTACGTCTATCAAAAAGACACCATAACAAACTGCGAGGGCGGGAAAATCGAAATTGAAGTTTCAACCGAAAAGACATTCGATTACACGCCGGTTGACACTGTCGCCTTATGCAGTAATTCAACGCTCGACTTAATCACAAAAGTTGAAAAATCAATCAAAAGCACAAACAGCATCATCGGAGAGTCAAAAATCGGTTACTCCATCAAAAAGTTAAACGGAGTAACCGCCGGCGCAACCGTTACGGGCGATATTTCTGTTCCCGACAAATATCTTAACGATACACAGCGTTTTCTTATCGAAGTAAAAGACACGGTAAGCGGCTGTTTTGTTTCGGATACGGCGACAGTCATCTTCAAGTCATTGCCGGTGCTTACGTCAATACCCGACATTGTAGTCTGTCAATTTACTGACACCGTGCTCCCTACGCCGGTCAATCCGGACTATGCTTTTGAATGGCATCGCGCCGACGGTTCGCGAATTGTTTACCCGGACAGGTTCCAGCTCGAAAGTAGCGAAACGATTTGGCTCGTTGCCGTTACCAAAGACACGCTGCTGTGTACCGACAGCATTTCAGTAGCAATGGACATCAAGCAAAATCCGCTGAATGCGATTGTCAAAAACGATACCGTTTGCCAGTTTTCGGGCGTAAAAGATTTGCAGTATGCAGTAAATCCTTCTGCCGGAAATAACGCCGCCGACCTTTACATCCGCTGGTTTGACGAGGCGGGAGATGAACTGGTGCAAAACGCAGTAAACACAAACATCGACTTCGCAACCCCAACCTTAATACAAAAATACACCGCCCGGCAAGAAAA
>QMCD01000614.1_pt1 | contig 24555 bp, 21 predicted proteins | sample 1821841 | NCBI WGS metagenome assembly QMCD01 (sample SAMN01991225, study PRJNA193472) | Termite gut metagenome, whole genome shotgun sequencing project. | isolation source: worker | host: Macrotermes natalensis | reverse complement strand
TCGTCTGGTGGGCGCTTCCAAAAAATCGATGTGCTTGATACAGAAACGATATCTTTGATTTTTAGCTCGGTGGGATTCTGGAGCCGTTCATAGACTGTTAGCTGCGCCGCGTGTCCAAAGTTTTCAGGCGATCCGACCGGGAATTTCTCGTTGCCAACCATACAGCAATACAGATAGCCGTTCCGTTCGGGCGTTGCGGTAAACGAATATGTACTGCTTGTAGCGCCGGGAATTGCCGTCCAAGCGTCAGCGCCGGGAGGCTTGTAATGCCAGCCATAAAGGATGTCGCTGGGATGGCCGGGATCGGCGCTGATACTAAACGAAACCGGCGCTCCTACGCGGACGGTCTGTGATTCAGGCGACTTCGTTATGGTGGGCTTTCGATAAATCACGAGCGTTGTTTCTTTTGTGGTTAAGCCTTCGGACTGATACTGCGCGTTTGTATATTGGCATCTGATTATCATCTTAGGTTCTTTGCCCAGCGTGATATCTGTCGATGCCTTCGTGCCACCATAACACGTATTCCACGTCTTGCCGTTTAAGCTGTATTGCCAGTTGTAAATCGTGTCCGACGGATTGCCAGCCTTAAACCCGGCCAAACTGAGATTGATCGTGTCGCCTTCTCTGCCGATACAGGAATCTATCGTCTTTTCCTTAGACATATAGTTCCAAAACTGAATTCCTGTGCAGCTCGGCTTATAATAAACGTCGAGCTTGATCTTTGAAGTATCGCAGCTCTGATACCCTAGCGACTGGGTATTGTTCGGATAGAAATTAGAGCGAAAATAGTAAATGCGCCCTGACCATTCTTTCGTCACGGTATAGGTGTGCTTTAAACCCCTAGCCTCGTCCCATATGGTTTTATCGGGCAGTTTATACCATAACGTAGGATTATATACATAGTTAGGCCCATTTACTTTTGCCTCAAAGGTAATTGAGCTGCCTTCTCGAATGCCTACAACGTCACCCGGCTTGGATGGTTGTACCCATTCCATATTATTGTAAATATAAGCCAAAATACCTACTCCTTGTTCTTATGCGCCGAAGCTAACCGACGATTTTGAAATAGATATCGCCGTCGTTACCACCCGAAGGATCAACAAGACCCGCAGATAGGTTTCCTGTATGCCACAGTGAGCCGATTTCGAGCGCACTCGGAGTAATGTCGCCGTCCTCGTTGGCGGTTATAACCCTACCGGCGTGATCTCGGCCGATTTTGACAAAGCGGCGAAGCTCGTCCTCAAGTATGGTGTTCGCGTGGATTGTGGTTTCCGGCTTAAATGCCAGCTCCCAAAAAACAGTTTCACCGTCCGCGATGCTTTCTGCCGGTTCGTTGCCGCTATGACCCTCGGCGTATGCAGACGCCCACAGGCGGTTGCTATACGAGACGCAATCTCCGTGATGGTAAACCGTCAAAGAATCATACGCGCCGCGCCAAGCCAGCCCTGTGCCGGTTACGCCTCGCTCTCCGCGCAGCGTCAGCGGCGCAAAATAAGAACCGTCCGAAAGCGGCGTCCCGGCAGGAACGGTGTTGTTAATCGCTATAAAGGCTTGATAGCCCTCGGCCAGCATGGAAAGAACAACGTCGTATTTATCATAGGATGTATCGGGCTGATATTCGCCTTTGAACTTTATGATATCTACGAGATACTGCCGGACGTTTGAAGTCCAAAAGCGTTGAATGGCAATTATCATATCCTCATGGCGATTCCATGTTTCAGCACTAAAACACATATCAGCCAGCCGGGGGTTTTGATCCAGCAGATATATAGCGTCGGGGATATTGCCGTTACGAATGAGATTATTGAATTGGTTTATTAGAACCAAATCGTCCTCGGAGCTTGGATCGACCATGATCTTGCGCTTGTCAATGGCGTCAGGAAACGCGGTTAAGTCTAGGTCTTGATAAGAATTACTCAATTAATTTGCCTCCGCTAGAAAGGATAATAGGGGTAAAATTGACTTAAATTCAATTCCATCGTGAACTGCGCCAAGTCAAGACTTATGCCCTGAACAAGATACTGGTTCTTCTGGCCGGTTATAATCGAAGTAAACTCGATCTTCACATTAACATCCAACCACGGGATCGCGATTGTCGTCAGCGTAACGCGATCAGCAAGCCGAGTGGTTTTCCAGTTTTCATAGGCAGCGCGTTCAAGAGCCAACTGCGTCGAGTAAATGGCGTCAAATTCATCGCCGGAGCATACGCGCCGTATTTCGCCTATCTTTTCAACACAAAACGGACTGTCGGGATTCACGACGTAACGAATATTCCGGCATTCGTTGTCGAGCTGATCCTGTACTTGTTGCTCGTGAGAGGGCAAGACCACAACCTCTTTAACGATAGCGTGAATCTCTAACTCGCCTTGCAATATAAACGATTTATTCGTATATCGCAGAACATAGCTGTACCCGGCCTTTAGCGACCCAGCAGGAATCGCTATCGTTACTTGAGATCCGTCCGACATCGAATATGTGTACAGTATCGGGAACGCCTCTAAAGCATCGCCTTGAAACGCGGCGTCTTGTGCGCTGTCTAGGTCGGCGGCAAAGCCATAGAGTTTGTTTTCCTCATAGGCTTTGTTTGGAACGGCGAATTTCGCTTTATATGTGATACCTTCCGACGCGCACTCAATGGCGAAATAATCAGCTTCGAGCGATTGCCCCCAAATCTCCGTGACATTCTTTACTTCGGAGAGCGAATGATCTCTTGATTCTCGGATTATGAGCTGATCCATTATGCTTGCGTCGAGAACGACCTGATCTTCGATTCGTGACGGTATCTTCTGGCAAACGAACACACCGGCTGGATCAATAAACGTCTCATAGCATGGGTACAGATCGCGCAGCGCCGTAACCATCTCAATTGGATACGCGCCGCACTCATACTCCATGTCATAAGGGACGGTACGAATATCATACGGAAACTCGCAGATCGAGTATTTCGTCAGCTTCGTAAAGCGATCCAGAATACCGATCATCGCGGCGCGGATATCCGTATCAACTTCAAGGACAGTTTGTGATGCTCCGATCTGACTTCCGCGGGCGTCCGTCAGCCCAGCCATGAGATCAAGGCACGAGAGATTCAGCGTCGAGGTTTCGGCGTCAAATTCATAGCCGTTTTCAGCGAATATAAACTTGCCGAGCAAATACCAGACTACGCTACGAGCCTGCGCATCATATAGGCCGACGTAAAAGCGAATCGTCTTGTCAAACCATATTTTTGATTGTGAAGATACCTGATACGACCGATCTTTCACGAATAGCGCGAGGTCGAGTGTGCGCCTTATCTCTGATTCCACGTCAATGTTGAGGTTCGCAGACAGCACTTCGCCATCAACTTCCTCGATAACCTGATCGTCTGCGTTCAGCAGCTCAAACTTGACATGCAGCTTCTTTGACCGTTGAAGTAAAAGGCGTTTATCTGTTTCTGTAGCAATATACCTCATTGCGCACCTCAACTCATCGGCTTGGCGTCAAGGAGGCCGAAACTATATAGATCGCGCTGATCCTCTACGTTGCCGACCTCGACCCACTCGAAGCTCGTTACAATCATCTGCTTGTGATCTATCGCGTTCTCCGATGGGTTTTCGATTAAATCGACCAGCCACATGCGCCCATCATAGTATTTGAGAATCTTAGTAGAGCCGTTGCATATGAAATCCATAAGATTCTTTCGGTGATAATACGTATCCTCGAAGTTTTCAGGATAATCGCCCGTGCTATGATCGGCCAGTGCAAATAGACCCGACGCCGTGCCAGATGCGTAATTTGTTTTACCGTTATGCACCACAAACGGGTATTTACTCGATAGAGGCGCAACATAAACGCTGCCCCGATTCTGCTGCAACGTAATATCGGTTTCGAGGATCGTATGAAACATTTGGTCGCGATCCAGTAGGCACAGGCCATCGAACGTACTCTTAACCCGTGCGATGCTGATTGCGCTTTCAATGCCATTACAGATCGTCGTTATGCCGTACTCGTACTCTGTGTTGGAGCGGGTATAGCGATCAAACAGCTCGAAAGTGAAGTCGGACAATTCGCCGGTGAGCGTGTTGTTCTCAAATATTGTGAGCCACTTAAATTCGCCAGCCTTACGGCGCTTTATCCGAAGTCCGCTGGTTTGGGACAGCAACGAATCGGAATTACCCGCAACTAAATTTCCTTTGAACCGTGCGAACAGTACGATGTCATACGTCCATTGCTTTTGATATTCAGCGGATACCGGCTTACTCACGTCCTCGCGCAGCATAAGGGCGTCATAAGCCGCGTTTTCGATTTTGACCGTAGATACAGGGTTGATAAAGGCTGGATTCAAATCAAGCGACAGATTTGAAAATGCCACGAGGTTAAAAAACACGGTTACGCACTTCCCCCTGTAGTTTTGTAGGCGGCTATGGATAATTGGCGATTCTTGTTGCGAATTACGATGGTGTAGATATCTGATTCCGAATGGCCGTTGAAGTGTTGGCTGATGGCTACAAAATTCGTTTTTCCGTTCTCGGCGCGTAATACGAAATAATAGCTCTCCCCAGTCGTGCCGTATAATTCGCCCCGCATAAACTTCAACGTAAATGCCCTTTTGGTATTACGAGCCTCCAGTATAGGTTTATATTCAGCGATTCGCGTAATCGTCAGCTTCATTTCAAAGTCGCCTTGAAGGTCAATGCCGCTGTCGTAGATCACAAAGTCGCCGTTCGTGAGATCAATAACATCGCCGCCAATGAAAGCCGGTTCAGGGTTGTTGCACTTGCCGTCGATTAGCACCAAATTGGCCGATATCTTAACGGCGCAGTTCTCCGGCGCGTTCTCGGCATGGATAATAGAAAATTGCTCCGGCTGCGTATACGAAACCCGGATTTTTATCCTCTCCGATTCGCCGTTTATACCCTTCACCGTCTCAACGACGCATTGCAAATAATACTCCGCGTTGTCATCGAGATCATAGATCATATCCTGTATCAAAAACGGGGATGGTGCTGCCGGGAACGCGGTCGGCGATTGCCAAAGTAATTGCTGTCCGGCGTCAAAGAGCAACAGCCGGTAGGAGCTAAGTAAAACGCCCTCGGCCTGTGAATATAAAATATTCGCATGAAAAGAGGCGTTGCGGATCGTATCGCCGGAGCTTATGCCCTGAAACACCAAAACAGGCGTTGAATAACAATCGAAAATGACCTGATTGCTAATGCCGTCGTAGTCATTGGAGCCTTCTGGCAAAGCGCAAAGCTGGGCGTTGTAGGTGCGTCCATTTATCAGGCCCGAATCACCGGGCGATAGACTATGCTCGTTCTTCATAGACGTAAGCTCTTTTTCATAGACTACATCGTTGGAAAGATTATCCCGGATCGTAAGCCGATTGCCCTTGAGCTGGTTGCCGTAATACTCAAAGCGAAAAACCGCTGGCAATTTAGCGTCAAAGCACGTAATGTTATATAGAACTGTCTCGGCCATTAAGCCTGCCTCCTTCCTGTGATTACAGCGTCAGCCATTTGCCCCTGTGGTAGCAGTATCCAAACAGCGTCGCCTTTTATGAATTTCGCTGCCGAAGAAAGACAAGGGGCCGAATAGTCGGCCCCCGCAATCTTCACTGTGTAGCGGTCGTTGCCCAACGCAGCGCCAACGACACCCTTAACGGTCTTATCGTATCTTGCGGCTTGCACCGCTTTCTCGACAAATCGGATCAATTCGGTTTTCAAGTCCATAATGCCTACTTCCTGCGGTATGAGGTCTGGAAAAGCTGGTGTGCAAGGTTTGCGTTTGACCTCTCAATCTCGGTGCGTATCTTCGGCAGCAGCCCTTCATCGACGTTACCCTTGATAATCAAATCTCCTTGCCGGATATTGATGGCGTCGCTCCGCGTACTAACTGCCCCGGCGCGAATCGTGTTAGCGGCAAGCCGCCGCATAAACTCGGCGGGTGCAAGATCGCCCCATGCCCACAAGTTTTTAGTTTTCTCGGCGCTGTATACGACGCTCCCGGCCTCTAAAAATGTGTGTCGCCCCTTTAGCGGCTTGCGGATAACCAACTCTTTCCCTGTACCATCGTCAACGAGAGACAAACCGCCTGCCGCGTTACGTGTTCCTTCGGCATACCGCGATCCACCAAATTTGGCTTGGGTTTTGGAGCCGAAAACGCCGTCAGCCTTTAAACCGTTTGCGCGTTGGTATTTCTTTAGCGCCGCTTGGGTACTCGCTCCGAAAACGCCGTCAGCGCCCTTACTGCCAATCTTGTAGCCCATCGACAAAAGCGCAGATTGCAGCGCTGCGACTTCGCTGCCCTTCGAGCCTTTGCGTAACGTGCCTGAAAACAGCCCAGCACCACCGAAACTATCGTCATAGCCGCTGCTGTAGCCTCCGCTGTAATCATACGACGGGGATTGCGCATAGGGCGACATGGGATATGCCGTAGCGGGGGGAGCCGGGGGCTGTGCTGGCAACGACGGGGTGATCGCGCCGTTTGCAAGCTGGGTTTTTTCAAACGAGGAAAGCGTTTCCTCTTGGAGTTTGGCAAGCTGGGCTTGAATCTTCGCGTAATCCTCAACGAACGTTTTCATTTTGTCGAGACGCCCGTTTAAGATATCAGCCTCCCATTCAGCTCCGAGAAGCTGCGCGGCGTTCAGCCGGTTTTGCTCCGTTTCGTAGCTGTCTACAGCCTCTTTCCACTTGTCTTGATACTCGCTGATTTGCTCGATTTTCTTGTCGAAGATTTCCGCTTGGGCTTTCGCGTCTTTTTCGAGCTGTTTGATTTCCTTGTCCTTTTGGGCGACAAGAGAATCGTACATGGTTTTGTCATACGCGGCCTGTGCTTCGTCCAGTTCCTGTTGATTGGAGATATAGACGAATCCTTGACCTTCGCGGTAGACAAGGCTCTTACGCTGGGTACGAGCGCGTTCAAGCGCCTCTTTGACACGACCAAGTTCGATAGCGCGGGCTGTCTCGTCATTGGTAGCCTGCATCGTTTCAAGCTCGTCTTGCAGCGCCTTAATACGAGCGCCGTAACTGCCCTCAACGTCTTCGTCCATAAGTGCATCGCGCTCTTTTTTGAGGCGGTCGATCTCTTTGGAGAGGGCTTTATCAACGGCGCTGTGCGCGGACTTGTACTTGTCGGTTTGCTTCTTCAGGGCATCTTCTTCGATCTTCTTTAGCCCATTGAGAATTTTAAGTCGCTTGTCTTGGTACTCGTCAAGCTCCATTAGGCCCTGTGAGTAATACTGATTCGCCATCTCGGATAGGCGCTTATAGTAGTCCTTGTCCGCGGTAAGCCCCATATCGTGATTGTATTCGAGATCGCTAAAGGCTCGTTGCATCGCCTTTTTCTGCTGCTCTCGAAGTTCTTCCATTTGGCGCTTTAGTTCTTCTTGCCGATCCTTCTCGTCTTGAGCCGCTCTTTCAGCGTAATCGTTTTGTGATGCAGCACCAGACGAGCCGCCTTTACCTTTGCCACTACCCCCCGATGATACCTTGCCGTGTTTCCTTTTGCTCAGTGACGGAAGGTTGTAATTCTTGACGGTGCTAGAGGACATGTTAATTTTGACGCCCCCGCCAATAGTAAAATCATACGGTGTGGATTTGGACATGCCTTGAAGCATCCTAAACCCGTCACGGCTTGATGAAACGATTGCCTTTTGACCAAAGAGCGAAAACGTCTCTTGCGTAGTGTAAACACGATCACCGGCTTTAAGCGGAAATAGCTGTGGCCCTTTTAACCCGGCGAAGAACGACTTGCTCCCGCGTTTTACCAACTCCGGGCCTTGCTCACCGAGCATCGCCACGCCACTACGCGCAGATACTGTGCCTTTTGCAAAGCCCCGTATTTCGCCGCCGCCTCCAAACGAGCGCCCGCCTCTGCCGTTGCCACTACCCGTCCCACCTTTGCCTGTGCCGCCGCCTGTGCCTCCCGTTGGCTCTCCTGTAACGTTATATTTAACGTTTATGGTTTTATCCGGGAAGGTAATGTTTTGGATTTTAACAAGTTCATCATAGACGGCAGCGGCTTTTGTTTTCGCAATCGTAAGCCCAAGATCGCCGATTTGCTTGGCTGCAAGCGTATCCAGCGAAGTATTGAGGCTCTTGCAAACACCTTGCGCATCTCCTGATTCTGTAGCAACGATCTCGATTTTCCCGGAAAGCACACTTAAAGCGGACGCCGCATTGTTCGAGGAGTCTGCGAGGCCGTCTGTCGCATCAGCAATTTCTTTTGTTGGAGTAGTCTCTTTTGTTGTAGTACCCTCAACAGGAGTGATCTCTACAGGCACTTCTTTCGTGATAGGCTCTGTGGGGGTAGATTCGATCTCAGCTTGAAGCTCTGTCCACTTTTTTTGGAACATCGCTTTTAGTTCTTCGTCGTTGGTTTTAATCTCGTCCCACTTGATAGGCAGTTGTAGATCGACTTCCTCCAATAAGCCCATCATGGCCTCTGGAGACAGTTTTTGGCCGAGAGTCTTTTTCCATTCCTCGGCCAGACGATCTATGTCAGGGATTTTGAGGCCGATATCTTCACCGCTGGCATTTTTCCAATACTCAACAGCCCCACTCTTGAACGATTTCATGAAAGCTTGCTCTATTTTTTCAGATGTCGCCTTCTCCCCAAACAATGGTTTTAGCTTTTCCATTGTCTTTTTCAGCTTAGAGACATCTAGCTCGTAGTCCTCGCCAAAAAGCGCGTTTGTGGCCTCATGGAATTTCTTTGTGTTGGTTTCGCCTGTCTTTAGAGCTTCCGCGATCACATTATAAGCTTCTTGTAGGGCGGTATAGTTTGGAGATTCGTCAACCTTCGATGCGTTCTGGAAATCTTGAAGCGCCGTAGTAACGCGCTGAACAGCAGCACTAGCAGCGTCAGCTTGCGCTTTGAGCGCGATAAAGGCTTCGTAATCACCATTAGCTAAAGCTTGATCCATTAGCTCTTTAATCTTTTTGGTTGATTCTTCGAGCCTGCCTGTTGCCGCCTCGTGCGCAGCGCCAGTTGAATCATAAAAATCGGCTAACGCTTCCTTCGATTCTTCAATCGTTCGTGTGACTTCCGAAGCATCAAACTTTTTGAAAAAGCTTTCTACAAAACCCTCGTCAATCGGTAAGTTTGCGGCTTTTAGTAACGATTCAATCACAACGCGCACCGAGCCGTTAAACTCGTCGGCGCTTATTTTGCCGCGACGGAATTGCGTTTCATAGTCGGCGATTTTATCTCTTGTGCCAGTGTCCGTATAGGTCTTGTAAAGAGATTCCATTTGCTGGGGTTCGAGCTTTAAGCGCCCCGCAAGGTTGGTAAACTCTCTTAGGTGGTTAAGCTCCTTTTCAGCATTCTTCCAGCCAAGCTTATCAAATTCCTTGTGGAGCTTTCTAATGCCTGCGCTGGAAAACTCAGCGTCGGTGACTAACTGAGTAAACACTTGGAGATTGCCCAGCGCCGTCATATCGCCGGATTCAATCAGCTTTGCCAATGATTCGGTCATTGCCGCGTTAGGATTTGCGTCGTTGCCCATCGCGGCGCTTAAACCGTTATATGCCTGTTGAAGCGATTTAAGCTGATTAGGCGAAAAAGCGTCGAGCAAGCCTTGTTTTAGCTCCGGCACTTCTCTTTTAAGACGATCCAGAAAACCTTTGACCGAATCTAACCCTTTGAAGTCAAAAATGTTTTCAAACGCAGTTATGTTAAAGCCGTCTATTTCTCCAAGTACAGCCTTGATCCTGTCCATCTCTTTGACGTACTTGTCAAAAGGCATTTTGTCGGCATCGAGCTTCACTAAATCCGAAAACGCAAATTTAGCGGCATCGTTACCGCTGATTTGATTGACAATGCTATTAACATACTCTTGTAGCTTTGTACTGTCGCCAAGACCTAATATAAAGTCAGTGTCAAGCCCGCGAAAATAAGTTGAGAGCTGAGTTTGAAGGTCTGCCGCCATTCCTTGAAAATTTTGATTCAGCTCCATTTCGGGCATCATTACCGCAAGGGCATTTTGGGCTGCGTCTGCGTACTTCTGATCCAGTACAGACAATTGACTGTAGAAGTTATCCTTGTTTTTTATGAAGTGGTCGTATGCCTGATCTACGTCAAGAAAGTCCATGAACCCTTTGATGCTCATGTCTTTCATTACGCTTTCGAGGTCTTGCAAATCCCTTGATAGAGCTGCTGGAAGGCCACCCTCTTGCTCGTTCGTCCCAAGTCGGTCGTAACTATCAAAAAACTCGCGGAAATCTACCTTGTCCTCAATGGCAAGCAACATATCGAGAGCTTCTTTTTGCTGTTTAAGCCCTATCTTTTGAGAAAACGGCGAATACTCCTTGTCTGCCTGTTTGTGAAAATCCTCATAAAGCTCTTTGGCTTTGTTTTGAGTTTCCTTGTTTCTCTCATTTTTCAGATTTTGCATTGCCTCGGTGAGTTTTTCGACATCACCCTTATGTTTAAGTATCGCATGGCCTTCTTTGGTGTATCCCGCTATCAATCCGGGAATGTTATCAGCGATCTCACTCGTGATCTGATTATATTCCTTGTATTCCTCTGTGGTTAGGGAGGTGTTTGCGCCCAAGTTATCTACGCCTTTAGATAACTCTGCGTACCTCTGACTAACACTGGTTAGTACAGCCTCGGCCTCTCTGGTCGCCGCTGAGTTCTCTTGCCACTTCTGCCTCAATTCTTCCGCTGCCTGCGCCGCATCTTTTTCGGCGTTGATGACGGTCATAAGCCCCTCGACGGCAAATTGAATCAGCAAAGAAAGACCCATCGTATATGCGGCGTTTAAGGCAATCTGCCCAGCTTTGAGCGCAAGCGTCGAGGCTTTCGTGGCGACTTGCACAATTTGCACTCCCTGTACGCTTGCCTTATATCCGGCCATCGTCCCTGTTCCTGCGTCAACCGTGCTGAAATAGTGCTTTATGTCAGCGGGAGCATGTACGGCGATGAATTCCTTAGCGGCGTCCGCTCCCCGCTTACTAGCTTCCTCGTACTTGTCAAAAAACGCTACAGCATCTGCCTCCGGCGTAACAGGAACCGTCCTAGTCAGGCCAAGCGCTGCCCCTACTTTGCCCCAACCTTTTGCGTTGCGTACTTGCTTGGAAAATGAGGAGAATGTCTGATTGAATATACCTAAAGTCTTATCCGCTTTTCCGATCTCTTTAGTAATCAAAGTAAACGGATTGATTATGCCGCCGCCGACGCCTTTAAGATTCAAAAAGGTGGTGAAGGATGCAATTAGAGCTGGAAGGCCCATTTTGGTTTGAGATAACTGATCGAGCGCTTCAACTATGCCCGTAATGATGTCTAAAAAGCCTTTTACAGCACTCGAATCAACGGTGTGCATCGCAAGGCTTTCTAATGTCGCCTTGAATTTATCCGCTTTTCCAGTGATTGAATCCAAAGCGGCTTCATTTTCCTTCATGGCGCTGCCGCTGGAATCCAAAGACGAAACAAGCGCTTGCTCTGCCGTTCCCATGTCTTTTAGCATCGAAGCGAGAACATTTGCTTGATGTTTACCGCCCATGAGTTCAAGCGCTGCGGCTTGGTTGATGTCGGTCATGTCGCCCCATACTTGGGACATTTCGAGCATGATCTGGTAGGTTGATTTGAAGGTGCTATCATCCAGCATGATATCTACTTTTTGGCCGGTAAGGGCAAGCAGCTTTTCGCGCAAAATAGCGACGCTATCGGCCATACCGTCAGTAGATTCGCCCATTGATTCCAAATCCACCTTTGCGCCGCGCAGCCTAAGTGAAAGAGTTTTCAAGGCCGTACCCACTCGTTCCGGGTCTTGAATAACGCTGTTCGCGGCGACGGCCATCGCGATACTTTGATCCAACGTATTCCCGCCAGCGGCCAACGCAGCCGCGGATCGGCGCATCGCCTCACCTATACCAGCGGAAGAAATAGCGAAGTTATTGCCGACTTGATTGAATTTATCGACAATGCTCATGCTGTTTTTAGCTTCGATACCGAAGGCTTTCATGGTGGATATTATCGATTCCGACGCCGTACCGACATCTTTAATGCCATCGCCAACGTTTTTGTAGACATTTGCGGTTTTCGCTAATTCCGCAGACTGGTCTAATGTATAACCAAGCCGAGCAAAATCGGCGCTCGAATTTAACATATCCGCTACGCTAGAGCCATATTTCTTGGCGTTTGCAGCGCCTCGTTCCATGAACGATCTGTAGGTGGAGTCTGATGCCGAAGTGACTTTTTTCAGCTCGGTCATGGCCTTGTCTATGCTGAGAATATCCTGCGCGACGGCGTGTAGCCCTTGCCGCAGGAGTTGAACACCGGCCATAATAACGGCAAGGCCAAGATGACTACCAAACAGGCGCTTGAATTGCTGGCCGAGAGTTTCCGTTTCAAGTCCAGCGTCCCGAATCACTTGTCGAAGCTGGTTAAACTGCATGACCGCATCTTTATCGCTGGCAAAAGCAGTATCACGAAGCCTCAGCATAAAGTCATCGACTTGTCCGCTGATTTCCTTGTTGCTTCTGATTTTACCGTGCGTAGCGAAATACTTCTCGGCCTGCGCTGTGAGATTTTGGTAGTTGATGATCTGCTGCTTGCTCCAATTCTCCGCACCATCCATCTTTGATGTCATGCTCATTTTGGAGCAGATTTCGCCAACAATAACGTTGAATTGTTTTGCCTTTTCTATGTCCCACTTAATAGGGTCTATTCCAGCAAAGGCGGCTTTGAGTTTGTTTGCTTGCTCATACAGCATAGTCAACTCAGCAGATTTAGAGTATTTCCCGCTCGTATAATTGGCCTCATGGCCTACAAGCATATCTAGGCTTTTAGACGTTCGGGAAACCGTTTTTTGCCTATTGAAAAAATTATCTACATCGCGCCTGATAGCTTTAAATTTAGCTAACCAGTCATCCATGCCATCAGGCTTAATTTTGTTAAGCTCTTTTCTTAGGTCGCTAATATTACCCCTTAATGTGGCACTGGAAACGCTTGCTTTTTTCAGACGATTTTCAAGGTTGTAAAGAGCATTGCCTTTTCTCTCTTGAAAAGAATCTACCGAGTTGGACTTATTTGTATTGGACGTTGTATTGCCGGAATTATTTGCTGCATTTGCAGCCGCGAGTTTAAGGCCCATGTTATTCGCAATGGTTTGGAGCTGGCCTTTAAAATCATTCAAAGCCTTCGATGCGTCGATTTTGTCTACCCTAATTGTGATCTTAGGGATACTGCCAGCAGCGGCCTTCTCCGCAAGTTTTTGCAGCCCATTGTTAAAGCCTGTAGTGGAATTTGCGACATCTACGCCTATGTTTACATCAACGGTCGCGCCAGTGAGTTTTATATTATCGCCCATGCGATCTGCACCTCCTGAAAAAATGAATAAGAGGTGCATGACCTCTTTGCTGAAATATAAAAAATAGGCCAGTCAATGCGACTGGCCTAGCGTCTTGTTAAACCCTTAATATTTCCACTGAGCGCCGAGCGATAACGACCGGCCTATATCCACGACGGCGGCGAGATTAAGATATTGTGCGGGTTATTTTTCTCAAAATCCGCAATGCCTTTTGCGATAAATCCGTAACCTGATTGATAGCCAAAATGCGGCCAATCCCTAAAGAATACGTCTTTTTTGACTTCCCAGCCTTGATCTATAGCCTTAACTTTATCGACCGATGAACCGCCCGGAAAAACCGACGTGCTAGGAGCTTCGTCAATGGTTACTTGGGCTATGAGCGTTTTACCGTCCGGCATTATGATTACATTCGCAGATGGCCGGACAGCATTGCGTACTTCATCGGTTCGCGTATAATACTTGCTTGGAGTATATGAATTATAGTAGGCGTCTATATGATCCTGAATATAACGTGCGAGACGCGCTGCTTCAGCCACCATGAAAGCAGCGGAAATTGCACCAATTTCTATTCTGGCGCTCTCTATAATCTCCTGTTTGCAAGCATTTACTATAGCCCTAAAAACGCTTTTATACCCCGCTCTTCGGGTTATTTTAACCCGCATTTGAAGCCACCGCTTCAGCGGTAGTGTTCTTGGCCTCGTTCTCCGCTGAGGCGCTTTCAAACACTTGCCGGTAGAATTCCGGGTCGTCAGCTCTCTCCGCAACATTCTTGGTCAGCGCCGAGAACATTTCGGTGATCGGAGATTTGGGCGCGGTATAGATCAGCTTGCTTTTCTTGAATTCAATGAGTTTGTCGATCTCGCTCAAAAGCGCATTAAACTGAACGGTATCGACCAGCTCCATTATGCTGTCGAGGATTCCCGTGCGGTTGCAGAAAGCATAAAGCTGTTCAGGGTCGGCATCCTCGATATCCATATCGGTGTAATAGACTAGCACGGCGCGTTGCAGCGCGATATTCATGTACTGCGGAGTATATTCGGTTTCCGTTTCGCCGTTTTCTTCCGATTCATAAAACACGCTCTCCGCAATGTCCGACGCGCATTGAAGATATTCTAGGAGCGAGAGCTGCGGTTTGATACGAATCTCAAAATCCTCATTATCTTCAATCGTAAGCGTAAGCGTGGCGCGTTCGTCCAATTCCTCGTATTTTTTGTTAATACGCTCTATTTCGGCAACGGAGAAGATTTTATTTTCCATAGCTGTGAGGCTCCTATTTATTTGATTTTGTTTTGGTTTTTTTTCGAGCGGATCGGCCAGCCTTGATTACATCGTAATCTATCCAGCCGCCATCTATCCGGCTGTAGCCGATCCAGCGATAGTCGATATCGGGATAGCGAAACCAGAAGAGCTTGCGCTTGATAATCGCTGTACTGTCCGGCGCACCTTTAGTGTCTATCACGATAATGTGATGGTTTATGTCGGTTATCACAAAATCCGCGACGTATGTAATCGCCCTGACGCTGCGCGTACCGCGTGAGAATCCCTTTTGCAGTTGAAATTCGACCTGAAGTTGACAGTCGATGATATCACCGCTTGCCAATCGCGGCAGTATCCAATCACGGTAGAAGCGCATCTCTAGTTTCGATGCAAACACGATCCCGTTATGCGTCCGTTTGGTCGTGTCTTTATCGACATTGAATTTAGATTTGCTGGGGCTGATAAGACACGCGCCCCTTTCTCGCCTGTTTCTTAGGCTTGGCGGCAGCGGCGGGAACTGCTTCAATCTCGATAGGAGCTGCCTCGATCTGTACCGCGACGGGAGTTTCGGCGCTTTCGATTACTGTCTCATCCTGCGGAGCGGGTTCGGGTTCTGCGGTTCGCGCCGCAATAATGGCGTCTTGATAAGCCATATAGCATTCGGGAGAGCAAGCCAATTCGCGGTAATCGTGCATTTTGCCGCAATTATCGCAATGGTAATAAGCCTTCCCGCAGTTTTTGCAAATGTGGTTAGGTTCTTTCAAAACGGATGTCCTTTCAGAAAAAATAGGTCATGTCTGACGATGCGTTGTTTCAGAAATCTAATAAATGAATCGGAAATAAACTATTAAATTGCTCTTGACATTCGAGCAACAATAGGGCTTATCCTGTAAGCGCATCATAAATAGTGCGGGTGATGTATAGGAAAACGAGCCTACGCGACCGGGTAAGCGACATATTGGATTCCGCTTTGACGGGAGTACCGGGCGATATGCGGCGACATCGGTGTCGCGTAGGTTCGTTTTTAAGCTCATGACAGCAGCATCGTTGTTATGAGCTGTTTGTTTTTACGGGAGCATGTCGTATGACACGCCCCCGTAAATCGCAAGGCTACTTAACAGCATCTTCCTCATCGAAGATGTACAACTCCCAAAGGGTATGATTGTTCCCCGCGCCGCAGCCGCCAGCCAGCGCCTCGAATTCCATCGCCTGAACAGACGGGTCATTACCGAAGGCCAGCTCGAAGTTACCCGACGCCTTCGCCTTCGGATAAATGATCTTGCCGCAGTACGATTGCTCCGTACAAATGTCTTTGGCGTAGATGTCCGCAACCAGCATCCCGGTCGTACTGAACTTATTGTCGGCGTTGAGGATTTTCTTTGCGTTGGCGACTTCTATATCGTAGATCGCTACAATGTGATCGCCCTCGGCAATGTTGCCATCGGTGGGGATATTGACAGTTTTCTTTGCCGAGCTGTACGAGAAGGTATCCGCGCCTGCCGTAGCGCCAATCGGATACGGCTTGCCGAGCGTACCGTCCAGATTCTTTTTATACACGAACTTAATCTCTGCACCGGCACGGCCTGCGGGCTTGTGCTTTAGCGTCGCCTGTAGACCATTGCCGCCATTGAAAACAACACAGTCATCCAAGAAGCCGCGCACGACATGCGTACCCGTCTCTACGCCGCTACCAGTCTGCGCGGCCATGATGCCGTCGATGATCGCGCCATTCGTCGCGGTAATCTTACTCGCCTTGTTTCGGTCGCCGGAGCCGATCTTGACGCCGTTCTTACCCAGCGCATAGACCGTTTCCTGCTCGTTGCTCATGTTGGCTTCCTGTAGGTCGTCAGCGATAAAGTAGCAAGCGCCGTTGGCGAGGTTCAGAAACGTAAGCCTCTCAATATTCTGCACAATATACTTCTGAGATTGTACGGACATAGACTATTCCTCCTAGAAAATAAAAAATCCGGGGCATATGCCCCGGTCGTGGGTATTACCCGGTTCTTTGTAGTTGCAGTTTGTTTTTATCTAAATCCTTCTGCATTGGGATAAGATCGCCAGTCCATGACAAGTTGTTCTTATCAAGCTTCTCAAAATTGACAGTACCAGCGTATACGCCGGTCATCGTCTGGCGGTAGTTCTCGATTTTATTCAGCCGGTAGTACGCATCGTAAAACTGGCTGACATGCAGATCAAGTACCGTATTGTAATCGTATTTGAAGCCCTCATGATTAACTGCGAAGGAGATCAGATTTGAAAATTGCGATTCAAAGGCTTTGCCGGCCACTTTCTTTAGCTTTCGGCGCGTCCTATCAAGCAAAGATTTCCTCATACGCTCGTTACCAGCCTTAAACTCAATCTCGTCGCTGATAACGTTCATCTCGCGCATGTATTTTGTAATTTGGGCGAAAACCAGCCGATCTATGACGATCTTCTTGTCAGGCTGAAAGAATATTAGTTCGTCATTTTCAGCGTTTTCGCCAAATTCAAATGACGTAAAATCAATATCGCCAAAGAAGATTTTGGTAAATTCCTGCGGAATGTTGCTTAGATTCACGGCGAAGAATTCAAAATCATCCACATCCATGTAGTTGATTCCTTCGTCGTCTAATTGAACCATAAAGTCATATGGGCGACCGACGATCAACGAAACCAGATCGAGGTATTTCGCCTCTCCAAAGTCCGTTATGTCGCGCAACGTTGGATTTTGGACGGTAAGCGCCGGAGATATTACAAGCGGATTGCCGCAGATCACATGTTTCAGCTTATCGAATTGGATCGAAGTATTTACGCTCATTTACTGCAAGCCCTGTCCTTAACATGCTGCGTTTGGAAGGTCAACACCCGGCAAGGATGCCGATAGTCCACAGCGGTTTCAAAGCTTGACAGAAGCTCCAGCTTGGATACGCCAAACGTCCTTGACTTAAAGAGGTTTACTATTTCCTCGCCAATCAGGTCAATGCGCGTAGCGCCCCGGCCATCACCGACGCGCATATTGCTTTGATGGGTAATGATCCGAATCACGACGTTGCAATCCTTGAACATCTGGTTAGTCATATAATTTGAGAGAACATCTGCTTTGACCGTAATGTACGTCTTTACTTCTTCCTCAATGGGAGGAACGCGATTGAACGGGTAAATGTTCTCGTAAATCAATTCCTCTCCGGCCTCGATCATCTTAGGATCGATCAGCTCGATAATGGCCGGAGTGCCGATGATATCAGCGATCACGAGCTGCTTGAGTTCGATAACGGGATCGTTCGACATACTACCACCCCGCTTTCACAGCCAAATCGACATAGGCGCTGTATTCCGTGCCATCTACGGCAACGCAAAGCCGCAGCCTTGCGTCGGCCAAGCTGTAATCGTTTGATGCTCTGATTTTAATAGAATAAGTATCAGGGAAAACCTGAACGACGAATTTATCTCGCAAGCCTTCATCCGCTAAGACGATATCCCAGCGCGGCGCGGCCCCATCGGGCAGCACAATGATGTCGCCGGAATCGCTATAGAAGTTCGCTGTGAACGTCTTTGCGGAGCCGCCAACCGTAAGCGTCGGCTTGCCCGGATATACGATCTCACAGCGACCAGCGGCGGCAGGCGGCGCTTCTTTAGGGACATAATCGGCGATCATAAGCTCGTCGTTATCCGTCTCAGGATTAAAGGCGTCTTGCTCGACGTTGATAATCAAATAGCCTTTATCCTCAACGCCATCCATATATCCCGTCATCGTGTCGATGCTGGTTATCTTGTAAGACTTTGCTTTGCCGTTGATCTTCTCCAACAGGAAGCGGTCATTAAGCGCCAACGTTGTCGTATCCTCGTTATGAGGCGCTTGGAAAACATACTCGCGGCTGGACGCCGTGACGACCTTGCCCGAATCGAGATTGGAGAAGTAGGGTTTAGCGGATTTTACCCAGCAAGAGACGATATCGCCTGTTATCCTCGATTGCCAAGAAAGCTGACGATTGCACCGTTCAATTCGCCCTTTGCAAGTTACAGCGTCAAGGAAATCAACCTCCGTAACGAGCCAGTGCGAGATACGGCCTCGCGTATCCTTTATTTGTACGACTTGACCTAAACCTACGTAGTGACCGGGCAAAGCATTGAAGGTCTTTTGATCTATTATCTGCGTGGCATGGATAATCAGCCGATCCTCAACCCCGTCGATAAGCACATAATGACCGGCAACGATATCGGCCCCTTTGCGGTCTATGCGGTCGCGGAGCCGGTTGATGGAACGGTCGCGCTCATTAGCGCCGTCCATATTGACGAGCGCCTTATATAATTCCCATCTTGCCAGTTGTATCAGCCCTTTCGTAGAGAATTGGATTGCAGTTTAATTTGCCGCTGTTTCCCGAAGCGCATTGACATTTGTGGTCTTTCTGTGTATTCTGATTTCAGAGGTGATCGAAATGTCTGAAACCCGTTCGAGCGGTATGCACATTCGCGTCAATCCTGAAATAAAAGCGAGTGTGGAGCCTATTTTGGCCGCAATAGGGCTTTCTTTCAGCGACGTTTTTAATCTGACTTTGCGCCAGATTTATCTTAAACGCCGGATACCTTTTGAACTTTCCTCCACGCAGCTAACAGAAAACGGCTATACCCCTGAGTTTGAAACCGCGCTCCTCGCAGAAGCGGAAGAAACCTATGCGGCTGTCCAGAATGGAACGGCGAAGCGATACAATAGCGCCGCGGAAATGTTGGCCGATTTGGACACGGAGGACAACGAGGTTGAATGAACCGAAATATTCGATTGTCCGATCAACGAACTTCAAGCGCGGCGTTAAGGCGGCAAAGAAGCAGGGCAAGGATTTAAGCCTGCTTGTTTTCGCTATCGACCAATTGGCGCAGGATATTCCGCTGCCCCAAAATTGGAAAGATCATCCGCTCACAAACAATATGAAACGCTTTCGCGAATGTCATATAGGCGGTTCCGGCGACTGGCTTTTAATATACGAAAAGCGCGATGTTGACTTGATCCTGTATCTTTTTGGCACGGGGAGCCACGCTGATTTACTTGGGTTTTGATCTGTACTCTAAATACCCAGCTCGCCATTCTGATACGAATAATCGATAATGCGCTGCTTAAAGTCAGCCGCGGACATTTTATAGACCGCAGCAATCTCGCGCAGTAGATTCGCGGGAGAATACAGCGCGATCTCCTTTGTGCTTAGTACGTTCTCTAAATTATCCGACGAAAAAGCATAAGGCTTCAGCCAGCGCACGACCATCCCTTCGGCGATAACGTCGATCAGCTCGTATGAGAGATCACCGATGAATTCTGCCGCCTCGTCATTGCGCAGTAAAAGATCGACGCCGCCCATGCTCTTGACCAGCGGCGCGATCTGCGAACAGACAGCTTTCATATGGGTAGAGATAACGGCGTCCCGGTCAGCTTCGTTCAATTTGAGAAACTTATGCTCCGTGATCTTAAAGAGAAAGGCGTCTAAAATAGCGGCGTAAGGAGTAGCCATATACTTTTGCTCCTTACTCGAACGTGACGCCCAGCGCCTTTTCCAGAGCCATGATCTTTTTGCGCGAGTCTATTTCGCCCGTGTTAATCAGCTCCTGCGCGCGCGTCGCGATAGTATACTTCAAAGAATCGGAGAGCGTGGCGCATTTCATCATCAGCTCCTCCGGCGAGAGCGCGAAAAGCTGATCGAAGTTCTCGGACGTGATCGAATGCGAATAATGCTGATCTACACCGAGGTATTCCAGCACGTCCACATCCTCAATCAATACCCAATTCTCCTTGAAGAATCGGCGCTGCGTCCGCTTCATGATAAGCAGCTCCGCTATTTCCATATGGCAGACATCGCCGAATTCGTGCCACTCGTAAACTTCCTTCGACTGTGCGCTGACATAGACCATATAGCCCTGATATCCACAAATTACGGGTATCAGCTCATGAAGATCAAACTGCGGCTTTGACTTCGGCTTTTTCGGGGCTTGGGGCGCGGGAGCGGAAGGCATGGCGGCGACAGGCGCGATCTGCGCATCCTGTTGACGCTGCTGCGCTTTTGCTTCGCGCTGTGCTTTTGTGTAAGCCATGTGCTTTCCTTTCTAAAAAACCGAGGCGCTGGTTTTCAGCGCCCCGGCTTCGGGTTCTTACAGAGTATCCGTGGTTTCGTAGACGCCCAGCTTTTCGTTGACCATTGCTGCGACGCCGGTTTTCATCAAGCAGAAATACTCCTGCGAGAGATCAGCGTTGTCGGTCGGATTGCCGAGTACAATGGTCGCCTCGCCCTCAGTGACGTACTTGACGGGCTTAGTGTCGGCAGCGATGATGATAAGCTTGTTATCGTTGATGACAAACGCATCGCTGTTGCGCTGGTGAATCTGCCGCATAGAGACGACAGGCGTACCATAAAAGCGCCCAGCAAAGCCGATGTTGTACAAGTCCTCCTTCTGTTTCTCGGAGATCAGTTCATCGCCCAAGAGGGACAGGCCGAGCTTAGTACCGACGACGGTTGCCGTCTTGTTGGTCGCGGCCTCGACGTGCTGAATAAGCTTCATGAGCGCCCGCGTCGAGAAGCTGCCAGCCGTGGGATAGTAGGTCGCGCCCAGCGAAGCCGCCGTCAAGCCATTCCAGCAATCAAAGATATCCTCGTACATCTTGATCTTGAAGGACTCCGCGACGCGCTCGATGAACACGTCCATATCGCAGCGGCCAGAGAGCAACCTCGTCATTTCCTCGTAGACGCGGATCGACTTGATCGAGGTCGTGATGGACTTCTTTTCGCCGCCGTTCAAGCGCTGCCTGCGCGAACCGCGTACACCATCCGCAATCTCGGAGACGATAAAAAGCGAGTTGTCGGGCGCAACGAATTCATTCATGTCGCCGAGCGCCAGATTGCGCTCGTCCACCAGCGCGGCGAAGAAAGGCTCGTCGCCCAAGCCGCGAATTACGGTCTGCGCGATAATTTCCTCCATGATAGCGAAAAGGCCGTTGCACTTACCATCGCGCACGGCCTTGTAAGAGAGCGTGGTCGAGCCGTTGTTGGCGTCGATTAGCGCTTGCCGTAGGGTTTCCATCGTTTCCTGTTTGGAAAAGTTACCCGATACTCGGCCATGATAGGCGTCAACCGCCAATTTTACTATGTCGTTCATGTTGATATCCTCCTCGGTTACTGCACTTCGATCACGAAGTACGTGGTGCTGCCGGTTTCCTTGCCGACGATAGTGCCAACCGTCGTGGCTTTGGCGGTGGGCGTCGCGGCGACGGACAGCTTCAGGCTGTTCGCGGCCAGCTCGACTACGCTGCCAACGGCAGGATTGGAGCCGATCAAGCCTTCAGCGGTGAGCGAAAAGACCTCGCCGCTGTGCAAACGGTAGCCCCGGCAGATCGTGCCAGCCTCGTTTACATACTCAGCGAGGTCGTAATTCTTCTTGTCGTATTTCAGTTCGGGCGTGGCGACGAGTACAAGATCGCGTATCTTGGTGTCTGCGGCGGGAGCGACGCCCTTGTAGCAATCCCGCATATTGGGCATGAGGCCAGCGAGTTTAACGACGCTGCCATTATCGACAGCGACGGGCTTATCGTCTGCGCCCATGACCTTGACCGACGCCAGCGCCGTAAGATCATGAGTGCCTTTCATCAGATCGGTGCGTACTATTGCATGTTTCATATAGTGAAATCCTCCTAGTTAGCTCTGTATTTGGAGTGAAGCCCGCCGTAAGGCTCGTCGTTCGCGGCAGACGGGGCCATAGGCAGCTTTACCGCTGCGGGCTTGGGTTCTTTGGTCGTAAAATTTGCTTTCGTTTTGCCGAGAATCGAGAAGCATTTCTCAGACAGCGTCTCAATGCTGTGCGCCGCTGAATCCCGTTTGAGCGCTTCATAGTCCGCGTTACCATCAAGCTCTTTTGCAAACTGCGCGAAAAGCTGCGCCTCGTCGTTTTCGCGTTGCGCAGCAAAAACGTTGGTCTGGAACGATTCAAGCTCCTTGACGCGCTCTTGCGAGGTCTGGAAATGAGCGGCTATGTCAGCCATGTCGGTGTTGAGCTTTTCGATTTGGGCGGTGAAGTCAGCGCCGATTTTTGCGGCGGCAGCGTCCATCTGATCCTGTCCGTAAAAAACGAGCTGCCGATCAGCGCCGTCGCCCTCCACAAAGTCAACGATAGTGAATTTCTTGCGCTTTTTCGATGCGAAATCGACCGTAACCGTGTCGGCGGCGATGGTGAACGAAAAGCCGTAGATTTTCCAATCGGTGCGGTCGTAGCAGTAGACCATATTAAGGGCTACGTCAAAATCGAGTACGGAGTATCGCGGCGCGATCCCGTATTCAAATTCCGTCCGCTCGATTGCGACAGCATCGCGCAGCACTTCTTCAAATTGACTGTTGAGCGCATAGGTTTTAGCGGGTTCGTTTGCGGGTTCGGACTGGGGCTGCGGTTCGGGATCAGCCGCGCCTTGCCGCGCCGCCGTGAACGCGATCAGTTTTTCCTCTAATTCTTCATCAGATAGGCCGTCTATGCTAAAGCCAAGCTGCTCCAAAGATACGGCGTACTTGGAGAGCATTTCTTCGATCTTATTCAAATGATCTTTTCCTCCTTCTCTTGGGATGTCAGTATCAAGACCGCCATCGGCGGGTTCTTGCGTGTATTGGTTGAGCTTGTTTTTGATCTCCTGCGCGATGGAGTCGAGCGAATAATTCGCGACAGCGACGCTATCGATCATGGCCGGTTGAATCCGCAAGTCGGACGTACTGAGGATGCAGCAGCCATCGAACTTAAAGGCGGTAAATAAAAAAGAGCCGTCCGGCTGCTCTTTACCTTGCATCGACTGCTCCTCCAGCTCCATACTCTGGCCTTTTATAACGTCCCGTCTGAAAATGTCCGCTGCGTCTGAAAATTTAGTCCAAAGCAGCGCATCGACCTGTAGATACTCCCGCGTCACTCCGTCCGATGATGTTTTTTCGATCCAGCGTGGGTTGCAGCTCTCCGGGATAACGCCGTATGCGCAACCGGCGTAAATATACATGTATTTACCGTCGCGCTTGATAACTTTGAATTTATGCTGTTCAAAATCGTCGGGCAGGCCGTCTTCGTCCAGTCGGATATAACCTAAAATTGGCGTGTTCTTTATCGTTTCGATATTTTCATCTACCGTATCGCGGGTGAAAATCGAACCGTTGTAATTCATGCCGGTATGCAGCACGTCGATGGTAATGTTCAGGTATCGCGTGTCCTGTACGACTTTTTCGCTATTGAGGGCATATGAGATTGGCAGGGATTTGTGTTTGGTCAGATCCATTTTGTTCACCTCCTTGCGGTGCTGATTTCTGGCTGTCGTTGTGTCTGGCCGCTGCTTGTGGCATAATGAGATGGGTTCAAAAGATGATCGCTTTGGGAGGACGGAAAATGAAGCATCTGCGAATCATTGCATTTTTAGCTGCGATTATCTGCTTAATATCATGCGATATAATAGAAGAAACCGATTCAGCGAAACGTGTTTCCATACCTGAAGGCTCTCAATTATTTACAGTTGTGGGTTATGACGATGCCAATAAGACTCTCCAGCTCGAAGCAGCCGAATGGGTCAACGAGGGAGATACAAAGCGTATCGAAGAACTGAAACTTCTAGGTCAATGGCCTCTTTATTTTCCTAATGGCTACGCCATCGTTCGTTTCGCAGGAGAAGAATCCGAGTTTGCACTCAATGATTCAACAAAAGTTGCTTTACTTAATGTTGTTCAACCAGAGGTAAGCACCGTAGATGAGTTAATCAAAAAGGCTAAAGAGCCTGATGATTTTCTTTGCTATTTTGTAGTCGAAGATGGAGTTATTTTAGAGGCAGTAGAACCGTATACCGCTTGATTGTAGGTATAATACCATCACAGCAAAAGGTTTCCGTTTTGTCTCGTTGACAAATTCATAGAATGTGTTATTATTGGTATCATAAACAACACGCGGGAAAGGGGCATTTAAGCATGGCGACAACTACGTTCAGCGTTCGGCTGGATGAAGAAGTTAAGCAGCAGCTTGACGCATTTTGCCGTAAAATCGGT
>QMCD01001031.1_pt1 | contig 24560 bp, 25 predicted proteins | sample 1821841 | NCBI WGS metagenome assembly QMCD01 (sample SAMN01991225, study PRJNA193472) | Termite gut metagenome, whole genome shotgun sequencing project. | isolation source: worker | host: Macrotermes natalensis | reverse complement strand
GGAGCTATAGAAGAGGGCAACTTTCCTAAGTGGGACTTATTCATACAAGTTATGACTCAAGAACAAGCAAAAACACACCCGGAAAACCCCTTTGACATCACCAAGGTTTGGCAACACGGCGACTATCCACTGATTCCTGTTGGAACAATGGAGCTTAACCGCAACCCGGAAAACTACTTTGCCGATGTAGAGCAAGCCGCCTTTAACCCGGCAAATGTAGTTCCCGGTATCAGTTTTTCTCCGGACAAACTACTTCAAGGTCGCCTATTTTCCTATGGTGATGCGCACCGCTACCGCTTAGGCGTTAACCACAACCAAATCCCGGTAAACCAACCCATAGTACCTGTGCATGCTTATCACAGAGACGGAGCGATGCGAGTGGATGGTAACTATGGCGCTACCAAAGGCTACACTCCAAACAGCATAGGCGAGTGGGCAGAGCAAGGAGACTTTAGCGGACTTGTAGACCCAGCCCTTATCTGGGAGGGAGCTGTCGGTCGCTACTCTCAATACGATGGTGATGATCCGTATCGTCAGCCGGGGCTGCTTTGGAACTTGATGACCATAGAAAAGCAAATCCTGCTTATCGAAAACACAGTGAATAGTTTTGCTTCAGTTACCGAAAACATCAAGTTACGTCATGCAGCACATTGCTATTTGGCAGACGAAGGCTACGGGCACGCACTAGCCGATGCCGCAGCACTAGATATTGCCAGAGTCAGGGATTTGGCAGCTATGACCTTTGATGAGAGGTTAAAGGCGACTTTGACTAAGTAAGCCTTTCAGGTTGACTATTTGCGACCGGAGCCATGAGCTTTTAACCTCTCAAGGCTCCAGGTCGCCCAATCGTTGTAGTCAACAAATAGCATCTCTTCAAACGGGTCATATAAGTACTCAATGACTGCCGTGGCATCCGTTTTGACTTTCACATCGACAGAGCCATCCTCAAGCTTTCTCAAAGCATCTAAGGCGGGGTAGCCTAATAATCTCAATTGGTATACATCGATTTGCTTTGATGTGCCATTCAGATATCTGTCAACATTGTAGTTGGCGATTATGGCATTTGTGTTGGTGAGCCCGAGTGCCAAGGAGAAAGCAATCACTACAGCAATTATCGGCTTTGCGGCGTTAAATGGCTTTGCGTGCCAAAAAGCTATTATGCAAAACCCTATCAACATTAGCACCATAAACCAGGTGGTAAATACTCGAGCCGGTGTTAGCCCATATGCACCAATGTAGAGCAGCATTTTGCTCAGAGCGGTTATTATAAGCAAGCACGTTAGCAGCGAAAATGCTCCGGCAAGTGCTCTTAGCGCCAAAGGGTGCTCCGCGCCATCTCGTTTTGTAAAAAGCCATATGCCGCCAAGTATAACTAAGTTAAGCGAAGCAATAGTACAGAGTTCAAAAAAGCCTCTTCGGGCATACTCTGCATAGGTGTAGACTTCAGGTAGCGACCCTTGCAGACCGGAGAAAAGATAGCTTCCCACCGCAATGAAATAAGTTATATACAGAGCCAAGAACAAGAAAAGTGGAGCATATATAGCAGATTTTGGGATGGCGTGGGCACTTACAAATGTTCTCAAAAGGTTGGGTTCGCTTATTAGATTGGTTTGGCGTTTGGTTATATTGCCAATCACAGCTCCAAAGATGTAGGCAGCAATCGGTATGGCAAAGAGCAGCTCCATAAGATATTTAATTATTTCTAGATTTGCTAAAAAGCCGGCTAAATCTCGCACCAAATTGCCAAAACCATCGTCAGAAGAAGCCAGCAGAGCTGTTACGAAGAAAAAGACCGGCAAGCAAATAAGCAGACCCAAAAATGCAAAAAGAGCATAACGCCACGATGAAGACTTGTTTCGTAGTCCATATAAACTAAGCGTAAAGAATCGACCAAAGTTCGTAAAAGGAACAATCAAAAACTGATTAAGCATGTCAAACAAAATGCTGAGATTGATTTTCTCAGATATCGCTGTGCGGCAAGAATACATCACCCAAAGCAAGCAAAGCGTAATTTCTACCATGATGAGATACATATTAATATCTCTGTGACCATATAATGCAAATGGCATCGCCCCTAGTACTGATGCGACAAGCATTAACCAGCTGCGATGGTTTTGCTTGATATCTTTTGCGTATAAATAGATCACGGTTGCAAGAATTAAGAACAAGAAAAACAGCGTAACTCCTATGCCTTGCCAGATCAAAAAACCAATATTGAGTGAATGCCAAAAATAAAAACCGCTTGCCAGCACGGCAAGTGCAAACAGTAAGTCGGCGATAGTTGGTTTTTGTATAGGGGCTGCGTTTGCGGGCACAGCATGCCAAGTGGGTGGCGGTAATGGTGCTGAGTTGGACTCAGTATTCCAATTTGGCTGAGATGGTAATTGATCATATTCAAAAACCCCTGTTGATTGATTGTTGCAAGGCCCTTTGGGCGCGCTTTGAGAAGACATGATATCCCCTTACAGTAGTCACGTTATTGTTTGTTTATTCGTTTATTGTTATTACTTAGTTTGGCTAGGGCTGAAATCCCTCGCTGTTTGTGCTTTTGTCACCATCGGTTTTAACGTATTCCAATAAGTCTCCGGGCTGGCAGTCCAGTTCCCGACATAAGGCGGCTAGTGTGGAGAAACGAATAGCCTTTGCCTTGTCATTTTTTAGTATCGATAAGTTGGCGGGGGTGATGCCTATGCGCGAGGCCAGATCACCGGCGCTGATCTTGCGCTTGGCCATCATTACGTCTATGTGTAGGTTTATCTTCATTGGTTGTCTTGCTTCTCGTCTATATCGTCAGTTCGTTTTCGGACTTAAGCACTACTGCGGCAGCAAAAAGATTTTTAACAGCTCTGAGTATTATGCCAAAAAAGGTTGCCAGAATTGCCACAGCGAAGAAAACAACCGACACAAAACTGCTGATGAGCAAAACTATTGCTGCAGCAATGCAAGCCCACGATATCGTTCGCAGATACTTTACATTATTAGCTGTAAAAACTTCCTCCCGCTTAACTGCTGCAAGTAGTCTATCTAGGGCAAATAGAGCAATATAGGCAGGTATGCAAAATGCGTAGTAGATAGGCATGAGAAACAAAATGTTTTCAGCACTTATAAATGCTCGACCATAGAAAAAATCACTAAAACACAAAAATGGTAGTAAGGCAGCCAAGATAGCACCAAGTCCCATGACTATACGGGTGCTCACTTGCGACAGGATGATTGAGCTATCTTTACTCCACGACATTTAAACCTCGCTTATCGGATACTGTCATACTGGCGGAGAAGGCTACCGGGTCGTTGCTAGCATTTGCCAGGTTCCGACTCCACCAAATATGATGAAGGACGTCTCTTCTTCGACACATAATAACAAATGATTTTCTGAAAATCAACAAAGATTTATTGAAAAACAATAAATTAATTGAGCACTTCTCCCAAAGTCGCTTTATCTAAATTGCCGGTTCCTCATTTAACCGGCGCTAATTAACTCATTATCTATTGCTTGACGTAAAAAATCAGAACGCGACAAGCCTTTCTTGGCAGCAGCAACTTTTATAGCATTAATGCGCGACTCCGGCACCTTAACAGTAAGTGTCTTCAAGGGTTCATCGCTAATTTTTGGACGGCCTTGAATAATTTCGCCAAATCGCATTTTGCTCCAAGAAGTACTTTCATATTCGGCAGCACTTTCTTCAATATATTCAGGTGTTACGCCAAATTTTTTATGAAGTTCATCGTTTTTCATAATGTGTTCCTTCCCATATTGAGTTCGCGCAGGGCATTGTTTGTTGGTGGCGTAAACGCGTGGTAGATAAGCCAGTCACCCTCAGGATCTCTAATGGCAACCATTTCAATAAACCTGCCTTTCTTGTCTACGCCAACAGCCAAATACTCATCCGGATTCTTTTCTAGCCGAGGTCGTGATCTAACGCAGTTAATCCATGCATCTATTGCATCTTGATTTCTTATTTCCGGATGGCGCATTGACACACGATCATCAACATAGATTCTATCCATAAGTTCCCCTCTGACGTATTATGTAATGGTAACACGAAAACATAATGTATGCATTTTGGCATATACAGCAACGGAACTGCTTAAAAGTCTTGGATTATCAGAATGAAAGAAATAATACAAAATTGCCTTATAATTAGCGGATGATAACACTTGAGAAAAAATTGACCGCTGAGGGCTTGGCAGCTTTAGTTGAGCGTGAGATTAAACGTCTTGCTTGTGTTTTGCGCTCAGATGTTTTGGACGCGCTTGAGCATGCGATGGTGGGCGAGACGTTTGCTCGTGGACGCCTTGCGTTAGAGCAATTGGTTGCAAACGCGAGCATTACTGACGAGTTACAGGTACCGCTTTGTCAGGATACAGGCAGTGTTTGGGTACTGCTTGAAGTTGGCGAAAAGGACAGCCTAGGTAATGATATAAGCATACCGGCAAATATATTTAGCTTGCTTGACGATGCTGTGGCAAGAGCGTACACGCAAGCAAGGCTGCGAAAAAGCATTGTTTGCGACGCGCTGGTAGACAGGCAAAATACCAACAACAACACTCCTTGTTTTGCTGAGGTTTATTTTAATCACAATACAGTTGGTGCCACTCTTCACATTATGTTAAAAGGTGGTGGCTCTGATAATGCATCGCGCGTTGCCATGCTTGCGCCCGGAGCAGGAATTGAAGGTGTGAAGCGCCTTGTAATTGACGCTGTGCGCGAAAAAGCAGCATCGGCGTGTCCGCCAATAGTCGTTGGCGTAGCGGTCGGATCAACATTTGATAAGGTTGGCGGGTTATCGAAACGTGCGTTGCTCAGACAGGTAGGGCTAAACAACCCGGATCCACAGATTGCACAGTTGGAGCGCGAGTTGCTTGCAAAGATAAATGCGCTTGGGATAGGTCCGGGGGGTTTTGGTGGTGCCACTACAGCGCTTGCAGTAAATATTGAGACTGCGCCGTCGCATATAGCTTCGATGCCGGTTGCAGTAAACATCGGTTGCAATTCGCTGAGAAGTTGTTCTATCGATTTAGAGGATGAGAGTGAGACAATGGATTCCCGCCTTCGCGGGAATGACAGAGGGGGTATTACGATAACGGGGGGCGGAGGAGGCATAACGGGGGACAGCATTATCAATGACCAACAAATTCACTTGCATCTACCGGCAGATGTCAATCAGCTTAAGCAGTTAAAGGCCGGCGATGAAGTCTTGCTTTCCGGTACCATCTATACGCTGCGTGACGTTGGACACAAGCGTGTGCTTGATCATCTCAACAAGACCGGTGAGCTTCCATATAATCTTAAGGGGCAGGCGCTTTTCTACGCCGGGCCTACTCCACAAAAAGAAAATCGTCCTTTTGGCGCTATTGGTCCAACTACTGCTTCTCGTATGGACTTTGCTGCTCCACAGCTTATTGAAGCCGGCATAAATGTGATGCTGGCAAAAGGTGACCGTTCATCTGAAGTTGTGAAGGCTTGCAGGACACATAACAGCGTATACTTAGCAACAACAGGAGGTGCGGCGGCGCTTTTGGCCGAATATGTTAAGGCAGCAAAAATGATAGCTTATGAGGATTTGGGCACTGAGGCTTTGCAGGAATTGACTATTGAGAATATGCCGGCTTTTGTGGCTATTGATACAAACGGAGCAAACTTATATACGGAGTTACTAAATGAGCAATAAGCGTGGCATCTTCATCACCTTTGAAGGCGGTGAGGGTGTTGGAAAATCTACACATATACTACTTTTAGCCTGGCATCTACAGTCAGCCGGTCTTGAGGTTTTAACTATTCGCGAGCCGGGCGGAACTCGTATAAGCGAAGAGATTCGCAGCATTCTGCTAAGCAAAGAGAACACTGAGCTGGATCCGACAGCCGAGTTACTGCTCTACGAAGCTGCAAGAGCCCAGTTGGTAACGCAGGTCATCGAGCCGGCATTAAAGCAAGGTGTTGTTGTGCTTTGCGATAGATACACTGATTCAACCTTGGCTTACCAGGGTTTTGCAAGAGGGCTTGGCACTCCATTGGTGGAGCAAGCAAACAAATTAGGCAGCAAGGGTCTTGTGCCGGACAGAACGATCTTTTTGACACACGATGCTAAGGAGGCTTTGGATCGTGCGACAGAAAATGGCGCAGACAGGCTGGAGGCAGAGGGACTAGACTTTCACGCAAGGGTAATTGCAGGTTTCGAACAGCTTGCTAAAAGCGAACCAAAGCGCATCCGCGTAGTTCAAAGCCGTGCAGAAAAGCAAGACACCGCACACGCTGTCTTCGACCAGGTAAAAGATTTGTTTGAGGAGCTATCAGAAAAAGAGTTTGAGATTACAGAGCAAATGCTTGGTCTGGCCAAAGAGATGCACAGCTGATGAGCGTAAACAAAACGGTATCTCTAACAAACAACAGGCAAATGAAAGGCATCAAAATAAACCCACCATTTAACGATATGACCGGGCAACCTCTGGTTGCCAACTTCTTGAGCTCGGCTGTAGAGAACCGCATGACTTCGCACGCATACCTTTTTGCAGGTCCCATAGGAGCCGGAAAAACCGAGGCAGCCAGATTGCTTGCTAAAGCCATCGTATGTGATGATGGCGGCTGCGGCAGTTGCGACAATTGTATTCGTGCGTCCAGAAAAACTCATCCGGACATCAAGGTAATAGACCCTGAGGGTGTTCAAGGCTATGTATCAGAGCAGATCAGAGAGCTTATCCACGACACAAATCTGGCTCCGATACGCGCCAAGAACAAGGTGTATATCATCACGCGTGCTGATCTGTTAAGCGGCGCGAGTGCTAACGCGTTTCTAAAAACCCTTGAAGAGCCACCTGCACGTGTAACTTTTATATTGCTGGCTCGCACCCGCGACAGTGTGCTTGATACCATTGCGTCGCGTTGCCAAGTGATCATCTTTCGCTCTATCCCGGAGGCTGAAGCTGTGCCTCTGCTTATGGAGATAGGTCAGGTTGCACAAAAAGATGCGCGTATAGCGCTTGCCTCAACAGGTGGATCGGCATATCGTGCCAAGGAGTTTCTCCGTTCATCCGCAGCAAAGAGTTTACGTATAAAGGTATTGGAGACTATTGAACAGCTTAAAGATTCGGATCCTTTAGAGGTCATGGATGCCACGAAAGAGCTGCTGATATATCTAAAGCAGCCGCTGGATGAAGTCAAAGCTCAACATGAGCAACAACTTGCCGAGGGCGGTGAGTTTCTTACCAAAGGTGCACTGAGTGCACTTGAGCGTAGTCAAAAACGAAACTTAACAATGCGCGAGCGTGAGACTTTGGGCGAAGTTTTTCATGTGATGCGGTCATGGCTAAGAGACTGCTTGGTGCTTAAAATAGGCAGAACAGAAGATGTAGTTAACATCGACTTTAAATATAATATCGAAAAAACTGCTGCTAACACTACAGAATCGGCCATTGCGCGCTGCATAAAAGCAGTTGACACAGCAGAGCTGCAAATACAATATAATGTATCAGTGCAATCAGCGATTGAAGCACTACTATTCAAGATTCGAGAAGAGACTCTAAAATATGTCTGAGCAACAAATACCACAGTCAGCGCCGGAAACTCAAGACGCTGAAACCATACAAGCTGATAACCAGCAGCACCAAGAAGAACAAAACTCCGGCCTTACAACTGTTGTGGCGGTAAGGCTAAGATATAACCCAAAATCTTACTGGTTTGATCCGGTGCTTTCCACCTACCAAACAGGCGATCATGTGCTAGTTGATACAGAGCGTGGACGTGAGATAGGTCTGGTTGTGGACGGAGCACTTCAAGTGACCGACAAGCAGCTTAAAGAGATCAAAGAGCCACTTAAACCGGTTATCAGGTCGCTTACAGAGACCGATTATCAGCGTATCGATGAGCTTGATATCAAAGGTAAAGAAGCGATGCCAATATTTCGTGAGCTTATCGAAAAACACGAATTGGATATGAAGCCGGTATCGGTAGAGTATTTATTTACCGGCGATAAGGCCGTATTCTACTTTTCAAACGATGACCGTGTGGACTTTCGCGACCTGGTGCGCGAGTTGGCATCACGTTTTCATATCCGTGTAGATATGCGCCAAATTGGTGTGCGTGATGAAGCACGCATCTTGGGCGGACTTGCACATTGTGGCGAGGAGCTTTGTTGCACAAGGCTTGGCGGAGAATTCCAGCCGGTATCAATCCGTATGGCAAAGGAGCAAGATCTGCCGCTAAACCCCACCAAAATATCGGGAGCTTGTGGCCGATTGATGTGTTGTTTGCGTTATGAGTTTGAGGCATACAAGGACTTCAAGACCAGGGCTCCAAAAAAGGGCGCTGCAATAGAGACACCTATCGGTCAGGCAAAGGTTGTAGATTTTGATACTCCGCGCGAGGTAATAATGCTTAGGCTGGAAGACGGAAAACCACTGTCAGTGCCGCTAAAAGACTTTGAGTGTGATAAGGATGCGGATGGAAAGAAACATCCTTGTCGCATCTCCAGAGACACCATTGATAGATGTGCTTCGAATTCAATTTTGATGGCCTTGGCAGCCTTAGAACAAGAAATGCTTATATCTGATATTGATACACAAGATGATAGACAAGCACGTGGCAGTGACGATGCAAGCAAGCTGGGCGGCAGACGACTTCGCCGCGGCAAGCGAAAAGACGAGGAAGAACAAGCACGCACAGGTCAAGATGAGGATAGGCAATCGGTTAAGTCAAAGGACAAAAACGTCAGACAAAAGCAATCTCGCGTAAATGCCAATCAACAACCAAGATCAGGTCAAAAGGTGCAGCAGGAAAAAAGCAAGCCGGAAGATAGAAGATCTAAAGATAAGAAAAACTTGGATGGCATAATACCGCGCAAGCGCAATGCTCAAAAATCTAAACCTCGCCCCGGACAACACTCTTCCGGTCTAAGGAGCCAGGCATCTGTTAATCAAAATGAACGTACAGATGAAGCAACTGTGTCCGGACAAGGTGCAGACAGGCGAGACATTCGCGCAAGGCAAAAAGACCGTTCTAACCAAGGTAGCCAAGCTAAACCCGGCTCTAGGCAGGATAAAAATAGCGGGCAAGGCGATCGGCCGACATCATCTATGGGTGGTATTCGCCGCAGGAGACGCCCAACCAACAAGCCAAATCAATAATAGACAAGGTGCATGCACATGCTTAAGCAAAAAGCCGTAATGACCGATCTTTATCAACTCACAATGGCTCAGGCTTACCTTTCGAGTGACATTGCAAGTAAGCAGGCGTGTTTTTATGTGAGCTTTCGCGAAAACCCATTTAAGGGGGGATATGCGATAGCTTGTGGCTTAGAGCAAATCGTTCAGTTCATCACATCTTATGGTTTTGGTGAAGATGATTGCAACTACATTGCGAGCATCAAAGATGCTAGCGGCGCAGATTTGTTTTCCGATGATTTTATCCACACCATTAGCAGCTTGAAGCTTACAGTTGATGTTGATGCAGTATCGGAAGGAACACTGGTTTTTCCAAACGAGCCGATCATACGTGTTACCGGACCTGTTATGCAATGTCAGCTCATCGAAACCGCGATTCTCAACATTTTTAATTATCAAACGCTGGTGGCAACAAAAGCTGCCAGAGTCTGTGATGCCGCCAAAAATAAACCGGTCGCAGAGTTTGGGCTCAGACGAGCACAGGGGCCATCCGGTGGGTTATTAGCCTCTCGGGCAGCCGTTATTGGTGGATGTTCCTCCACCTCTAATGTGGAGGCCGGAAAAGTGTTTGGCTTGCCGGTGTCGGGCACCCATGCGCATTCTTGGGTCATGGCGCACGATAGTGAGCTTGAAGCTTTTAGGTCTTTTTCCAAAGTCTTTCCAAGCAATAGCATTTTGCTTGTGGACACCTACAATGTTGTAAGCGGCGTTAATAACGCCATTACGGTGGCGCGTGAGATGGAACGGCGCGGCGCAAAGCTTTCCGGTATCCGCATTGACTCCGGTGATCTGGTATGGCTTTCATGTAAGGCGCGTCAGATGCTTGACGCGGCCGGCTTAAACTACGTAAAAATTGTTGCCAGTAATGATCTCGATGAATTGACGATCCAGTCATTAAACGATCAAGGTGCCTGCGTAGATATGTGGGGGGTAGGCACTAAACTTGTTACGGCATGGGATCAGCCGGCTTTATCGGGGGTCTACAAACTGTGTGCTACTCGCGTCGCAAATACCGATCCGTGGACTCCGCAACTTAAAATCTCAGAGCAGACGGCCAAGACCACTCTTCCGGGCATGTTGGCTGCGAGACGTTACTTTGACGCAGCCGGTATTATGGTAGGTGACATGGTATATGACGAGCAGATGTTACCGGACAATGATTTGATAGTGGATCCAAACGATGAGCTGCGGCAAAAAGATCTCTCGGGGCTAAAGTGCGTGGAGTTACTTGAGCCGTGCATCCGCGATGGAAAACAAGTGCAAAACACTCCTGATATTAAACAGATATGTGAAAACACAAAGGCAAATCTTGCAAGTCTTCATGCGTCCAACAAAAGGTTTTTAAATCCACATACCTATCCGGTGGGTCTGGAGCAAAAGCTCATAGAACAACGAGACAACCTGATCAGACAAGCAAGAGCTTTGAGAGTGTAAAAAGCAGCCAATCATCTCGGCGAACAGTGCATAAATCAAATGCGTATCTTGTCCTATGTTGATATAATACGCACAACAATTAAAATTTGTAAGAATAAGGGGGCATTCTGTGCGATAATCTTCTTTGAGGGAAATGAGGAAAGGAAATCAAAGCTTGAGCGGGTTTTACCGCATAGCATCGAAACTATCTCTAATTATTATCTTGCTCATTGGCGTATCATTGTTAGTGTCTTGCGACGGAGATATTCAGGTCAATGGTCTTTTTGGTAGTGGAGGAGAGCTTAGCAGTGAGGTTCCGGCAGATAGCTCAGAGCGAGCCAATCCCGGAGAACCACTAGATACTACCCCAACGGTTCTGGTGGCCACGCAGCCCGGCTTAGCGGTTAAAAATCACGACAAGGCGACGCTGGATTACTCAAATGCCTCGGGGGGATATGTTTGTGTCAGAAACAACATGCAACAGACAAAGGCGATGGTAGTAATGACCACTCCTGATGGAAGCCAATATAAATATGCGATAACCACACCGGACGTGTTCATCACGATCCCCATGTCTGTTGGCAACGGCACGTATCAAGTAGATGTATATGAAAACCTCTATGGCGATAATTACGCTGCGATATTTGCCCAGAAGTTCGATGTGGTTTTAGAAGATGAGTTTGGACCGTTCTTGTATCCAAATCCTTGCGTAAATTATTCTGAGGGCGATGCTGTGGTAAAGCTTAGCCAACAATTGGCATCCAACGCTACCAGCGAGGTAGAAGTTGTGGAGCAAATATACATGTATGTTGTGCAAAACATCACCTATGACTACGATAAAGCTGAGACAGTGGCTCCCGGTTATCTGCCAAACAATGAAGATACTTTAAGGACAATGACAGGCATCTGTTTTGATTACGCCTCGCTAATGGCAGCCATGCTGAGAGCACAAGGTCTGCCTACAAAGTTGGATGTTGGTTATTGTGGTGAAGCGTATCACGCTTGGATTGAAGTTTACACAAACGATGCAGGGTGGGTACGAAAAAAGATCGAGTTCCCATCCAAAACATATGTTAGGCTAGACCCAGCGTTTGATGCTGCGAGTAAGGGAACTGGCGATATTAGCAGGCTTATCGGCGATGGGCAGAACTATCAGCCGATACTTTATTACTGATGGATGAAAGGGGATAAGGATGGCTGAGAATACCAGCAAAAGAAAAGAGCTTAGCGCAGCCGATCTAAGCCTATTCTTTACTAATCTGGAACTCATCTACCATTCCGGACTCACACCTGCCGAAGGGTTTGACATTCTAAGGCAAAGTTCGCAGAGTGGCCCTAAGGGGGAGGCAGATAGCTCATGGTTTAAGCGTCTATACGATTTCTCAGTTCAGGGCATGACGCTAACCGAATCGCTTAAATCAGCCGGTGGTATACCAAGTTACGCTATATCGCTGCTTCAAATTGGTGAGCAAACCGGTAAGGTCGAAGATACTTGCGCCGGTCTTAGAGATTATTACCAAAAAAGAGATGAGCTAAGTCAGTCACTTCGCTCAGCGCTTGTATACCCATTGATAATGGTCTTTATGGTATTGGTTGTTGTTGTGATCTTGCTTACGCAAGCTATGCCGGTGTTCGATCAAGTATTTAGCCAGCTTGGGCTGGAGCTTACCGGTGTTGCCGGTACTTTGCTAATGATCGGTCAAGTCTTAAGATCATCGGCACTATATATAACCGTTGCTTTGGTGGCGATAATTGTGGTAGTCCTTGTGCTTAGAATTACTGCGCCGGGCAAACGGCTTTTTGCCAAATTGTATGAAGTTGCGCCTGTGACGCGCTTGATCTCGTTTGAGACATCTCTGCAAAGATTTGCTCTTGCTATGGCAACGATGTCTCGTAGCGGCGTTGAAGCGGATGCATCGCTTGGACTGGCTGCTCCATTGGTAGATAACAGCGAGGTATCAAAACGCATTCAAGAGATCCATAGAAAGGTAGAAAAGGGCTCCAGCCTACAGTCGGCCGTTGAGGAAAGCGAGCTTTTTTCTCCGGATGAGATGTCAGTTTTAACTGTAGGCTTTAGAACCGGCTCAGATGCCAGGGCGTTTGAACAAGTTGGTGAGTCTATTTCGCGCACGACCGAGCGAAAGATCGGTCGCTTGGTGGGAACGCTTGAGCCGGCCATGGTAGCATTTATGTGCATAATTGTGGGCGCGGTTTTGCTCTCAGTGATGTTGCCATTGCTTGGAGTGCTAGGAAACATCTGATGCATAAAAAGGAAGGCATTTAGTAATGCAGAGGACAACAAAAAGACCGCTAGTCATACGGCTCCTATCATCTTGGGCGCTTTGGGCTTTGCTGTTTTTGGTGTTGTTAAGCGGTCTGGTCGTTTGGGGCTCCACAAACTTTAGGAGCAACATAACCGAGAGCCAGGCACAGTTTGTTGCCGATAACGTTAGGCGAAGCGCCATACAATGTTATGCGATAGAGGGGCGTTTTCCATCCACCCAAGACGGTGTAAAGTACTTGGAGGAAACATATGGTCTGGCGATAGATCATGAGCGCTACCGAGTCTACTATGAATCCATCGGCGCAAATATAATACCGCAGATCAGAGTGGTGGTAATTCCCGGAGGCGCAATTGACGCAATCGTTCCTTCGGTTAGCGTAGGAATAATTCCATTTGGTGGTGAGGAGTAACATGTCAAAAAGATACTCCTTAGAGATGATCGTGGTTGTTGTTCTGTTTGCGGTTTATGCACTTTGTGCTGTTTTTTTGTGTGTGATAGGAGCCGATGTTTACCGCGGTACTGCAGACTCTATGAGCACGAATTACGATGATCGTACCAGCGTTTTATACGTTGCCGAAAAGATTAGGCAAAATGACAGTAGCGACTCGATAAGAGTTGATGAAGCATACGGCAGTGATGCCATAGTCCTTACCGAAAACATCAGTGGCAGCGGATATCAAACCTGGGTGTTTGTAAAAGACGGCATATTGTACGAAGGTCTTTTTGCGCCGGATGCATCTGTGGATGTTGAAATATGTCAACGCATCATGCCTATGCAGGAAATGGTCGTCTCAAGAGATCCCGGGAAAACTCAATTGCTTAACATCTCGTTTACAACTGTAGATGGTGGCACCCAAGACTTTGATCTGTGGACAAGATCATCCGGCTCAGGAGGTGCATAATGGTTAGACGAGCAACTCCTTTATCCAGAGCATTTTTCCTGGAACTGATTATGGTATTAACGATATTTGCCATTTGTGCAGTAATTTGTTTACAGGTTTTTGCGGCAGCTAATACAGAAAGTGATCGCAGTCTTGCTATTACAGAGATCGGCATTATGTCGCAAAAGATAGCCGAGGGTTTTAAGGCTCATGACGGAAGTATCACATCCCTTGAAGTGACCAAGGATGCTGAGCGTAGCGGCGACACTTACTCATGGTACTTTGATGATAAGCTTAATACAACCGCTGCAGATAAAGCTCGCTTTGTTTTGAGTTGCTCAATACAAGATCAAAACGATCTAAAAGTTGCCGAGCTGACCTTATCGGAAGGTCAAAGTGAGCTTTTCTCATACAATGTAAGCAAGTATGTTGGGCTTCGGGGGGTGAGATAGTATGGATAAAGATTCGCAATCTACAAGCGGCGTGCGTGCGGCATTAGGAGTTGGTCTGGCAACGCTTATCACGGTGCTTGTTGCTGTGCTTTTAACTACTTTCTCGGTATTAGCGCTGGTAACTGCACGTGGTGACCTCAGCTTATCCAATAAGACCGCCGAAGCTATGGAGTCATATTACGAGGCCGATGGTCAAGCAGAAGAATGGTTGTCAGAGCTGGATGGCTACATGTCAAGCGGTCAAACCAATCTTTCAAACAACCTCGGCAGAGCCGGATACGAATTAGGATTGACAAAAGATGGCAAGACCACAGTGAGTGAAACTTTTGACATAGACAATAACCGTGAATTATCGGTAGAGATAATGATTGACAATTACCCACAGATCGAAATACTAAAATGGCAAGTTACTGCAAAAGCTCAGCAGTTACAGTAGGAAGGACTTTACGATGAACGCGCAAGAAATTTTATCGCAGATGGTAGCAAGAGGTGTTTCCGATGTCTTCATCATCACAGGAAAGCCTATAAGCTACAAGCAGGGCACGGTTATCAATGTATATGATGACAAGGTCTTGATGCCCTCAGAAACCCAAGAGTTCATCAGAGAGATCTATGAGCTTGCAGACAATCGCTCCGTTGCTCATTTGGTCGAGTCGGGTGACGACGACTTTTCATTTGCCATCAAAGGCGTATCAAGGTTTCGTGTTAACGCTTACAGACAGCGCGGAACTTTTGCTGCGGTCATCCGTGTTGTGTCTTTTGATATGCCGGATCCTGTAAGGATGCATATTCCTACAGAGGTTTCGAAGTTAGCTGAGCTAAGCAGAGGACTGGTGTTGATTACCGGACCTGCGGGATCAGGCAAGACCACAACGCTTGCAACCATCATCAACAGCATTAACCAAAATCGCAATGCGCATGTGATCACTTTAGAAAACCCTATCGAATACCTGCATCGTCACGCCAAAAGCATCGTTTCTCAACGTGAGATTGATATCGATACCACCTCATATGCAAAGGCACTGCGCGCAACACTGCGCCAAAGTCCCGATGTTATTTTGATCGGTGAGATGAGAGACGCGGAAACTATATCGACAGCGCTAACAGCTGCGGAGACCGGACATTTGGTGCTTTCAACCCTGCATACCATCGGAGCCACGAACACTATCGACAGACTTGTAGATTCATTTCCGGCTGAGCAGCAAAATCAGGTTCGCATGCAGCTGTCTATGGTGCTACAATCTGTAGTCTCGCAGCAGCTGATACCTATGGAAAGCGGCGAGATGATGCCGGCCTTTGAGGTGATGCATGCTAACCCTGCGATCAGAAACTTGATCAGAGACGGTCGTACGCACCAGATACCTTCAGTTATAAACTCTAGTGCTGATGACGGCATGGTAGGCATGGACTTGAGCTTGCTGATGCTTTATGAGGCGGGTAGTATATCGTTCACCAACATGATCAAATTTGCGCTTCAACCTGAGGCGTTGGAGAGGCTTGCAGTAAGCAGGCATAATAATAAGGATGATATCGAAGGCAGAAGATAGTTTTGCTGAACGGTATTGCCAATAACTTGCAAGCTGTTATTAGCTGGGGGATAGCATGAGCATATCTAGTACTTTTAGCACATCGTGAGCTACGTTTTGTACCTATCTGATACGTGAGGAGTTACTGCTATGGAGAATGTTTTTCAAAGTGCACCAACCCACAATAAGTTTAAGTGGGCAAATCTCGGCGACATTAAAAAGGGTCGAGGGGACTTGGGTGAGGAGATGCCGGTCTTGGTTTATCGACTCATGCAGTTCACAATGTTGGACGTGTTAACACGTGAGTACGGCATGGAAAGAGCCAATGAATTATGGCGAGAAGCCGGTTTTTTGGCAGGAACTGAATTTGCCAAAAATACCTTAGATCTAAGTGTTGACCTGGATACCTTTGTTGCAAATCTGCACCAAACTCTGGCAGATATGAAGATAGGTATCTTGCGCCTGGAGGCGTTTGACGCCGATACCGGCAACTTAGTTTTGACTGTTGGACAAGACCTTGATTGCAGCGGCTTGCCCGTTACGGACGAGACAGTATGCTTTTATGATGAAGGTTTTATTGCGGGCATACTAGAGGCATTTACGGGCACAAAATACGTTGTAAAAGAGATCGATTGTTGGGCAAATGGTGACCGCGTATGTCGTTTCTCAGGAACAGCAGTATCATAAGGAAGCGCATTTTACGCCCAAACAGTTTATAATCTGCTTATACGAGTTGGGGCTGTATCAAAAGTATGAGCTTAGCTTTGATTGTCATTTTCGCGTAGGCGGGAATCCATAAAAGGCTGCTTATTCTTTATGCAAAACCAGATTCTCGCCTGCGCGGGAATGACGGAACGAGACATTTGATGCAGCCCCGATTTGCATGATCAATTAAGGACTGGTGAGTACGTCGGATCCCATTGCCGAAAAACTATTTGAATATCTTAAAAAAGCGCTGTATGAACCAAGCGAAGCGACTTTAGATCTCGATGAGATCCCGGAAGACTTTTTGGATCTTGCCAAAGGTCTGCTTTACTATGTGCATAGCGTTCATGAGGCATCCGTCTTGGCGGCAGATATTGCCAGAGGCGAACTTGATACTAACCCTCTCACAACAAACAACGAAGTTGCACCGGGGCTTAAGTCTTTGCAAGCAACGCTGCGCCATCTTACGTGGCAGACACAACAAATTGCCAAGGGTGACTATCAACAGCGAATTAACTTTATGGGTGATTTTTCCGAGGCGGTAAACTACATGGTCGTTCAGTTGGATGAACGCCAAAAAGCTTTGGAAGCTGAGATCGCCGCAGGTATTCAAAAATCTGAAGCTTTAGCGCTTAACCTTAAGGTCTTAGAAGACATTACCAGGCAAATGACGCAATTGGTTATAGTCATGGAAGTTGACTCAAAGGAAATGATCTTTCAAAACCATCCTGTAGAGCGAGTATTACATGACCTTACAACTGCCGATCAACTGGAGAGTTGGATGCATGAGCACTTGTCTTCAATAAAGGGTGAAGGCCGAGCGACAAAAGATGTCGAGCTCATCAACAATGATAGTTTCCAGTACTTTACTGTAGACATTCGTGCATTGTCTTGGGGTCACAAAGATGCCGCAGTGTTCATTTTTACAGATATGACGCAAACTCGCAGAGCCATGGCCAGTCTTGAAGAGATCGCCAATTACGATCAACAGACAGGAGTTTATAGCCGTCACTATGGCATGATAACGCTCAATAAGTGGTTAGATCAAAAAGTCGAATTCGTATTATGTTTTGCTGACATGGACTCTTTGAAACTGGTTAACGACAAGTATGGACATGGTGAAGGTGATAAGTATATTCTCGAGGTGGCATCTTTGCTTAGAGCATTTTCAAACGATGCTTTTGTATGCAGGCTTGGCGGCGACGAGTTTATGCTGCTGGTGCGCGACTGGACACAAGAAGCGGCAGAGAGAAGACTTGAAGATCTAAGAACCGATCTGATCCGCATGGGAGAGAAGTTTGATTCTCGCTACAGGCACTCTTTAAGCTACGGCGTGATAAAGGTGGAGTCAAACAACGTATTTCCGCTCAGTGAACTTCTAAGTACTGCAGACGAGAGAATGTACTTGTATAAGAGAGCCAGAAAAGCCCAGCGCATGGATTAGTGAGGCAGCAGGCAGCTAGTTGGCACTTCTCTAGTAGCTGCTTAATAACTCGTTAGCTTTGTCCTCGATCAGATCATATCTAAAGTTCATAAGATTTTGGTTGAGATCGATCACCAGCTTTGGATCAAAGCTATAAACTGCTTTGTCCAGCTCGTCTATCGAAGACCTGATGGCATCGATATCGAAGCATGCAAGCTTTGAATCACTTCTTTGTCCGGAGCATCAACAATCGGGCGTTTGTCTTTTGAGGCTTCGGCGTTCGTGTCGATCATACGTATCAGGTCATCCAGATCAGCAATTAGCTTATTTACACTCTCTATCAGTTTTGGGGTATCTCGTTCAACTTTTTCCCAGTCGCTATCTTTAGAGGCAAACTCCAGTGTCTTTGCTAAGTCTCCTTGAGCAATAGCGCTGATTCCGTAGCAGCTACCTTTAAGTCCGTGCACGCGCACGGTATAGTCTTCAGGGTTTTGAATATCCAGCGCAGCCAATAACTCCAGAGTTTTAGGGGTATTGTTTACAAACGATCTGATAATTCTCATATAGATGCCAACCTGACCGTTAAAGCGGTTAAGGCCATCTATAAAATCTACACCTTCAATCGGATTATTATGAAGAATACTCTTTTGTTCCTCGTTTGTAAGTGGCATGTTGTTCTCTATTCTAAGATCAAAATCCTAAGAAGCTTTTCATGTAATTATATAGCTCGCACTACATTTGTTGCTGAACATACTGGCAAAGTGTGGCTATTTGGCTTGCCAGTTGCCAGGTGATTCAGTTGCACCTTACTCATATCAGTCGTCTCCGGCGTAAGCAGTTCTTCAACAATGTTATTCATATTTACGATGTCGATAAAATCTTGTTCGTGCCGTTTTACAACTTCGCACAAATAAGGGTCAAAATGCTTCTCGGCATCAGCGTATATTACTTTTAATGCATCGTTTGGATCCCAGGCTTTTTTGTATGGGCGCGCAGATGTCAAAGCGTCAAATACATCTGCAATAGCGGCAATGCGCGCACTTAAAGGTATGTTAAAGCCTTTTACTCCCTTAGGATATCCGGAGCCATCCCATTTCTCGTGGTGACAATAAACTATCTCAAGTGCAACTTTTAACAATGAGTCTTCGCCCATGTTATCTATCGCTTGGTCAAGCATTTTTGCGCCATATAAGGGGTGAGTCTTTATGATCTCGTACTCAGCTGCTGTAAGTTTGCCCGGTTTAAGCAATATATTATCCGGCATAGCAAGTTTGCCAAGATCATGCAGCTTAACAGTGGCGATGATGTCTTGTCCGTACTGCTCGGAGATTATGTAGTGTTCTTTGGGGCTTTTTAATAGATCATCAACGATCACTTTTGCAAACAACACTACTCGCTCAATGTGTGCACCGGTTTCGTTATCACGCATGTCTGACGCTTTTGCCAATAAATCTAAAGTGGCTTTATCACGTTGCTCAAGTTTGCGGTTGGCTTCTTGCAGCTCTTCTGTCTTTTCGTTCACCAGTTCAACCAGATGGTTGCGATGGCTCTGAAGCTCTAGTTGGAGCCGCACTCTGGTAAGTAGCGACCGCGCCTTTACGGGCTTATTCAGATAATCCATGGCACCAATTTCCAGTGCACGAATCTCGTCTTCGTTGCTTACTGAGCTGGTGAGAAAAACTACAGGTATGTCTTTTGTTTGCGGATTATCTTGCAATATTTGCAGTATCTCGATGCCTGTCATATTGGGCATGTTGTGGTCAAGTAAGATCAAATCCACCTTATTTGTTTCAAGAAATTTAAGTGCACCCTCGCCGGAGGTGAATGGTCTCACCGTGTAGATTTCCTTTAGAACTTCAAATATCGTGTTCAAGGTGACAGGGTCGTCATCTACTGTAAGAATCACCGATTTTGAAGCGATATCCGCTGACATAACAGGCGTACTCCTTTTGTTCATAGCTCCCACAAGCTATAGTTTTTGGAGACTATGGGTTAGCCATCTAAAAATAAGCTTTAGTAATAAATTAAGAAACAAGGTCAGTGCAAGTCGAAATAAGCACGCTTGGGTAAGGCGCTGATTCCGATAGAGTAAAGTGTCTTACAACAAGTATAAATGCGACCAAACTCTATAAATATTGAATTATATACCTTTTATCCGGGCGAACGTCTTGTTTTATGAATTGTTTTAAAAGCAATTTAAAATGCCCACTCACCATTTTTGAATATCGGAATAGTTGAGCCGTCTAATTTGATTCCTGTAATGTTTAAGTCGTCGGTTCCGATCATGAAGTCTACGTGGCCGGCACTTTTATTTACTCCTGCTGATAAAAGGTCCTCTTCATCCATTTCCTGTCCATTCTCCAGGCAATCCGGGAACCCTTGACCAACGGCTAAATGACACGAGGCGTTCTCGTCAAACAACGTATTGTAAAAAAGCACACCGCTTTGCTGTATTGGCGATGTCCACGGCACAAGGGCGCATTCCCCAAGTCTGGCCGCACCGTCATCCACACTAAAGATCGCTTCAAGAATTTCTTGTCCTTTACGTGCAGTGCATTTTGTGGCAATTCCGTCCTTGAATGTAATGGAGAAATCTTCAACCAAGCTGCCATAATGTACAAGCGGCATGCTGGAATAGACAACGCCATCGGCTCGCAGGCGATCCGGGGTTGTAAATATCTCCTCGGTTGGCATATTGGGGAAGAACTCGGTGCCGTCTATTGTTACATCTCCACCACCCTGCCAGATGCCTTTGGGGTTTAATCCAACGGTAAGGTCGGTGCCTAGGCTATTTGAATAGTGGAGTTTGTCAAATTTTTGGTTGTTAAGCCATGCTTTTCGCTTATTAAAGCTTGCGCGATGATTGCTCCAGGCGTTTTGTGGGTCTTGATTATCCACTCTTACCGTTTTGAATATCGCATCCCATAGTTTTTGCACTGCTTCATCTGTAGGCAGATCAGGAAACACATGCTTTGCCCAATCCGGTGCTGCTGCTCCGGCAATGCACCAAGCTGTTCTACCTTGATCGATGGAGTCGTAAAATGGCTTGCAGGCTTTATGGGAAGCGCGCGAGCTGGCAACGAGCTTGTTTTGATCCACACCCTCCAACGCCAGTGGATCCGAGCTGGTGATAGTGAGTACAGCTGCGCCATCGCAAGCCATCGAGTTGTTGAGCAAAGCTTGCCACTCGGGGAAGTGCTCAAACACATCAAGTGCGCAATGAGTGTAGTGCAGGCGCGATATCTTGTCATCCACAAAACGCACTGTTACGTGTCTTGCGCCAAGCTTGTATGCTTCTTCGGTAAGCAATCGGGCAAACGTAGCGTTGTCTATCGAGATACTGAGCAGCAGTTCTTGATCCACTTTGAGGTTGCAGCCGCTGGCGACGATCAGATTTGCGTACTTTCGCAGATTTTTGTCAAAAGTACTTATAGGTGTGGTGTTTGTATTCATATTTGTGACCTCTCAAGTTCAAGTCTGAGTTTGTAGTTTTAGGTTAATTAATAACAAGGAGTATACTGCAAGAGGTAACAAAAGGGATGGCTCTATGTTGTTCTTTTGCTGATAGAAACGAGGTTTTCATGAAAGACTTGATGGGCATAGATTGGCGTAGCGCTTGGATAGAATATAACCGCTCGCGAAAAGCTCCCGACGATGCGGAGTTTTGGAATGGTCGAGCCAAGAGTTTTAGCCACTACTCAGGCATTTCTTCGTATGCCGAGGCTTTCATAGATTACGTGGATCCTGAACCGGACAGCAGTTTTCTGGATATGGGATCAGGCAGTGGAACACTCGCAATACCGCTTGCTAGGTCAGGACACAGAGTTTTAGCAGCCGATTTTTCCACTGCGATGCTCTCCGCATTAAATGAGTCTGCTCAAGCCGAAAACTTAGGCACAATCAAAACGCTTCAACTAGACTTCAATGCGGCTTGGTCTGATTGGCAGGCAGCGGGAATAGGGGAGAAGTCAGTTGACATCGCAGTTGCCTCACGTTCTACCATGGTGGATGACTTGTGGGCTGCCATTGAAAAGCTGGAACGAGTAGCCAGAAAAAAGGTAGCAATGACGCTTGCAACAAGTTTGGGTCCACGTTCAACTCGCCGTCTAGGCGAACCGATAGATGGAGCAAACGGTGAGATTAATTTCATCCCGGATTACATATTTGCAATGAACATCCTGTTTCAAATGGAACGTTTCCCAACACTGCGCTTTATAAGCGCCGACAAAGTGGACAAAGAGGGGGCAATACAAAAAGTACTCTGGGCCTTTGTTTGTTGGCAGTTGCCGGAAGAGTAGAGACAACAAATCGTGTCGCCATCTGCGACCCAATTTGTTGTCCACATTCAGCTCATCCACTCCAAGCCCTAGATTCTTCTCAGCGGCAAATTGTGTTTGGCGGTATCAATATTTTTTCTCCTGTCAATCCCGTACGCATCTGCGACCAGATACTTCGACAGCGCCACCTCTGCGCTAAACACAATTTACCTTATTTGCATTTTTTGGCTTGTATCTGGCAAACAATACTGAATTCCTTTAATGAGGTAGTTCAAAGAAACGTGTAAAATAGGAAGCTATGATCTTAAATGTCGATAAACTCACAAAATCTTTTGGCTCTCGTGTGCTTTTTAAGGACGCGAGCTTTCGTATAAACGAGCGCGACCGTTTTGCTCTGGTGGGCGCTAATGGTACAGGAAAAACTACTTTGCTTGGCATCATTGCCGGGTATGACTCGCCGGATAGCGGATCGTTGGTGCTCACAAAAGGCAGCAAGATCGGTTATCTAGAGCAAAATGCTATTGAGACAGATGAAGATGCGGAGATAACCGTTCTCGACTCTGTATTAACAGCGGCAGCAGACCTTTTAAACATGCAAGCCAGGATTACACATTTAGAGCAGCAGATAGTCGACGCGGCAAACGATGGAGACGGAGACGAGACCCAACACAAGCTGCTTGAGGAGTATGGACGGCTTAGCGATGCTTTTGCGCATGGCGGCGGCTACACCATAGAGCCTTTAGCACGAAGTGTCTTATTTGGATTGGGCTTCAAAGAGACCGACCTCACTCGTCCTATCAGCGAGTTTTCCGGCGGTTGGCAGATGCGCATAGCCTTAGCCAAGCTGCTGCTTCGCAGTCCCGACCTGTTGCTTTTGGACGAGCCTACCAATCACTTGGATCTGGAAAGTGTGCGGTGGCTAGAAAGCTTTCTAAAGACTTACGAAGGAGCAGTGGTTGTGGTAAGCCATGACCGCGCTTTTATGGACGGCATGGTAGATCATATTGTCGAAATAGATCGCGCCCAGCTTACTCTCTATAGTGGATCGTATTCAGACTACATGCGGCAGCGTGAAGAAAACTTGCTAAGACTACGCGAGGCATATGAGGCACAAAAAGCCGAGATTGCTCATATGGAGGCATTCATCGAGCGCTTTAGATATAAGGCAACCAAGGCCAAGCAAGTGCAAGACCGTGTCAAAAAGTTGGAGAAGATAGAGCGTATTGAGTTGCCGGAAGCCAAAAAGAAAGTTAACTTCCGTTTTCGCCAACCTCCGCGTACCGGAGACATGGTCATTGAGCTTAAAGATGTTAAGAAGTCGTATGGCAATAACCCGGTTTATGGCGGAGGTGGAAAACCCGGCATAGATGTAACGCTATATCGTGGTGACAAGGTGGCGCTGGTAGGACCAAATGGTGCCGGAAAATCTACATTACTCAAGATACTTGCCGGAGCGCTTGCAGCTGACAGCGGCGCGCGCAACCTGGGAGTTCATGCAAGCGTGAGTTATTATGCGCAACATCAACTGGAAGAGCTTAACATCAAGAACACGGTATATGCCGAGCTTGATGGTGTGGCTCCCGGTTGGACTCAAGCCGAGGTGCGCACCTTGTTAGGAACCTTTTTGTTCACCGGCGAAGATGTTGATAAAAAAGTGAGCGTTCTTTCCGGTGGCGAGAAAAGCCGTCTGGCTTTGGCAAAGATGCTGGTGCAACCCACGCCTTTGCTATGCCTGGACGAACCCACCAACCATCTTGATATTACAAGTTCAGATGTATTGGAGGAGGCACTCAAGGCGTTTTCAGGTACGCTTGTGTTTATCACCCATGATCGTCATCTCATCCATGCGGTTGCCAATCGCATTATTGAGGTTAAAGACGGCAAGGTGACAAACTATGATGGCGACTATGACTACTACCTGTATAAGACAGAAGGGCTTGTTGGCAGCAGTGCAGGTGCCATGGCTGTAAGCAACGGAAAAGGTGTAGAGAAGCTGTCTTTGCGTGATAGCGGTCATGCTACCCAACAAGCAGACCAAAGCGTTGCAAAAAAGACACGCGACCAAAAACGCGTAGAGGCTGAGACGAGAAATCGAGTTTACAGAGCTCTAAAGGAAGACCGAAAACGTCTCGCAGTAGTTGAAAAACAGCTTGACGCAGACAACAAGCGCTACGATGAGCTAATGGTTCATATGGCGGACGAAGAGCTATACAAAGACAAACAGGCTTTCGACAAAACGATGGATGAGTACAACCAGCTAAAGCAACGTATACCACGCTTGGAAGAAGAGTGGTATGAGATTACTCAGCGTATAGAAAAAGAGCTAGAGGCTAACTGACAATTGTTGGCTCTTCGGTAGTTTGTGTGGGTGAAAAACTAGTATTAGCCAAGATCAGGATATGAAAACTGAAGTTTTGAGCGATACGGCTCCAAAAGGAGCCG
>QMCD01000613.1_pt1 | contig 24578 bp, 14 predicted proteins | sample 1821841 | NCBI WGS metagenome assembly QMCD01 (sample SAMN01991225, study PRJNA193472) | Termite gut metagenome, whole genome shotgun sequencing project. | isolation source: worker | host: Macrotermes natalensis | reverse complement strand
CTCCTCCTCCCGGGAGGAGGAGTACCCCGCAAGGGGGGAGGTGGTAGGTAAAACAAATACCTATTAATCATAACTCTAAGGAATTCTTTTCACCCACCACCTCCCCCTACGGGTACTCCTCCTCCCAGGAGGAGGAGAACATACCTTAGTGAAAGAAATCAGAGAAGCTGTCAGCGGAGCTAATAGAGATAGTCTTGCTAACCACTAACCACTTATCACTAACCACTAATCACTGCTCCGCTCTGCTTCGCTAAATTCTCATTTATCGTAAAAACAATTAGTACGAAGTACTTACACTATGAATAATGTAGACTAAGTTGGAAACAGCAATTATAAACAGTAACAACAAAAAAATTAAAGAACATGGAAACAGAAGGAAACTCTTTTTTTAATGTAGGCGACATCGTGAAGCGTGCCAAACGAGTAATGAATTTCAGGACAGACTGGGAACTCGCCACCTACCTGGGCGTATCGCGCTCCACGCTTAGTAACTGGATTGCACGTAACAGGACGGACTTCCCCCTGATACTGGAAAAGCTAAAGGAAGTAGATTACAACTGGCTGCTGACCGGTAAAGGAAGCCCCACGCGCCAATCGAAATTCGTCAATAGCAAGTACGCTTCGGGCGAAGTTGAACTAATCCACAATCCAAAAACACCCGACCAGATGGACGACCGCAGCGTGGCTCTGTACGACATAACCGCTGCCGCCAACCTGAAATCCTTGTTTGCCAACAAAAACCAGCACGTAGTGGGCAGGATACAGATACCCAGCATTCCGATGTGCGACGGCGCCCTCTATATCAGCGGCGACAGCATGTACCCTATCCTGAAATCCGGCGACATAGTAGGTTTTAAGGAAATGAACAGCCTTAGCAATGTGATTTACGGCGAGATGTATATCGTTTCGTTCAGTATCGACGGCGACGATTATCTGGCGGTGAAGTACGTGAACCGTTCGGAAGTAGAAGGATGCATCAAGCTGGTGAGCTACAACCCGCACCATGAACCTATGGATGTTCCTTTCAATTCCATACAGGCGATGGCGATTGTGAAGTTCTCGATAAGGAAGAATATGATGATGTAACACCCTCGCATTCAGTCATTTTATGAACTTTTCCACTCCTGTTGAGCTACCTTCGGGCTTGCCGGGTCTTGTGCAGGCAAACAAACTCATGCTGATGGGTTCCTGCTTTGCCACCCACATCGGCTCGTTGCTTGCGGATGCCGGATTCCGTCCGGACATCAATCCTTTTGGCGTTCTTTACAACCCTCTATCCGTTTCGGCAGCCCTGCGCGAGACGATAGAGGGTAAAGTATATAAGGAAGAAGACTTGTTTTTCTTTCGTGAATGCTGGCACAGCCCGATGCATCACGGAGACTTTTCATCGCCTTCCGTTGAAGAAACGCTGGAAAACATCAACGCACGCTTGCAACGGGCGCACCGGCAAATTCACAATCTGGATTGCCTGATGCTGACTTTCGGCACATCGTGGGCGTACGAACTGAAAACGACGGGCAGGGTAGTTGCAAACTGCCACAAGATGCAGGAATCGTTCTTTACACGCCGCCGGCTTGGCATACAGGAGATTACGGCAGATTACACTTCCCTGTTCTCCGACTTGATAGCCCGGAACCCGAAGCTGAGAATCATCCTTACCGTCAGCCCCATCCGCCACCTGAAAGACGGGATGCACGCCAACCAACTGAGCAAGGCAACCCTTTTGCTTGCCGCCGACAACTTACGGGAAGCATTCCCCGGGCATGTGTTCTACTTCCCCGCCTACGAACTTCTGCTCGACGAGCTTAGAGACTATCGCTTTTACGCCGACGACATGGTACATCCTTCTTCGTTGGCGATACGCTACGTATGGGAGAAATTCGTGCAGACTTGTTTCGCGGAAGAAGCGTTAGAGATTATGGAAGAAATTAAAAATATCAATAAAGCATTGGCACATCGACCTTTCCACCCCGAGTCTGAGGAGTATAAGTATTTTTTAGGACAAATAGTGTTAAAAATAGACCGACTTAATGAAAAATACCCGTACTTAGACTTCCAAAACGAAAGAGAATTATGTCGTACCCGATTGAAGTAATAACAGAACATATCAGCGCACGCCGCATTGGGGATGCGCCCGCCACCATAGACTGGCTACTGACAGATAGCCGTTCACTGAGTTTTCCCGAAGAAACACTGTTCTTTGCCTTGTCCACAAAACGCAGCGATGGCGCCCTTTATATCCCCGACTTGTATCTGCGTGGAGTGCGCAATTTCGTTATCGGCAAGGAAAGTTATAAGAAGCTGGCGGATAGCGAAGAGCGGAAACAGTTTCCGGACTCCAACTTTCTTGTTGTGCCCAATCCGCTGAAGGCTCTGCAGAAGCTGGCGGAGAAACACCGCAACCGGTTCGAAATACCCGTTATCGGTATAACGGGAAGCAACGGAAAGACCATTGTAAAAGAATGGCTCCATCAGTTATTGAGTCCCGAAAAAGTTATTGTCCGGTCACCCCGCTCCTACAATTCGCAGATTGGCGTCCCCTTGTCCGTATGGCAAATGAATGAACAGTCCGAACTCGGCATCTTCGAAGCCGGCATCTCCGAACAGGGAGAAATGCGCGCCTTGCAGAACATCATCAAGCCCACCATCGGCATACTGACCAACATCGGCGGAGCACATCAGGAAAACTTCTTTTCCCTGCAAGAGAAGTGTATGGAGAAGATTTCCCTGTTTAAGGATTGTGACGTAGTGATATACAACGGTGACGACGAGTTCATCAGCAACTGCATGGCGAAATCCATGCTTTCCGCCCGTGAGATAGCCTGGAGCCGGAAAGACATGGAACGTCCCCTGTATATAAGCGCGGTGGATAAAAAGGACGATTGCACCGTTATTTCTTACCGCTACCTGGAGATGGACAATATGTTCACATTGCCGTTCATTGACGACGCTTCCATTGAAAACTCGCTGAACTGTCTGGCGGCTTGCGTCTATCTGATGCTTCCCGCCCGGGAAATCACGGAACGCATGGCAAAACTGGAACCGGTGGCAATGCGCCTCGAAGTGAAAGAGGGTAAGAATGGCTGCGTGTTGATAAACGACAGCTACAATTCCGACCTTGCTTCATTGGACATTGCGCTCGACTTCCTGTACCGCCGCTCGTTGACGAAAGGGTTGAAGCGTACGCTTATTCTTTCGGACATACTGGAAACCGGACAGTCTACGTCGACGCTCTATCGAACAGTCCACCAGTTAGTGAACAGCCGCGGCATCGAACGCATCATCGGAGTAGGCGCCGAGATTTCCTTCTGTGCCTCCCGGTTCAGCATAGAGAAGGCTTTCTATCCCGATACGGATGCCCTGTTGCACGCCATATCGTGTGGAGAATTGCGGTTGGAAAATGAAATAATCCTGATAAAAGGCGCACGCCGGTTTGGCTTCGACACACTGACGGAAGAGCTGGAGAAGAAAGTCCACGAGACTATTCTGGAAGTGAACCTCGGCGCGATGATAGCCAATCTGAACTATTTCCGCAACAAGCTGAAACCGGAAACGAAGATAGTTTGCATGGTAAAGGCGTCCGCTTACGGCGCCGGTTCATACGAAATTGCAAAGACTTTGCAGGAGCATCATGCCGATTATCTGGCTGTGGCTGTGGCTGATGAAGGTTCCGAACTCCGCAAAGCGGGTATCACGGCAAGCATCATCATTATGAACCCGGAGATGACCGCATTCAAAACCATGTTCGACTATAAACTGGAGCCGGAAGTGTATAGCTTCCACCTGCTGGATGCACTGATTAAAGAGGCGGAGAAGGAAGGAATCACTAACTTCCCGATTCATATAAAACTGGATACGGGTATGCATCGCCTGGGCTTTGCTGCCGAAGATATGCCGCGACTGATTGAACGGCTCAAAGGACAGAATGCAGTGATTGCCCGTTCGGTATTCTCGCACTTAGTGGGTAGTGATGCGGCACAGTTCGATGCGTTTACACGTGGACAGATTGAAACGTTTGAGGCGGCATCCATGCAGTTGCAGGAAGCATTTCCGCATAAGATACTCCGGCACATTTGCAATTCGGCCGGTATCGAGCGTTTCCCGGGTGCACAGTTCGATATGGTACGCCTGGGTATCGGTTTGTATGGCATCAATCCCATTGATAACAGCATTATCAATAATGTGAGCACACTGAAAACTACTATTCTGCAAATACGTGATGTACCCCAAGAAGACACAGTAGGCTATAGCCGCAAGGGGCATCTGACACGTAATTCACGAATTGCCGCATTACCTATCGGATATGCCGACGGATTGAACCGTCATCTTGGCAACGGGCACGCCTATTGCCTGGTGAATGGCCAGCGTGCGCCCTATGTGGGTAACGTCTGTATGGACGTTTGCATGATTGATGTTACGGACATTGACTGCAAGGAAGGGGATACTGTGGAGATTTTCGGTGATCATCTGCCTATTACGGTACTTTCCGATATTCTTGAAACCATTCCTTACGAAGTGCTGACAAGTATTTCTACGCGGGTAAAGCGTGTGTATTATCAGGATTGATTCGACTGTTAAAAAGGCCATGCCAAAAGGTTATCACCTTTCTGACATGGCCTTAAAAAAAAACTAATCCCTATATATTACCTTATCATTCTTTTATTCCTTCTGTTCCACCCCAGGGGGTAGCAGTTGTGTTACAGCTCGAAGTAGAACTTGGTGATGGTAAGTCCGTTGTTACTTACGAACAACAGGTCTCTACCCTCACCGCCCTTCTTGCATTGGTCGCACATTTCCTGAGTGAATTCAAACTGGAACTTTCCGGGAGTGACAGGAGTGTCAGAAACATACTCTTGGCTCCAGTGGCCGTTTGTCACGCGGATGGTAGTACCATCACCATTCACGGCACTGATGTCCAGACTCAGTTTCTTACCTACCATCCAGTCGTAAGTGTCATCGCTCAAAGTCGGCAGTCCCTGGCCTTCGTTATCGCTGAAGCGGAGACCGGCACCGTCCCAACCGACGCAAGACTGTTCGCCCTGCCAGATGATGGTTTCAAGAGTCGGTAGCTCATGAGTCATGTTGGAAACTGTGATGGGATACTCACGTTCGGTAATGGAGCCGTTGGCGTTGAAAAGCTTGATGTAGATGAAGTTTTCGCCCAATTCGCGCATCACCACTTTGGCATAGTTGGCCTTGAAGCTCTGCTTGCCGTTCGATATTTGTGCGGTGGCATGGTTGTGTACAGTCACCTCCACAAGATTGTCGCCACCATTCTGCGTGAGGGTGGCATCGATTTGTTCTTCTGAATAATTGGAAGCTGTATTCTCGGTAAAATCCTCCACAGGATCACAAGCGGTGAATGTGAAAGCCAATACAGTAGCCAATGATAGCATTATCTTTTTCATATTATCTACCTATTAAGAATTAATAACCTGCAAATTGAGTCTTAGTATCGTCTTCCCATCCGGCGTTTTGCTTGTATGTGCCGCCCGAAAGGTCGATTTGAGACTTTGGAATGCGATAGAAACCCTTGGTGTCGTTATAGCGTTGCCTGTAGCCATCACCGGCATCGGGCATGGTGGTCGGCTGACCGCAATTGAACATCACCTGGCCTACTTGTTTGTAAAGGGCGTCACCGGCAATGTTCCAACGGCGCAAGTCATCCCAACGGCTTCCTTCGAATGCCAGTTCCCAGCGGCGCTCGTTGCGCAAGGCCTGTTCGCTATAGCCCACGGCGGGCAAGCCTGCACGAGTTCGTACACGGTTCAGCGTGGCGGCATCTTGCGTCAGCTCGGAGTACATCAGAAGCACATCGGCAAAACGGTAGATGGTGAGAGGCGTACAGTTGGAGGCTTGGTAGTTACCGGTTTCACTTGCGTCGGCACCCATTTGGTCGAGCGACCATGAAAGCCTTTTACCGCCGGCCGAACGCACGGAAGTAATCTTTTTATTGTGATACCCGGTAAATTCGCAAGCATCGGAGAAGGTCGCGGGGCTCAAACTTGCCGGGAATGTCAGGATGGAAGCATCGCGGCGCGGGTCGTCGGGTTCGATGTTTTTCCAGTCTGTCACGAGGTTTGTTGCCACGGTGCCGCAGCCCCAGCCGGTGCTGAATGGATAAACGGAGGTAGCCGTGCCCACATTGAAACGTTCGTCGTTCGCATTGTTGTTATCTGCGCGGATGCCGAAGAACAGGCCATACTGGTTGGTCAGGTGGAGGTTGTTGGACCATGCCGGTTGATACTGGAAGTTGATGGCAAGGATCACCTCCTCGTTGCCTTCCTCGTAGTAGGTATCGCCATTCATATCTTTTACGAAGTCGTAATCTTTGGCAGTGAATTCGTTTGAATAGGACCAAAGTGAGCGGTAGTCATCCAAAAGGTCGTGACGGGAATTATCGATACAATCTTTCAGTTTATCAACTACATATTGCTTGTTGATGGAACCTTCTGTCTTGGGCATTTCCGATTCACCATAGAAGCCCGTGTAGAAAAGGAAAGCGCGGCCCAGCAGGGTTTCGGCTGCCCAACGGGTCACCTTGCCGAATGCCAGTTTGTTCCAGCCGTCGTATGGCCAGCTTGGCATACATTCGCAGGCTTCATAGAGGTCGTCGGCAATCAGTTTCATGACTTCCTTACCATCGCGTTGTTCGGGAGCGACTTGCGCTTCTTCCACCGTCTCCGGGGCTTTTTCAATGACCGGGACATTGTTGAAGGCCAACACCAGGTTGTAGTAATTATAAGCGCGCATAAAAAGCAGCTCCCCTTTAGTCTGGTTGCGTGTTTCTTCATCCGCAATGTTGTCTATCACGGACAAAGCGGCGTTGGCGCGGGCAATGGCTTCGTAGGAATATGTCCACAAATCTTGCATTTGGTTGGTTTGGGCATACATCAGGTGGTCAAGACCCTGCCACCAAGGGTCGCCGAGTCCGGCACCGCCAAACATGTCGTCTGACATGATGTTTGACACTGAGAAATATTGTTCAAGGTTATTGCCCTGAAAGGGACCGTAGAAGGTTGACTTGTAAACGGCGGCTACCATTTTGTTAACATCTTCGGTGGTTGACGGGAAGTTGGTGCTGTTCTTGCCGGTGTAGTCCTGCGAGTCGAGGAAGTCATCGCAACCGGAAAAGGCGAGCGTGGATGCAATCCAAAATATGTATAATTTATTGAATTTCATATTGCTAATATATTAAGGTGATTAGAACTTAAGATTTACACCAACCAAGTAGGTACGGGGTGAGGGATAAACGCCCGTATCTATACCGGCTGCCCAGGAATCGCTCGTTCCGCCGCTGGAGGCGATTTCCGGATCCATACCGGTGTACTTGGTAAAGGTTATCAGGTTGTTGGCTGCTACATAAACCCGGAACTGCTGGAGCGGGCAAGACTTCCACAGGCGCTTGAAGTCGTAACCGAGAGTCACGTTCTGAATCTTGAAGTAGTCGCCGTCTTCGAGCATGGCTGCCGACATGTTTTTCCAGTTCGGAGTGTCGAAACCATCGAAGAGAGGGAGCTTATTGCTGGTGCCTTCGCCTTTCCAAGAACCATAGACAATCTTCTTATTGAGGTTCTCCGTGATAAAGTCCTGATTTGCCCAAGTGCGGAGAATCTGTTGCCCGAAGGCTCCCGCACCGGTTACGGAGAAGTCGAAGCCCTTGTAGGCGAGGTTGAGGTTCAACCCCATGGTTATATCGGGGTGGGGGTCACCAATCATGGTGCGGTCGTTGTTATCGATTATGCCGTCACCGGTCACGTCGCGGTAGATGAGGTCACCCGGTTTCAGCTTGTCGTTTCCACCATGAAGCTTGTCATCGTACTTCTCGGAGAACTGGCGAATCTGTTCGCCGTTCTGGAACACGCCTTCCGTGTCGAAACCGTAGAAGAAACCGATGGGCTGGCCTACCTGCGCGCGGTAAACTTCGCCTTCGAGCTGGTGCCAAACAGCTCCGGGGCCGTGGATGATGCCTTCGGCGTTGGCCAGCTTGGTCACTTCGTTCTTGTTGTAGGACATGTTGGCGGTAATGCCGTAGCGCAGACCGTTATCGAGCTGGTCATTCCAGCTGAGAGAGAGTTCGAGACCCTTGTTCTCCACGTCACCACCGTTGATGTAGGGAGCGCCGATACCATATACGCCCAAAATCGGAGCGCGCACCAGCCAGTCTTTCGTGGTCTTCTTGTACCAGTCGAAGGTCAGTCCCAAACGGCTGTCTAAGAAGCGGGCGTCAATACCGATGTTCAGCTGATCGGAAGTCTCCCAAGTCAGGTCGGGGTTGCCCAGTACGTTGAACGAACCGCCGGTGGTGGCTTCTTCGTGGTTGCCCTTGCCGAAGTAGTAGGCGTCGGAGTTGTTGAATCCCACTTGTGTCAGGTATTGGAAGTTGGGGATGTTGCAGTTACCGTTCTGTCCCCAGGATGCGCGGATTTTGAAGAAGTCCATGATGTCTCTGACGGATTCCATGAATTCTTCATTGGTCACAACCCAACCTGCCGATGCGGAGGGGAAGATACCCCAGCGGTGGCCTTTGGCAAAGTTTGAAGAACCGTCGGCGCGGACTGTGGCCTGCAGCATGTATTTTTCGTTGAAGTTGTAGTTGACACGTCCGAAGAAGGAGGCCAGGGAGTTGTCGTTTGCGGGACGACCACCTACGCTGACATCGGCCAGTTTCTTGATCTGCGCATTGTCCAAGTATGCATGGGCCCAACTGTCACCGAAAAGCAGGTTGCTGCCACTGGCGTCAAGGTGTTCGCCGAACTTGTTTTGTTCAATGCTCTGACCCAATACGATGTCGATGTTGTGTCTGTCGATGTTCAATTTGTAACTCAAGGTGTTTTCGAATGAGATGTTCGACCAGGAATCCATCGATTGGGAGGCGTTGTCCTGAGTGGCCACGTTTGTACCCGAGTCGTGGATTCTGGTCATGGCGCGATAAGAACTGTTGCCAAAGCGGTAGCTGAACTGTGACTTGTAAATCAAGTTCCGTATGGGCTGTATTTCCAGGTAGGCGCTGGCGTTCACTGCCCAGCTGTTACTTTCGTTCAATCCTTGGCTGGTGGTGTTGGCAATGGCCAGCGGATTGATGACGGCACCCAGTGTCCATCCGTCGGCCGACATTTCGGGGTTGGTGTAGTAATTTCCGTTGGCATCGCGAACGGGGAGCAACGGGTTGGCGTTCATCAAGTCGTGTACGTTGTTCCAATACATGTTTCCTTGGGAGATACCTGTTCTGCTGCTATGTACGATGTTCAAGTTCTCGCCTACGGTAATCACATTGTAGGAGTTGTCGTTGGAGCGGAGCAGGGTGTGTGAGGAATTCAAGCGCACGTTGTAGCGGTTGAACTGCGACTGGTTTTCACCACCCAAGATACCGTCTTGCCCGGTGTAGGAGAAGCCGAAGGAGAACTTCGATACGTCGGAACCTCCTGTCAGGTTGATGGAGTGGTTCTGGGTTACGGCACCTTTGTGGTAGGACTCGTTAATCCAGTTCGTTCCCTTCCAACCGTTCTTCAGCACGTTTCCATCCGCGTCGAAAAGGCTTTCGTAGATGGCTGCGGGAAGCTTTCCCTGCCACTCGGGTACGGCTGTACCGCCGTTGAACTCGCGAAGCTGACGGCTATAGATATATTCCTGGGCATTCAGAACGTCGGGAGCCTTATATAAGTATTGTTGACCGTAGTATCCGTCGTAAGATATTTGCAACTTGCCGGACTTGCCCTGCTTGGTGGTGATAAGGATTACGCCGTTGGCGGCACGGGCACCGTAGATGGCTGCAGAAGCGGCATCTTTCAGCACATCGATGGATTCGATGTCGGCGGGGTTCAGGTCGTTCAGGCTACCGCCGGCAACGCCGTCGACTACGTACAATGGGTCCGAATTACCCGTAGTACCCAAACCGCGGATGTTCACCTTGAAGCCTTCGCCTGCCTGACCATTATTTTGCATAATGGTGACACCGGGAGACTGGCTTTGCATGGCAGTCAATGCCGAGGTGGTGGAGAGTTTCTGAATGTCGTCACCTTTCACCTGCACCGTGGCGCCGGTCAAAAGTTTCTTTTTTTGTACGCCATAACCCACAACCACTACGTCGTCCAGTGACTGTGCGTCTTCCTTAAGAATGATTTTCATGCCCGAAGCGGCTGCCACTGTCTGGGTGGAAAAGCCCACGAAGCTGACTTCAATGATTTGGCCTGGAGCTACATCCAAGGAGAACTTACCGTCGAGGTCGGTAATCGTTCCCTTGGTAGAATCTTTTACGCGGATGTTGGCGCCGATAATCGGTTCGCCAAAATCATCTACAACCGTACCTGTGATGTACTGTGCCTGTGCTATGGCGATGTTGCCACCTCCATTAACAAACCCTGGGGCACCACTGGCAAACAATACGAACAATGCGCTTGCGAGCCATGATTTAATAGTTTTGATACACATGTTGCTTGAATCTTGATCCGATGTTTTACCTTAATTGCATTGCAGGGATCTTTATGCAATGCTAGTATTTGATTAAAGGTGGGCTCTGTTGTCTTACTACATTTAATGTTCGATAATAAATAGGTGACAGTGCCCTTTAAACCGCCTAAACCGAACATCTGTTTTTGCAAAATTATACTTCTTCTATGTCTTCATGATATTGCCTTGATTTAATAGGTTAATACTTTATACTATTATTATTTTAAACCGGAAGCAAATTTATGAATAAAATACTAATGATAGTAAAATTCGCGTTACCTCTTGTTTTTTCAACGTAACATCTATGAATGTAAGTGTTACAAAAACTGTTCTGTATGTTACATGGCGCTGACAATCAGGCAGAACACAAGGCTCACCCATAAAATTATGTGGATTTCTAATAACAATAGTTCGTTAAACATCTCCTTAACGCTTATGCAGCGATTGCCGCAAATTTAATCCCCTCTTCCCATAGTTTTCGGTTTATTTCCGGATTCGGTTCATGCCTAATGCTGAAATAAATCGTTGTATGAGGAAAATAAAGACGCGGAAAGTGAAAAAGGAAATCATGATTGAGCACTCTCATTACTACTAAGTAGTTTTTCATGCCTGCTTGCGGGACTCAGAATTTTATTTTGGCCGAAATATTCCATAGAATAATGGAAAGTTATCTGTATTAATTTCTATCTTTGCATTAAAATAAGAAAACTATGAATATGACAAACTTACTTTTGCTGGGCTTCCTGCCCAGTGGTTCCGAATGGATCATCATTGCTTTGGTCATTCTGTTATTGTTCGGTGGCAAGAAAATCCCTGAACTGATGAAAGGACTCGGTAAAGGAGTGAAAAGCTTTAAAGACGGCGTGAAAGAAGCGAAGGATGAAATAAATAAAACTAAGGACGAAATAGAGGGGCCGGTTTCCGAAGGGAAATAAACAGAGAGCAAGAAATAATCTACGAATGATATCCAGCATGATATGTGCGGTAACTCGTAGATTGTAATTTGTAGCTTGCAGCTCCTCCTTTATATTATGGCAAATAAAAGTTTGACCTTTTGGGACCATTTAGACGAATTGCGTCGTGTACTGTTCCGTATCATCGGCGTATGGTTTGTTTTGGCTATCGGTTATTTCATTGCCATGCCGTGGTTGTTCGACAATGTGATACTGGCGCCTTGTTACGATGACTTTGTTTTTTACGACCTCCTGCGTTATGTGGGACAGGTTCTCGATCTGGACGATGAATTCTTCACAAAGGAGTTTCAGGTAAAACTGATTAATATCAATCTCGCCGCTCCGTTCTTTATTCATATATCTACCGCATTCTGGATGTCGGTGGTGACGGCTACTCCTTATCTTTTCTTCGAAATCTGGCGCTTTATCAGTCCCGCGCTCTATCCTCATGAACGCAAGGGGGTGAGGAAGGCTCTGGGTATTGGTACTGTGATGTTCTTCTTCGGCGTATTGCTGGGCTATTTCATGGTCTATCCGTTGACGTTGCGTTTCTTGTCTACTTATCAACTGAGCGCAATGGGGGCAATTGAAAATCAGATTTCACTGAATTCTTATATTGATAACTTCATGATGCTGGTGCTCTGCATGGGGTTGGCATTTGAATTGCCGTTGGTGACGTGGTTGCTATCTTTGCTTGGGCTTGTTGATAAGCCGTTCTTGCGTAAGTATCGCCGTCATGCTTTTGTTATTATCGTGATTGTTGCCGCTATTATTACACCGACGGGGGATCCTTTTACGCTGACTGTGGTTGCTATTCCGCTTTATATGCTTTATGAGTTGAGTATCTTGATGATTAAAGATAAGAAAGGGGAGACGGAGGAGTTGCAGGTTGGTGGTTAGTGGTTGGTAGTAAGTGGTTAGTGATTACTGATTAGTGATTAACAAGAGTAACTCAGCGAAGATGATTAACAAGACTATCTCTATTCTCCTCCTCCTGGGAGGAGGAGAATAGAGATAGTCTTTGCGTTCATCCGTGTAACTCATGTAATCTGCGTAATCCATGTGACCCGTGTAATCCGTGTAACTCATGTGACCCGTGTAACTCGCGTAACCCATGTACCCCGTTTATTCCGCGTTCATCCGTTTATTCCGCGTCGTCCGCGTACCAATTCTCACTAATAAATAATCATTTAGCAGTATCATAATGAATAACCATAAAAGTTCTACGGAAGCCTAATGGAAGCGGAAGTACAAGAATATTATAACTTCCTGATTGCTGTCTGCCGGGACGGGAATATTCCGCTGACGGTTGCATACCGCCAGTTGCGCGAACTATTGGAACGTATCTGCCGGACGCAAATGCCGGACGGCAACCTGCAAATGACCGACCTCTCCGCCCGTATCAGTTTCGTAGCGTCGAAAGCCGGGCTTACCATCGTAGAGCAGAACCGGCTGCATACTTTCCGGTTGACCTCCAATGCCGTACTAAACCGCCAGTCGAACCCTTCGCGCGAGAACCTGTTGCGGGACGCCAAGACATTGTCCTTCTTCATCAAACGCCTGACGGGCGAGGACATCCCCACGGAACTCTACCGCCTGCTCCCCCGTGCGGACGCTACTTATATAGTAGCTCCCCCGGCCAAGGAACGGGTACGCCGGATGCGCGTCTGCTTCCAGTATGCCGACGACACCTATTTATATGTATTACCCACGGATACCCTTGCGGACGAACCGTTGCGGGTACGCTACAATATACCTCAAGTAAACGAAGAATTCACCACAACCTGCAAACTGCTGTGGAGACATGCGCAAGTCAACCTGCTGGATGTGGCAATAGACGAAGCGGGAATATTAACCCCCGCCTTCATCATACTTGAACCCGACTACCTGATAGACATCAGTTCGCTGGCGGAATGCTTCAAGGAGTATGGGCATCATCCCGCCAATTATTTGCTTGCCCGTTTGCAATCGCCCGATAATACGCGCCCCTTGCTGCTTGGTAATATCGCCAACCTTTTCCTGGACGAATGGATTTACTCCCAGGAAGAACCCGGTTATCTGGATTGTATGAAAAAGGCTTTCCGTACTTATGCTATCGAGCTGGCGGCATGCACCGATTTGCTGGACAAGGAAAAAGAACACGAGTTCTTCGCCGACTGCAAACGCCATTTCGAGCACATCAGGCAGACGGTTACAGAAACATTCCGTACTCCCGGCTACGAACTGGACAAGACGGACGCAGTGCTCGAACCGACTTACATTTGCGAAGCCTTGGGACTTCAAGGACGCCTGGACTATATGCAACGTGACATGTCTTCGTTTATAGAAATGAAATCGGGCAAGGCCGACGAATACACCATCCGCGGCAAGGTAGAGCCGAAAGAGAATAATAAGGTGCAGATGCTACTCTACCAGGCGGTATTGGAGTATTCCATGGGGATGGATCACCGCAAAGTAAAAGCATACTTGCTCTACACCCGCTATCCGCTATTGTATCCCGCCCGCCCGTCGTGGGCAATGGTGCGCCGTGTAATGGATGTGCGCAACCGGATTGTGGCTAATGAATACGGGATACAATTGCGTAACAGCCCGTACTACACGGCAGAGCGGTTGAGAGAAATCAATCCGGATACGTTGAACGAGCGTGGTCTGAACAACATTCTATGGAAGCGTTTCCTCTATCCGTCCATTGATGCCGTGGCTCAACGCATCAAAGCGCTTACTCCGCTGGAACAGTGCTACTTCCACACACTCTATAATTTCATAACGAAAGAATTATATACTTCAAAGTCAGGCGACATTGACTATGAAGGGCGTACCGGCGCTGCCGCCCTGTGGCTATCTACGCTGGCGGAGAAATGTGAAGCGGGGGAAATACTGCATGACTTGACTATCCGTGAGAACCATGCCGCAGATGCTCGTAAAGCATACCTGGTATTGGCAAGAAGAGGTGATTGCTCTTCTAAGTATGATTGTTCTTCTAAGCATGATTGCTCTTCCGGGCATAATAGTTCCTCTCAATGCGATTGTTCCTCCCGGTATATTCATTCTTCCGAACATGATAATACATGCCAATGCGAGCCGGAGCCTCTCCAAACGTTGCCCAACTTCCGTGAAGGAGACGCCATCGTTCTCTATGAACGCAATAACGACACGGACAATGTAACGAACAAAATGGTATTCAAAGGAAACATTGAGCAGATTACGGACACAGACATCCGCATCCGTCTTCGCGCTTCCCAACAAAACACGTCCGTACTTCCTTCCGGAAGCCGTTATGCGGTAGAGCATGACTTCATGGATACCTCTTTCCGCAGTATGTACCTGGGACTTTCCGCTTTTCTTTCCGCCAATAAGGAGCGCCGCGACTTGTTGTTGTTTCAACGTGAAGCAGAATTCGACACTTCTTTGGATGCGGATATCGCTTCCGCTCCCGACGATTTCTCGCGTATCACCCTGAAAGCGCAAGCAGCAAAAGATTATTTTCTTCTTGTCGGTCCGCCCGGAACCGGAAAGACTTCCCGCGCCTTGCGCAGTATGGTAGAAGTCTTCCACCGTGAAGGGAAACAAATCCTGCTACTTTCGTACACCAACCGCGCCGTTGACGAAATCTGCAAAGCCCTTTCCGCCATCAATCCGGAAGTTGATTTTATCCGTATCGGGAACGAGCTTTCCTGCGATTCCTCATTCCGCGCCCACTTGATAGAGAATGTGTTGGAGGCGTGCTCCACACGGCGCGAAGTACATGCACGTATAGAACGTTGCCGTATCTTTGTCGGTACGGTTGCCACACTTTCTACGAAGACTGAGCTTTTCCGCCTGAAATCTTTCGATGTAGCTATTGTGGATGAAGCCACGCAGATATTGGAGCCGCAACTGCTGGGGCTTCTTTGCGCGCGTAATATTGCCGGCGGGAATGCCATCGGAAAGTTCATTCTTATCGGCGACCATAAGCAATTGCCGGCCGTTGTGCTGCAATCCGAAAATCAGTCCGAAGTCGGCGAAGAGTGCCTGCACGATGCAGGCTTGCACAACTTGAAAGATTCTCTTTTTGAACGTTTGTATCGTAAAGCCGTTACGAGCCGGTCGTCATCCCTCACGCACCATTCACCATCTGTTGCCGACCGCTTGTCATTTCTCACGAACCGTTTCTGCGATATGCTTTGTCGGCAGGGACGTATGAATGTAGAAGTGGCTCATTTTCCTAACAAGGCTTTTTACGGTGGACTATTAGAATCTGTCGGCTTACCCCACCAGCATGGTCACCTTGCGCTGGCGCCGGAGTTGTTGGGAAGTGAATTTGCTGATATATTGGATAAGCGGGTTGCCTTCTTACCGTCCGTTCCGGAATCTGTGGCGCAATCGGCAAAGGTTAATCATTCGGAGGCGAAACTTGTGGCTCGATTAGCTCAAGCTGTCTATCAGCAATATTCGGCAAATGTTTCCGGCATTGATTCCAATCCCGGTTTGGGTTCCAATATCAGTCCCGGCATCAGCTCCGACACGAATTCTGATTTGAACTCCGTTCCCGGTTCCGGTTTCAATCCTTGTACTCCGCACTTACCATTGCATCGTACTGATCCCGGTACTGATACCGGTTCCGGTTTCAATCCTCGTACTCCGCACTTACCATTGCATCGTACTGATTCCGGTACTGATACCAGTTCCGGTTTCAATTCAGCCCTGACCTTAGGAGTCATCACCCCCTATCGCAGCCAGATTGCCCTGATAAAACGTGAGATAGCCGCTTTAGGCATTCCGGCTTTAGAAAACATCTTGGTAGATACTGTCGAACGGTTTCAAGGCAGCGAGCGGGACGTCATCATTTACTCTTTCTGCGTAAATCGTACTTATCAATTAAAGTTTCTGGCTAATATGACAGAAGAAAACGGTATCCGGATTGACCGTAAACTGAATGTAGCCCTCACCCGTGCCCGTAAGCAACTGTTTGTGATTGGAGTACCCCGGTTATTGCGCCTGAATCCAATCTATTCCGCCTTATTGGATAATATTCCGTAAAAGCATTAGCCGGTATTATCCATACGGCAGGCGTTAAGGGGATTATCATTTTGTCACTTTGTATTTTAAGTTGGCTGAGAATGCGTTATTTCCGCCCGAAGGCAGGCTCGGTTGGAAATATCGAAGCAAAAATCAGTAAGTACCAGAGGGATAGCGTGATATCGAAATGCTTACATTTATTCTGGAACAAAACATCCCCTGAAAGTGAGCTGATAAGGGAGAAACAGGACAGGATAAGCCAACTACTTACAGGTAACAAGTCAACTACTCATAGGTAACAAGTGATCTACTTACAGGTAGTTAGTGATCTACTTATAGATAGTTAGCGATCTACTTATGGATAGTTAGTGTTTCATCCCTAAGTAACAGGTTCTTTTTGCATAAACAGCTTGTAAATATGCAATAATGCGTATAAATACTGTATCATTATTCTTTGTCCGTTCATCAAGTACGCTAAAAGATGAATTTATAAATCAAGGCATGTTACGAAAAGCGGGATAATGCTATCATAAAGAACACAAACAACGATTATTCATTGTCATTTAGATATTCCGCAAATTCTTCATCTCACGATCTTTAGCCTGCATTATTCATAGTGTAGTTAAAGGAGTTATCACTTCGTTAGGAGTTAACCTGCATGATTCATGCTTCAGGAGTCTATAAGCAGGAGTTACTCCTGCGGTATGATAATACAAGCTAAAGCCTGCATCATTCAAGTTAAGACCTCCTTCTCCCCTCAAAAGTACCTGCAAAACACTAATTTCTAACAGAAAAACGTTCCCCAAGAGGCTATTTTAGCATTTCTTATAGATTTTCCGCGTCTTTATATCTTTTATTAATACATATATGGAATAAAACAGCTATATTTGCAGCACGTTTTTTTCATAGAGATTTAGATTTAAGGTTAGACGAATTGTGGAAGTCGTGAGACTTCCCTTTTTTTCGCCTTAAGGATATTATTTGCGTCCGTGTTGTTGATTAGAAACCTATGTATCTGTTCTATTTAGTATAGGTTTCTCATTTTACGGTAGTAAATTAAAAGAGAGTCACTTCGCGAGAAGAGACTCTCTTTTATTTCTTGAAAAGGCACGAAAATGATGGGTCAGCGGATTTGATGTTGATTGAGCAGTTTGAATTTGCAGTAAAAACATACTTTTAAGAAAGAACAGCCAAAGGATATTTCCTCTGGCTGTTCTGCTTTTTATATATAAATCTGATATTCTCCAAACACTTACTCAGGCTTGAGGCATTCGCTGCCTGAATAGAATAAAGAACGAAACCAAGGAAGTATTATTCCAATACGATAGGCTTATACTTCGGAACCAAGGCTTTCATCACAACCCAACCAATCAGGTAAGCTATTGCACATACGCAGAAGATGATGAAGTATCCTGCGGGTTTACCTTCAAAACCCATGAAAGTCATGTTAGTTTCACCGGCATGAACGAAGAGTTCACCGGCAATGTATTGAAGCAACATAGAACCTACGCCACCAGCCATACCGCCGATACCTGTGATACTTGCAATGGCAGCTTTGGGGAACATATCACCGACTGTAGAGAAGATGTTAGCCGACCATGATTGATGAGCTGCACCACCGATACCAATCATGATAATCGGCAACCACGGAGAAATAGTGCCCAATGGCTGTGCCAGCAATACTACCAGCGGGAAGAATGCAAAAATCAACATGGCACGCATACGTGCTGCGTATGGATTCAGCCCGGTTTTATTAATAATAATAGTCGGTAATTTACCTCCATAGATAGAAAGCATTGTAATAGCATACAGGGTAAATATCAACGCAATACCCAACCCTTCGGTGGTCTTGATACCAAACTGTGTGCTCAGATAAGAAGGAGTCCAGAACAAGAAGAACCACCATACGCCGTCGGTCATAAACTTACCGAAAGCGAAAGCCCACGTCTGTTTGTAGCTGAAGCATTGCCAGAAAGGCATCTTCTTCTCATCTTTTTCTTCCACAACCGGAGCAGCACCTTCTTCGTGCTTGTCCTGTTCAATGTATTCAAGTTCGGCTTTGTTCACATGCTTGCTTTCAGTAGGTTTGGAGTACATAAATACCCAGAAGCCCATCCAGATAAAGCCAAGCGCACCAATTACGATGAAAGCCATTTCCCAACCCCAGGCTTTGGCAAGCAAAGGAATACTCAACGGGGCAACCAGAGCGCCGATAGAAGCGCCGGCATTAAAGATAGAAGTAGCATACGCACGGTCTTTCTTGGGGAAATACTCGGCGGTAACTTTGATAGCTGCGGGGAAGTTTCCGGCTTCACCAAGTGCCAGGATACAACGGGCTGCCAGGAAACAGTACATACTAACAGTAGCAATAACCACCACTACGTCGCCGGTAGCGCCTATCAACTCGGCTGCACTGTGCAAACCTACAACATTTTGGGTTACAATACCGCAAAGAGCGTGAATACAAGCACCTACCGACCATACGCCGATAGCCCAGAGGAAACCTTTTTTGGAACCCATCCAGTCGATGAAACGACCAGCAAACAACATGCAAAGTGCATAAACGAAAGAAAAGACAGCGGTGATTTTACCGTAGTGTGATTCGTCCCAGTGGAATTCGGGTTTGATGAATTCATCCCATGTCAATGACAGCACCTGGCGGTCAAGGTAGTTTACCGTTGTAGCAAAAAATAGCATGGCACAGATGGTCCACCTGTAGTTTGTCATCTTTCCCATAGCATTTTGAATTGTACTCATGATACGTTGATTTAATATTATTAATTCTTATTTCGAGGCCAAAAATACACAATATTTGATGTATATCCATAGAAATATTATCTATTTTAGTGTATTTTTCATCCTGAGCGCAAATAAATAGTCCAAAAAGTGTTACCGCACACGAAAACCATCGTTATCGTACACGAGAAAATATATTCGTAAGGCTCAAAATAAATAATACACCTTTTAAGTCGAAAAGTACACAAGCTATTAGTTAGTAACCGCTACCTTTGTTTCCTTATTTAAATGAATCTGTTAACTATTAAAATAAGAATAGAAAGATGAACAAATTGCTTTGTAAGATTTTAGTGATGGGAACTTTGATTGGTTCCACACAGTTGTCCGCTCAGAAAGTAAGTGATAAACAATCATGGTCGGTGCGTATGGCAGAGTCGGAAATGATTCGTTGCCCGGAATCATGGCAGCTTGATTTCCAGAAGAGGCTGAAATGGGATTATTGCCACGGCTTGGAGTTGCAGGCAGTGCTGGATGTATATGACACGTATGGAAATCAAAAGATGTTCGACTACGCACTGGCTTATGCAGACACCATGATACACGAAGACGGAAGTATCGAGACGTATACACTGAACGAATACAACATCGACCGGTTGAACTCCGGCAAATTCCTGTTCCGCATTTATGAGCAGACGAAAGATGAAAAGTATAAGAAAGCCATTGACCTGCTGCGCAGCCAGCTCGATACCCATCCGCGTAATGCTGACGGCGGCTTTTGGCACAAAAAGATTTACCCGAACCAGATGTGGCTGGATGGTCTTTATATGGGAGCTCCCTTCTATGCCGAATATGCGTTCCGCAATAACCGTGCAGGAGATTATGCCGATATAGTGAGCCAGTTCCTGACGGTAGCCCGCCATACGTATGACCCGAAGAACGGACTGTACCGCCACGCATGTGACGTAAGTCGCAAGGAACGCTGGGCAGACCCCACCACAGGGCAATCCCAACATAGTTGGGGACGTGCCATGGGCTGGTACTCAATGGCGTTTGTTGATGCGCTCGACTTTATTCCGGAGCATGAGGCGGGACGCGACTCGATGCTGGTGATTCTTAATAATATTGCCGCACAGGTGAAACGCATACAAGACCCCAAAACCGGTTTGTGGTACCAGGTTCTGGATAAAAGCGGCGAAGAAGGAAATTATCTGGAATCTTCTTGTTCCACAATGTTTGTATATTCCCTGTTCAAAGCTGTGCGTAAAGGATACATTGACAAATCCTATCTGAAAGTTGCCCTTAAGGGATACCAAGGAATTCTCGACAACTTTATTGAAGTGGATAAAGACGGTGTGGTGACTATTACCAGAGCTTGTGCCGTTGCCGGACTGGGTGGCAGTAACTATCGCATGGGAGATTACACCTATTATATAAATGAACTCATTCGCAGTAATGACCCCAAGGCAGTAAGTCCGTTTATCATGGCAAGCCTGGAGTATGAGCGTCTGCAACAAGTAAAGGAAATCGTAAATCAGAAATAAAACCATGAAACATCTGACATCTTATTTATGCGGCATAGTGCTCCTCCTGACGGGAGCAACGCCGCTATCGGCACAGAACCAGTGGAAAGACACAATCAGAGTGGCCCGTGACGGTACGGGAGATTACCGCACACTGACGGAAGCTATGGAAGGCATTCGCGCCTTTATGGACTATAAAGTAACGGTGCTGATAAAGAACGGAGTCTATAAGGAAAAGGTAATTGTTCCGTCCTGGCTACAGAATGTTGATATCATCGGCGAAAGTGTAGAGAATACGATTATAACGTACGACGACCACGCCAATATCAACAAGATGGGCACTTTCCGTACATATACCGTGAAGGTGCAGGGAAACAGCATTACCTTCAGCAACCTGACGATAGAAAACAATGCAGCCCGGATGGGACAGGCGGTAGCGCTTCATACGGAGGGAGACCGGTTGGTGTTCATTCATTGCCGCTTGTTGGGAAATCAGGACACCATCTACACAGGGGTTGCCGGTACGCGCCTCTACTTTACGGACTGTTATATTGAAGGTACAACCGATTTCATATTCGGCCCTTCTACCGCATGGTTCGAGAATTGTGAAATCCGCAGCAAATCAAACTCTTATGTGACTGCCGCTTCCACCCCTGAGGATGTCGCCGTGGGTTATGTTTTCAAGAATTGCAAGCTGACTGCCGAACCGGGAGTGGACAAGGTATATCTGGGACGTCCCTGGCGTCCGTATGCTGCAACCGTATTTATCAATTGCGAAATGGGAAAACATATCCGCCCTGAGGGATGGCACAACTGGGGTAAAACGGAGAATGAACAAACAGCCCGTTATGCCGAATATGGAAGTACGGGAGAGGGTGCGTCAACCGCCAACCGCGTGACGTGGTCGAAGCAATTAACCAAGAAAGAAGCTGCCCAGTACGAAAATCTGAGCTACGTATTCAGAATGTGTAGCGACTGGATACCCGGAAAGTAACGAATCAGCGCTTTAGAAAATCAGCTCTCATGGGGCTGAAACAGTCAATCAGGATACCCGCTTCGAGACATACGCAACCGTGTTCTGCATCCGGTTCGATGTAAATTCCGTCTCCGGTTTCTACAATTCGCGTTTCACCGTTCACGGTGAACTCGAACTTACCGCTTGCCACATAAGTGGTTTGTGTATGATAGTGAGTATGTGGGGCACCGGCGGCACCTTGTTCAAATTTCACTTTAACAAGCATCAACTGCCCGTCGTAACCCATGATTTGACGCACTACCCCTTCGCCTGCGGATTCCCAAGCGGTTTCTTTTTCAGAAATGAAGGTGTTACTTCTTGTCTTTTTCATTACTTTCTTTTTAGTTGGTTATTAGTGTTGGCAAACTTACATAAAAAAATACGAGTTACAAACGTACTCAAATAAAAAGTAGGGAAACTTAAGGGTCTGTTTAAATTTTCCTGTTTTGAATTTATTTCGAATGTGAATCAGTAGTTAAAGTAGTTATCGCTTCGCTCAGTAGTTATGGGAGTTAAAGCCGATAGTCTGGTTACTGATATACAGAATTAAGAATTAAGCATTAAGGAAGTATCGGCTTTAACTCCTAAGCCCGCTTGAGGGCTGATAACTCCTTTAATTCCTCTAACTCCTGATTCGCATTTCTAATTGATTTCGAGTAATATTGTAACCGGAAAACAACAACATATTAATATTGATTGAACCATGAAACATAAGTTAACATTACTGTTAGGTTTGTTTTTCTTGTTCTCAGCCTTCAGGGCTGACAAACCTGTGATTACCATCTTTATGATTGGAGATTCTACTATGGCCAATAAGCCGCTGACCGGTGAGAATCCCGAAAGAGGATGGGGACAAATGCTGCCCGGTTATCTCTCGGAAGAAGTACGTGTGGATAATCATGCCATGAACGGACGAAGTTCTAAAAGCTTTATTGATGAAGGACGATGGGACAAAGTAATCCCCCAAGTGAAAAAGGGTGATTATGTATTTATCCAGTTCGGACACAACGACGAGAAAGCGGACTCTACGCGGCATACCGATCCCGGAACGACTTTCGACGCGAATCTGAAACGCTTCGTAATCGAAACACGTGCCAAGGGAGGTATTCCGGTTCTGTTCAACTCCATCGTACGCCGCAATTTCGGTACTGCCACCAGTGCTGCCAATGGTGCTACCAATGGTGCTGCCATCGGTGCTGCCAATGGAAATGCGGCAACCCAACCCGTTAGTCAGGACAATATAAACCAATTCATCAGTCAGGATGATATACGTAAAGAAGTCAATCCGGATGCCACGAGAGAAGCTTCGGGACAGGCAACTGCTGCCGAAGGAGATAAACTGATTGATACACACGGCGCTTATCTGGACTCTCCGCGGAACGTGGCGAAAGAATTAGGAGTAGCCTTTGTTGATTTGAACAAGATTACGCACAATCTTGTAGAAGGCATGGGGCCGGTAGAATCCAAGAAGCTCTTCGTATGGGTGCCTGCCAATCAGGTTGCCGCTATGCCAAAGGGACGTGAGGATAATACCCACCTGAATGTGTACGGCGGGCGCGTAATAGCCGGTCTCGCCATAGACGCCATTGCTAAAGAAGTGCCGGAACTGGCAAAGTATATGCGTCATTACGATTTGGTAGTCGCCAAAGATGGCAGCGGAGACTTCCTTACCGTACAGGAAGCCATTGATGCGGTTCCCGATTTCCGTAAGAATGTCCGTACCACGATATTGGTGCGTAAAGGCGTGTACAAAGAGAAGATTGTAGTACCGGAAAGCAAGATTAATGTTTCTTTGATAGGCCAGGAAGGCGCTGTGCTTTCGTATGACGATTATGCCAGGAAAGCAAATCTTTTCGGAGAAGAGAAAGGAACTTCCGGTTCATCCTCCTGCTACATTTATGCACCCGACTTCTACGCGGAGAACCTCACGTTTGAGAACTCTTCAGGCCCCGTGGGACAGGCTGTTGCCTGCTTCGTAAGTGCCGACCGCGTTTATTTCAAGAACTGCCGTTTCCTCGGTTTCCAGGATACGCTCTACACCTACGGCAAGGGATGCCGCCAATATTATGAGGACTGTTACATTGAAGGTACGGTGGATTTCATCTTCGGTTGGTCTACCGCCGTATTCAACCGTTGCCATATTCACAGTAAAAGAGGAGGCTACGTGACGGCGCCTTCCACGGACGAAGGACAGAAGTACGGTTATGTCTTCTACGACTGCCGCCTGACTGCCGATGATGGAGTAGAAAAGGTTTACCTCTCACGCCCCTGGCGCCCGTTTGCGCAGGCTGTCTTTATCCGTTGCAATCTGGGTAAGCATATTGACCCTGCCGGTTGGAATAACTGGGGTAAGAAGGAAACCGAAAAGACCGTCTACTACGCTGAATATCAAAGTACAGGCGAAGGTGCAAACCCCAAAAAGCGCGTCTCCTTTTCCCACCAGTTGAAAAACCTCAAGGGATATGAAATGGACACCGTGCTTGCCGGAAACGATGGCTGGAATCCGGTGAAGAATGGAAATGAGCTACTGAACATCAACCGATGAATTTTGAATTTTGAATTATGAATTATGAATTATGAATTGCTATGCAGCATGATTGTGCAGCCATTCAAAATTCATAATTCCAAATAAACATAAGTACTCATGTTTCATTATCTTACAGTATCTGTCAAAGTATAAACTAAATATCCTGTATTATTCATAGTGTAAGTACTTCGTAATAATTATTGTTACTATTAATAAGAATTTATGTTTGAACACAGAGTCACAGAGACACAGAGTTTTATCTTTCTTTTAAGAAGAGAACCCGAATAAGAGTACACAGAGAGGGCGACTACGTCGCAGAGAAAAAACGCTGTACCTCTGTGTCTCTGTGTTCTATAAAAGAAAAGAACTCTGTGCTTCTC
>QMCD01001481.1_pt2 | contig 24595 bp, 23 predicted proteins | sample 1821841 | NCBI WGS metagenome assembly QMCD01 (sample SAMN01991225, study PRJNA193472) | Termite gut metagenome, whole genome shotgun sequencing project. | isolation source: worker | host: Macrotermes natalensis | reverse complement strand
AGTGTGGAACTATTATCTCCACACTGAATATTATATTTTAATAATACTCAATGGTAATTTATATTTAATAAGTTTCCATCGCAAAACTTGAAAGGAATAATCATAATATGAATAAAATATTTTCAAAAGGCGCATTATTATTGATTTATGCGTTTATCCTTATTATCAGCGTTGCCATTTTGTATTTCATAAACGGCAAGCCCGGTGTTGAAAGTATAATCGTAACAGTCCCGGCATTGATTTTAGTAAGCGTTATTACCGTGGTTTATCAGAATAAGTTGTCTTTAAAGAACCTTACGGCTTTTATTCCGCTTATTTTCGGGATTTTGCTTGCGGGTATGAATTTTATATTCGAAGCCCGAAACGGAGACCCCGGAGCGGTAAGCGACTTCCCTGTTATAATTATTGCAAACAGGCAAATCATTACCTTTTTGTGCGGGGTATTCCTTTCCTGTATTACCTTTATATATTATTTTGTTAATGATAAAAAAGAGAAGCCGTAAGTATTTGCGTGTTAAAATAAATTTCCTGAAAACCACTTGACATATTTGTCAGGCAGGTGTATAATAAAAATAAAGAAGAGCATACCGACAGACGGCTGCTCCCTTAATTGTGGTTAAAAATAACCGTCAACTATGCAAGGGTGGACGGTTATTTTTTTGCGCTTTTATGTATGTTTATCTCACGAATTAGTCTTATTACATTCACTAATGCGGTTATGAAGCTTAAAAATAAACCCATAATAAACATCACCCCCTTTTAAAAAGGGAGCGGGCAAAAACCGTCTGCCGTTTTATTCGATATGCTCTTCATTTAACATAATACTATATTTATTGCCATTTGTCAACGATTTTTACGAGTTTGACCAAAACTAACTGCTAATAACTATTTTCTGAAAACTACTTGACATATTGAACAGGCGGATGTATAATAATATATAGCAAGGGTATACCAGTTTAGACGGTCACCCCTCGTTTGCGATTTTAATGAAATAACCGCTTACTTTAGAGTGTTGGGCGGTTATTTCCTTTTATACGTGTTCTGTATTATCTGAACTATGTTGCAGATAACTAAAGCCAGAGTCAGAAATTCCATCCACGTCATAAATATCACCCCCAATTGAGGGGATGTTTGACCGCCTAACCGTTAAAGGTATACCCTTGTAATTAACAGTATAATGCATTTTTTGACATATGTCAACCATTTTTATGAGTTTAATTAAACAAACTATTTACTAAAAATTGCATAAGTGATTCTTATAATTCCCTATAGCTCACCCATGTTCTAATGTAAATAAATGCTATTAATTAATGGAAATACAAAAATTACTGTGGACTTTTTCATAAAATTATAGTATACTTGATGTATACAAACAGGAAAGGAAGCAGCAATATGAACATATGGCATGATATTTCACCCCACAGGATAACAAGCGAGGATTTTTTCTCCGTAATTGAAATAGAAAAAGGCAGTAAGATGAAGTATGAGCTTGACAAGACGACCGGGCTTTTATTACTCGACAGGGTTTTGTATACTTCAACCCACTACCCCGCAAACTACGGCTTTATCCCCAGGACCTACGCCGAGGACGGCGACCCCCTTGACGTGCTTGTACTATGCTCGGAATCTATTTTCCCGCTGGCTCTGGTGAGATGCTACCCGATTGGCGTTATTTCAATGGAGGATAACGGCAAGCGCGACGATAAAATAATAGCGATTCCGTTTGACGACCCTACATACAACCATTATAAGGAAATGTCGGAGCTTCCCCCGCATATTTTTGACGAGATGTCACACTTCTTTTCGGTATACAAAAACCTTGAAAACAAGAAGACAGTCATCGACGAAAAGCAGGGGCGTGAAAAGGCTGTTGAAATAGTAGAGAAATCCATAGACCGCTATATCGACAGCTTCTGCAAGGGGAAAGCCCATACCCCGGAATTTGTTTCGGTGTAATCACGCATGACATATAAATGAAGGTGTTGCCTCAATGAAAATAAATCTTTTGTTTAGCAGTATATTAATTTTTGTGATTTTATTAATTTCCGGCTGCGGCGGTACAAAAGCTGGTGAAAAAAGCTTGTTGAATATTTCAAAAACAGATTTAATATCATTTACAGAAAAATCAGTTTCACCCAGTCATATTGAAATTAATCTTTCCAATTATCATACCGAAAAATTAATATGGGGTTCTTGGTTCACCATAGAAAAGAAAACCGGCGGCGAATGGCATGAAATTGAGTTAATACCGCCCGAACCCGGAATAGACAGAACCTGGACGGCTGAGGAAGTTAGCCTTGAAAGCGGGGGGAAAAGAACCATTGAAGCATACTGGACTCATTTGTACGGCGAATTATCAAAAGGGGAATACCGGTTTATAAAACCATTTTGGTTTAATAATACAGATGAAGACGATGAAATGTATATATCCTGTGAGTTTATAATTTAGCAAAGAAATAAAAATCAGCCGGGTAAATAATTACCCGGCTTTTTTATGCGGAATTTCAGTTGTGCGGTCATACGGTTTAAGAGCGGGTAAAGTATAAGAAACCGAATACTCTTGTATATTGCGTTAAGTTGAAAACCCTAAAGGATTTTCAACGGGAGCGTTGCTCCCATTCCGCTGTATAACAGCGGAAAACTTCCTGTATAGTAGGTTACGGCTTCGCTGTAAAGCACTGCGTGCTTGTTTAAAACACGTTTAGTGTTTTAAACTTAACCTGCTATATAAAAAAGCCTCCGGCATAGTAAAGTCAGCCCGCATTTCAAGCATTTGTCCGGCGTTTATATTCAGAATCGGCGAACCGTTCTTTAAATAAACATTTAAACCGGCACCGTTTATTACCGTAATAAAATCAACTTAAAAATATTGATTTTAATCATCTTTGCCGAAAAAGCAAAGAATACGGTTAAAAAGCATTTTAAACCGTTTTCCTTGATGACCGTTACGCCCTGTGTTCAACAAGACGTTCGTTCCTGAACAGAAGTGAAATACACCAGATTGCCGCAAGGGCAACTATAACGTAAACAATTCTGCTGAGAATCGCACCGGTTCCGCCGAAGAGCCATGCGACAAAGTCGAATCCGAAAATGCCGACAAGACCCCAGTTAAGGCCGCCGATAATGAGCAGTGCCAATGAAATTTTATTCATCATTTAACATACATTCCTTTCGCCCGATTAGAAAAGTATTACTGAAAACATATACTGATACGTGCTTTCAGTAAAAATACAAACCCCTGAAAGAAATTATTATCACCAGAATAATAAATTACTTTCAAGGGTATTATTTGTATTGCGGCATTAAATATGCATATGATAAAAAATTACAAAATTATTATACTATGAGAAAATTTCTTAAGAGGTTTAATCAGGGAATAAAATTACCGTCGCGTAAAATGTTCGTATAAAACGGACGTTATTGCCATGAAACGCCGCTTATTTCCACGGAAATTAACTTGCTTTTACCATTCTGTAAGGGACCTGATAAAATTTTCATCCAGGACAAACCTTCCGTAATCGTCATAGCCGCCGGATACAAAAACATATTTTACTATGCTGTCGGGATTTGACGCGGTATACTTTATCGCTTCGGAATATTCGTCATAATCATAGGAAGTGATATCTGTTTCAATTTCGGAATTAATTACAATTGAAAAATAATCGTCTATATTATCGGAAAACCCGGATGCGACATTTTTATTAATCAAATCGGAGGCAATGATGGTTATAGTTTTAGCGCGGTATTCCTCGCCGGAGCTGAATAACGGAAAGCTGAAAACTTTAACTAAATTTTCCGAATTTAAATATACGGGTCCCTCTTTGAATATTATATCCTCGCCGTCCGGGTTTTCATATACCAGATTATAGGGAACGTTATACTCGACGCCGTGGAAAATATCGGCAAGCGTAACAAAGCTTGTTTTATTCAGTTTCAGATATTTGTCAATTTTAATATCCAAAGCGTTTTCAACGGCTTCAACGGCAGTCAGGACGCCCTGGGTTCTGTAAAATTCATAAATGCTGTTTTCCGAACCGTTTGCGCTTGCAAAGGTATCGCTCGGAATAGTCAGCATAATAATCTGCCTTTCTTCAGGAATATGCCTTAAAAGTATAAAGCAGCTGCCGGTCAAGCGGTTTTCCAGGTCTGCGATTAAAAGCATTGTCTGCCTGTCGGAAGCCTGCGGCTTATATTCGTTGTAGGACGGCGGCGGGGTTGTTTCGGGAGCTTCCTCAACTTTTTTACCTAAGCCGCCGTTTAAAATCATATTGGTAAAATAATATCCCAGACCGCCGAAAACGGCAAGGGTTATTATTAGCGTCACAGAATACGTCACAGCAACCTTAATGCTTCTTTTAGCCATTTATATGACCGTCCTTTACGGAATTTTCCGCCGGCAGATGAAAAAATTCCTTTATAATAAATTATATTAACTGATTAAACGATTATTGCCGTGTTGCAAAAAACCTTCCGGGGTGATATAATATTAATTAACAATTAATAATTAACAATTAACAATGTCGGTGCCGCCTTTGGCGGCGGTTTTAATGGCATTCGCAATAATTAATTATTACAGAAATAATACATAGTAATGATTTAAACTATTCGCTTCGGATATTATGGTAACTTGAATCTAATGTAAATCCAAGAATTATAACGCCGAAGGCGTTATTCCTACATTGTTCATTGTTCATTGTTAATTATTAATTGATACTTGGTCATATGTATCTGCAATCCGGTTTAAATCGAAAATTTTAGTATGAATACCCTTGCTTTTCGCATACCTTACGGTTTGCCCCGTTCCGCTTTTATAATCGGATATCATTGCAATAAGTTTATCCGAATTATCAATCATATATTCATTTCTTTTCTGCATGCAGCTTCTGTGATATTCTTCGCTGACATAGACAACGGAGTCGGCTTTATGTATAATATTCCCGAACTGCCATTTTTCAATCCCGCGCATACGGTCGCCGTGCCCTTTATAAGGGGCTGCGGCAACAAGCTTTATGCTGCTGTTCTGTGACTTGATTTCAAGCACCATTTCGCCTGCCCACAGGTCGACGCCCCTCGCAAGACCAGTAATAAAACAATTGTAACCGCCGTTTATACTGTCAATAATTTCTTTATAAAGCATACTTTTTATTATTTTTACGACATATGAATTATTATCGCCCCGGTCGGGAAGACCTTCGGGACGGTGACCTGAAAAACATACGGTTCTGCTTTTGTCAATTAAAAATTTATCCATAGAAAATTTCCCCTAAATTATATATATCGGTTTGTTCCGGCAACCGCCCTTATTCCTCATTCCTGAATCCTCACGCCTAATTATAGCACAAACATTCCTTTTTTTCAATAGTTTATCTAATAATATAAAGGATTTATTTTAATATGAACCTGAAGGAAAAAGCGAAAAACCTTAAATTACACATTCCCGTTATATTTTTATGCTTGAAAAGCAAAGAAACGCCGTTAGCGGCAAAAATATCAGCAGGGGTGACGATAGCGTATTTTCTGTCTCCGGTTGACTTAATCCCAGATTTTATCCCCGTTCTGGGTTATCTTGACGATATGATAATACTCCCCCTTTTAATTGCACTTACGATAAAGCTTATACCGAAGGAAACCATGGAAAAATATAAAAAGGAAGCTGAAAGCCGCGGAGAAGCCGGAATAGCGAAGAAATGGTATTTTGCCGTTCCCGTTATTATTATTTGGATGTCAATACTGTTTATTATCATAAAAGCTGTAATCCTGTGAATCCATATTATTAATTCTTACGGAGGTATTTAGAATGAATGATTTTTTAAAACGCGCATGGGCGGAGGTTCACCTTGACAGGGCGGAAAAAAACCTTCGGATTTTAACCGGGCTGCTTGATACGGAGCATACAAAACCCGTATGCGTTGTAAAGGCAAACGCTTACGGTCACGGCGACGCGGAGCTTATGAAGCTTTACCAGGGGATGGGAATCGGTTTTTTTGCCGTTTCCAATATAAACGAGGGGATTAAGCTCAGGGAAAACGGGTGCAGCGGCGATATAATTGTCCTGAGCTGGAGTCCCTCCGATAAAGGCTCTATGGCAGCTATACACAGTAATAACCTGATTCAGGCGGCGGTATCATATGAGCACGCACTTGAAATGTCAGCAAATTCGCCGGGGGAAATACGCGTTCATGTAAAGCTTGACACCGGCATGGGCAGGGTAGGGTTAAATGCCTTTGATACCGGCGAATGCGCAGAGACGGTAAAAAAAATATCCGAAATGAAAAATCTAAAAGCGGAAGGGATTTTCACCCATTTTGCGGCTGCGGACAGCTTGAGCAAAGATAAAACCGATTATACCGGAGAACAGAAAAGGCGTTTTTCTGAGGTCGTCCGCAAATGTGAGGACTTAGGCGTAACCTTTATTCACAGGCATTTTACCAACAGCGCCGGGGCTATAATACATAAGGATAACGCCAGCACTCTCGCAAGGCTCGGAATTACCCTTTACGGACTGACTCCCGAAATCAGCCTTCCCTTGCCGGAAGGACTTCAACCCGTTATGGATTTTAAAGCCTGCGTTTCGCAAGTTAAAACAATTCATAAAGGGCAGTCGGTCAGCTACGGCCGTACCTTCATTGCCGAAAGGGATACGAAGGTCGCAACAATCCCTGCCGGTTATGCCGACGGATACCCCCGCCTTCTTTCGGGACGTTCCGAGGTTCTTGTAAAAGGCAGAAGGGCAAAGGTAATCGGCAGGATTTGCATGGACCAGATGATGATTGACGTGACGGATATCCCCGGTGTAAAAATGGGCGATATATGCACACTTATCGGGCGGGACGGCGGAGAGACTGTAACCGCTGACGAAATCGCTGAAATATGCGGCACTATAGGATATGAAATTGTCTCAGGCATCAGTTCCAGGGTGCCCAGGGTATATTATTAGTACTAATTAAAAATTAACAATTAACAATTAACAATGGCGGTATGATTTTTAATTATTATATTAAAACTTTTAGGCGTTACGAGGTACAAGGATAAATATAACATACTGTATATTTATAAGCAGACATTATCAAGAAGTATTGCGAAAAAGCTCTGCTTTTTTCGCACCTGGAAACAGACATGTCTGTTTCCGGAAACAATTACACAAAATGTGTAATTGTTCAGTACGCATTATATAGATTTATACAATATGAAAAGGAGTGTTCAAATGGCAAACCAGTTTTTTTCTATGCTTTCAAGAATGAAATTAATAAACCGCTGGGGGCTAATGCGCAATACCCGGAATGAAAACATAGCGGAGCATAGTCTGGAAACGGCAATAATCGCCCACGCCCTTGCGGTAATACATAATAAATATTTCGGGGGCAGTATAAATCCCGAGCGCGTCGCGCTTCTCGGTATTTATCATGACGCGTCTGAAATAATAACGGGCGATATGCCCACTCCCGTGAAATATTACAACCCCGAACTCAGGGACGCATACAAAAACGTTGAGATAACGGCAAAAACAAAGCTTTTATCAATGCTTCCCGAGGAGCTTCGCGGCGAATACAATACGATTATGTCCCGGGTTGATTTCGATTCGGAAGAAATAAAGCTGCAATGGTCATTTGTAAAAGCGGCGGATAAAATATCGGCGCTGATAAAATGTATTGAAGAACGCAAAACAGGCAACAGCGATTTTATCAGCGCGGAAAAGGCGACCCTAAAAACGGTTAAGAAATTAAGAATGCCCGAGGTTGAATACTTCCTTGAGCATTTTCTTCCCGGTTACAACCTTACCCTTGACGAGCAGACAGAATAATAACCAAAAATCCCCATGCGTTTGGCTTGTAATCCATCGCTTATAACATGAGGATATTAACAAAAGCTATGGGATAATTATCCGGTTTTCCCCTTTGTATATAATGCGTACTGAACAATTACACATTTTGTGTAATTGTTCCCGGAAACAGACGGGTCTGTTTCCGGGTGCGAAAAAGCAGAGCTTTTTCGCAATACTTCATGATAATATTCTGGTTGATAAAGAAATTTGAATTTATTTTATCATCAGCCCATCATACTGCATATGCCGGAAAATAAAGCAGATAATAATACCGCCCGCAGTCTTAACTGCCGGCGATTAGTATTACATATAATTTTATTTACGGCGGTGAGTTTGTTGCGGAAAACGGTTTTTATATTATCATGGATTTTTATTTTTACAGCGTCGTATATATCGTCATATATTTATATGGAGCCGCTTGCGCATATAAAGCCGGATTATCCTATGACGGACATTTCCCGGCTCTGCGGCAATGCTTACGGCGGGTATACCGACGATGAATACAGGCTTTTGTATGAACAGACCGGGCTTGGCAGAGCAGGTGTGGATTCAGTTGCGGACAAGTCCCTGCTGCTCGGTTTCCAGAAGAATTTTTTCGCCGATGTTTCATATGAATGCAGACCTGCGACCCCCGTTTCTTTCGGAGAGAGAACGAAGGGCGAAGGCATTCTTATGGCTCCGCTTGAGGACGGCGACGTCCTTCTGACAAACTGTTCCCATGTTCTGACATGGAGGAACGGACATGCCGGAATTGTAACAAACGCCGAAAGGGGGGAAACCCTTGAAGCCGCTTCGATAGGTCAGAATTCTGGTTTCCGGTCTGTAAGCAGATGGACAAAATACCCAAGCTTCGCCGTTTTAAGGCTGAAAGACGGCTCAAAAGCCGAACGGGATGAAATCGCCAGGACGGCAGTACAAAACCTTGACGGCAAGCCGTATAAAACAGGCGTGGGGATTTTTCCGATGAAATATTCCGAAATAAGTAAAGTCAAGGGCACCCAGTGCGCCCACCTTGTATGGATTGCCTATGCCGCGCACGGCTATGATACTGACTCAAACAAGGGGCTGATAGTCCTGCCTTCGGATATTCTGAAATCCGGGCTTTTCGAGGTCGTCCAGATTTACGGAATGAGACTGATATAGCCGGGGTTTCCGGCAGACGCCTAAAACATATAAAAACTCTGCATAAATCACTGTTTGCGGTTTATGCAGAGTTTTTATATGTTTTATCGGGGATTAGTATAAGGAAGTATATAACATACAAATATGGTTTTCCGCCTTCCGCCTAAAATTTCTTGAAATAATTGTCGTTTTTATGTTGCGTATACCTAAATATATTTTTGCGGTTTTGACATATGCTACAAAAAAATATGAATTCCTTGACGTTTGATTAAAAAAGTTGTATTATAGTATTATCAGTAATTATATGCTTTTATAAAATTTTTCATATGAATAAGAGGTTCAGGCGGGAGTCTGCCCGGTTAAAAAACGTCCGGAAAGGTTGGTAACGGCAATAAGATGGCGCTTTCCAGAGATGCGAAAAAAGCTTATAAAAAAGCTATGAATACCAAAAAAAAGAAACGCCGCGGCAGCTGGCTTTTTATTAAGAAGGGCGACAGCGCAAAGGAAGTTCTCAGCAAGCTTTTCACTCAGCTTGCCGTTGTTGTCCTCATAGGCTGCGTTGCAATCATGGGGAATGAGCTGAGGCTTTCTGTCAGCGCGAAGCTCCTTAACAGCTCACTGAAGGATTTGTATTACACTTATATCAGCAAGGGAGACAATAACGGCGAAATCATGGAAAGCGCAAAGGAGCTTCTTGAAATAAACCCCGATACGGTGGGGTGGGTGCATATCGAAGGCACTAATATTTCGCTTCCCGTCGTTCAAAGAAAAACCAAAGACGGCAACGACTATTATTTAAAGCGTGCCTTTGACGGAAGCAGCAACAAAGCAGGCACAGTTTTCCTTGACTACAGGAATAAATTCGGCGCGAAGGAACGCTCCGATAACCTTGTCCTTTACGGTCACAACCAAAAAGACAGGACTATGTTCGGCGACCTTGCCGATTACAAGAAGGATTTAGAATTTTACAAGAATCACCCTGTTATTGAGTTCAGCTCAAACTATAAATCCGACACCTATAAGATATTTGCATATTATGTCACCCCGGTTCTGGAATCCCAGACGAGGGACGGGTATATATTCGACTACCATAATTACCTTAATTTATCCGACAGGAGCCGTTATGACGAATTTATTGACAGCATCATGCAGAGGTCCCAGATAATAACGGGCGTCGACGTTTCATACGGCGACGAGTTCCTTACCCTTTCAACCTGCTCGAATGAATTTGAACCGTCCCGGTTCGTCGTTTTCGCCCGTAAGGTACGGGACGGCGAAACGCCGGAAACCGACGTTTCCCCGGCATATTTAAACGACAGCGCCAAAGAGCCTGACTGGGATGTAATATATAATTAACCAGAGGTAGTGTTCATGTCTGATAAAAAGAATTTCTTATATACGTTCTTTCCGTCCAGAGGCGACAGCAGGACTGAAAAAATACGGAAAATTATCGTAATAACAGCGTCCGTCATACTGATGATTTCAATTTTCATCCTGGTTTCATATTTTATCGACCAGGCTAGAACAAAGCAGATAAACGACAGGCTGGCGGAAAACCACGCGTCGTTTTCCGTCATCACTAAAATGACGGCCCTGCCTTCCGAAACCGAATCGGAAACGGAGCCGGCGCCTCCCCCGCCGCTTGTGCTGCTGGACAGCATGGCTCCGATTCTTGCCGAAAACCCCGATACCGCAGGCTGGATTAAGATTCCCAACACAAACGTCGACAATGCCGTTATGCAGTGTGATAATAACGAGTATTATGTCGACAGGAATTTCTACGGGGAAAAATCGCAGGCAGGCACCATTTTCGCCGATTACCGCTGTGTCGTAAATGATTACAGCGACAGGCAGCATGACAATATCATCCTTTACGGTCATAACCAAAAGGACAGCACAATGTTCGGAACTCTTAAAAAGTATAAGGTTACTCAGCAGAACACCGGCAACTTCCAGTTTTATCTTGACAACCCCACCTTTACATTTTCAAACCTCTATGAAGAATATACATATAAAATCATTGCGCTGTTCATTATTGAGGTAGAGCCTTATCAGACCCGCGACGGAATTATTTTCGATTATCACAACTATATCAACTTCAGCAGCAAAGTCCGCCCTTTCGACGCATTTAAGGAAAATTTACTTGCGCGCACCGCCGTAGATACGGGTGTGGATTTCAATATAGACGACAAGTATATAACTCTTTCCACCTGCTCAAACGAATTTGAGCCTTCAAGGTTTGTGGTTGTAGGCAGAAGAGTCCGCGAGGGGGAAGACCCTGATGTCGATACCTCCAAAGCCGTTCTTAATACCGACGCCACAGAACCCGACTTAAATTATATTTATAGCAGATAACCGAGGTTTTATTAATGTCTGATAAAAAAAACACCCCTAACGATTATACGGTGGACGGTATTTTAGCTGAATTCAAAGACGGCGGCTCCGAAGCCGGAAACGATGATTTTACCGGGGATTCGGCTCAGTCCTTTGAAACGGAGGATAAGGGTGAATTCATAACGGAGCATAAGGTTTCCGGGTTTACCGGTGCGGACGGCGGTTTTTCAGAACCCGGTTCCGCCGCAAACGGCTCTGAAAGCAACAGCGTCAGCGATGAAACTGAAAACGCGGAAAAACCGGAAACCCGCACAAGTATTACCGGATTCTTTCTGGGTCTGCTCCCTTCAAAGGGCGACGGGCTGCCCGAAATTATAAGAAAACTCGTTTTTCTCGTTGCCGTTCTGGTCTTTGCCGGAGCGGGGGTTATGCTTGCGAGTACGCTGATTCAGTCGCACAGGGCTGTTGAAGATTTAAAGGAAATAAAGGCGTCCGTTACCACCACTTTAGCCACCGCAACTGACAATGAAGGGAATATTGTAACGGTTCCTCCCACTTCGGAGGAAATAAAGAGCCATAATGAACGCATTATGGATATATATTCTAAATACGAAGATGTGGTCGGCTTCATTGAAATCGGCGGCTGTGATATTTATCAGCCCGTTGTTCAGGGGCTTGACAACAAATATTACCTTACCCATACCTATTATGACAAGCAGAACAAGGGCGGCGCTATATTTATGGATTTCCGCTGCACCTTTACAAACGAATACGCCTCCCCTAATATTGTCCTTTACGGGCATAACGAAAGGGACGGCACGATGTTCGGCAATCTGAAGCATTATAAAACCGATAATAATAACGGCTATGACACCGGTTTTTATACTGAAAACCACGCGGTGACCCTGCGTTCATCCGGCGGAGCCGATACTTATCTGATTTACGCATATTTTGTCACCAACGCCCTTGAAAAACAGGATAAAAACGGCGAGGTCTTCCATTACCACGACTATATCGAAACGCTGAAGGATAAAAACACTTTTGACTGGTATTATAACGAGGTTATGGAAAGGACTCAGATTATAAGCCCGGTCGGCGTTGAATACGGCGACGAGCTGCTGTTGCTTTCCACCTGCTCAAATGAGTTTTCGGATTCGCGCTTTGTCGTATGCGCAAGGAAGCTGCGTGAAAACGAAAGCATTTCCGAAATTGATTTTACTGCCGTAACCCCAAATTATAACGCAAGAGGCCTTGACTGGGAAGCAATTATGTCGGGCGTAACCCCCGCCGGTCCGGCGGAAACGGCGGAAACGGAAGATACCGCGGAGAGCGAAACACAGGAGGAAACTTCGGAAACCGAGGAAACAACCGCGCCTGAGGAAACTACCGAAATCACTTCGGAGGAAACCGAAACGGCGGCGGCAGCCATTTCTGAAGAAACTACCGTGCTTACGGATGAAAACGGTATGGAAATAACAACAGTTACGACGACAAAGTTCGTTAAACCCACAACCGTTTCAAAAAAGGTTGACGCGACAAAGAATAAAACGACGACGACCGCCCCCGTTCCGGATGAAAACGAACCTTCAGGCGAACCTTCAGGTTTTGATTCGGATAATCCGGACGGTACGGGAGAAACGGAAAATACTCCCGAGGCTACAAGCGTTCCCGACGGTTCGTAATCACGGACTCAAAGGCGGACTATTCAGTAAAAAAGGAATGATTCTGTTAATGGCAATGTCTGATGAGGTTAAAGCCGGTTATAAAAGCAAAGCAAAACGGTATAAACCCAAAAAAACCTTTAAGGAAAGCTTTATCCCGCAAAGGGGGGACAAACCGAGCGAAATAATAAGCAAGCTCATTGTTTTCCTTTCGGTTGCGGCGCTTTTAGTATGCGCGGTTGTCTTAAGCGTTTATTTTTACCACCTTTTTGAAGCCAGGCAAAACCATGCCAATATAAAGGTTATTTACAAAAAAGCCTCGGATTCGGCGACAGGGGATGAAAATTCACTGCCTGATTCTTTAATAGAACCCGGCGCTGAAAGAAAGCCGCTTGTATTACTGCCCGCAGCTTTGACAATGCAGGAGCTCAACCTCAATTACGCCGGGTTTGTGGAAATTCCCAACTGCGTAAGCGAAGCTGTCGTTCAGTATGAGGACAATGATTTTTACCTTGACCATAATATTTATGACCAGAAGCGTTCCTGCGGCACCGTGTTCGCCGATTTCAGGAATATTGTCAATGACTATGAAAACTCCGATAATATTATCCTGTACGGACATAACCAAAAGGACGGCACTATGTTCGGGCAGCTGGATTATTATAAATTCAACCCTAAATACTGGCTTACCAACCCGTATATTTATTTTGACACTCTTTACAGCGAGGACGTTTATGTGATTATAGCTTCGTTTATTACCAACACGGAGCCTGAACATGACAACGGGTATGTTTTCGATTATCATAACTTCATAAATTTCAAAGACGAAGGCGATTATACATATGACAGGTTCATGACCGAGATTACCGAAAGAAGCCAGATTATTACAGGTATTGACGTGAACAGCGGGGATAAGTTTCTTACCCTGTCCACATGCTCTTATGAATGGGAGCCGTCAAGGCATGTTTTAGTGGCAAGAAAACTCCGCGAAGGAGAGACAACCCAGAATATTGACACATCGGGATTCAACGTAAACACAAACCCGAAATGGCCTGCCATCTATTATAAATATAACGGCGGTTCGTATTCGGGATAATTAACAATTAACAATGGCGGTATAATTTTAAGCTCTTAGATGTTATGGGGTACTAGGGCGTGTTCGAAAATCATCAATATGCACATAAATAGTGATTTTTGCACCGCATTGCGTTAAAAAATCTTGAAAACCGCCGAGGTTTCGAGGTTTCCTGCGATTTTTTGCGCTTATCAACGCTGCGGCGCGCACAAAAATCACTTATTTCTATACACATTGCTAATTATCGAACACGCCCTAGTATTAACAGACAGGCGGAACATCGGAAAGGAAGTACATATAAATGAATATGCGTTCAGTGTTAAGCGGGGTCACGGCTTTGCTGCTTGTCGGCTGTTTTTACACCTTTTCATACTGTATAGTGGAAGAGGTTGATGAAAATGCGATTTCAGCCGAATATTACTATGCTACCGAACCGGAGGAAACCGATGACGGGAATCAGGAAAACAAAAGGAAAGCTTCCGGTACATATAACGATATTGTAATTCATATTCCCCCCGTTTTTAACGAGGATGTCCCCCAAAATAAAAAGCCGGCGGAAACCGAAGCGCCGTCTGACGAAAACGAACCGGAAACCGGCGGTTCCCAGCCTTTGCCAGATGCCGGGGGAAATGCGGTTACCACCCTGCCCGATGAAGTTGCTGACGAAGGGGCGGAAACGCCCGTTTCCGATGTTTCAAACTCAAACGCGGACGATGCTCCTTTAGCTGACGGCTCTGAGGATGATGACGAAGAGCTTACGGTCGCTGACGAGGACGGGGAAATCATACTGGAGGCTGAGGACAATGAAGTTTATGCCGGTGACGAAACAATAGACATCATGCTTGCCTCCCGATTTGCTCAGACTGATTCAACAACTGTTACAGTCCCCCCGGAGGAACTGCCCGGTGATAGTCCCTTTATACCGGCTGCCGACATTATAATTACGGTAAACAATGAGGATATGTTCAGTCCGCCGCCTTATGAGCCGACGGCGGTAAATACTGCAGGTGAAACCCTGTACGCAAGGTATAACGGCTCCGTGCATACCGCAGACGCATATGAGCTGATTTGCATGATTGTGAACAATGAAGTATCGGCGAGCTTTAACGACGAAGCTATAAAAGCCCAGGCAGTGGCGGCATATTCCTATGTCAAATACCATAACGTAAATAACCTTACCCCGACAGTCCTCGTAAAATCAAACCCGCCGCAGATAATAAAGGACCTTGTGGCTGAGGTTATGGGGACAGCCTGTTATTACGGCGGCAATGTCGCCCAGACGGTTTATATGGCTTCGTCATCGGGGTTTACCGCTTCCTCGGCTAATGTGTGGGGCGGGGATTTCCCTTATCTTCAAAGCGTATCATGTCCTTTCGATATTGATAACGACCCGAATTACGGAAAAGTAATAAGGTTTAATGAAAAAGACGTAAAAAAAGCCCTTGAAAGCTCACTCGGGATTATGCTTTCCGATAATCCTCAGGACTGGCTCCGTATAACGGGTTATGCTGACGGCAACTATGTTTCAAGAATAGATGTGGACGGTCAGACGACCGTATCGGGCAGAAAACTGCGCGAAAACATCCTCGGTTACGGTTTAAAGAGCGCGGCTTTTGACGTTTCCTACAGCGACGGTATTTTTACGTTTATTACATACGGTTACGGCCACGGCGTCGGCATGAGCCAGAACGGTGCTAATTACCTGGGCAAACAGGGTTATTCCTACCAGGAAATTTTAAAGTATTATTTTACCGGAATTGAAGTATATTAGCTTTTACAATGGTATATAAATAATGCGTACTGAATATAATTGTTCGGTACGCATTATTAGGGCGTGTTCGAAAATCATCAATATGCACATAAATAGTGATTTTTGCACCGCATTGCGTTAAAAAATCTTGAAAACCGCCGTTGAAAACCGCCGAGGTTTCCTGCGATTTTTTGCCTTATTCGGCACAAAAATCACTTATTTCTATACACATTGCTAATTATCGAACACGCCCTAGTTTTATAAAAAAGGTAGATAAAAATGACTGCGTATGAAATAATTTTAAAGAAGAAAAACGGCAGCGAGCTGTCCTATGATGAAATTAAGTGGCTTGTAGACGGATATGTCGCCGGGGAAATACCCGATTACCAGATGTCGGCTTTCCTTATGGCCGTCTGCTTTAACTCGCTTTCAGGCAGGGAAACATCCGATTTGACCATGATAATGGCTGAATCGGGAGATATGTTCAGACTGTCACTTGACGGATTCAGCGCCGATAAGCACAGCACAGGCGGGGTAGGCGACAAAACAAGCTTCATAACGGCGCCTTTAGCCGCGGCATGCGGCGTTTATGTTCCTAAAATGTCGGGGAGGGGACTCGGGCATACCGGCGGAACGATTGACAAGCTTGAATCAGTTCCGGGGCTGAGGACTTCGCTTGATTATGATGAATTTACCGGGGTTGTAAAAAAAGCCGGATTTTGCATAGCCGGACAAACAGGTTCGCTGTGTCCCGCCGATAAAAAAATCTATGCTTTAAGAAGCTGCACCGCAGCCGTTGACAGCATACCCTTAATCTGCTCGTCAATAATGAGCAAGAAGCTTGCAGCCGGCGCGGACGGCATTGTACTGGACGTTAAGGTCGGCGGAGGCGCGTTTATGAAAAATACCGAGGACGCCGTCAGGCTTGCCGAAGCTATGGTAAGCGCAGGAAAAAAAGCCGGGAAAAAATGCAGCGCGGTCCTTACCGGCATGGATAAACCCCTCGGAATGTCGGTGGGGAATTCCCTTGAAGTAATTGAGGCAATCGAGACGCTGAAAGGCAGGGGTCCTGAAGATTTAGCCGAGGTTTCGGTTACGCTTGCGGCTGAAATGCTTGAGCTTGCCGGAAAGGGTTCTCCTGAAAAGTGCCGTTCTCTTGCCGAAGAGGCGCTGAATTCGGGAGCCGCCCTTAAAAAACTGGAAAAAATGATTGAGCTTCAAAACGGAGACCCGCATGTCATCTACGATTATTCACTTTTCCCGAAAGCGCTTTATTCCTGTGAGGTTTATTCGCCGGAAGACGGCGTTATTACAGGAATTTCCTGTGAAAAGACAGGTCTTATATCCCTTTCGCTCGGAGCGGGCAGAAAAACAAAGGATGCCGCTTTAGATTATTCCGCCGGGATTGTTTTTGACAGGACTACCGGAGATACCGTCAGAAAAGGTGAAAGGCTCGCCGTTCTCTATTCAAGCAGTATGTGCGATTTCAGCGGCATTTTGAGTGAATTTACGGATGTGTTTCAATTCGGATGTGAAGAAATGATGAAAAATCAAAAAAATATAATAAAATTTATAAAAGGGTATTGACATCTAATATTATACGTGATATAATATTGTTGTCAAGCAAAGCAAACGTTCTTTTTAAGCGTTATAAACATTCTTAATTTTTAAAGGAGGAACTATAATGAACGATATTTTTGAGAAAATCGGGAAAACCATAACTGAAACAGGCAAGGTTGTCGGTGAAAAAACCAAGCAGGTCGGCGATATTGCAAAATTAAACGCTAAAATTATCGCTGCCGAGCATTCAATCAGCGACAACTACTTTATCCTGGGTAAATTCTGTTATAAGAAATTCAAGGATTCGCCCGACGAAGAAATCGCTGAGGTTATTAACGGCATAACTGCTTCGTTTGAGTCTATTGCGGAGATGAAAGCGCAGCTGCTGTCAATCAAAGGCGTTGTAAAATGCCAGAGCTGCGGAAGCGAAGCTCCCGTTGAGAATGATTTCTGCGGGAAATGCGGGACTAAGCTTGTAAAACCCGAACCGGCTGTCTGCGAATGCGAAGGCGGCGCCTGCGAAACGGAAGGAGACGTTATTTGCGTGGCGTCCGATGAAGAAATCGCTGAGGATACCGTTCAGGAATAATAATTGAAAAATACCATTATTCCTGAAACCAAAAAACTCCCTGCTTTGCGGTGCGGGGAGTTTTTATATGCATATTATACAAATTATAATTAAAACAAAATGAATTTATAACGTTTACTTAATAAATATCCGGCATGAAATTACATAATATGTAAATTTATTAAATTTTATAGTGGAAAGTGCTGTAATATTTACTGTTTTTATAAATCAAATTAATTAAAGCTACAAAAATTATAAAACCTATTGAAATTCCTGCTGAAAAGTATTAGAATTATTTAATAAGGGTTAGTATTAATCCTCATTCCTGAATCCTTAATCCTAATCAACTATAAAGGTGGAATATAAATGGGAGCGAATATCATACTTTACGGACCTCCGGGTACGGGAAAAACATACAATACCGTCTGCTACGCTATTTCCATTATTTACGGGCGTCCTGTCAGAGAGGTCATGAAGGATAATTATGATGATTTGCTCGAAAAATACCATGCGCTTAAAAATCTTTACGGACAGATTGAATTCTGCACGTTTCACCAGTCCTTCGGGTATGAAGAATTCGTCGAGGGTATAAAGCCTGTCTTTATTCAGGTTATGAACGAGCGCGGCGAGCGTTCCCGCAAGGAGGAAATGGTTTACAAGGTTGACGAGGGCATATTTAAAAGCTTCTGCGTCGAGGCTTCAAAAAACCCCGATGAAAAATATATTTTTATTATTGATGAAATCAACCGCGGCAACGTTTCAAAAATCTTCGGCGAAATGATTACGGTTATAGAACCGACGAAGCGTCTCGGTCAGGTCGAGGCTGCTTCTGTTATGCTCGCTTATTCAAAGGAAGACTTCGGGGTTCCCGATAATGTTTATATACTAGGCACTATGAATACCGCCGACCGTTCCATAGCAATGCTCGATTCGGCTTTAAGGCGCCGTTTCGATTTTGTTGAAATGCTTCCCAATCCTGATTTGCTGGAGGGCGTTATCGTCGAGGGCGTCGATATACGCCAGCTGATGACCAAAATCAACAAGCGTATTGAAATCCTGATTGACAGGGACCATACAATCGGTCATGCCTATTTTCTGCAGCTTAAAAACCGTCCGGCGCTTAACGTGCTTGCACATATATTCAAGAATTCAATTATTCCTCAGCTTCAGGAATATTTTTATGACGACTATGAAAAAATCCGGCTTGTTCTGGGCGACCCCAACAAGGAGGTAAACGAGCAGTTTGTACGGGTATCCCCCGTTGACTATACACAGGTTTTCGGAACGAGAGCGGAGCAGTACCTTGAAAACGACGAGGTTTATACCATTAACAACGCCGCGTTCGCAAATATTAATTCTTATCTTAAATTATAGCGGTCAGAACGGCAAGGCAACTAGAGCGTGTTCACATTACCCATTCTGCGTGTCTAATGGCTGAATTTTTATCAGTCGTTGTTAAATTTTCTTGTAATACAGCAAGTATTACTGCGAAAATTTGCCTAGACTGACAAAAATTCCGCTCATAATCCACAGCTCGTTTAGTGTGAACACGCTCTAACTAATAAATAAAAATATTTATAACTACTACCTCATAACAACTAAAAGTTGCGAATTATAAATTAAAATCATACCGCCACAGGCGGTATACCACCATTGTTAATTGTTAATTTTTAATTGTTAATTGGTACTACCCATTAAAAGTTGTCAGTGAGCAGTGGTCAGTGGTCAGATTTTTGGTAATTGACGTCAGGCTTCTTATTGTAAATAATATAGTTTAAGCTGTTACTGAACGGAGGGGGTTTTTTATGGAACAGAAGAAACGTTATGTGATTACCGAAAGGGAATGCTTTGTGAGGGGCGGCTTTTCGTCCGACCCCCATATTATACCTCTTAACGAGTTAAATTATGACCGTCTTGAGGACTTCGGAAGCACCGAAAAATTTTCGGTCGTATATCAGTTTACCCTTCCCGACGGCAGGAAAGCCCTGCGTTCCCGCCATTATACCGGCGTCATAATGCTCAAGGACGGCACGCAGATTGAAATCCTCCCGCAGATTTCCGAAAATATGGAACGAAATGCGATTGAATCCAAAACGATTTTCCTTCATATGCTTGAAGCGATGCGCGAGGTTCCGGTCAAAAAAGTTGACGAGCTGTATTTTAAAAAGGAAAACCTTAATCTGTTCGAAATTTTTGTTAGGATGTTCATCGAGGACGCCTTTATGGTTGTCCGCAACGGACTGAAAATGACGTATGTACCCTATCAGGGCAATGAAATGTTCGTTAAGGGCAAGACGATTTATACCGAACATGCTAAAAGGAACTACGCCCATAAGGAGAAATTCTACTGCGAATATGACGTATTCAGCACAAACAGGGCAGAAAACAGGCTTATAAAATCTACAATTCTCATGCTCGACAAGCTTTCGGCAAATTCCCTTAACAGGAAAATGCTCAGCATACTTAAAACCGATTTTGATGAGGTTCAGCCCTCCGTAAACTATAAAAAGGATTTTGCGGCAAGCGTTGAGGACCGTTCGATGATACGTTATTTGGGAGCGATGAAGTGGTCAAGGCTTTTCCTGCTTTCCAGGGGGACGTCGACGTTCTTTGCCGGGGGAAAGGTTGCCTATGCAATGCTTTTCCCGACCGACAAGGTTTTCAGCAGCTATATCGCGTCAAAAATCAGGCGTTCCATAAGCCGCGACAAGTATTACTTCATTACTCCCGAAACGGTCAGCAATTCGCTTAGTAAGAGCTTCAGGGATAAGCACAATGTCCCGGTTTCCAGCTTTTTTATTAAAAACAAGGTGACAAACGAGGTTACAAGCATTAAGTTCAGGTTTAACAATACATCCGATATAAAACCCGAGTATGACGAAGGGGCTATTGTCATGTTCCCTGTTACGAAGGTTCTTAACAGGAATGTTCCGGGCATCCCCCCCAACCGCTATCTGATTGATATTGACAATTTTGACGGAAGCGTATCCTTTTTAATGGACACATTATTTGTCTGATATAGCAGTTAGTAGTATCAATTTATAATTATTAATTTTTAATTATTAGTTGGTTGATAGAAAGGTCGGTTATTATTATGAAATGCCCTTTTTGCGGTTTTGAGGATACCAAGGTTATTGACTCGCGCCCTGCCGACGGAAAAAAGCGCCGAAGACGCGAATGCACAAGCTGTTCAAAGCGTTTTACGACCTATGAATCGGTGGAAATGCCCCTTTTTTTCGTCACGAAACGCGACAATACCATTGAGATTTTCGACAGGGACAAGCTAATCAGGGGTCTGACCAGCGCTGTAAAAAAACGTCCCGTGGATATTGAAAGCATAAACAGGATTGCCGACAGCGTAGAAAGCTATTATGCCTCTCAGATGAAAACCGAGATTACAACCGAAGAAATAGGGGAAATCGCGCTTAAAGCACTGAAGGAAATCGATTCGGTGGCTTATGTCCGCTTTGCGTCCGTATACAAGGATTTCGGTGATGTCGAAAGCTTTATCAGTATTATTTCAGAATTAAAGGAAAAGGATAGTATACAAGGCATACTGGAAGCGTAGAAAATTTATATACTGCGGGATGGAGGTAAAAATTATGATTCAAGGACTAAGTCATTTTACATTTATCGTGCATGATATTGAACGAACTGCCCGTTTGTTTGAAGACGTTTTCGATGCAAAAGATTATAAGCATTATCTACAGTCGTAACACAGCAAGCAGTACATGCCGGCACATACTCGCCGGAGCAATCGCAACGTCGGTTATACCAACAAAGATAAACATTATGCCCTTGTAAACGAAGCAGACACATTATAATAGTACCTCATAACATTAAAAAGTTACAATATAATAAAAATCATACCGCTGCAGGCGGTATACCCTGTTAGTTTTAAGAAAACAGTTATTAGTTAATTAGTAAATTATTTTTATTAACTATAAAGGTGTTCACTAACTACTAACGGCTATTTTCTAATTACTAATTGCGGTATACCACCATTGTTAATTGTTAATTTTTAATTGTTAATTGGTAACAGCAGAGGAGTTTTAGTATGCAGTACCGCGAAAATAAAAAAAACGGGGACAATCTCAGTATCCTGGGCTTGGGATGTATGCGTCTTCCCCACAGGCTCGGAAGCATTGATACGGAAAAGTCCGAAAAACTGATAATGAAGGCAATAGAAGGCGGCGTCAACTTTTTTGACACCGCATATATTTACAGCGGAAGCGAAGCCGTTTTGGGCAGCGTCCTGGAAAACAATACCGTAAGGGACAAAGTGAAAATATCCACAAAGCTTCCCGGATACCTGTGCAAAAACGCCGCTGATTTCGACAAATTCCTGAACATACAGCTTTCAAGGATGAAAACCGACTATATTGACTATTATTTCATTCATATGCTTTCAAATCCGTCCGAATGGGACAGGCTTGTAAAGCTTGGGATTACCGACTGGCTCGAAGAGAAAAAAACCTTAGGGGCAATAAAGAACGTCGGCTTTTCCTTTCACGGAAAACAAAAGGATTTCCCCGTTATTACCGACGCTTACGACTGGGATTTCTGCATGGTTCAGTATAATTACATAAACATTAATTACCAGGCGGGGATGTCGGGAGTAAAATATGCAAGCGGCAAGGGTATTCCCGTATTTGTTATGGAACCCCTTTTAGGCGGCAGGCTTGCCGACGGGCTTCCCCAAAAGGCGAGGGATATTTTTAACGGAGTAAACCCTGAATATTCCCCTGCAGGTTGGGCGTTTCGGTGGCTGTGGGACCAGCCGGAAATAACCCTTGTGCTTTCAGGGATGAACGCTGTAAACCAGCTTGATGAAAATATAAGCCTTGCCGGAAAATCTTTACCGGATATGCTTTCCGATGAAGAAAAAGCCGCTTATGACGAGGTTATAAAGGTTTTCGGCGAAAGCTACAGGGTGCCCTGCACGGGCTGTAATTACTGTATGCCCTGTCCTGCGGGAGTAAATATACCGTCATGCTTTATGGCATATAACACATCATACGCCATAGGAATAAGCACGGGGATTCACCAGTATATGACCGGTGCTTCGGTTGCGTCCCCCAAAAAGAACCAGGGGCTTGCGAGCCGGTGTGTAAACTGCGGTAAATGCGAAAAGCACTGTCCGCAGGGTATAAAAATCCGAGAAGAACTAAAAAACTCCGAAAAAAGGCTGGAACCGTTCTGGGTTAAGACGGCGGCTTTTATTGCCGGTAAGTTTTTAAAATAACCGGTGTATATAATGTATATATTGCTCGTCTTAATCAACCAGTTCAGGCGCAAAGGTTTCCTTCCACGGCAGACCCCAGGCGTTCAAAGCCTCCATGAAAGGGTCGGGGTCGAATTCCTCAATGTTAAAGACGCCCGGCTTTTTCCACTTCCCTGTCATGACCATCATAGCGCCGAGCATTGCCGGAACGCCCGTTGTATAGGATATTGCCTGCGAGCCGACCTCAGCATAGCATTCCTCATGCACGCAAACGTTGTAAACATAATAGGACACGGGTTTATTATCCTTGACTCCCTGAACGATACAGCCTATATTGGTTTTACCCTTAGTCCGGGGACCGAGGGATGCGGGGTCGGGCAGGACAGCCTTTAAAAACTGCAGGGGAACAATTTCCCTGCCCTCGAACATAATCGGTTTTATGGATGTCATACCCACATTTTCAAGGCATTTCAGGTGATTAAGGTAGCTCTGCCCGAAGGTCATGAAAAAGCGGATTCTTTTAACGCCCTTTATATTCAACGCAAGCGACTCCAGTTCCTCATGATGAAGGAGGTACATATCCTTTTCGCCGATTTCGGGGAAATTGTAGACGCGTTTTATTTCCATAGGCTCGGTTTCGACCCATTCGCCGTTTTCAATATACGCTCCCTTTGCCGTTACTTCCCTGATGTTGATTTCCGGGTTGAAGTTTGTCGCAAACGCATAGCCGTGGTCGCCCGCGTTGCAGTCCAGAATATCTATATAATGGATTTCGTCAAAATAATGCTTTTGGGCATAGGCGCAGAAAACTCCGGTAACTCCGGGGTCGAAGCCGCTGCCGAGAAGCGCGGTAATCCCGGCTTTTTCAAAACGCTCCCTGTAATCCCACTGCCACTTGTATTCAAACTTCGCGGTATCCAAAGGCTCGTAATTTGCGGTATCGACATAATCTACTTTACATTCAAGACAGGCCTCCATTATAGTTAAATCCTGATACGGCAGTGCGACGTTTATGCAGATGCCGGGTTTGAAATCCTTCATTAAGGCAACAAGCTCCGGAACGCTGCCGGCGTCGACCTGAGCGGTTGATATTATTGTCTTGCCGCCCTTAAGCTTTTCCTTTAAAGCGTCGCATTTGGATTTTGTCCTTGAGGCAATCATTATTTCCTCAAAAACCTCTGAATTCTGACAGCATTTATGAATAACGACGGAGGCGACCCCTCCGCATCCGATAATAAGAGCTTTTCCCATAATTTAACCATCCTTTTATTAGTGTGGAGTTTGGAATGTGGAGTGTGGAGTTAATACTAATTCCGAAACACGTCAGTTTTAGCTTCATTAATAATATCATATTATTTCCTGTTTTTCAACTGTTTTTACAAAAACTGAATAAATTAATAACACGGTAATTCAACGAGTAAATAATATATGAACAAGTTTTAAATATTAATATTGTTCTTTCTTTTTTCTATCGCAAAA
>QMCD01000958.1_pt1 | contig 24598 bp, 26 predicted proteins | sample 1821841 | NCBI WGS metagenome assembly QMCD01 (sample SAMN01991225, study PRJNA193472) | Termite gut metagenome, whole genome shotgun sequencing project. | isolation source: worker | host: Macrotermes natalensis | reverse complement strand
GGGCAAGCCTTAAACCAGTTTGCTATTGAGTTTGGGAATGAACGGGTTCCGTTCTAACATATATTTTTGCATTTACACAAAACTTCTGACAGGCTCTTGTGTTCCTCTTTTAAGTTGTTTTTTATATTGAACCTTTAAACCATATTCTTTGATAACTTCTTTTGCTCTATCGTTTACATATTTTGCACGTTCTGCAGGTGTCATGCTATACTGCTCAGCAGGGGCATTGTCAGAGAATATCATCGCATGAACATCAAAAAAAATGGTACAGAGGCGTCATCCAACAATCAACTTGTTTCATTGGATCGAGACCTCATACCAATTTTGTAAACACCTTCTCCGAATGCACCTATATTTGAAATTACATACACATAACTAGCCTTTGCGTTTTGTTCCCGATAATCAATGATTTTTTCCTCTTTATTGAGTTCAGCTAGTTGCGCTCTTGTTTCAGACCGATTTTTCTCCATACTCCCTATTCACCGTTATCTGCGTCGTCTTTTTCTCTTTCTGTTTCCCTCAAAAAATCCGTTCTAACGATTTCCCAGACACCGCCAATATCTGCTATTAACGATTCCATTTCGGCCCATTCCAATTCGGAACCATACGAATGTCTTATAAAATGTCTAAATAACAAATATTTTTCCAACTTCTTCTTTGCATCATTCCTGATAATTTTAATTTTTTTATTGTTATTTCCAAAAGCTATGTCCAACAATGACTTATGCCATTTGAAATCGTTTGGTAATTTTTCGCCTAAGTATTTAAGAAATAAGATGATAATACTTTCTATACCATTATAAAACGAATGTAATACTTGGGCGGCGGCTGTAATTTCAATAATATCAGGTTCCCTTATTTTACACAAAAATAACAAAGGCTCCATATCATTTAATAATTTATCAATACGAGAAATTTCATGTTTGATTTTGATTTCTACAGCTTCATCCAATTTGAATAAGTTCTCCTATATTATCCAGCATTGAATAAAAATCAAGATTTGCATCAAAATTAACAAGATCAATTTTATTTTCCAAGCAAAAATATAAGCTCGAATAAACATCAAAGAATTTACCTTTGGGAAGTCCCTTTATACCAATGTCAATATCAGATTCATTGTTATTCTTTCCAGTTACTAAAGAACCAAACAAATAAATTGACTGACAACCAGCATCTTTGAGTAATTTTTTAGCAACTTTAATATCTTTTCGATATTTTTGAGGAATTGAAAGCTCCATGTTTCTAGTCTATCAAATTTTCTTGATTTGTCAATCACCAACTCCGCCGCAGAGTGCGTATCAAGGATACGGCGGAGTATGTTGGTTCTGCTTTGGTGGTTGTATTCGGGTTTAATACCTTTTTTGAACGCCGCAGAGCCTCGTACACGAATGTGTGCAGAAGGTATTAAACCCTCAACACGAATAAAGAATTTTGTCTATGTGGTTTGTGAGAAAAAAGAAAATGATACAGAGGCGTCACCCAACTCGTCAACTCATTCCATTGGCTCAAGACCTCATACCAATTTTGTAAACACCTTCTCCAAATGTACCTATATTTGAAATTACATACACATAACCAGGTTTTGCATTTTGTTCCCGTTTATCGAGTTCCGTTAGTTGCGCTCTCATTTCAGACAGATTTTTCTCCATCAGCAAAAGCTTGTCTTCATCAGTTGCTTTTTTAACTTTTCTTCCAGTTCTCTTATGGCTGCACTAGAATGCTTTCGTTCTTTGGTTATTTAAATATTCTTCATAACTTTCATAATTCTTTAGTTGCCCTCTACTTTTATTATTTTTTGCGAGTTTTGTTCCATTGATTTTTCTTTGTATTTCTTGAATTAATTCAAGAAATTTTTCTATCGGAACATTATAAATTGTTCTACTCTGCCCTATTTTAAATTTCTTTTTTAGTTGAGAACCAAATATAGCATAATTCATATTGTCCTTACCAATTTCCCATTCTTTATACTTATGATATCGATCTATAAGATAACTAATATAATTTGCTTTATTATTATCAAAACCGATACACCCCTCTGGATATTTTGTCTTATTATTTTTCTTTACGATATTGATCGTATTATTATCACCAATCACAGAATTGTTAATTCTAGAATTAAAATTAATAATTTTTGCCATACTCGCTCCTTTTTCTTCCTTTTGGAGAAATTGTTTTTTCTCAATAACTTCTTTTTGCAATATGTCTCCTTTTGTAATTTTCGAATGACACAGTGGACATATCATTAAAAGATTGTTTATATTACTGTTCTCTGGATTTTCATCGATGTGGTGTATCTCAAAATGATCAACATCTTCATTTCCACAAAATGGACACTGTGAAAAAATCTCTTTTTGAAGAAGCATTTTTATTTTATTCGGAATTGATTTTCTCATGTCATCCCTCACTTAAGACAAAAAAATTATTTTTTTCTGTAAACTTCTTCATACATATCATAAATACTTCATTTCTCCATCAATACAAGCTAATAAAATTGGATTTAATCCTTTTGTATCATTTGCATATCTTTCTGAATTTTGTTTCTCTAATGCGATTGATAATATTGCAAGCATTTCATAACCGACTGTATGTAATAAATGGCATTCCAAATCGAAATCCTGCTTTATTGTTTTTTCAAGATTATTAAATTTGTTATAGGTTCCTAAAATATCATCATCAAAATAAAAACTTTTGCTGTCATTATCAAGACCCATAAGAATCACATTTTCTGCCCTATCCTTAAATAAATTATATTTTGGATATTGCTCGTCACCAAAATTTGGATTTGTAAGTATTTTACAAGGAACACTGGAAAAATACATAAAGCAAGTATGAGGGCGAAATCCATATATAACACAGCCATTTTTGTCATCAACAAAAGGGCAAGTCTGCGTAGTAAAACCAAATTTGTTATAGGCGTCTCTTGAATAATTACAATTTTCATCATCTGGCAAAGAATCAATATATTCTTGTACTTGAATTCTTTTTTCTGCACATTTTTTGTAGTAAGGAAAAAGTTCATCATATGGTATTGTTTCAAAGATTCTCAAGAGTACATAACTGTCTAATGGAGTAATCATTATGTTAAGAAAATGACAACAAAGATTACACCCTTGATGACAGTGTATCATTTCTCCCTTTATGCGGGATAAAACATCTTTTCGATTATTTTCGATAACTTTTATACACTCTACAAGGCTTCTGTTATTTAACTTTTGAGAATAACGAAGTTTTTTATAATATGTGTCAAACATAATTTATTCAATAACCATATTAACTACAAAACGCTGATTATTTCTAACAAACTCAATCTCAACTTCATCATCTAAAACATACTTGTAAAGTGCATCATAATAATCATCTACATTATTTATGATGTATTTATTGATTCGAACAATAATGTCTCCTCTTATGATATTCTCAAAAAATGCTAGTGAGTTTTTATATACGACAAGTACTATCGCACCTGTATTTCTTTGATATGTTTGACGGTCCTCACCATCCAAATCTACCACAGATAATCCAAATATTGGAATATCTGTTCTTTCAACAAAGTAATAAACGCTGTAATCATATCTATCAATGTTATAACTGCTAACACCATATGATGTAGAATAAACTCCTGTTCTTGTATTTGTATACGTTTTGCCATACACTGCGAGGGTCGCACCATTCGTTAAACATTGTCTTTTTATATCACTTGTTATACTGTCATCTGGTCCGTTAAAGCCTGTATAACCAATGCACGTATAGTGCTCAGACACAATATCCCAAAACTCATTTCCAACATTATCGTTTCTTATTATCTCAGGTTCTTCACCTTCGCCCAATGGAATAACATTCTGTAACTCATTCACATCATGCCACGGTTCATAAAAATTTGAAAATGATTCACATGAAACTATGAACAATATAAGTAAAACAGAAACCATACGCATAAGTATTTTTTGTTTAGTAGTCATAAAATACACAATCTCCTTCATCAGTAATTTCATTGCTTGGTTTTGCCAATTATCTCAGAATATTATAGCCAAAAAATATTACAGATAATCTACTCCTCATTCCCCGCTTTATCGACACTATCCATATCTTCCGAATCAACCAAATCATCTTCAATCTCTTCATCCTGAACTGCCATCTCCTCTTCCTGCTCATCCGCATCTTTGCCGCCGGCTTCTTTCACGGCCGCGTCTTCCTGAACAACGCGGTCAACGCCGATGACGAAATCGGGTTTGTCAATGTTGAGGATGCGGACGCCTTGAGCGCCGCGGCCCATAATGGGAATCGTGGAAACTTTCAGCTTGATGGATTTTCCTTGACTCGTGATGCACATGATGTCTTCGCCTTCAAGGACACCGACACAGCCGACAAGTTCGCCGGTTTTTTCGCTGACGGTATAAATCTTCTGTCCGCCGGTGCCGCGGCCGTGCGGTGAAAACTCGCCGAACTTAACCCGTTTGCCGTAGCCGTATTCCGAAAGCAGAAGCATCTGTTCCGATTCATCCACGCGGAGAACGCCGGTAAGCTCATCGTCATTGGCGAGGCGGATTCCTCCAACGCCGCGGGAAGAACGGCCCATCGGTCTGACTAAAGATTCATCGGTTCGCAGAGCTTGTCCGCGCCGGGAAATAAGCACAATGCCGTCACTGCCGCCGGTAAGAAGGGCGCTCACGAGTTTGTCGCCTTCATCAAGTTTAATCGCGATAATGCCGCGGGTTTTTGCGTTGGAGAATTCTTTGGTCATAACTTTTTTCACCACGCCGCGGGCAGTTCCCATAAAAATATATTGCTGGTCGCTGAATTCTTTCAGAGACACAATCGCGGTAATATCCTCATTCGGCGATACCGTCAAAAGGCTCTTGATGTGGCTGCCTTTGGAAGTCCGGGAACCTTCGGGGATTTCGTGAACCTTCATCCAATAGGCTTTCCCTTCGTTCGTGATAAACATGATATATTCATGGGTGGACGCTACAAAAATCTGTTCCACAAAATCGTCTTCGGTAAGTTTCGCGCTGTTCATGCCCTTTCCGCCGCGGCCCTGGTTTTTATAAGCCGATACGGGGACACGTTTCACGTAACCCAAATTCGAGATAAGAATCATCATCTCTTCTTTTTTGATAAGATCTTCAATATTGATGTTCTCAACTTCACCCTGAACAATTTCAGTCCGGCGCGCATCGCCGTATTTGTCGCTGATGGCGCGTGTTTCGTCTTTGATAACGCCGCGAAGTTTATGCTCATCGTCCAAAAGAGATTGTAAGTACGCGATAAGTGTTTTCAGTTCTTCAAGTTCCTGCTGGAGTTTTTCAACTTCCAAACTGGTAAGGCGGCCCAGTCTCATATCGATAATTGCCTGCGCCTGAACTTCTGTAAGCAAAAACCGGTCTTGCAAATTTGCCTTCGCGATATTGATATCCCTGGAAGCCTTAATTATCGCGACCACTTCATCGATATTCGCGAGCGCGATCACAAGGCCTTCAATAATGTGAGCGCGTTCTTCGGCTTTGCGAAGGTCGAAGCGCGTCCGGCGCGTAACTACATCAACCCGGTGTTCCACGAAATAGTGAATCAGTTCTTTCAGGTTAAGGCATTTCGGCATCCCGTTCACGAGTGCAAGATTGATAATGCCGAAACTGGACTGCAATGCCGTATGCGAAAAAATCTGATTCAGCACAACCTTAACGATGGCGCCTTTCTTGAGCTCAATAACAATACGCAGGCCGTCGCGGTCAGATTCATCCCGAAGCTCTGAAATGCCGTCGATCACTTTTTCCCGGATAAGCTCGCCCATCCTCGTGAGCAGATTTCCCTTGTTTACGGCATAAGGAATCTCATTGAAAATGATAACATCCCTGCCGCCTTTCATCGTCTCAACAACAAACTTGCCCCGGACAAGCAGTTTCCCGCGCCCGGTTTTATATGCTTCCTTAATTCCCCGGCGGCCGAAAATGATTCCGCCTGTGGGAAAGTCCGGTCCTGTTACATGATTCATCAATTCGTCAATGGTAATTTCCGGATTATCGATAAAGGCGCAGACAGCGTCGCATACTTCACGAAGATTGTGCGGCGCCATGTTCGTAGCCATACCAACCGCGATTCCGCTGGAACCGTTAATAAGAAGATCGGGAACCGCCGCGGGCAGAACCGAAGGTTCCATGAGACTGTCGTCGTAGTTAGGAACAAAATCAACAGTATCTTTTTTAAGATCCTGAAGCATTTCATCCCCGACTTTGGAAAGCTTAGCTTCCGTGTAACGGGACGCCGCGGGCGGATCGCCGTCAATCGAACCGAAGTTCCCTTGTCCCGCGACAAGCGGGTAGCGCAAAGAAAATTCCTGCGCCATGCGGACGAGCGCGTCGTACAAAGAAAAATCGCCATGCGGATGATACTTTCCCATGGCATCCCCGGTGATACGTGCGCTTTTTTTCGTAGCCGAACCGGGATGCAATCCCAGCTCATCCATAGCGTACAACAGCCTGCGGTGAACCGGCTTCAAACCGTCGCGTACATCGGGAAGCGCACGGCTTACAATAACCGACATCGCGTAATTAAGATACGCGGTTTTAACTTCTTCTTCTATTGTTGCAGGTATTACTTTCCCTGTTTGTGCCATACTACTTTCCTTTTACGCAATATATAAATAATCGGAAACATTTATCGTTAAGAACGATTACCGCCCTTATCTATCAGCATATCATGCAGCTCTTGTAACGGAACATCAGCTTGATCATACTTTTCTTTCGTATAATCTCCTTCTCCATTTTCATATTGCTGGATAAATCTTGCCATTCCAACAGGACCAAGAGCTTCCTGCAAAACTTTCAATCCAATATTTCTTATTTCAACATAACTTGTTACATCAACCGATACATTACTCATTATTAAATACCTCCATTATATAATTAAGGGGATTCATTACTTTTACAGTTAAATCCATATTTGAACACTGTTTTATCAATTTATCATCTGTCGTTAACAGTATTTCTACATTCCCCTGTTCCGCACTCGCAATGTGTAAACGGTCAAAAGAACGAATGTTCGACTGTTTTGATAATTCCTCCGCTCGATGATATATCTTTTCAGTATATTGTATACTTGTCTTTACAATTTTGTACAGATTTTTAACTTTCTCCTTTTTCGCATCATTAGATATTCCATTTATTTCTAGTTCAAGGATACTGCTCCCGATAATTTCATCAATCTGCTGAATTCCCCTTCGCAACACTGCAAACACTGCTTCGCTCTCCATGTGAATTCTTTCCTGTCGCTGATCATCAAACGGACGATTATAACAGCAATTATCTAAGTAGATTCTCAATTATTTACACTCCAATCATTTCTTTTTTGAATGCTTTTCATAAAATTGTATTAGTTCTTCTTTTTTGACATCACCTGTCGCAAGATTCATTATTTTACCATACAATGTTTCATCTTTACAATGAAACTCATACCCGTTTATATCCAGAAAAACCAAGGAGCTTGCCAACGCGGCTCTTTTGTTTCCATCAATAAACGGATGATTTTGGCATATATGAAACGCGTAAGCGGCGGCCATCGCGGGAATCGTTTTATGCAAATAGTGTCCATCAAAACTTGACTCAGGCATATAGATTGCGGAATCCAATAATTTTAAGTCTCTCACTCCAAAGGCCCCGCCATAGTGTTTTATTTGATTTTCCAATATTTGCAGCATCTCCGACAATGTTAAAAACGCAGTCATATTATTCGCCAAGCCGTTTTAGGACAGAGCCATATTTTTTATTTATCTTTTCAAGCGAATCCAATATATTTTGTTCCTGATTACGTTCATTTTGAGGTGATAATATTAAATTCTTCCCATCCGTATGCATTTCAAACGTTGTATCATTTGTTATATTCAACATTTCCATAATGGGTTTATCAATCACCAAAGCGGCGCTGTTCCCATGTCTAATCAATTTTTTAATCATATTTTTTCCTCCGGAAAACGACAGCAAATTACCTTTATTTTATTGTATACATATTGTAGATACCTGTCAATTGTTTTTCTCCTGCGGCCGGGCAAAATAGTATGAGATAAATATAGCATGAAAATGAGATATAATCTACACTTACGGTTTACGGTGATACTTTTGCAAATGTTAACGGAATATTTTTTCCTCTGTGTAATGTTCGCCTTTATAATCCTGCGCCTCAAGTTTTTTTAATCTTGCTACTCCCAAATAGGTGATGGGCGTCATCAAGATTTCGATGGAGCACTTGAAAAGATAGTTTGTTAAAACCAACGAAGCGAAAAGTTCCCATTGAAACACGCCGGTAAAGCAAGCAACCGCGAAAAATATGAGAGAATCCAAAAGCTCCCCAATAAGTGTGCTCCCGATGGTACGGGTCCAGAGCCATTTCCCTTTTGTTGCGGTTTTCATTTTTGAAAGCACAAGAGCGTTGGAAAGCCCGCCGATACAATACCCGGAAAGACTGGCGGCGACTAATCCGAAGGAACTCATTCCGCCGAGGATAGCATCGTAAGCGGAATCTCCGGCATATTCGTTCCAGAGGCTTTCTCCGGGAAGCCATTTCAGCATGAAGAACACAAGGCTCGCCAAGCCCAGACAGCAAAACCCGGTCCAAATAACCCGCCGGGCGGATTTAAAGCCGTATACTTCGGTGAGAATATCTCCGAACACGTACGATATGGGAAAAAGGATGGTTCCTCCGTCAAACGACAAAGGGATTCCGAAAAGGGAAAATCCTAAATCAATGATTTTCGCGCTGGAAGCAATATTGCTGATAATCAGAATTGCCGCAAAGAAGGTCATAACCACATCGAGATACCGATAGCGGATGAGAGAAGTTGATGATGTTTGATTTGCCATAATACAAGAAGGTCTTTATTTCCCTGTTTTGTTGAAGCGGGTAGCAGGGCGACCGCTCCGGCTAAAAAAACGCCCCTCGCCGGTGGAGGCAGTAAAAATATAACACAGAGGTGCTGTGAAAAACTAGCATCATAACCAACAAAAAAAGGCTGTCCCGAAAGACAGCCCCTTAAACTTAATCGATGTTTCTTATGCCCACTTAATAAAGCCGCTTCTGTACGGATGTACCAACGCGTCATGCTTGGGCAGCACCCGGACGGTGTGTCCCTGCATTCCTGTGGCGGTACATTCAATTCTCACCTGATAGCGATGAACGTTTCCTTCCTGTCCCATGGACTTCATTTCCGCTTTTTGAGCTTTTGCTATAGCTGTTTCCTGGTTGGATACCGCGCCGTAGTACAACTCAACCCGTAGTTCGTCGGGGTGAAGTCCGCCTAAATCTATCAAGCTGTTAACGGTAAGGGAATCGCCGCGGTTCATAACGCGCTTGGCATTTGAATCAACTTTGACAATTTTGATGTTGTTCCACATGCTTTGCAGCCGGTTCATGTACGCGGCCAGCGCTTTGGATTCGGTAAAATCGTCCTTTACCAAACGGCGGTAATTTTTTAAGGCAGGAAAATAGAACTGATTGGAATAATCCATCAACATTCGGTGACTGGACATGGACTGACCGATGTTCCTCATGCAATCTTTCATGTAATGAATCCATTCCCTGGGAAGTCCGTCCCTGCCGCGCTGATAGAACATGGGGATAATTTCCCGCTCAAGCAAGTCGTAAAGCGCCTTGCTTTCAATATCATCCTGCAAGTTCGTATCTTCATATTCTTCGCCGGCGCCGATAGCCCAGCCTATTTCAGGATTGTAGGCTTCGTCCCACCATCCGTCCAGGACTGAACAGTTAAGAACGCCGTTCATAGCGGCTTTCATCCCGCTTGTTCCGGATGCTTCCAGCGGCCGCCTAGGGGTATTAAGCCAAAGGTCCGCGCCGCTTGTTAAATAGCGCGCAACCGTCATATCGTAATTTTCAAGAAAGATGATACGATTCGCAACGTCGTATTTTTCCGCAAAATGAATAAGTTCCCGAATGAGTTCTTTTCCGGGTACGTCCATGGGATGAGCCTTTCCGGCAAAGATAAGCTGAATAGGCATTTCACTATGTTTTACCAAGCGCAAAAGCCGTTCAGGGTCGCGTAGGAGCAGATTTCCCCGCTTATATGTGGCAAAACGGCGGGCAAAAGCGATCGTCAACGCATAAGGCGAAAGCGCGTCTTCCGCTTGCTGAATCCTGCGTTCTACGGCTCCCGTCCGTTTCATATATTGACGGATTCGGTCTCTGGCAAAAGCTACGAGCCGTTCCCGGCGGCGTTCATGAGTCCGCCACAATTCTTCATCGGAAATGCGGTCCATCCGGTTCCAAATCGCGAGATCGGTGGGGTTACTCTCAAACTGAGGACCAAAGTATCGATCCAAAAGATCACTCATACTGCTCGCGAGCCATGTCTTCGCGTGAACCCCGTTAGTAACATGCCCGATGGGAATTTCATCAAGCGGAAGACCTGGCCACAATCCTTTCCACATTTCCCTGGAAACCCTGCCGTGAAGACGGGAAACGCCGTTGGAATACGCCGCTAATTTAAGCGCCAGGACCGTCATGCAGAATGTTTCTTGATCATTATCAATTTTTTCCCGGCCAAGACTAAGGAATTCTTTCCAGGAAATCCCCAGGATTTGTGTCCATGAATTGAAATACTTCGACATCAATCCGATGTCAAAGCGTTCGTTTCCCGCCGGAACCGGAGTATGCGTTGTGAAAATATTAGTAGCCCAAAGAACTTCTTTCGCTTCCGCAAAACTAAATCCTTTTTCTGTCATAATTTCGCGGATTCTTTCCAATCCAAGGAAAGCCGAATGACCTTCGTTCATGTGAGTTGCCGCAGGATTAATGCCAAGAGCCCGCAAAGCTCTTATCCCGCCGATGCCAAGGAGAATTTCCTGCTGAATCCGTGTTTCTTTATCGCCGCCATACAGCGTAGCGGTAACATTCCGTAAATCGGGAGCATTTTCCTCGATATTCGTATCAAGCAGATACAGAGAACTGCGGCCGACTTTTACTTCCCAGATTTGAGCGGTTAAAATCCTTCCGGCCAAATCCACTGATATTTTAACGGCATTCCCGTTTTTATCATTTTTCCGTTCAACAGGCATGTTATACCAGTCGTTTTCCGGGTAGCTTTCCTGCTGGTATCCATCGGCATTCAGGTATTGCTGGAAATATCCTTGCCGATACAGAAGCCCAATTCCCACCAAAGGAAGCCCCATGTCCGAAGACGTCTTCATGTGGTCGCCGGAAAGAATTCCCAAGCCGCCGGAATAAATGGGAAGGGATACGTCCATTCCATATTCCATGGAAAAATACGCCACCACATCCTTCTTGGAGCCGCGATACCAGGTATCACCCTTTTTGTATCGCTGGAAACGTTTATACACTTCATGAAGAGCCGCCAAATAGGAATCATCCTTGGCCGCTTTTTCGAGCCGTTCCTGACTTACCATCCCCAAAGTCCGGACGGGACTCTGTTGGGACCGCTGCCATGCTTCATAATCCAAAAGGATAAACAACTGGACCGCATCAAAATTCCAGGACAACCAAAGATTCTGGGCCATCTCTTGAAGGGGTCTTAATGACGCAGGAAGCTTCGGTTTTACAGTATATGTAGATATGTTCATATTTAAATCTTAGGCTTTTACGAAAAAAATGTCAAACAATTAGCTTTTTTACCTATACACAAAGAAAGATTTGAAAAAATATTAGAGTTCTTCGGAAATTTATATTTCTGAAGAACTTTCATTAATCCCGATGATCGAAAAAATGCCGAAGTTGTTTCATTTGTGTTCCGATAAACAGCAATCCATAAATTGAAACGATCAAGCCTATCACTAATCCGATGGAAAGCATGTAAGACGAATCCCTGGACACGGCAACAGCGTTAAAATTAATGCCAAAAAACGCAGACGCGAGCGAAACAACGATAATACAACCGGCAATTATCCATTTTTTGAACGAAATCCACTCATAAATTTCCACATCTTCCGGAATTGTTTCTTCCATGAACACCTGATTCATAATGGTATCACTCATATCGGGAACATCATAGAAGAATTCTGTTTTCATGAGTTCCCTGGAATCTTCATACTGTTCCATAACGGTACGGCAATGATCGCAAAAAAAGGTATGGAACAAAAACTGTGTTCTTGATATGAGAGACAGAGGCGCATCTTCATCGGCACAGAATATTTTGTCCAATTTTTCATCACATTTCATACTATTACCTTTTCTTACTTCAACCCTCAGAAAATCCCCGGCTTTCCAATTTTTCGCGCAAGACTTTTTTTGCCCGAAACACATGGGATTTCACCGTATTTATACTATATCCCGTTATGACTTCAATTTCCTGGTAGGAACGGTCATAAAAGAAATACAAATCCACACATACCCGAAACCGTTCCGGAAGCTCCCCGATCACTTCTCTGATTGCTTCCTGAGTGACGATTTTCAGTACATTTTTTTCCGGAGTATCAAAATCGGGAAGCTCGGCATTTTCCGCCAGACTCAAATACTCCTTGTTCCGTTTAACCCCGTTTAACGCGGTATTATAGGCAATCCGATACAACCAAGTAGAAAAACGCGCCTTTCTTTCAAAATGGGAAAGATTCTGAAAGGCTTTTAAAAATACTTCCTGAACAAAATCCGCCGCGTCTTCTTGATTGCGGAAAAAGCCCATCCCCATACTGAATACCGATTTTTGATGCCGCCGTACCAACAGCCGGAATAATTCTTTTTGACCGCCCAGAATTTGTTCAACGACCAGCTGATCATCAAGATCAGCTCCCAGAATCACGAGGCCCTACTGCCGTGCCTAATCCTGTAATAAATCAACAGCCCAATGCCGATTGACAGCGGAATAAGCCCGCCCATCAATCCAAAACCATATCCGTGAAATATTGCAAGAAATACTGTAAGAGTTAACCCGACACAAAAGAGTAAAATACCGGCCAAAAGACTGAAAGACAGAAGATCAAAATCACCCTTTTGATACAGCCCGGCTTTTATCAACAGGGAAGTTCTTTTATAACTCCAAAGCAGATAAAAAAACACTACCACAGCTCCCATCACGATACCAACGATGGGGATAATGGATACGATTACCTGGGCAGCAGCCAATGATGTCTGATTCATACATCAAAACCTCTCTTAAAACAGTAAGGACGACATCATTAGTGTATCCTATTATTAACTATGTCGTCCATTAGTATCCAAGGATACTTTTTTAGACACGATTCGGGAGAAATGGTTGCATTTTTTGTCTTATGAAATCTTTCAGGCTACGAAAAGAAAATATGTTCCAGAAGGATTTTCGTTCCGATGAGGATGAGGACGATTCCGCCGATAATTTGGGCCCATTTTTCAAAAACCATGCCGATGCGTTTTCCGAACTCGAAGCCAAAAAGGCTGACCGCAAACGTTATTCCTCCGATAGTAAGCGCGGGAACCCAGATAGCTTGATCGATTAAGCTGTAAGATAATCCAACCGCCAAAGCATCGATGCTGGTTGCGACAGCCAAGGCAAACAAAGGACCGATATTTTTTACATCGAATTTGTCAGAGGATTTATTTCCGGCTGCTGCCGCGGTATTTTCAGAGGCGGGACAAGGTTCTGCTTGTTCTCCCCGGCTTTCAATAATCATTTTGACACCGACAATTGCCAAAAGCCCGAACGCTATCCAATGATCAAATTTTTCGATGTAAGAACGGAAACTGTTTCCCAAGTACCAGCCGATAACCGGCATAAGAAACTGGAACAATCCGAAGGCAAACGCTGCCCGGAAAATGTGAAAACGCCGGAGATTGTTTGAACAAATTCCGGAACCGACCGAAACGGCAAAAGCATCAAGAGACAAACTTAACGAAATAAGTAAAGTAGAAATCATAATGCATTATCATCATAATAAATATTTTATGCAATAATATTATACAACAGAGCCTGTTGCGGACGAAGGTATGGTTTTGCAATTTCCTCGAAAATAGAAAAACCTACACTTTGTTAATGAACGCGACAATCTCCTCAGCGGATTGGGCGTTCATAATCTGATTCCGCCGTTCTTCATCCTGTAAGATCGCGCTGATCGAAGCCAGGAATTGAATATGCGGCCCGCTGGTTTTCTTAGGAGATACTATCATGATAAAAAGTTTTGAGGCTTCCTGATCGATAGAATCAAAATCGATGCCTGCTTTTTTAAGACCGAGAGCAACACAGATATCTTTTACGCCGTCGCTTTTACCGTGAGGAAGCGCGATGCCGTGCTGCATCCCGGTACTCATGGTTTTTTCACGTTGAAAAACGTCGTTGAGGACTTCATCGCGGTTTAGGAGTTTTCCGTTTTTGTCGAGAATATCCACCAGCTCGGTGATAATTTCATCTTTTGTATTACCTTTTAGATTAACGGAAATACATGAAGGTTGTATGAGCGGAAGCAAACCGCGGTCCTGGCGGCCGTCAAGATCGGAAATTTCCCGGCGCATCGCCGCGGGATCGGAGGATGCTTTTAGATCTTCAATAGACTTACTCAAGCCCAAAAGAACTTCGTAAACCGCGGTTTTCACAAAAGGCATATCGGCCTTGGCGGTTTCTATCGTTACCTTGTTTTCTTCTTCGGTTATCGACAAGGAAATATCATCCTTTCGGGCCTGGGACAGACCGTCATCGATATTCATCATTTGTACATAGAAACCTTCGGCTTTGAGGTTTTTGAGCAGAGTATCAACCACAAGATCGGCAATTTCATCGGAATGAAAATCCCAGTTCATCGCGGCAATATCATCATTTTTGACTAATTTGCGGGTTCCTTGCCCCGGAATTTTAAGACTAAGGCTGAGCAGCGGCGGCGCGACAAGGGTTGTAATCAGCGTCATAAGGATAACCACGCCAAAAATCTGATTGTCCAAAACACCGGCGGTAAGCCCGATTCCGGCAATGATGAGCGCGACTTCGCCGCGGGGAACCATGCCAACACCGACGCGGAGGGCCCCTTTCCCATTGAATCCCATGAGCAGCGCGGGAAGTCCGCATCCCGCAATTTTTGATATAACGGCAACAACGGTATACACAGCCCCGAAAATCAACACAGAAGGAGAAATAATTTCTTTTACATTAACCATCATTCCCATAACAGCGAAAAAAACAGGAACAAAAAATTCGTACAAACCGCGGAGCCGTTCCTGGATTACTGCGGCAATATCGGTTTTTGATAGAGAAAGACCGGTCACATAGGCGCCGATAATCATCGCGAGACCTTGTTTTTCAAAAATGCCCGCCAAAAGAAGCGCGATTCCCAGAGCCAACACGGAAAAATCGTAGGAGTGATTGAACATTTTCAGGAAACGGGCAATCTTTTTTGAAAAAATGAGGCCGAGTGCGGTAAATCCAAGCCAGATGCCAAAAGCTTTCGCGGCAATGCCCAAAATAACAGATGTTTCGAGACGGCCTTCTCCGCCGGTGAGCACGGTCACAATTCCCAAAACTATCGCGAGCATAATAATGCCGAGAACATCATCGAATACCGCGGCGGCAAGAATCGTTACGCCTTCGGGAGAATCCATCTTTTTTTGATCGGACAGAATCCGGGCAGTAATACCGACCGATGTCGCCGTGGAGAGAATCCCCAAAAACAAGCAGCGGGGATCCATAAAATGAGTACCGAGGAGCATAACGCCGACGAGATCGCCGAAGGTGAATGAAAAAAGGACGCCGCCGATTCCTACAAGGCCGCCGGCTACGGAATATTTCAGAAAAAGCCCCAGATCGGTTTCCAGGCCTGACGCAAAAAGCAGGATGATAGAAGCAACGGTGGCAAAAGCATACAGTTCGGTGCTTACCGCCATAGTTCCGGTTCCCAGAGGAAATAATCCGTGCGGAAAACCGGGAAACGCGATACTGCCCAAAGCGTACGGTCCGATAATTACACCTGCCAAAAGTTCGCCTAATACCGAAGGAATGCCGAATTTCTTTACAAGAGCCCCGACGGCCCGGACCGCAAAGAGAATTATCCCTATTTGGAGAACCAATTCCGCCATCAATTCAGTTACCATACAGCCCCTTCAACTCATAGGAAATACGATGAAAAACAAAGAAAAGTGTTACATATATGAGAAATTGTTTCAATAGAGTGCGATCAGAGAGTGCGATCAGGATTCGTCTCATATTGACCGCCGCTTTATCCTGTCAAGACTTCTTTCCGCTTCTTTTACAATTACTTCATGATGATGATTCGCAATAACATCTTCCAGAATAGTTATCACCTTTGCGGACGGAAATGATTGGAATGAGCGGATCAGTTTCCATATAGTAAAATCGTCTTGAGTATTTTTATGAAAAAAATCCAGCAGCGTATCTTCCATGCTGAAATCATGAAAATTCCACGCAACATGACCAATCACATCGACAGCTTCGGTAATTTGTTTCCGGTTTTTATTTTCTTGCAACAGCTTTTTCAATTCGGAAAAAACGCCTGGACCAATCCGGATGAGTATTCTGGCGGAAATATCTCTTGGCAGAGGAAATGATTTTTTATCTAAATCGACAATGCTTATTTCTTTATGCTGATTATTGCCAATCGTTCCCAGCAAAGGCAGTAAATACGGAATCGCGGATTCTCCGAATGATTCCAAACATTCACAAAGGGCGATTTTCGTGTAAAGCTTTTTTTCGGTTTTAAGCGTTTCACACAGCAGCGGAAGATGTTTTTCGTTTTTCTGTTTTGACAGCAGTTTTATTCCGATAGTTCTTTTATACGCTTCCCGGCTGGACAATAATTCCATTATCTTTTGTTCCCCGGAATCCGCATATTCGAGTACATCGTTGTCCGACGCAAACCCTCTTTGCCGGAGCTGCTCCGCGTTACTTTTTAATGGCATGGATTAATTGATTTCCGCAACAGCCTCAATCTCAACCAGCACATTTTTAGGAAGCTGTTTTACCGCGACGCAGGAACGGGCAGGATTTTCGGTGAAATATTTTGCATATACCGCGTTAAAATCCGCGAAATGCGCCATGTCTGTGATAAAGCAAGTCGTTTTTATTACCGTAGTTAAACTCGCTCCGCCGGCTTCAAGCACTGCTTTCAAATTGGAAATAACTTGTTCTGTCTGGGCGGCAATATCATTCCCAACGACATCTCCGGTTTCAGGAGATAAGGGTATTTGCCCGGAAGAATACACAAGATTTCCCAAAATCATTCCCTGGGAATAAGGACCAATTGCGGCCGGCGCGGCATTTGTTTGTATCTTTTTCATGATGTTCCCTTTCATTATCTTACTTATGTAACATTAATACATGCGATTATATATATGATGTGTAAAGTAAGTCTATTGGGGGTATGATGATTCTTTCATATCTGAGAAAATTACTCAAATTTATATTGTCGTTTCTCTTTTTTATATGTAGAATGGGCGTATGGCTCAAAAAACCGATCTTTATCAATTGTTAAAATCTTTTGCAAAGAACACAGGTTCTCCGTATGTCGAAATGGAACCGTTCATTGCATCAGTGGAAAAACACGCAAAACGTTATTCTGAAGAACGGCCGGAATGGGGCAAATGGCATGGTGATGTGGGCCGAAAAATCTGGGCAGAATTACCGGCTTTGGAAAAAGAAGAAAAATGTAAAATTCTTAACGAACCGTCCGGTCTTAGAATTTTCATGCCGAATTACTATGTCGATATTATTAAAGATGTGTATCAAAATATGGATGAAAGCGCGGACCGGCCTTTCCCTGATGAACAATCTTTTCAGTTTGACTTGCCCTACAGCCAGATAAAACCGATTAATGTTGAATTTGATCTTCCGGTATATTTGGATAATCCGCAGAAAACGATGCTTCCTGTACTCAAACTTATTTTTCCGGAAGACTTGGGAAATACTTTTATTCTGGTCGATTTAATTCCGGAAAGACTGCCGGAAGCGTGTCTTTTAAAGATTCGCCATTATCTCAGGCTTCGCAACAATAAAGAGTTTATCATGCACAAACTTGCTCCGTCTTTTCAGGGGAAAGAATCTCAACTTCGGGAAACAATAAATAATATTTTGGTAAAACCTTTTGAATCTATCCAAAATATGGAAACAGGCGGAGATTTTATTTTTCTGTTTTGGTCTTTCTTTTGCAATCTTATCAAAAAAGATATTAAACAAAAAAATGAACTGCTTTCGGAAGACATAGCGGCGCTGCAATCTGTCTATGTAATGGAAGTCTTTAACGGGTACTTTAAGAAAGTTACAACCAGAAAAAAAGAAACAGAACTGGCATTGAAAAATCTCGATTTACAATTGGAGAAAACGCCATACCTCTTTACTATGGACGATATTATCAAATTGCGCGACAGTAAAGGCGTTCCCCTTCTTGGGCAATACAGCCAGGAAGCCCTGGAAGATTATATAAAAACAAAAACAACATCAACAAATCCGGATCGATTGCCGGAATTGTTAATTCTTCGTGGTCCGCGGGAAGAACAATGCTTTATCAAAAAAAAGTCGATGATTCCTTTTTGCATGAAACTTCTTGGTGAAGCTCGTGTCATCATACGGAAATCGATTTCCGCGCGTTGGTTGAAACTGATGAAAGAATACCGCACTGAACCGGCGATGAAAAGCGATGGAGAATTTGAAAAACTGCTTTCCCGGCAGTTAACCCATCTTACGCCCATTCTGGCGGCTCTCCTTGAAGATAATAAGTTGTATCTTACGTATGTGGAAACGGAGGACGTTCCGGCTGCTCAGCAAATTTTTAGAAACAGAATGCTTATTCCGTTAAGCGAATTGCTTCTGCTTCAACGAAAAGCTCTTTTAACCGATACCAAAATTCTGCTTCCTTTCTGGCATTCTATTCCCATAATTATAAAAATTATTTCGTTCTTTAAAAACGCGGGGAAAAAGAAAAAACGGCAGAAAAAAGAACATCAAGAAAAATATCCGGCGAATGATATTTCAGAAGATATTTCCGCTAAAAAAGATGCACAAAAAAACAGGTTAAAACAATCGGCGGAAGATTTTATCATGATTCATCTTCCCGATGACAAAAATCTTGATTCGTTTCTTCTTGAGCTTGAGAAAAAATGGAACCGTCTTCTTGATGAGCAGGCGCGAAAGAACCTTATAGAAGATGTGAACGCGCTTATCCGCGACAGAGTTCGTAAAATACTGAGGATTCAGCAGAACGCTGTGTTAACCGATGAAACCATTGCCCGCATGACAAAAAATATATTATCGCCGATACTCCGGCCCTGCATCAGTTTGAAGGAGAAAATCTTACGCTGTACATATCGCTGTATATTGCGAAAATTGTTGCCTGAATGAAGGGAGTAATAATTGGATGAGCTTCGTTCATGGAAAATTATTACGTAGGAGGGGATTATATGGTGTTAACACCTGAAGAGAAAAAGTGTTTTTTTACGAATTGGTTTAAGCTGCTATTTTTTGTAAATGAAAAATATCATATATATGACGATGTTTTCAGTTATAATGATTTTCATCGTATGGACATAAAAGATACTATCAAAGTACGAAACAAATTATGGAACAATATTTTCCTCATTGATAAATATCTAAAAAAGGCTGATTTAAATGAAGAAGATAAACACTTGGTAAGATCATGGAAAAAATGCGTTAAGAGTACATTTGTTATCATGGAGGATTTGCAAGAATACAGCGTAGTTTTGGATCCTAAAAAAGAAATTATTTACGGCGTTGTCGGCATTTCTGATCCCATTTCTTATATTCTGCCTGATGAGCCTGTTATGTTCAAAACTGTGCTAATACCATTCAAAGATAAAATAATCTGCGATGGGCTAGTCGCATACAATAATGCCGACAAATTTACATTCGATTACAACGGACCTTTCTATGAACAATACCGGGAATTGAGAAATGAATGCGGAGTGGTAACACAGATTGAATAAATACGTAATTTAGAATTTGTAGTTTCAGCCGTATTTTATGATAGCTATTCTCTTTCCCTCTACGTCAACTCGAACATTCCGGTATATAATTCAAAGTAATGACCTTTCAGTTTCATGAGTTCGTCGTGGCTGCCTTGTTCACATAATCTCGTATGTCTTTTGCGTACTGGATGGCAGTCTTTGCATCTTCAGCGGTGATTTGTAATTCGTTGGGATAACGGGGAATTACTCCATAACGGCTTAGGACAGTACATTTTACCGCAAGAGTATTGAAACCGGATTTTATTTCTCCGCACTGAGTCATTAAGGGGAGAAGATCATGGGTTTTTGGCGGTGTAATGTCGTGAGTTATCAGAAAACCTTTTAAGTATTTCTCGGCGGCTTGCTGACTAAGGTTACAAACAATTTCATTCGGGGAGGGACGGCGGTTTACAAAGAGAAATTCGGCCGAGTCAAGATTGTCATCGGCGATTTTAAACCATTGGCGAATCTCTTCCTGTTTATCCATAGAGCTTTACCCCCTGACTCGCGATTACTTTTTCAATAGTGGCAATACCTGTCGAACGATCAAGAAAGGTATCTTTTTTATGAACCATGAGATCCATCGGCATTGTTTGCTTTGTGTAAGCGGCAAGGCGGATTATATCGTAGGCTTCCAACTCGCGCATAGGAGCTTCATTTTTTAATACGACATATAGATCAAGATCAGAATCTTTGTGAGGAGTCCCATAAGCATAAGAACCAAAAAGGTAAATTTCTTCCACAGGAACGGTATCAACAATGATTTTTGTGAGAATGTCCAGTTCGGAACGGATTGAATCTATATCATTCATCAATATTCATTATAGCACACTATTGCCAAAATGTGCATAGATTTACTATTTACACGGCGGCATGAAGACGCATATTTCAAATTTTTTCCTCTACGTCAACTCGAACATTCCGGTATATAATTCAAAATAATGACCTTTCAGTTTCATGAGTTCGTCGTGGCTGCCTTGTTCGATAATCCGGCCTTGTTCAAGGACGACAATGCTGTCGGAGTTGCGGACGGTGGAAAGCCGGTGAGCTATGACGAAGACCGTTCTTCCCTGCATCAGGCTGTTCATGCCTTTTTCGATTAACGCTTCAGTTCTCGTGTCGATGGAACTTGTGGCTTCGTCAAGGACGAGGACCGGAGGATTCGCAACCGCCGCGCGCGCGATTGCGAGAAGCTGCCTCTGTCCCTGACTCAAGTTGCTTCCGTCGGAAACGAGCATCGTGTCATAGCCTTTGGGAAGATGACTGATAAAGGTATCCGCGTTGGCGAGTTTCGCGGCGGCGATGACTTCTTCGTCAGAAGCGTTAAGTCTTCCGTAACGAATATTGTCCGCTATAGTTCCGGTAAAAAGATGCGTATCCTGCAGTACCATCGAAAGTGAATGACGGAGCGCGGATTTTTTTATTTTGTTAATATTGATTCCGTCATAACGGATTTTTCCGTCGGGCACATCATAAAAACGATTGAGCAAATTAGTGATCGTGGTTTTTCCGGCTCCAGTGGAACCTACGAGGGCGATTTTTTGTCCAGGCTTTGCAAAAAGATCGATGTCATACAAAACCGTTTTGTCTGGGTTATACCCAAACGTAACGTCGGCAAATTCCACCGCGCCCGTAAGCCGTGTATAGGTAAGCGAATGATCATGATGAGGATGTTTCCACGCCCACATTCCTGAATGGCCGCCGCATTCTACAATGTTTCCGGACGCGTCATCTTTTACATTAACCAAGGTTACATACCCTTCATCCGATTCGGGGCTTTCTTCCATCACCGCAAAAATCCGTTCAGCTCCGGCGAGAGCAAGAACAATCGAATTGAACTGGTTGGATATTTGGGTGATAGGCTGACTAAAGGACCGGGTATACTGCAGGAAGGACGCCAAGGTTCCGATATCCAAACCGTAGAACACCGCGAATACGCCGCCGACCATCGCGGTGGCCGCGTAATTCAAATATGAAAGATTGTTCATAAGCGGCATGAGCATACCGGCGAAGGTATTCGCGCCTCTGGCATCATGGAACAAATCTTTATTTAAAACGCCGAACTCCTCTTTGGCTTTATCTTCATGGCAGAAAACTTTTACCACCTTCTGGCCTTCAATCATTTCTTCGATGTACCCGTTCAATGTTCCCACAGAACGCTGCTGTTTGATGAAGAAGTTTCCGCTTCGTTTGCCGAGAGCTTTCGTCACAAAAACCATCACGACAACCATGACGACTACCACCATCGTTAATAAGGGGCTGAGAAAAAGCATCACAAAGAAAACCCCGGTAACGGTTATGAAAGAAGAAACAATCTGGACAAAACTTTGGCTGAACATATCCCGGATGGTATCGGTGTCGTTGGTAAACAGACTCATCAAATCGCCGTGGGCATGTGTGTCAAAATACCGGATAGGCAGTTTTTGAAGATGTGAAAAAAGATCCATCCGAATTTTAAAAAGCGTTTTTGTAGAAACACGCAGCATCAGGCGGTTGTAAAGAAATGTGGAGACCGCGCCAAAAACATACACAAGTCCCATAAGAACCAAGAGCCGGATAAACCCGGAGAGGTCGGGATTGTTCTTGCCTATTAAAGGGATGATGTAATCATTGATCAATGGTTTTAAAAAATAGGTTCCCGCAACTTGAGCGGACGCGCTGATAATAACGAAAAAAACAACCAGAAAAAGAAGCCATTTAGATTCCGCCAAATAGCTGAAAATTTTCTTAATGGTTTTAACCGCGTCTTTAGGCTTTTCCATTTTTTGTCTGCGGCTGTTAGGTCCCGGCATAATCGTTCTTTCCTTGTTGTGAATCGTACACTTCTTTATAAATAAGATTATTCGCCAGAAGTTCTTCGTGCGTACCCAATCCGTTTATCCTTCCATCATCCATTACGATAATCCGGTCCGCGTCTTGTATGGAGATAATCCTCTGCGAAATAATAATAGTTGTGGTTCCGGAAAGTCCTTCCCTTAAAGCATTGCGAATCCTGCTGTCAGTAGCGGTATCGACCGCGCTGGTACTGTCATCAAGAATAATGATCTTTGGGTTCTTGAGCAAAGCGCGGGCAATACAAAGCCGCTGCTTCTGTCCTCCCGAAAGATTGACGCCTCCCTGACCAAGTTCCGTATCGTAACCCTTCGGAAACGCGAGGATAAAATCGTGGGCCGCCGCCGCCTTACATGCCCGGATGATCGTTTCGTCATCCGCGCCGGGATTACCCCATTGAAGATTTTCCCGGATGGTTCCGGAAAAAAGAACATTTTTTTGAAGAACCATCGCGACGCTGTTCCGGAGGGATTCAAGATTGTAATCCCGAACATCACGGCCGCCCACCATGACGCTTCCGTCAAGCGCTTCATAAAGCCTGGGGATAAGCTGTACCAGTGTTGATTTCGCGGAACCGGTTCCCCCGATAATGCCGATAGTTTCACCCGGAGCAATGGAAACCGATATATCATGTAACACAGGATTATCTGTTTTCCCATGATAATCAAAACTGACATGATCGAATCTGATTGACCCGTCGGGGATAACTGTTGCGGCCCCTATCTGTTCCTTGATACTTATATCTTCATCCATAACTTCAATAATCCGCCTAAGGGACGCACTGGAAAGAACAAGGTTGATGAAAATCATGGACATCATCATCAAAGCCATAAGTATCTGGCTGATGTAACTGATAAAGCTCATGAACTCGCCGGTCTGCATTCCGCCGACAATGATCATATTACCGCCGAACCATGATACCGAAAGAATACAGGCATACATGACAAACTGCATGATCGGCATGTTAATCTGTAAAATCTTTTCCGCTTTGTACTGAGCCTGCCGAACCTGATCGGCAATGTCCTGAAACTTTTCGGTTTCATGCTCCTCCCGGACAAAGGCCTTTACTACCCGAATCCCTATAAGATTTTCCTGGATTACCGAATTAAGATGGTCGTACTTCTTCAGCATCGTTCTGAACCGGGGATAGGTCTTTGTCGCGATAACAAAGAGCGCTATGCCCAAAACCGGTATCGCTACCAGAAATATCAATGCCAGATGACGATTGATCAACACCGCAAAAAACACCGCGCAGAAAAACATAACCGGCGACCGGATCAGCATCCTGATGCACATCATAAAGGCATTTTGAATATTTGTTACATCTGTAGTAAGCCTCGTAATAAGGGACGGCGTGCTGAATTTATCAATGTTGGAAAATGAAAAATTCTGGATGGTATCAAAAAGCCGCTTCCTTACACCCTTCGCAAGTCCCGTACTGGCGGCCGCCGAACACCAAGCGGAAAGGCCTCCAAAAGCAAGGGACCCTGCCGCCATAGCAACCATGATTAAGCCCATTTTCACAATGTAGGAAATATCTCTATTAGCTATTCCAACATCCACAATCCGCGCCATAGTATACGGAACAAGAACTTCCAATACAACTTCCCCGGCAGCCATGATCGGTCCTAAAACGGCATACTTTTTGTATTGCCCAAGACATGATAGCAGTTTTTTGATCATCAGTTTGCTTCTCCCGAACGTTGAGAGAGATTCAGGTTATTGAAATGATAATAGAGCTTGCCGCAAAAAACCGGAGTTTTTCAACGGCCTCAATAAGTTATTTTTTAATCAATTTTTGAATCTCTTTATCTAATTTAGATTATATATCTTTTGAAAAGAAAAGGAAGATTTTAAAGAAGAAATTTTTGTTGAATAGTGGTTT
>QMCD01000612.1_pt1 | contig 24598 bp, 25 predicted proteins | sample 1821841 | NCBI WGS metagenome assembly QMCD01 (sample SAMN01991225, study PRJNA193472) | Termite gut metagenome, whole genome shotgun sequencing project. | isolation source: worker | host: Macrotermes natalensis | reverse complement strand
CCCGAAGTTTTTTGCAGGAGCTTTTTTCCAAAAAAGCGACAGTTGGCTCTTAGGGAAGTAAAAGCGACGGTCTGAAAAAAGGTTTTAAGGAAAAGAAAACCACTATAAGTAAAACTTATAGGGTTTTCAAAATCCATAGGCAAAACTTATGGATTGTTAATAAAAAAGCCCCGCTTGGGCGGGGACTTTTTTATTTGGAGGCACGGATTTTACTCGTCGCCCCAGTTACCTGCTTCGTTGTTACCTTTCTCCATGGATCCGAACTTGAGACCGCCATACTCCCCGAAGTTATTGACCCGGTCGTCGATGAGGTTGATCACCTCCTCACGGTACCTGATCGTATCGAGGAACGTTTTGTACGGTGCCCGCACCTCAACGACAGGGATAACGACTTTAGATTCTGTAGTCAGGATACCTGCCTCGATCTCGAACTCGGTTTTATCGTCCGTGAACGGGATGTAACGCAACTCGCGCACATGTTCGGGCGTGAGGTGCATGGGTGAGAAGATCGTGTCGATGGCACGTACCATCACTATTTCGGTGTTCTTACGCCCTGCGGCTTTGAGGGCTGCCATGGCGACGGAGTCATTCTCATCGACGAGTTGACGCTCGAACTGCAGTTCGTCATTGAGTACGAAATTGATGAGCGTATCGAAATTATCGGTAAACTGGCCGTACTTGGTTTTATAGGCACGTTGCGCGGTACGGACATTTTCGAGACGTTGCACGACGATTTTTTTACGAGCCTCGGCCTCTTTTTCAAATTCGAGGGGCGTTGCGACTTGTTTGTAGACGACGAACGCGAGGGCGATGATCGCGACGGCAAGCAGGATTTGGAGCAACCTTTTCATATTGTTTTCTTATATTTGTAGTCGGTATGAGTACTATTGCGACCCAAATTTACGCTAAAATTCCTTTCGATGCAACTCCGGGACAGAAAAAAGTTGTGGAGTTGCTTTCGTCGTATTTGGAGGGGGGCGATGCGGAGTCGATTTTCGTGCTGAATGGTTACGCGGGCACGGGCAAGACGACGGTTTTGGCGGCACTTGTCAAGGCGATGAAGGAGCGCGGGGGACGTCCTGTACTGCTGGCCCCGACGGGACGCGCGGCGAAGGTGCTGTCGAAGTACGCCGGAGAACCTGCACACACGATCCACAAGCGTATCTACCGCCAGGGTAACGATGGTAAGTTTTCGTTGAATATCAATAAGGATAAGGGTGCGGTTTACATTGTGGACGAGGCTTCGATGCTGGCGAACGCTACTGCCGAAAAGGCACTTTTCGGCAGCGGGGCGTTGTTGGATGACTTGATAGAGTACGTGCGCAGCGGCACGGGGTGTCGTCTGATCCTGGTTGGCGACGACGCCCAGCTTCCCCCTGTGGGTGAAGAGCGTTCGCCGGCGCTGGATTCGACGTATCTGTCGATGTACGGCGATGTGATTTACACGTCTCTGGACGAGGTGGTACGCCAGGAGGCCGACTCGGGGATTCTGCATAACGCTACGCTGGTTCGCAAACTGTTGGAGGAGGGTGGCGAGTTGGGCGAGGGCGGGATGCCGAAATTCGACCTGTCGTATCCCGATATCGAGGCGATCACGGGTCACGAATTCATGGAGAAGTTGGAGGAGTGCTACGGGCGCTACGGAGGCGACGAGACGATCGTCGTGACACGGTCCAACAAGCGTGCGAATCGATACAACGACGGTATTCGGCGTATCGTGCAACGTGCCGAGGGTGAGATCGAGGGTGGCGACCGGCTGATGATCGTGAAGAATAATTATCTGTATACGGGCCGTGAGGAGGATTGTGCGATGACGTTCATTGCGAATGGCGACACGGCGATGTTGCGGCGGTTGCGGCGGTTCGAGGAGAAGCACGGGTTTCGTTACGCGACGGCCCAACTTTCGTTCGGCGACTACGGCACGGAACTCGAGGTAAAGATCCTTTTGGACGCGCTGACTTCGGAGTCCCCGGCCCTGACACGGACCCAGATGGATGCCCTGTACGCGTCCGTGGAGGCGGAGTATTCGGATATCAAGAACCGCGGCAAACGCTGGGTACAGATGCGCGAGGATGAGTATCTGAATGCGGTGCAGGTGAAATTTGCTTATGCCGTGACGTGTCACAAGGCACAGGGCGGCCAATGGCGTGCGGTATTTGTGGACCGGTGCATCTTTGGCGACGAACCGATGTCTCGCGAGATGCTTCGTTGGCTCTACACGGCCCTCACCCGCGCCACCGAAAAGTTGTATCTGGTAAATTTTTAAGCCAGGTCGTACAGGGTTTCGGGAGCGATATCGGCCCCGTTATCCCATTCGATGGTCCAATCCGAGAGGTGAAATTTTTTAAAATTCTCGATTTTTTTCAGGGGAGTGAAAATTCCCGTGAACGGAAAATCCTTGAGGTCTACGGTTTTTTGCACGCCATTACTGAACGTGAGAGCGATTTTATAGCCACCCACGTGTTTTGCTTCTGTAATCCAAATGAGTGTCATAATTGTTTAAATTAGTGGTTCGATGGTCATTAGTTGTTCATGATTTTCCATTCGTTTCCAGTTTTCGAGCAGTTCGTCTTTATGTAGATCGAGCCAATCAAAGATCATTCCAACGGCACGCCTCGGCAACGATCCATGGATGACACCCTCACGAATGGTTACCAATGCCCTGTAGTCACCATATTTAACGTGAAAATGGGGTGGATTATGATCATCGAAAACATGGTGATGATGATTCCGTAGAAAGATGAGATGATGGGCATAGTCTCGGTTTTCCGCAAAAATAATACAAATTCAACTATTTTCCTATCTTTGCCGTCTATGTTCGGACGGATTTGGGGTGTGATGATGTTGTCTGTACTGCCGTTGTGTGGGTATGGACAGGACATATTCGCGATAGACGAGGATGGCGACACGAGTATCGCGATCGAGGAGATCGTGGTATCGTCACGGGCTTCGGATGCGAACGTCACGGGCATGGAGATGGGCGTCTCGCGACTGGACGCGTCGTTACTGCGGAAGATCCCGGCGTTGATGGGCGAGGTGGATGTCGTGAAGGCGGTACAGATGATGCCGGGGGTGCAGATGACATCGGAGGGCGGTTCGGGATTCAGCGTGCGTGGCGGTTCACCGGACCAGAACCTGATTCTGCTGGACGACGCGGTGGTATACAACCCGTCGCACCTGATGGGATTCTTTTCGGTATTCAACAACGATTTCGTCAGCTCCGCGGAGCTCTACAAGGGCGACATGCCGTTGCGCTACGGGGGACGCTTGTCGTCCCTGTTGGAGGTCAACACGATCGACCGTCAGCCGCGACGGTTCAGCGGCACGGGTGGTATCGGTCTGATCTCGAGTCGCGTGACGTTGGAGGGCCCTATCGGGGAACGGACGTCATGGCATGTGGGCGGGCGCCGGAGTTACGCGGACTTGTTTTTGGTTTTCGCTCCGGACAAGGAGATGCGCAAGGCGATTTTGCATTTTTTCGATCTGAACGCGAAGTTGACACACCGATTTTCCACGAACGACGTATTGGAGGCGAGCGGTTACTGGGGACAGGACGCGTTCGGTATGGCCGACATGGGGGCGATGCGTTACGGCAACGGAGCGGCGACGGTGGCGTGGCGGCACCGGTATAGCGATGGGCTGAGCAGCCGTTTGGCGTTCAATTTCAGTGACTTTACGTTACGTATGTACTCCGACGTGGAGGAGCTGAACGCGAAGTTACACAACTCGTTACGCGACTTTCAGTTACGGTTGGATTTCGACCACCGTGCGGGGCGGTATTTCAATTTGACGTACGGCGTGGAGTCGACGCTGCATCACCTGCAACCGAACGATGCCGTGGCGATGGGATTGGGCGAGATGCCCGATGCCACCCAGAACGCGCTGGAAGGCACGGTTTACGTGTCGAACGAACACGAGTTGGGGTCGGTCCTGACGCTCCGGTATGGGGCGCGCCTGACGTTGTTTCACAACGGAATGACTTACGTCACGGCGGAGCCGCGAGCGGGGCTCTTGGCCCGCACAGGCGCGCACGCGTCGGTGAAGGCGAGTTGGTCGTACAACACGCAATTTCTACAATTGGCGAACAACTCTTCGTCCGGGTCCCCGTTGGATATTTGGTTCACCGCCGGCCCCGATATACGTCCCCAGAAGTCGCATTTGGTATCGGTGGGGTATTTCCAGAATTTACGCAACGACATGTTTGCCCTCTCGGCGGAGGTCTATTGGAAGGGGATGCGGAATGTGATCGACTTTAAGGACGGCGCCAATCTGCTGCTGAACAACGATTTGGAGCAAGAGATTCGCTCCGGTAGGGGAGAGTCGTACGGATTGGAACTCTCGGCGAGCAAGGAGCGCGGCGCCTGGACGGGATTCATCAACTACACGCTCTCACGTTCCGAACGCACGATCGAGGGGATTAACGGCGGCAGGACTTTTCTGGCTCCGTTCGACAAGACGCATTCATTGAATTTGTCGGTCAGTTGGGCCATTTCACCGGCTTGGGAGGTGTCGCTTTCGTGGGTTTACGGTACAGGAAACCCGACCACCTATCCGATTGGACAGTACGACATCGGCGGCCTTACGGTGATCCGCTATTCGGATCGCAACGCGTACCGTTTCCCGGACTACCACCGCATGGACGCCTCCGCGACGTGGCATATCCGTCCGTACAGCAAGCGCCGTTGGCGCAGCGAGCTGAATATCTCCATATATAACGTGTACAACAAGAAGAACCCCTGGATGATCAACTTCACCGAGGGACGCTCCGAGATGATTTATCTGTTCGGCATACTTCCCTCGATCACCTATAACTTCCGATTCTGATGAAGCGCCTTTTCGCACTGTTTTGTTTGTGGCTTGGGTCGTGCACGGCCCCGATCGACCTCGACGTTACGGCTGAGGAGCCGCGATTGGTGATTTTCGGCGTATTGACGGACACGCAGGAGCACCAGACGATCCGTCTCCAAAGCACGGTTCCCTATACCGACGGTTCGGACAGTTACGCGAGGGGGGTTGCCGAAGCGATCCGGAGTGCCGAAGTCATGATTACCTCGTCACGCGGCACTGTTTACCCGACGGAATACAATTCGTTGAACGACTTTTTCCGCACGCGCGACGCGCTGGAGATCCACCCTGGCCTGAGTTACGATCTGGACGTCCGTTGTGACTTCAACCGCGACGGATTCCCCGAACGTTACACCGCCACGACCCGGGTTTTACCGCCCGCGGGCCCTGATTCACTGAGCGTCACCCCGATCTCGATGCCGATGATGGATGAGAACAGGATCTACAAATTTTCGATCTATGGCCGCGACCCCGCCGGTCCCAATTGGTATATCTACCGCTTGCGTGTGGATGGAGAGTTGCGCAACAACGTGAATCAGTGGATCTTCGGCGACGACGGGTTTTACGACGGGTCACCGTACTCGGACTACCCGTTGGTGATGCTGACGAATCCCGTCGACGAGGAACCTCTGTTTTATGAGGGCGTGGAGGTCGATCTGTTGACCTCTAACGTGGAGGAGGATTTCGCGCTGTTTATCTCGGAAGTTATGGGATCCGAGGGTGGGGAGATGCCGCTTTTCGGAGGTCCTCCGTACAACGTCCGCACGAACATCACGGGCGGTGCCCTCGGTTTTTTCGGCAATCTCTACTCGACCGAGATTAGCGCCATCGTGCAATAAAAACATTACAATCTTAGATTGGCACGGATAGTGCATGTGTCACAGTGTCGTGAGTACTGTGAGACACATAGTTTGCTTGATATTGTCGTTGCTGCTTGCTTCGTGCATCATGGACAGTCTGGATGACTGCCCTCCGGAAGGAGTACCTCCCGGCGACCCCAAGGTAGACCCACCGGCCGACCCCACACCCTCCGGACGCATCTTCGTGGCAGCCCGTGCGGTGGACGGCACCCCTTACGATACCCCCCTGAACACCCGTTTCACGACACTGACGTTGCAGCGCCACTGCCACGCCACGGACACCTATCACACGGAACAGATCCCGATCGACCACGACGGCACACTCCATGAACTGGACGCCAAATATTTTCAGGATGGCCTGAACGAGCTGTTGCTGGTGGGCGGCGGTCGTTTCGCCACGCGTAACTTCACCCCCGAGGATGGCACAATCGCGTTGCATCCCGAGGGACGTGGATTGAATCGTGTCCTGGTGGGAGCGGACTCGGTGCAATACCCGGTCGTGCAGGATGTTACGATTTGGATGGAACCCGTGAAGGGCGGCTTGCAGGTCGACCCGTCGCAACTGCCGGAGGGAGTGACCGGTATCGACGTCCGTGTGGAGAATGTCTATTCGGAGTTGGATTACGGTGATACGTTCGCTTATGACGGTGAGACTACCGTCATACAGCACTTCGACCTCACGGGCACGGACCCCATTATATTGATCGTCGCCCCGACAGCGCTGCCGACGGTTGCGGACCCCCGCGACGTGTCGCCGGTAATGCTGACACTCACCTATGCCGATGGACACACGGAGGATGTCCCTGCGATACCTGTAACGATCGAGCGCGGCGAATTGACGGTCGTACGCCCGACGTTGGAGCATTTCGGATGGCAGTTGGAGGTATTTATAGATGGAAGATGGGAGGCCGTGGAGCCGCTCGTATTGACTTAATTGACACTTAATATTATTCACTAAATTTTTATGATCATGAAAAAATTGACAACTTATTTACTGGCCGCCCTCGCACTCACCGCGATGGTAGTTTCGTTGGGCTCGTGCGACCGTGAGACGACCACTCCCGATCCCGAAGTAGGCACACTGGTGTTCGAGATCATGACGGCCGGTGTGACTCCCGCCACGCGTGCCGGCACGCCATTCTATTCGGTATCGTTGCCTTCGCCCGTGAGCACGGTGACGGTCTATGTGTTTGAACGGAATGAATCCGGTGATTTTATGTGGACGCGATCGATTCCGTTGACGGAGTGGTCGTCAGCAGGCACATCGTATGTTTACACTGTGCCCGAGGCGAATATGCTTCCCGCCGGTACGTATAAGTTCCTGGCCGTCGGTTCGGGTGTGATTACCGGCTACACACTCCCTACGTTGGACGAATCGCTGAACTACAACAACATGACGGTCACGGGCACCTCGACCGACACGTTCGACGAAATCTACGCCGGCAGTAGTGACAACGTGACGATCACTTCCGAAGGAGCGCGTGTCGGGATTACGATGAAACGTAAGGTGGCTGGCGTGATGGGTTACTTCGTGAACGTTCCTGTCAACCAGGAAGGTGTGAAACCTACAGCATTACGCCTGACGGCCACAACCCGCAACACGGGGGTCAACTTGACCAGCGATCTCGGTATCACCCCTTCGGCTGCCGTGTATAACATTCTGGACATCGACCTGACGGGACTTGCTGATAACGGTACGGTATTCACCGGAGCTACGATCCCGGGTATCGTGAAGCTGGATAACTCCCAGTTGCAGGGCCACTTCGTATTTCCCGTGGAGGATGTGATATTGGAACTCGGGCTTTATAACGGAACGACGGAGTTGCGTACGTGGGAGATCAACAACGGTGATCCAATGACCCTCGCGGCGAACCACCTCTACACGTTGGGAACGAAGCAATTGCCCGGCTCGACGGCTGGCGATCCCGATTCGGATGACCAAAAACCGGACTCCGGTATCGACCTGATGACCGACCAACAGATTATGATCACGGTCGACACGTCGTGGGACGATGTGACGGATTTGATTATCGAATAACGATAAGAGAAATGAGACGTTTCGTACGGATATGTTGCATGTTGCCGCTCCTCCTTGGAGCGGTGGCATGCGGCACGTCCAATACGAACGATCCCGAAAAATCATCGGTGGTACTCCACCTCGGAGCGGGTACCGGAATGCAGCCGCATTTCTCGAATGCCGATTCGCTGACTGTGAAACGTATCATCGTCATTCCGTTTGTGAAACGCGACGAATCGCTCTCTGACGACAACGAAAATTTCGTACCCGATCTCAACCTGATGAAGCAACGCGACATTGTCGACTTCCCGGTACGCGATATTGTACTCTACCTCGAGGCACGGCGCACGTACAAACTTTTGGTCGTCGGATGCAAACGTCGCGACTACGATTTGGCGTTCCGCGGCACGGCGATGAACCGCTTCGAGATGGGTACCTTCGACGTTACAGCGACGCTGGCCAATTTCGACCTGCATCCCAAAACCGCCAACCAAACTCCTGAGTTCTACACCTGTGTATGCCGTGTCGACGGTACCGAAACCGAGGCGTTCCTGCCCGATAAGACCGAACTGTTGACGGGTGAGTTGACGCGCATCGTGAGCGGGCTTTCGGTTACCATTACCGACATTCCGACCTACGTGGAATCCATCTCGCTGATCGCCGAAAACCTGACGATATCGTCCACTGCGGTGACCGGAAGTGTGGTGCTGTTTCAGGATACGGGGCGTAACGAGGATAGCCTGCTGGCCACACAAGTGCCTACGGAAGAGGGTACGATCGAGTTCAACGTGTACCTGCTGCCGATGATGCCGAGTCACGATACGGAGTTCTACTTGGAGGTGACGCAGCGCAATGCGGGGGCAGTGGAGAGTCACACGATCATTACGGATGACATGCCGGGTGTGGTGATGAACAACCGTTTCATGCTCTGGCCCAACCGCGCACTCAACCTGACGGGTAACTTTACGAAACTCAACGTAGGATTTCAAGTGAATACTTCCGGGATTAATTTGGACGATCCTGCTTGGGATGGTATAGGTTACGGTCCAGCTTAGCGTCTATATATGAAAACACGTACGATACTCTTTTTACTCCTGTGCCTGTCACTCGTGGCCTGCACGCATGGACCTGATTCCGATGACACGGACTTGTCCACACCTTCCATCGGGGTTCCCGACGGATATTTTGTCGCTACGTTTACATCTACCTCCTCGACCGATCCCGTCACCCGTGAGGCGGTGACGGGTCCGGATGCGCGCATCAGCGACTTGCGTTATTTGATATTTCTCGAAACGGGTGAGTTTGTGAAGGAGAAACGTGTCACGACCCCTGCGGACGGGGTGCAGACATGGCCGCTGCCCGTGATTCGCGACACGTTGGCCAGGGGTAGTTATCGGGTCGTGTTTCTCGGTAACATGGAGCCGTCGCTGTTCAATGGCTCGGAAGTGCTGACCGGTTACCGGGACGGCTTCGCCAATACACGCATCCACCTCCCTCAATATGAATTTACGGACAACACGGAGTTCTACATGGCGCAGGCCACGTTTTCAGACGTGTTGCCGACGGCAGAGATCCTGCTGCAACGCATCATCGCCAAACTGGATGTGTCGCGCAACTTCCTCGACGCGGAAGATGCCCTGAATATGCTGGTGGCCAATATCGTCGCACAGGTAGACTACAAAACCATTCTCTCGACGACGATCAACGGACTCCTGCCTGGTCCACTGACGGCCGCGGTCCAACAGATACCGTTGGCAAGTGTTGTTTTAATACCCGTCGGAGGTGTTGTTGGCGCGGTAGATCTGTTGCTGGGTACGCTGTTGGCGCCGGTGGTGGATCTGGTGTACGATCTGCTGCTGCAACGGTTGGTGGCGGCTGTGGGGTCGCTCCTGGCGGCCAATACGGAGAGCGGTGCCGGGATTCTGGATATCCTCACGCCACTCCTGAATCCTTGGTCGTCATTGGACGGAACCTCCGCGGCACTGGTGACGGTCGATGGATTTCCGAGTTCGATGGATCTCAACCTGACCGTGACGGACACCTTTCCGGACGGGACGCAGTTTGCCTACTCGTTCTCGCCCGATCCGAATGTGAAGAGCGTGTGGATACGCGGGTTTGCGGGTACGTATAACATTACGGAGGTAAATGTGCTCAAGCAGGGGCTTGTGGGGGGTATTGTGGTGGATGGAATACTGGACAGTTCGCTGCTGTTGAACGGTGATTTTATCGACATCAACGACCCGATAACCGCTGTGCTGGGGGTTAACGAGTGGTGGAACGCTGACTATTCGTTCCTCGATCTGGGATTGAAGGATTATACGCTGCAAACAGATGGCGAGGCGCCCTTGTCGATAGATATTACGCTCTCCGATCTGACGAATCTCGATGGGTTGTTGGGGGGTATCCCGATCCTGGGGCCGATCATTGAAGATGTCGTGGGTACGCTTCTGGGACCGATCAAGCTCTCTGTGCCGGTGAATCTGCCGCTTCTCGGGATCGAAAACCTGAGCGTACAGGGCGGTTGGTCGACCACGCAGCAGGTGTAATTACAACTCCTGAATACGGTTGTTGGAAAAGAGGATCGTGCGGGCGGGATGCTCCTCGACCAGTGTCGTGTTGTGTGTCGACATGACGACAGCCGTACCGTCGTACGAGATTCGTTTGAAGAGCTCCATGATGCCGTCTGCCGCGGCCGGATCCAGGTTGCCCGTCGGTTCGTCGGCCAACAACAGCCTGGGTTTGTTCAGCAGGGCGCGGGCAATGACCAAGCGTTGCTGTTCGCCACCGGAGAGTTCGTGCGGCATCTTGTAGTGCTTCTCCATCAGGCCAGTGAGTTGCAGGACCTCCTCGATACGCATCCGGATCTGTTGCTCGTTGCGCCAACCCGTGGCACGCATCACGTAGTGCAGGTTCAGAAACACGTTCCGGTCCGTCAGCAGTCGATAGTCCTGAAATACGACTCCCAACTGGCGCCTCAGTGCCGCTATGTCGCGTTTGCGCATCCGCGTCAGGTCGAATCCGACCGCCTCGCCAGTGCCGGTATACAGCGGAAGCTCGGCATACAGCAGTTTCATCAGCGACGTCTTGCCGCTACCCACACGACCGATGAAGTAGACGAACTCTCCCGCCGAGACGTCCAGATCGACATCCGTCAGCACAGGCTCCCCGGACTGGTACACCGAAACGCCTCGCAATCGTATCACATTTTTTGTCGCCATTGCCCGGCCAAGATACGATTTTTATTTTATTTTTCGTTACCTTTGTCGCATCATCCACTCAGCCGTGGACGCCGGGGGTGACCGGTTTTGACAGCGGGCAGGGTTTGATGGTAAGCACGTCGAGCGTTGTGTGGTGGCTCGCTAATCCCAACATGCAAATTGTAAATGGCAATAATAGCTATGCACTCGCTGCCTAATTTTCGATGAAAGTTAGCTTTATCGCCGGATCCAAGGAGGTTCGGTGACGAGTATCCCGAAGGGTTGTTCCGCTCTTTAACGCCTTTCAGACGGGGTATCATCAATTTAGAGATAGGGTCGCGTGAGCCTCGCACGTGTCCCGAAAATTTAGAGGCTGGGACTTGTGTTAGGTTGCCGATGACCAGGCACTCGGAGAAGGATCAACCACCGGATAAACGTGTAGAAAGCCCTCGGGCTCCCCGATTGGACGCGGGTTCGACTCCCGCCACCTCCACCGAGAGGAAAAGCAATTTGAAGAAAACCGCCGTAGATGAGTGTCTATGGCGGTTTTTGATTTTTGAGGCGAAGCAGAATTGTGCTTTTTTGGGCAATTTCTGGGGACAAATTCGGGGACACTACTGCGGTCTTGGTAAATGTCCCCGAATTTGTCCCCTATATTGGGTCTGACGTGCCTCAGAGGCAGTTTGTCTTCGAGTGGCTTGGACGGGTTTCTATCGCATTTCATACGTTTACTAACGAATAACAAGTATGAAAAAGACAACATTCAAAGTCCTCTTTCATGTAAAGAAATCGAGGATTTCAAAAAACGGTGAGGCTCCTGTATTGCTTCGCGTGACGGTGGATGGGCAACGGGCCGAGACATCCGTGAACCTCAAAGTCGATCCCGAGAACTGGAATGCGATTGCCGGTCGATCGGTCGGTGAAACCGACAAAGACGATGAGGTGAACGCCCGGTTGTATTTGGTGGCGATTTCCTTCAGATGCGCGTTGTCCAATTCGACATACGCCGTGGTGAAAGGGTCGTCCATCGGAAAGCCGATGGTCAGGCCATCGGGCATTCCCTCGAAGTCCTTGTGGTAGATGAGATGGTTGTGGCGCTTGGGGTTGATTTGTTGCAGGATCGTCGTCTCTGGCAGCGTCATTTCGTAATAATCCTGCCGGAAAAACGGATCGGAAACAACCACGACTCGCCCGACACGGCTGGCTTCACGAAACAGGTCGCGCAGCTGCTCGATGCAGAGATGGGTGAGGGGGAAGAAGCGTTCCATGATCTACATATCTTCCAATGACAAACAGCGCGTCTCGATGGTGAATCTCGGCAGGACTTTGTGTTTAAGATGTTCGACTTTCGCCGCCATTGCCTCCTGCTTGAAGTTCTTTTTCTGACGCTTGACTTCACAGGCGACAGCCTTGTTTTTTTCCAACTTCAACGCCACGATGTCGATTTCGTTTTGGATATCTTTAGGCTCCCACCACGAGCCTATATCCCGATATTCGAGGCTTTCGGCAAACTGCTGTTTGAAATATCGTTCCAAAATTAGACCCGAATAAGTCGGGTAATCGTCGCGGATGATCGCTTGCAGGGCTGCAAAGTTTTTGATCTCGATAAGAGAGCGATGGCGGTCGAAATAGTTGAACCAGAAACGCAGGAAATTGTCCTTGATCTCATACCGAACAGCCTGTGTCCCCTCTTTCGCCAATATCGGGCGCACGCGCACGAGCAGGTCGTAATCCTCGATAAGCCGTTTGATATGGCCGCCGATGCTTTTGCCACCCAAAGCCGCCTCGATTTCGGACTGGGTGTTGATGCCGCCGGAAATCGCACTTAGTATCGAGAAGTAGGTCGCGTAATTCTTCCCGAACTCCTCCACCAACAGATGCTTGCCCTCGTCGGTGAACGATGAGTTTTCGCGCACCATAAACCCGATCATCTCGCCGACCGACAGCATCCTGTTGTCGCAAAACAGCTCCACATATTTCGGAACTCCGCCAGTGAAGGCGTAGAGAGCCAATAAGTCGTCATTCGAGTATTCGGGGCGATAATCGTGCATGATCTCTTTGAGCGTCGAAAGGTCAAATGTCGAGAGCTTGATGATGTTGTCGGCGCGACCGAACAGGGGCTCCTTCTTGTCCTGAAAAATCTTCTGCATCATCGAATAGACCGAACCGGAGACGATAAGGTTCATGCGCGACCGTGTGCGATATGCGTCCCATGTATTCTGCATATCGCTGTACACCGACTCGTTGATATTCAAAAACTCCTGAAACTCGTCGATCACAAGGTTGAAGGCGCGATGCGTGGCAAGCTCCATCATGTATTGGAACAGCGAACGAAACGTGCGTATCTCCTCCGGCACGAACACGTCGAGCGCACGGGCGATCTCGGGTGCAAACTCCGCACACAGGGTCGATTCGTTTTTGCGTCCCACGAACAGATAGACTGTGGGCGTCTCTTCCACCGACTTGACGATAAGGCTCGTCTTTCCGATGCGCCTGCGTCCGGTAATGACCGTCATACGGGAATGGTCGGAGAAGGATAGCTCGCGTATCCGCCCCAACTCGGCAAGTTCGTTTGTTCTGTCGTAGAATTTCATATCGCTCCGTTTTAGTAACTACGGTAACAGTAACCGCCGTTACAAAGATATGAAGTAGGTTTGAGTTATGCAAATTTTTTTTCTCCCAAATCAGTCGGATGAGTTGAGCTGTCCGTTTCAAACTCCCGGAACGAATTCTTTTGATGCAAACAAAAGATATTTTCGTTCAAATGGAAATACTTCAGCGTTCTCCAATGTTGGAATCACCTCAATCTCAGAATACACATAATCTCGTATTCGATGCGACGCAACAGCGGATAATATTCCTTCAACAGGGTTTGATAGGTCGTTTCGAGCGACATCAGTCGACTCTTTCGAGTTTGTACGTTTACCTCCCCGTTGATAATTTCGATAACGGTTGAACGATCGGCAAACTCTGACTCGTTCATCAGTGTAACGAGCCCGTCCCAGTCTTCACCCATCCAATTCACCTCGATTATCTCTTCAGGAATGCCGTACTGTTTGTGGAGATAGGTAGCAAAGGCATCCGTGCGGTGCTCCGACAACCTGACGTTACTCACGGGATCCCCTTCCGGCGAGGCGTATCCCGTCACCCGGATCCCTCCGATGGTGATAGTTTCGTCGCTTTGCATCTCGCTTAAGATCCGATCTACTTCGGCGAGTTCGGCTGCGTTGTCCATGAAATCACGCAAGATCACGTAACTGTCCACTGGAAAATTGAGATGTACATGAGACGTTACGGTTTTCACCGCTGCCGGTACAGGGGCCGGTAGCGATGCAAAAAGAGGTTGCAAAACGGTGTAGCGCCCGGCAGCCAGCTCTCGAAGACGACATCCATATATATTTTCATCCACACTCAATTGCGCGTCATCCATCCAGAATAGATAAGGCGCTTCGAGATGTATCGCCCGGTTGCCACGGTTCTTTTTCGTACGGACAATGGTTTGCTGCGGCGTGGGATCGAAACGAAATCCATTAAGGACTTCCGCACGCCGAATTGCCTTGTGGCGATTCCTGCCCATAATGACGATTGGGTCGAATACATAACTATGGACTCCGTCGTTCGAGCTCAGGATCGGAGTCAGGATCATCATCTGCTTTGAATGCAGGTCCAACCGATCGAGATCCAAGGTTGTCTCTATGACCACCGTTTCGCCGATCTTTTTCGCATTGGTTGAGGTCAATGGCAAATATTCAGCGTGTTGTCCGTACAAGTTTGCAGATGCCAGTAACGCTATGGTCGTCAATAATAAGGAGCGTATGTTTTTCATAAACAGTATGTTTTTGTTCTACTTCAGGAAGTAAACCAATGAAACGGTGGCCCGCGTAATTCCCCAATAATCTCTCTTCGACGATCCGAGCCACGCCCCACACTCGACAGATTCGTAATCGTCACCCCAAAGATGTGCGTATCCCGCTCCGATACTTGCCTCGATATTCCAGCGTTTGCCCACGATCCACTGATAACCGTAACTGATGCCCACGCCGCCAAGCCATCCTTCGGCACGCCGGGTCTTCATCTCGGGATACATGCCGAACGGAAATTTCACACCCCCGACGTTGAACTGCCCTGTCATGGCGTGCAGCCCCCAAAAACCTCCATTGAAACGTTCGCAAGTCCAATAACGAAACTCCGGCTGGACGAGCCAATGCTTGAACGTTTTGTTGTTCGAGAATTTGAACCAGTTGTACCCGCCACCTACATCGAGTGTCGTGCGTCCCCCCAGTCCCACCTCCAGGGAGAGGTTCGGTGTCAGCGTCGCGTCGTACAGAAAGTTATGCTTCAGCGCTATGGTCTGTGCCGAAGCACCCGAAAGACAGGTAAGAAGTATGGATAAAAACAGCAGTTTTTTCATCGTATCTTTATGTTTTTCGTTACGTTTGATTTCAACTCGAAACTGCTATCCACAAATTCCGAACCAAACCGTATCGATCGCATTATACTTTTCGGCACTTTTTTTGTAGTGATACGTTCGCAACGTTACATAAAAAAGATTGTTTATGCGAAAACGAATCTCTTCGATACTTGCCGCATCCCTGTTCCTGCTCGTTGGAACGATGGGGTGTAAGGACGATGATTGTTGCACTACGGGACCGATCTCGAGTGGCGAACAAGGAGTTCCGACGGAAATATCAATCCATCTGAAATTCCATCACAGCACCCGTGCAACCGCCGACTCCAACTCGACGGAAGAGGAGGCAGCCCTTAAAATGATCGATATTTTTATTTATGACGAGGCCGGTGACTTCCTGGAGCGGCACACGCTCTCACCCGATGAGTTTTCCGCAACCGACGGAGGACCGGGCTACGATGCCTATCAAACGGTGCCTCTTCCCGCCACGACCGGAGACAGGAGTGTCTATGTGGGGATCAATCTGCCACCGGCCGTGGCTTCGTCGCTGGATGGGAACCCTCTATCGACGGCAAGTACAGCCGTGCAAACCATCGACCCTTCGGATATCAACGCGACCGACGGTATACCCATGTTCAGCAATGCAGCCGTCCATATGACGTTCGTGGAAGATTCGTCGGCTAACAACGTGGTGGCACCCGTAAAGCGCCTGGCTTCCAAGGTGACTGTGGAAACCGACCCTCTACTGGATCAGGGTGCTCTCGGCGGCCAACTCGGCGAATTTTTCTTTACACTGAACAACCGAAACCGCAAATTCTTCCTGCAACAAAACAGGCGACCTTATGCTGATCCGAACTGGACGGCAGGATCTTACGATCCGCAAGATTTCAAGGACTCTGAACTGTCCGATTACGTCAAAGTAGCCGTCGGTCCACAAGATAATATCAATAACTATAACGCCAAGTATGTGCTGGAAAATACATCGGAGCTCAAAATGATGAAAGAACTCACCCGAATCACTGTTCGTACACAGTTCAGTCCGTATGTATTTTTGAGGTTCATCAACAACGAGTTGCGCATGAGCGACAACAATGACCTCACGCCCCGCACATTCTACACCGTCGTTCCGCCAGACAACCCGGACCATGTAGCCTATTTCGATAACACGACCGATGCCGGAAATTATGCCGCATACGTAGGTACGACCTACTCCACCTATACCGACGGTTGGTGTTATTGGAGCGTCTTTATGAACAACGATCATCCGGGCGAGATCCTGAGAAATGAATATTTTAAGTGCGTCCTCACGCGGATCTTCCCTCCGGGACAACCTTCGGCAGCACTGGCAAATCCGGATGGCCACCCCAATACGTACTCCGACATATTTGTCGATGTGCAGCTCCAAGGATGGAACGACCCTTGGATTTACAACAACGTCACTTTACAGCCCTGATCTTTCAAAAAGTTAGCCTACTATGAAATGGAAATATCAAACAATATGCATCGCAACGCTGGGCGGACTCAGTCTGTTGTTTCAGGCATGCGTGTATGAAGATCGTTCGTGCTGTACCGACACGACCGAACCGCCCGATGATAAAATGGAGATGCCGACGCTGAAAGTGACCTTCTCGCATCAGCAAACCGACATACCGATTACATCGGAAGATCTGTTGCACGCGGTTGTCTACCTGCATGACGAATCCGGCGTGTTTTTCGATGCGTGGGAGGTGCAAAATCTCACTCTCGACACTGAGTACGACACCGGCATAACACCGGAGAGAAGTCCGTTCGGAGTGGTTGCATGGATCAATCCGGATCCGCCTTATGACATCTACCCGAAATTCGAACCCGATTTTCAAGGTGGAATGCACAGGCGTGACTGTCAGTTGTCACTCATCGTCCCCGAAGACCGTATCTTCGTGGGGCAGATGCCTTGGTTGCTCTATGGCAAGGTCGATCGGGTAGCGGAGGAGTATGCCGAGGCTCCGGTGGAGATTCCCCTCACGCTGGACAATTATGTGATCAACCTGTCGGCCTCGGGACTCCCTGCACAGGCAGCCACATACTCTTTCATGATCCATGACGATGGCGGTACTTACGGCTTCGACAACACCGAAAAATACTGTACACCGTTTCATTACAGGAGTACCACGGACTTTGTTCCTGTGACGAGGGCGGCGGACGGTGCGGTCGAACTGTCACTGACGATGCTTCGTCTGGATGAGAATAGCAATGCAACCATCGGGTTCCGCAACGAGACATCTGCCACCACGCTCTATCCGAAAGAGAGTAACGATTTGACCGGACTGTTCCGAATAATCAGGAGGGCCCTCGTGGAGTACGACTTTGATAGGACACACGTCTATAACATTCATTTGGATTACTCCACCGGAGGCAACTCCAATCCCCAAGTCACCCCTGGCGGTGACCCTCCGGGTGGTGATCCCGGCACAGACCCTGGCGGTGACCCTCCGGGTGGCGACCCGGGCACAGATCCTGGAACAGACCCTGGCGGTGACCCGGGCACAGATCCTGATCCCGTTGTCGGATCTGTAACGGTGTATGTCAATGGGATGGTGTTGAAACGGGAAAACCATGCCTTGGTGGATTAAGTTTGTAAATGCGTAAAAACAAGAGACCATGAAGATAGAACATAGATACTTTTCCGTACTGACCGTCATGCTGTGTCTCGCGGCATCCTGTAACCACGAAGAACCTGTTGTAGATCAGGAGGTGTGGAGAGGCGAGCAACAGACCGTCACGTTCGATTTACATATGCCCGAAACACCTGAGATTGAGTCTCGTGTCATCACACAGGACGACATGTATGCCATTAAAACCTTGGACATCCTGGTTTTTAGGGCCGATGGTGGCGATGAGCGCTTCGATTATGCGATACGTGGCGTCGAGATGCCACGCAACCCAAGTATGCAAGAGGGAACGATTCGATATTATTCCGGTGATTTGCGTGTCGCACCCTATCCGCAGCGTGTCGTGCTTCTGGTGAACTGCCGCCAGCAGGTAGATCAGTTGTTGAGTGCTCCCGACCTTGTGGGAATGGAAAAGTGGGCCATGCTGTCGCAACTTAAATTCACGATCACACCCGGCGAGATATGGAATACAGAATCGTCGACGAATTATACCCCTCTGCCAATGTGGGGCGAAAATGAGCCGGAGGTGATCACCTCCACCACGTGGCGCTTGGCAACGCCGATCAGGATGGTGATGATGGTGGCCACGATCAACATAGGTATATCATCGGGTACCGCTGCGGAGGGTAAATTCGTTTTCAAGACCGTCCACGTGCTCAACACCAATACGAGTGGACATATCGTTCCCGCACCGGGAAACGTCACCCTGGGAAGCAGTATCTACACCAATTATGGCGAGATGAAATACGTGACGGCTCCCACCGTTCCGGATGAGGTAAAACCGTACTCAGCACGTCACTTCGGCCCACTTCGGCATCCGTTCGATCCGGGGGAAAAATTCTTAACGCGTGAGATATTCCTCTTTGAGATCGAGGAAAATCAGTCTCCAACCGAGACGTTCAGTCTGGTGATAGGCGGTGTGTATGGCAGCGATACGGCCACAACTTACTATCGGTTCGATTTTTTCGACTTGTTCGACCAGAATCGACGGGTACCCATCATGCGTAACTATGCCTATCTGGTAGGTATCATTGACGTGGTGTCTTCGGGATATCCGACAGCACGGGAGGCTTTTATGTCGGGGACTGGTACTATGGGGCCCAGTAGATCCGTGACAAGGAGTGGACATTTGCAACAAGGAGCGATGACTACAGGTATTTCGATCACTGAACTATGATCTGATTATGGGCCATTTTTATACCGACTTCATGGTTGTATTACAGGGGCGTTACCCGGTCAAATCGGACATGGTAAGTGCTCTCACGGAACTTCTGCATATAGAAAAAGAGAGTGTCTATCGTCGACTGAGGGGCGATGTTAATTTTACCGCTGAAGAGATGATGCGCATCGCCGGTGCATGGCACATTTCACTCGACAACATCGTCTCTCCACATCCCGATAAGAACAGAACGTTCCACCTGCAGACAACCGGATTTGTCAACCCCGCGGAGGAAGATTATGCCATCATCCCAACCGTGTAATGTCCCCTGTGACTGTCGATAAACTCGTACATTACTGGTCTGTTTTTGAGAAAACGGCGATCGCTTTTTTTAGTATCTCAAGCTCCAACTCCGTGTTACGCAGCTTCTTCTCCAGTTCCTTGCCTCGCTTACCTTCGTCGCTCAAACGCTCCACACCGTAGCCCTGGAAGCTCGCGTCACCATGTTTGGCAAACTCCGATCGCCACTTGTAAAGCCGATCCGAAGAGATGCCCAATTCTGCCGCCAGTGCCCTGACATTGTCTCGCTCATAACTCAGTTTTACCACCCGCTCCTTGAACGCACGGTCATAATTCTTTTTACTTGCGGTTGTTTCCATTTTTCAAAGTTAAGAAATCAGGGTGGTTCGAAGGCGCGTTCAGTTCCCGTCACCTCCACACCGCAACGTGGCGCGCGCCCGGTGACGTCACCCAATTCTCCTCCCCGTGACGGGTTGGCGTATCTGGAGCGATGGTCAGCTGAGTTATCACAACACCCAAGGGCGGTACTGGATTCTTCAAATAAATCCTGCTACGCTATCAGCATGGGGATTCGGCTTCTCTGAAGACACTTCGGATCTGGCGGAGAGCAATCGCGTCGGGTACGGCTTCTCCCTCCGTTGTATAAAGATCTAATGTAGGGCGGGATAAGGAGAAGCGCGCGGAGCGCGCCTTCTCCTCCCCGCGCCGGGGCTCCGTGTCTACTCCAATGGTCAGCTGTTCAATCAGACTACCTACGGCTACTATTGGTTGCTCTCGGCCTCGTCTACGACGGATGCGCGTTGGTTCAATTTTAATGCCGGCGCCTCGATTACGACGAGTACCGATCACGTCAGTTACGGCTTCACCCTCCGTTGTATAAAGATCTAATGTAGGGCGGGTAAAGGAGGGGGCGCCCGAAGGGGCCATCGGGCTATTGAGGGTTGGAGATGACGTGAAGCTGTTTGCCGATGAGTTTTTGGATGTCTTTAAGCATCGAGCGGTCGTCCGCGGAGCAAAACGTGAGGGCCGTTCCTGTGGCACCGGCACGTCCCGTACGGCCGATGCGGTGCACGTACGTCTCGACCACGTCCGGAAGGTCGTAGTTGATTACCAGCCCGAGCTCCTTGATGTCGATCCCGCGTGCGGCGATGTCCGTGGCGACCATCACCTTGATCTTACCCGACTTAAAATCCGCCAAGGCGCGTTGGCGTGCCCCCTGAGACTTATTACCGTGGATCGCGGCATTGTCGATGCCGGCCTTTTGAAGCGTGCGTGAAATGTTGTCCGCACCGTGTTTGGTGCGGGAGAATACCAACACCGATTTATCCGTTTCCTGTTTCAATACCGATACCAACAGCCCTTTTTTCTCTGGTTTTTCTACATAGTAGAGCGACTGCGCAACTGTGTCGACGGTGGAGGATACGGGTGTCACCTCGATCCGCACGGGGTTGGTGAGCATGTTACGTGACAATGACACGATCGCTTCGGGCATCGTGGCGGAGAAAAACAGTGTCTGGCGTTTTTTCGGCAGCATGGGCAACAAGCGCTTGATGTCCGAAATGAATCCCATGTCGAGCATCCGGTCGGCCTCGTCGAGCACGAAATGTGTCAACCCGTCGAGATGCACCTCGCCCTGACCGATCAGATCCAACAGGCGTCCCGGCGTGGCGATGAGAATGTCGATACCCTGATGCAGTTTGTCCGTCTGGGGGCGCTGTTTCACGCCGCCGAAAATGGCCGTGTGACGCAGACCGGTGTATTTCCCGTAATCGGCGAAACAGGCGTCGATCTGCAATGCCAACTCGCGTGTGGGGGTGAGGATCAGCACACGGATGACGCGTTGTTCCTTCGGTTTGCCGTGCGAACGGCCCTTGCGATCCTTGCGGGGTGGGAGGGGGTTATTTCCATCCTCAGTCGCCCGACGGGGCTTCTCCTGCCACAAAGTTTGCAAGAGTGGGATGGCAAATGCTGCCGTTTTGCCGGTACCGGTCTGTGCGATGCCGAAAATATCGCGACCCCGTGCAACAACCGGAATGGCCTGTTGCTGGATCGGGGTCGGTGTGGTGTATCCTTTTTCGCGGACGGCACGAAGAATCGGCTCCGCGATGTTGAGTTCGTCAAATGTCATAAGTTGTGATTCGCCACCTATACGGCGGCTTTGGTAAGCAGAAAATCTGTTTTGAGCTTCTCGATCACCTCGCGCACGGAGCGGATCTTGTCGGCCAGATAGGCGTTCGCTCCGGCAAAGGCATAGCCCTTCTTCATGTTGCCGCGCGCGGCGTTGTAGAGCGCTTTGATGATGCAGTAGGGACTTTTGGTGTAGTCGCACGTCTTGATACAGTGGAACGAGCAGGCTTTGGGGCGTGTCTCTCCCTGGGCCACGTGGCGGATGAATTCGCCGTCAAAAGCGCGTCCGGGCATCCCGACGGGGCTCTGGATGATGCGTACGTCCGAGGCATGGGCATCGAGATAGACCTGTTTGAACTCCGCAGAGGCGTCGCACTCGTTGGTCGGCACGAAGATCGACCCCATCTGCACGGCCGATGCACCGAGTGCCATGAAACGTGCCACGTCCGCGCCGGTCGAGATACCCCCGGCGGCGATGACCGGTATGTTTTTTCGGTCGGCATAACTGTGTGCCACGCTGACCACTTCCGGAACGAGGTGCTCGAGCGAGTAGTTTTCATCTCCGATCTGCTCGGCACTGAAGCCCAGGTGCCCACCCGCCTTTGGGCCCTCCACGACGATCGCATCGGGAAGGTAACCATATCCCGACGACCATTTTTCGCAGATCAACCGTGCGGCACGTGGCGACGAGACGATCGGCACGAGTTGCGTGCGGCTCTCTTTGGTCAGGAATTTCGGCAGGTCGAGCGGCAGGCCCGCACCGGAAAAAATCACGTCCGCCCGCTCCTCGATGGCCGTGCGTACCATGTCGGCAAAGTTCGACAGCGCGACCATGATGTTCACACCGATCACACCGCGTGTCTTTTCGCGTGCCTTGTGGATCTCCTCTCGAAGGCCCCAGATGCACCGTTCGAGGAATGTGCCCTGTTGCTCGGCGTAAAGTAACCCCAGTCCAGCGGCCGAAATGACTCCCACACCACCTTCATTGGCCACCGCGGCAGCCAATCCGTTCAGCGACACGCCCACACCCATACCGCCCTGAATGATGGGCAGTTTTATCTCGTATTTCCCTATGTTGAATGATTTCATATTGATCTGTTGGCTGCAAAGATAGCTAAATTAGTTGATAGTTGAAAATAGTTTTCTCCTCCCCGCGCCGGGGCTCCGTCATCCGAACGATGGTCAGCTGCAGGATCAGACTTTCATCGGACGCTATTTTTCTTCCGAAACAGAGGGTATAGAAGCAGCATGGTTTCTTGCATTCGACCCGACAAGCGCAATCTTTTACCTCGGTGGTCATACCGGCGGCAGCTTCGCCTGGTCCCTGCGTTGTATAAAGATCTAATGTAGGGCGGGACAAGGAGGGGCACTAACGACAAATTACGCCCGAGCCGAGTAACTCATCGCCGTCCGATCCGTCGTACCAAGCGGCGAATTGTCCGGGGGCGATGCCGCGTTGGGGCGTGTCGAAATGGATATACAGCCCATCTTCCGTCAATGACAACACAGCCGGTTCGAGCGGCTGTCGATACCGGATCCGGACCAGGAAGCGTGCCGATTCGCCCATCCCCAGTGCTTGAGACGGGTTCACCCAATGAACTTCCGATGGGTCGATGCGCAATGACGAACGGTATAGCCCCGGATGGTGCGAGCCCTGTCCGACGTATATCACGTTGCGTCCGACGTCCGTAGCGATGATGAACAGCGACTCCGCGCGTCCGCCCACACCAAGACCCTTCCGTTGACCGATCGTGTAGAAATGTGCCCCGTTGTGACGCCCTACAACCCTGCCGTCCGAAGGATCGTAACGCCACGGCTCGTGTGCCTCGTGAGGCTGTGCATACCCCTCCCACCCGGCAGGAATCTCAGTGATATCCCCCTCGCGAGCAGTTAATTTTTGTTGCAAGAAAACCGGTAGATCCACCTTGCCGACGAAACAGATCCCTTGGGAATCCTTACGTTTGGCCGTGGCGAGGTTCTGCTCCGTGGCGATGCGGCGAACGTCCGGTTTCAACATCTCCCCGATCGGGAAAATCGCCCTCGAAAGTTGCTCCTGAGAGAGTTGGCACAGGAAATAACTCTGATCCTTATTCGGGTCCGTCCCGGCGAGGAGGTGGTGTGTATCGTCATCACCATGCACGACACGGCAGTAGTGTCCCGTTGCAACGTACTCAGCGCCCAGTTTCAGCGCCTCTTGAAGGAACACGTCGAACTTGATCTCGCGATTGCAAAGTACGTCGGGATTGGGCGTGCGGCCGCGTGCGTACTCGTCGAACATGTAGTCGACCACACGCGAACGGTACGACTCCGAGAGATCGACCACGTGAAACGGTATATCTAACTTACGGGCCACCAATTCGGCAAAAATGTGATCGTCGTGCCACGGGCAATCACCCTCCAACGTGCCGACCGTCTCGTGCCAGTTGATCATGAAGAGTCCCACCACGTCATGCCCCTGCTGCTTCAAGAGCCATGCCGCCACCGAGGAATCCACCCCACCCGAGAGTCCTATCACCACGCGTGCCATGGCGCAAAGGTAATAAAAAACCGCCGAAAAGGCGGTTTTTTATTGCTACTCAGTCGCAGCTTCACTCATCGCCTTGGCCGCCTCGTAATCCGCGTTTGTGAACGTGTAGGTCCACTGATACTCGTATTTGCCCAATTTTTCTTCTACATAATTGACATCAATGGTCGGATTATAAAGATTTTCATAATTTGTTGAAGGAAGTCGATATTCGATGGGAGTACGGGGGTTTCCGTAGGTTATCTGACAAACCCCATCATCGAAAGAAACACTTACCTCTTCAAATAACAAGAAGGGGGAAGAAGGGCGGCCTATTCCTCCATTATTCACTATTTCGAGCAATCCTCCGGGTTTTATGTTTTCGTTTTCCAAACCTAACGAGGAAGAAGTCATGAGAGAGAGTGTGATTTCATGATCACTATCATTTATCCAAACATAATACCCATGCCCACCAGAGTCACTTATAGTTCCACAGCCCATTCCAGATAAAATAAAAAGCAAGAATGAGAA
>QMCD01001006.1_pt1 | contig 24601 bp, 21 predicted proteins | sample 1821841 | NCBI WGS metagenome assembly QMCD01 (sample SAMN01991225, study PRJNA193472) | Termite gut metagenome, whole genome shotgun sequencing project. | isolation source: worker | host: Macrotermes natalensis | reverse complement strand
GTCCATTCGGAGCCGCCGAGCAAAGCTCGGCACTTTCTGCTCCGGCTTCTCACCGCTCGCTATTCACTCGCGGCGGGGAAGCCATCGCCCCCACGGGGCGGGCCGACGAGTTTTCCGAAGAAAACTCGAAATCATTCTCAACTCTCAACTCTCAACTCTCAACTCTGGGGCCTCAGCCGCCTGTGACGGAGAAGGTCAAGGGGGAGTATGCGCTCGTGTTTTTGCTGAAGATTCCGCGGAGCGTCTCGCCCGCCGCCGTGAAAAGATCGCTTGCCGAAGCGATCCGGAGCGTTGTCGCCACTCCCGAGTTTCGCCGCGTCACCATCACGCCCGACGTGGATCCGCAGTAAAAACTTATACTCTGTTTGAGCGGTCATCATATTTTCTTATGCGATTTTGCTGTTCGGTAAATCTTTTCTATCTTTGCGGCTCGTTAAAAAACAAACTTAAAGCGAGATAGAAATGGATTCACTGAGCTACAAAACCATCTCGGTCAATAAAGCCACCGCAAACAAGCAGTGGTACGTTATTGACGCCCAGGGAGAGGTGGTGGGGAGGCTGGCGTCGCAGATCGCCAAAATCCTGAGGGGCAAAAACAAGCCCGACTTCACTCCCCACGTCGATTGCGGGGACAATGTGATCGTGATCAACGCCGAAAAGGTGCGCCTGACGGGAAAGAAAATGACCGACAAGGTCTACGTTCGCCACACGGGCTATCCCGGGGGCCAGCGTTTCGAAACGCCCGAAGGATACCTCAAAAGAAGGCCGACGGTCGTGTTGGAGCACGCGGTGAAGGGTATGCTTCCGCGCACCAGGCTGGGTGCGGCCCAGATGCGCAACCTGAAGGTTTATGCCGGAAGCGAGCACTCGCACACCGCGCAAAATCCCAAACCCCTTAAACTTAGCGAGATCAAATAGTTATGGAAGTGACAAATACAGTCGGACGGCGCAAGGCGGCCGTCGCAAGAGTTTTCGTTAAGCCCGGCAAGGGACAAATAACCATCAACAAAAAGCCGTTGGAGACCTATTTCCCGCTGGAAATCTTTCAGTTTGTGGTGCGCCAGCCGCTGTTGGTTATCAATCAGACCGAGGCGTATGACATCACCATCAATCTGACCGGCGGAGGCATCAAGGGTCAGGCCGAGGCCGCCCGTATGGGTATCGCTCGCGCATTGTGTGAAATAGATGCCGAGCTGCGTCCGGCGTTGAAGAAGAACGGCTTTTTGACCCGCGACAGTCGCGAAGTAGAGCGTAAGAAGCCGGGTCAGCCGGGTGCTCGCCGCAGGTTCCAGTTCAGCAAGCGTTAAAAAGTTATAAAACTCCCCAGACCACGGTTTTGTGCTACTCGGGGTGTTGGTGTAAATTACTTTATTATTTAGAAAAAAATGGCAAGAACAAATTTCGAACAGTTGTTGGAAGCGGGCGTGCACTTCGGGCACCTGAGGCGTAAATGGAATCCCAAGATGGCTCCGTACATCTTTATGGAGAACAACGGGATCCACATCATAGATCTGCATAAGACCGTCGCTATGATAGACGAAGCGGCCGCGGCCGCCAAGCAAATAGCAAAGAGCGGCAGGAAAATTCTCTTTGTGGCGACCAAAAAGCAGGCAAAAGATATTGTGAGCGAAAAGGTGCAGGCGATCAATATGCCATACGTGACCGAGCGTTGGCCGGGCGGTATGTTGACCAACTTCCCGACCATTCGCAAGGCGGTGAAGAAGATGTCGACCATCGACAAGATGACCCAGGACGGCACATTCGACAACTTCTCGAAAAGGGAGAAGTTGCAGATCTCGCGCCAGAGGGCCAAGTTGGAGAAGAACCTCGGTTCGATCGCCGACCTGACCCGTCTTCCGGCGGCACTCTTCGTGGTCGATGTTCAGAAGGAGGCGAACGCCGTGAAAGAGGCCAACAGGTTGAGCATTCCGGTTTTCGCAATGGTCGACACCTGTTGCGATCCTTCGATGATCGACTATGTGATTCCGGCGAATGACGACGCGACCAAATCCATCGAGGTGGTTCTTAACGCGATTTGCGGCGCTATCGCCGAAGGGTTGCAGGAGCGCAAACTCGAAAAGGAGAAGGAGGACAGCGGCGAAGAGGCACCGGCTAAGGCTACCTCGGGCCGCACCCGGGTGAAGAAACTGAGTGCCGAGGCGGTGGGCGAAGCGATGGCAAATGCTGCTCCCGCACCCGAAGCGACTCCTGAGGCCGCACCTGAAGCACCCGCAGCCGAAGTCACTCCCGAAGCCGCCGCTGAATAAAATAACGAGAAAAATAATACAACTATGGAAATAACAGCAGCAGACGTTGCCAAATTGCGCAAAATGACCGGCGCAGGTATGATGGACTGCAAAGCCGCGCTGAAAGATGCTAACGGCGATTTCGACAAGGCCAAAGATATTATTCGCGAAAAGGGGAAACTCGTTGCGGACAAACGGGCCGACAGGACCGCAACCGAAGGGGTGGTGGTTTATAAGATCAACGGGCAGAAGGGCTATATGCTGTGTCTGGCTTGCGAGACCGACTTTGTGGCCAAGAACGAAGAGTTCGGCAAGAGTGCCGAGGCGATTTTGGATGTGGCTGTGAGTGGCGACTTTGCCGATCTCGACTCGTTGCTCGGCAAGGTGTCGGATATGGTGGCCGAAAAGAGCGGACAGACCGGCGAAAAGGTGGAGTTGCCGTTCTATGCCCGTATCGAGGCTCCGTTCATCGACGCCTATGTGCACACCAACAGGAAGCTGGGGTCGATAATCGGTTTCTCGAAGACTATTCCCGCCGAAGTTGCACACGATGTGTGTATGCAGGCGACCGCTATGGCTCCGGTGTCGATCGACAAGGGCGATGTTCCCAAGGCCATTCTGGACAAGGAGTTCGAGATCGGTCGCGAGCAGGCGCGTCAGGAGGGTAAGCCCGAGGCTATGTTGGACAAGATTGCCGAGGGTAAGCTGGCTAAGTACATCAAGGAGAACACGTTGGTGAATCAGGCTTTGGTGAAGAATCCGAAGGTGACCGTTGCGGAATTTATTGCCGAGGCGGATAAGGATGCCAAGGTTGTGGCCTATAAGAGGTTTAGCCTGAACGACTAAGCACTTTTTATTATCAAATCCATCCCCTGCCCATTCCCTGGGTGGGGGATGTTTTTTAGTTGAGAATTGAGAGTGGAGAGTTGGCTATGCGACACAGATTTCAGCTCCCCCGACCCCGCCCTGCGGGGGAGCTGACGAGGTCTGTGACCTCGAAAAAACTCAAACTTTGTTTGGTTTTCCGCTCGCCTTGCACTAAATTTGCATCACCTCGATCAGTTAAGTTTGGTATGAAAATCCCGCCGGAACCTTTTTAGGTCTCCGGTGGCGGGATTTTTGTGCCAAATATGTAAACTGATTGAGGAATTTTTTTACAGCCGGAGGCCTTTTTTATTTTTTTTGTCAAAAAAAGTGTACTCTGCACCCATAACCCGAACCAACCCCACAGCGTTCATCGTGCTCATCGACCAATCGGGTTCAATGGCCGAAAAGGTCGTATTTGCCGGTCAGTCGATGCCCAAAAGCCGCGCCGTGGCTCTGGTCGCAGGCAGCTTCATCGACGAATTGCTGCACCGCGCACGGCGCGAAGAGGGCACCAGAGACTATTACGACCTGGCCGTGCTGGGTTATGGCGGCAGGGGAGTGCACAATCTTCTGACGTCCGACAACGGTGGATGGGACCGGCCGTCGCGACTTGCCGTCAAACGACCCGCGGCCAAGAGCCATCTGTCGCAGGAACGGGTGTTGCCGTCGGGGCGCACTGTGGTGGTGGCGACCGAGCACGACGATTGGATTGCCGAGCGCGCCGAGGGGGCCACCCCGATGTGCGGCGCACTGACCGAAGCGTTGAGGATGGTCGAACGTTGGTGTGGGAAACATCCACGGAGCTATCCGCCCACCGTGATCAACATCACCGACGGCGAGGTTTCGGACGGAACGCCACGGCGGGTGTTGGAGCTGGCAGGTAGCATCCGAGGCACAGGTACCGAGGACGGCAACACGCTGCTGATCAACATCCATTTGGTGGGGAGCGACGGAGCGGAGGCGGTGTTGTTCCCGACCGACGAGGAGCAGTTGCCCGAAAATCGCTATGCGAGGCTGTTGTGGGATGCTTCGAGCGAGTTGCCTTTTCGGGCCGGTGCGCGCGGCATCGGGTTTAATTGCGACTTTGCCTCGCTGGCCGCCGCAATGAACATCGGATCGGTAAACTCGGTGATGGTCTGAAAAAAATCTTTTTTTAGCAAGCGCGGAAAAGTCGCGGTGCAAAAGTTGCGTTACTTTTGCACTATGAAAAACCAAACGACACACCAAATCTACCAGCAGCGCATAGCCGCCGCAATCGACCACATCTACCAAAACCTCGACCATCAACTCACCCTGGCCGAGATCGCCGACGTGGCCCACTTCTCGCCCTTCCATTTCCACCGATTATTCAAAGCATTTCGAGGCGAACCCCTGGCAGCCTATATAACCCGCCTGAGGGTCGAAACCGCCGCCCAACTGTTGCGCCACAGCTCCGACAGCATCGAAACCATCGCTTATCGGGTGGGTTTCGAGGCTCCGGCGTCGCTCAACAAAGCGTTCCGCGCCCTCTATGACACAACCCCGACAAACTATCGTTTAACCAATAGAGAATACATTATGAAAACACCTGAAAGGAACACGAAAATTGAATTGAAAGCTCCCAAGATCGTGGAGCTCGAACCGCGCCAGGCCATCGTCGTATCGCTGACGGGCGACTATGCAAGCCTCGATTTCGGCGCGGCATTTGCCCGACTGTGGGCCGAAGTTAAGGCCCAGAAGCTCTTCACGGCGGGCATCGACCACATAGCCGTCTATCACGACGATCCCAAGTCGACCGATCCGGCGAAGTTGCGTACCGACGTGTGCCTGACCGTCCACAAACCCGCCGTGGCGCAGAACGGGGTGGAGGTCAAGACCCTGCCCGGGGGCAAGTACGCGGTGTTCACCCGCATCGGGCCCTACGACGAGGTGGGGGCATTCTACGACGCCATATACGGCGAGTGGGTTCCGGCAAATTGCGATTGCGACGACTGCACGTGTGGCAACGATTGCACCTGTTCGCTGCGGGACGAGCCGGTGTTCGAAAAGTACTGCAACGACCCGCAGACCACCGCGCCCGAGAAGCTCAAAACCGAGATCTATATCCCCCTGAAATAAAAAAAGCTCCCCGAAAGGGGAGTTTTTTTTAATGAAGAGTGAAGAGTGAAGAAAGTTTTTTCAGCCTCGCCGTCATTGCGAGCAGTTCTCCGAAACTCGAAAAAAGGCCGGATTTTTCCGGCCTTAATTCTCAATTCTCCACCCTCAATTCTCAATTATCTCCCCAGGCTCATATCGCTCATATCGGGCATCGGGCGTTGATAGTCGCCGTTCTGGAGCTTATCGCGAATGGCGTCGAAACATTTCAGCGTATACTCCACATCCTCCAAAGTGTGCGCCGCGGTGGGTATGATGCGCAAAATAATCTCGCCCTTGGGGATCACCGGATAAACCACCACCGAACAGAACAGCCCGAAATTCTCCCTCAGATCGACAACCAGATTGGTCGCCTCTTCCACCCCGCCTTTCATATAGACCGGCGTGACAGGCGAAGCAGTGTCCCCGATATTGAATCCCCTTTCGCGGAAACCTTTCTGAAGAGCATTGACGATAGTCCACAGCTTCTGCTGATACTCGGGATGGTTGCGAATGAGTTCCATTCGCTTCAACGCCCCGATAACCATCGGCATCGGCAACGACTTGGCATACAACTGCGAGCGCATATTATAGCGCATAATGTCGATCAGCCACTTGTGCGACGCGACGAACGCCCCGATGCCGGCCATAGACTTGGCAAAGGTGTTGAACAACACATCCACACCCTCAGTTGCCCCGAAGTGCGCCGCCGTACCCCTGCCCTGCGGACCCATAGTCCCGAAACCGTGGGCATCGTCTACCAGCAGCGTGAAGTCGAACTCCCGTTTCAACGCCACTATCTTATCCAGCGGCCCCAGGTCGCCCTTCATTCCGAACACGCCCTCGGTGATGACCAGAATGCCACCGCGGCTCTCCTCGGCCACAGCCTGAGCGTGACTCAACTGCTTGCGCAGCGAATCTATATCGTTGTGCTGAAACACGAACCGTTTGCCCTTGTGCATCCTCAGCCCGTCGATGATGCATCGGCGTCGTAAACCACCACATCGCGCGGCGAGAGCAAAACGTCGATAATGGAGATCATCCCCTGATAGCCGAAGTTGAGCAAAAACGCATCTTCTTTACCCACAAAATCGGCCAACTCGCGCTCCAACTGTTCGTGCCAACGGGTCTGCCCGCTCATCATTCGCGCCCCCATCGGAGCGGCCATCCCGAAATCCATGGCACCCTGGGCGTCGGCCTTTCTCACCTCGGGGTGGTTGGCCAGTCCCAGATAGTTGTTCAGCGACCAGTTGAGCATCTCCCTGCCGCGGAACTTCATTCGCGGCCCGATGTCGCCTTCGAGTTTAGGAAAGGTAAAGTAACCGTGAGCGTTGCTCATGTGCTGGCCGATGGGCCCTCCTGCAAATTTGTGCAGTCTGTCTAATATGTTCACCATTTTTCCCCTTGGGTTTTGGGTGCAAATTTAGCGAAATATTTGCAAAACGAGGCATAATTATTGCACCTTTCACAACCCCTAAAAACAACGAGATATGAAAAGACATAATGTTTTCGAAGACATCTGGATGAACACCCAGGAACCGGCTCCCGCCGAGCAATCCGATCCCGATTGGGAAGAGATAGAGCAAAACAATGCCCTGATCAACCCGGATCCGGAGTCAATGGACGACCGCGGTTAAATTTTTCGTGATCGCGGGCATCTTTCGCGCCTCCTTGTTTCTCGGTCGGGGCTGTACGTTAGTACTATCCCCTCCCTCGAAACCTGCGATCGGCGCAAAACCTGCTCCGCGCTGACGAAAAATCAGTTTTTGAAGGTCAAAGCATCTTTCCCTGCGCCCACCGAGACCGGTTTTTCGCGGTCGATGGTGCCCGCAAGTATCTGTTTCGATAGTTCGTTCACCAGATTTTGCTGTATCACCCGCTTCACCGGACGCGCGCCATAAACCGGATCGAACCCCTCGTCGGCCAGCCACGCACGCGCCGCCTTATCCACCCGCAGCTCTATTCCGTTGTGGCGCAACATACTTTCGATAATGTGCAACTGAATATCGACTATCTTCAACGTATCTTTTTTGGTGAGCGGCGTGAACATCACTATCTCGTCGATGCGGTTGAGGAACTCGGGCTTTAACGACTGCTTCATCAGCTCCACCACCTCGTCCCGCGTCTTTTCCACCGTTTCGGGTGAAACCTCATCCTGCCCCGCAAAGTTGTCGCGAATAATTGCCGAGCCCATATTGGAGGTCATAATGATTATCGTGTTGCGAAAATCGACCGTTCGGCCCTTATTGTCGGTCAATCGTCCGTCGTCCAGCACCTGCAACAGGATGTTGAACACGTCCGGATGGGCCTTCTCTATCTCGTCCAACAGCACCACCGAATAGGGTTTGCGCCGCACCGCCTCGGTGAGCTGACCCCCTTCGTCGTACCCCACATAGCCCGGAGGCGCGCCGATGAGCCTCGAAACCGAGTGGCGTTCCTGGTACTCCGACATATCTATGCGGGTTATCATATTCTCGTCGTTGAACAGAAATTCGGCCAACGCCTTTGCCAGCTCGGTCTTGCCCACACCCGTCGTGCCGAGAAACAGGAACGAACCGATGGGCCGGCGTGCATCGCCCAGCCCCGCCCTCGACCTGCGGACCGCATCCGAAATTGCACGAATGGCACCCTCTTGTCCCACCACGCGGCGATGCAGCTCATCCTCCATCCGCAGCAACTTTTCGCGCTCGCCCGCCAACATCTTGTTCACCGGAATGCCCGTCCAGCGCGACACCACCTCGGCAATATCGGCGGCGTCCACCTGCTCCTTTATCATCGTTTCGCCCGCGCTGGTCTTCTCCAACTCGGCCTGCAACGACGCAATTTCGGCCTCCGTTTCGCGAATCTTGCCATAGCGCAACTCCGCTACGCGGCCATAGTCGCCCGCCCGTTCGGCCTCCACCGCTTCCAACTTATATCGCTCGATGCGTTCCTTGCCTCCCTGTATCTTTTCGAGCATCGCGCGCTCGCCCTCCCACTTCGACCTCAACCCGCCCCGTTCGGTATTCAGGGTGTCGATCTCGCGCGTCAAAACCTCCAATCGCGCGGGGTCGTTCTCGCGCCGAATCGCCTCCCGCTCTATTTCGAGCTGCCGCACCCGCCTGTCCAGCGTGTCGATCTCTTCGGGCACCGAGTTCATCTCCAACCGCAGCTTCGAGGCCGCCTCGTCGATGAGGTCTATCGCCTTGTCGGGCAAAAAGCGCGAAGTGATGTATCTGTTCGACAGCTCCACCGCCGCGATTATAGCCTCGTCCTTGATTTGCACGCGGTGATGACTTTCGTACCTCTCCTTCAATCCGCGCAGAATGGAGATGGCGTCTTCGATGGTGGGTTCGTCCACCATCACCATTTGGAACCGCCGTTCGAGCGCCTTGTCCTTTTCGAAAAATTTTTGATATTCGTCCAGCGTCGTGGCCCCGATGGTACGCAGTTCGCCCCGGGCCAGCGCAGGTTTGAGAATATTGGCCGCATCCATCGCCCCTTCGCCCTTGCCTGCACCCACCAGGGTGTGGATCTCGTCGATGAAGAGCAGAATTTCGCCCTCGGCCTCGATGACCTCTTTTATCACATTTTTGAGCCGCTCCTCGAACTCGCCCTTGTACATCGCTCCCGCCACCAGAGCACCCATATCGAGCGAAAAGACGCTTTTGGAACGCAGATTGTCGGGCACGTCGCCGTCGACTATTCGTTGGGCTATGCCTTCGGCTATGGCGGTTTTGCCCACGCCGGGTTCGCCCACCAGAATGGGGTTGTTTTTGGTGCGGCGCGAGAGGATTTGGAGCACTCGCCGGATCTCTTCGTCGCGTCCGATGACGGGGTCGAGTTTGCCTTTGCGCACCAGTTCGTTGAGGTCGAGCGCGTATTTGCTCAACGCACTTTCCTGTTTGTCTGCCATAGATATTGTGCTTCTATTTGCCCCGAAACAGTGCAAAAACTATGCCCGCAAATCAGCGGGCACCGCGCTTGCTCCGTCGGTGTGCGGCTCTCCGCAGGTTATCCTCGCCTGGGTGCTCCGAGCGAGCTTCCCTCCGTTTGCTTCGCAAACTTAGTCGGGCGATCTCCTCTCCGCACCCTACCGCCACACAGGGCCGCGGTACCGGCTCGGCTAAAATGCTCCGATTCGCAACCGACTGCGCCTAAAAGCGCGCGTAGCCAACTACTCTCGCTTTGCTCGCGTGATTGTTATCCTCACCTCGGCATCGTGAACAAGTTCACGTGCCCTCGGTTCGTCGACAATTCTCAATTCTCCACTCTCAATTCTCAACTAAATATGCTTTCGGCTATCTGAATGGCGTTGAGGGCTGCGCCTTTGCGTATCTGGTCGGCCACGCACCAAAACGCAAGTCCATTCGCGTTGGCCGTATCGTGCCGGATCCTGCCCACATAAACATCATCCCGACCCGCAACATCCAACGGCATCGGATACTTCCTGTTAGCGGGATCGTCGACCACAACAACCCCCCGAGCTGCCTCGAAAGCCGCCCTCGCCTCGTCCGGACCGACCGGTCGCTCCGTCTCCACCCAAATGCTCTCCGAGTGGGCCCGCATCACCGGAACCCTGACACACGTCGCACTGACGGCCACATCCGAGTGCATAATCTTTTGCGTTTCGTGCAGCGTCTTCATCTCCTCCTTGGTGTAGCCGTTGTCCATAAACACATCTATATGGGGGATCAAATTGAACAGCAACTGATAGGCAAACTTCTCCACCGTAAGCTCCTCGCCCCTGACAAACTGCCGCGCCTGCTCCTCCAACTCGGCCATTGCGCTCGCACCCGCGCCGCTCGACGACTGGTAGGTCGAAACATAAACCCGCCGGATATGCGAGATTTGCTCGATGACGTTCAACGCCACCACCATCTGGATGGTCGAGCAATTGGGGTTGGCGATGATCCCGCGCGGGCGGTTCATAGCGTCGGCGGCATTCACCTCCGGCACCACCAACGGCACATCGTCATCCATCCGGAACGCGCTCGAATTGTCGATCATCACCGCCCCGTGACGCGTTATGTCTTCGGCAAACTCTCGGCTCGCCCCCGCACCCGCGCTCACAAAGGCCACATCCACGCCCCGAAAATCGTCGCCGTGCCGGAGCAACTGCACCTCGACGGGCTTGCCTTTGAAAACGTATTTGCTTCCCGCGCTCCGTTGGCTCCCGAAAAGGAGCAGCTCGTCGCACGGGAACTTGCGCTCTTCCAGAATCTTCATCAACTCCTGACCCACAGCCCCGCTCGCCCCGACAATCGCAACTCTCATATTATTATGAAATTTTAAAAATTTTATCTTCTCTCGGCTCTCGCGCTTGCTTTGTCGGTTGCGACTTTTCGCAGGTTATCCTTCGCCTACGCACGGCCTCCGCTCGGGCTCCGTCGGTGTGCCATCTAACTCGCTCGGCCCACGTTCCATACGACCGCAAGGCATTCTAAGGAAAAATGTGCGCGTCGTACTCACGACGGTCCTCGCTTTTGGCTTCGCCCAGCTCCTTCGCGCCTCGGGCAATCCCGAGCAAGCTCGATTGCCCCTCGGCTTGGCGTCGGGTATCTGGCACACCTCACGCCCCTGCCTCCGCTATGGCCGATTCTCTCTCTTAACTCTTAACTCTTAACTTTCCCCGCGTAGCCCGTTAATCATTAGTAGTTAACCGCTAACCGCTTATAGCTGTCGTATCGCCATTTGGCGTTCGATTGGGCGGCGGCGAAGAGCTCCTCGGCCTCGTCGGGATACGATTTCGAGAGGGCGGTGTACCTCACCTCCTTGTCCAGGAATGCGCGAAACTTATCCCAGTCGGGCTCTTTGCTGTCGAGCACGAAGGGGTTTTCGCCCCCGTCGGCCAATCGCGGGTCGTAGTGCCACAAGTGCCAGTATCCGCTCTCGACCGCTTCTTTGCCGATGCTGGGCGTGCGGGTCATACCGCCTTTGATGCCGTGGTTGATGCAGGGCGCGTAGGCGATCACGAGTGAGGGCCCCGGGTAGCTTTCGGCCTCTTTGAGCACTTTGAGGAGTTGGTTTTGGCTCGCCCCGATCGACACCTGCGCCACGTAGACATATCCGTAGGTCATCGCGATCGCGCCCAGGTCTTTTTTGCGCACCCGTTTGCCGCTCGATGCAAATTTGGCTATCGCACCCACCGGAGTGGACTTCGACGATTGCCCGCCCGTGTTGGAGTACACCTCGGTGTCCAGCACCAGCACGTTGACATCCATTCCGCTGGCCAGCACGTGGTCCAGCCCGCCGAAGCCGATGTCGTAAGCCCATCCGTCGCCCCCGATTATCCATTGACTGCGCTTGGCAAAATATTGCTTCATACCCAGCAACTCCTTGCACGTTTCGCATCCGCATTGCTCCAACATCGGAACCAGCTTGTCGGCCAGAGCGCGCGAGGCAACCCTGTCGGAACGATTAGCTATCCACTCGCCCATCACCCCTTTCAGATCGGCACTGCAACAGGTGCACTGTTCGATGGCACGCTTCATAAGAATCTCCACGCGATCGCGCAGTTTTTCGGTGGCGATGTGCATCCCCAGCCCAAATTCGGCGTTGTCTTCGAACAGCGAGTTGGCCCACGCCGGCCCCCTGCCTTTCACGTCGACGCAATATGGCGTACTCGGCGCAGAACCGGAGTAAATAGAGGTACATCCCGTCGCATTGGCCACCATCATACTGTCGCCGAACAGCTGGGTGATGGTCTTGATATAGGGTGTTTCGCCGCAACCGGCACACGCGCCGCTGAACTCGAACAGCGGCTGTGCGAACTGGCTGTTTTTCACATTTTTGCTCTTGTCCACCACATCTTTGTACCCGACACGATGGTGCATATATTCCCACCTCTGTTCTTCGGCCTTTTGGGTTGCGATGGGTTTCATCTCCAACGCTTTGGTCTTGGCCGGACACACGTCGACGCAGTTGCCGCAGCCCGTACAGTCGAGCGGCGACACCTGCAACCGGAATTGATAATCCTTGGTGTCGGCCAGACCCTGCTTGACCGCGGTTCCGGCGGGCGCACTCTTAACCTCGGCTTCGGTCAGCAGGAACGGACGAATGGCCGCGTGGGGACACACGTATGAGCATTGGTTGCATTGAATACAGTTTTCGCTCACCCACAGCGGCACATCGACGGCGATCCCGCGCTTTTCGTACGCCGCTGTTCCGTTGTCCCACGTTCCGTCCTCGCGACCGGTGAACGCGCTCACGGGCAGGTCGTCGCCTTTGAGGTTATTGATAGGCTCGACCACGTTTTTGATGAACTCGGGCGCATCGGAACTTGCGGCAACACTGCCGCTGACCGCAATTCCCTTCCACGAAGAGGGGACATCGACCTTGACCACCGCTTCACCCCCTGCATCGACCGCCGCGTTGTTCATCGCGACAATGGCGTCGCCCTTGATGCCGTAAGACTTTTTGATAGCCTTTTTCATCTCCTCCACCGCAGTTTGATAGGGAATCACGCCTGCTATCTTGAAGAACGCGCTCTGCATTATCGTGTTCGTGCGGGAACCCAGCCCCAGCTCGGCCGCGATTTTGGTTGCGTTGATGACGTAGAAATTAATGTCGTTCTCGGCCAGATACTTTTTCATCGCGTCGGGCAGCTCGGCGGTTATGTCGTCCGAGGTGGTGTTCAACAGGAAGCTTCCTCCCCTTTTCAGACCCTTCAACACATCGTATTTGTGGATATAGCTCGGCACGTGGCACGCCACGAAGTCGGGCGTGGTCACCAGATAGGGCGACCGTATGGGCTTATCGCCGAACCGCAGGTGCGAGGCGGTGTACCCCCCGCTTTTTTTGCTGTCGTAGGAGAAGTACGCCTGACAATATTTGTCGGTCGTTCCGCCGATTATCTTGATGCTGTTCTTGTTAGCCCCCACGGTTCCGTCCGCTCCCAGCCCGAAGAAGAGCCCTTCGAAGGTGCCCTCGTTCTCCAAATCCAACGGTGCCCCCGTCTTCAGCGACAGGTGGGTCACATCGTCCACGATCCCGACCGTGAAGCCGTTGCGCGGAGAGGCCGAGGCGAGGTTTTCGTACACCGCCGCTATATCGGCCGGAGTGGTGTCTTTCGACGACAATCCATAACGTCCTCCGATAACGGTTGCGCGCCCCTGCAATGCCTCCACCACGTCGAGGTAGAGCGGTTCGCCGCCGGCCCCCGCCTCCTTGGTGCGGTCGAGCACACACACCTTTTTTGCAGAAGCGGGCAACACATCCAAAAGGTATTTCACGGCGAACGGCCGGTACAGATGCACCGTCACGACGCCCACCTTCCTGCCCTGACGGTTCAGGTAGTCGACCGTCTCCTTCAACACCTCGCTGATGGAGCCCATCGCCACCACAATGTCGGTCGCGTCCGCAGCACCGTAATAGGTGAATGGCGCATAATGACGTCCTGTCAGACGCGAGATTTCGGCCATATATTTTGACACCGCATCGGGCACCGCGTTCCAGAATTTGTTTCCGGCTTCGCGGCTCTGGAAGTAGATGTCGGGGTTTTGCGCCGTGCCCCTTGTTACCGGAGCTTCGGGGTTCAACGCCCTTTGCCTGAAAGCCTCCAACGAGGGACGGTCGATGAGCGGGGCCAGATCGTCGTTCTCCAACACTTCGATCTTCTGAATTTCGTGGCTCGTGCGGAAGCCGTCGAAGAAGTGCAGGAACGGCACTCGGGTCTCCAAAGATGCCAGATGCGCCACTCCCGCCAGGTCCATCACCTCCTGCACCGAACTTGTGGCCAGCATTGCAAAGCCTGTTTGCCGTGCCGCCATTACGTCCTGATGGTCGCCGAAGATGGAGAGCGATTGCGCCGCCAGGGCCCGCGCCGACACGTGGAATACGCCGGGCAGCAGTTCGCCTGCGATTTTGTACATATTGGGGATCATCAGCAGCAGTCCTTGCGATGCTGTGTAGGTGGTGGTGAGGGCACCGGTTTGGAGGCTTCCGTGTACGGCTCCTGCGGCTCCGGCTTCGGATTGCATTTCGACGACTTTTACGGTTTCGCCGAAGATATTTTTTCTGCCGGCCGCGCTCCATTCGTCCACATACTCGGCCATTGTGGACGAGGGGGTGATTGGGTAGATGGCCGCAACTTCGCTAAACATATAGGCCACGTGCGCGGCGGCGTAGTTGCCGTCACAGGTGATAAATTTCTTCTCGTTCTTCATTATATTCAGGTATTATTTTTGTCCCGTGGGTTATGAGGGGCAAAGTTAGTGAAAATTTCGTAAATTTGCCCCAAACAAAAAAAGCTATGACGACGATAGTTATCAACGACAGCTCGCCGCAGGGTCGCTTGCTGGTTAATATGATGAGAGAGGCTAAGAAGACCACCCGCGCCATTGTCAGCATCGAGGACGAGGATTTGGATTTGGCTTACGGGCCGATCCCGGGTCTGGCCTATACGAAAGAGGAGAGAATCGCCTCGGTACGAAAGTCGATGGCGGAGTATCGAGCCGGAGTGAAAGGCTATACGACCGATGAGTTGCGGGCGCGCATTGAGCGTTCGGAGGAGGATTATTCTGCCGGACGGCTCACCACCTCGAACAATTTGCGTGCAAAGCATCAAGGGGTATGAGGATAATCATAATGCCCGGTGCAAAGGCGCAATTGGACGAAATCTATCTGTTCACCCGCAAGGTCGTCGATGGCGACGCGATAGTTGTTACAAGCATCTGGGATTGTCGTCGCGATCCGGTGGAGTTGAAAAAGCGGGGGAAGAAGCGGTGATAACTTATTCGGAGCATACCCTGTCCAACGGCTTGCGGGTCGTGGCTCATCGCGCGCGGGGGAGCGAGATGGCCGCCGTCAATGTACTCTATTGCGTCGGGGCGCGCAACGAGAGTCCCGAAAAGACCGGCTTTGCTCATCTGTTCGAGCATTTGATGTTTCGGGGCACGCGGGATGTGCCCGATTTCGACGCCCCGCTCCATAAGGCGTGCGCCGAGAACAACGCCTTCACCAATAACGATTATACCGACTATTACATCACCCTTCCCAAGGAAAATCTCGCCACGGCCCTGTGGCTGGAGGGCGACCGGATGAGCGGGCTGGACATCACGCCCGGGAAGTTGGAGGCCGAGAAGCGGGTGGTTATCGAGGAGTACAACCAGCGATACAAGAACCAGCCTTATGGCGATATGTGGCCGTTGTTTAAGGCGTTGGCTTATAAGGTCCACCCCTATCGCTGGCCGACTATCGGGTTGACGCCCGATCACGTTGCGGGTGCGACGCTGGGGGATGTGGAGGCTTTTTACCGCAGGTTCTATAATCCCGCCAATGCTGTGCTGAGTGTTGCGGCGGATGTTGTGCCGGAGGAGATTTTCGGGCTGGCCGAGCGATATTTCGGGACGGTGGAGCGGGGCCGGAAACCCGATGAGGAGATCCCGCAGGAGCCGCCCCAGATCGAGGCGCGACGGTTGGAGGTCGAGCGCGATGTGCCGTCCACCGTTATTATGATCGCTTTTCCTACCGGCCCCAGAACGTGCCGTGAGCACTATGCGGGCGATATTTTGAGTGACATTTTGGCGGGGGGGAGTTCGTCGCGGCTCTATCAGAATCTGGTTAAGAACAGGCCGTTGTTTTCGTCGGTCAATGCCTATATCACGGGCGACATCGACCCCGGGTTGTTTGTCGTTTCGGGCAATTTGTTGGCGGGAGTTTCGGAAGATGATGCCGAACAGGCATTGTGGGGCGAGTTGCGGGCTGTACAAAACAGTGTTATAGGCGACCGCGAGTTGGAGAAGGTGGGCAACAAGTTCGAGGCGGAGACGGTTTTCGGCGAGTTGAACGTGATGAATAAGGCGATGAACCTGGGTTATTATTCGCTGTTGGGCAATCCGGAGCTTATCAACGGCGAGGTGGCTGTTTATCGCTCGTTCACTCCGGATGAACTTCGCGCCTCCGCCTCGAAAATGTTCGCGCCCGAAAAGAGCAATACCTTAATATATAGAAGCCGATGATCGCTCCCGAAATAGTTTTGCCGCGTTCGGTGGCTTTGTTGTCTGTCGAGCGGTTGGTGTTGGATAACGGGCTGCCGGTTCACATCATTGAGGATGCCGAGCAGAGTGTTGCGCGGCTCAGTTTGGTTTGGGCGGCGGGGTCGGCGGTCCAGAGCAAGCCGTTTGTGGCCTCGACGGTGCTCAATTTGCTTGCCGAGGGTACCGAGCGGTTTTCGGCGCGAGAGATTGCCGAGCGGTTGGATTTCGTGGGGTCCTATTTCGATGCGACGTTGGACAGGGATTATGCGGTGATGACTTTTTGCTGGTTGGAGAAGTTTTTCGCGCCTACGTTGGAGGTGGTTTCGGAGGTGGTTTTGCGACCGACTTTTCCGGCGGACGAGCTCGATATTTATGCCCGTAAACGGATGGAGTGGCTTGCGTTGGAGCGGGCTAAGCCTTCGACCCGGGCTCGTGAGGCGTTTGCTGCGGCACTTTTCGGGGCCGAGCATCCTTATGGTGTTTCGTCGCCTCAGGGCGAGTACCTCAACCTCACCAGGGACGATCTGGTCGGTTTCCACAGGCAGTTTTACGGGGCGGATAACTGTTTTGCCGTTTGCTCCATCGGTGGCGATGCGGCGGGACGGAAGGCGATCCTCGATATGTTGGCTCAAATTCCCCTTCTTGCCCGCGACAAAATTTCTCCCCCTTGCGAAGGGGGAGTACCGCAAAGCGGGGAGGGGGTAGACTCTGCGTCGCGTAGCCAACTCTCAACTCTCAACTCTCAATTCTCAACTGTTCACGTGCCTTTCCCCGACGCCGTTCAGTCTTCGATCCGCATCGGTCGGGTGTTGTTTCCGCGGCAGCATCCCGATTTTGTGGGGATGCAGGTTGTGGCGACGGTTTTGGGGGGATATTTCGGGTCGCGGTTGGTTCGCAATTTGCGGGAGCAGCGGGGGTACACTTATGGGGTTATGTCGGCGATGGTCAATTTGCGTGCGGCGGGGTATTTGGCTGTTTCGACGGAGGTTGCGGCCGAGGCGACGGAGGATGCCGTGGCGCAGATTTTTGCGGAGATGGAGCGGTTGCGTACGGAGTTGGTGCCACAGGATGAGTTGGAGAATGTTCGTCGGTCGATGTTGGGCGAGGTGATGCGGATATTGGATGGGCCGTTCGGGGTGGTGGATGTTCAGATCGAGAGTATGCAGTTGGCGATGGAGGGCGGCGATGGGGGCCAGGAGTATATCAACAATTTCATTCGTCGGGTGGAGGCTATTACGCCCGAAGATGTTCACCGCCTGGCCCGTCAATATCTCCGCCGTGAGGACTTCACGGTCGTTGTTGTGGGGGACACCAAATATTCCGTTTCCGTATGAACAGTTTTAAGATCGAAGTCAGGAGCGATTTTCCCGAGTGGAGCCGCTACAACGTCTTTCTGACGGCGGTGTGCTTTGTGGGGGAGAGCGTCGAGAGTTATGTCAATGGCGATTTTTCGCTCGTCACGCCGCCGTGCGATCGGGTCGAGCTCTACGTTTATGTCGTGGCGCGCGAATTTCCGTCGTCCGATATGATTGCCGCCTCGCCGCCCTTCGACATTCAGTTGTACATAGACGACAAACCGACCACCTATCAGGTCAACCAGTTCGGAGGGCTGGCCATCAAGCAGGAGATTAAAAACTAAAATTTTATAATTAGTAATTTATCACTATCTTTGCCGTCCGATTTGTCATGAACTCTCCTTATGTCATAGATTGTGGCACTGCCGGTGAGCATCGGTGGCGGGTTACGGAGGGTTTTTGGGACGAGATCCTGGGGGGCGATGTGGAGGTTGTGGTTACGGTGGGAGATGAAGGGGGCGAGAGTGGGGAGAGGGTTTCTGTTTCCATCGAGGGGACGGCGCGGGTGATTTGCGATCGCTGTTTGGAGGAGTGCGAGTTGCCGGTCAGTTTCAGCGAGACGGTCGATTTCAAGGGTGAGGTCGATTTGGAGGAGTATATTTTTGAGAGCATAGTTTTGGGGCTGCCGTTCCAGAGGGTGCATTTAAGCACAAACGACTGTAATCCCGATATGATAAATAGAATTTGTTCTGCGTAGCTAATTCGTAATTCGTAATTTTTAATTGAGATATGGCACATCCTAAACACAAGGTCTCTTCTACGCGAAGGGATAAGAGACGGACACATTACAAGGCGGAGGTACCGACTGTTGTGGCTTGTTCGAATTGCGGTTCGCCGGTGCTTTACCATCGGGTTTGTCCCGAGTGCGGGTTTTATCGGGGTAAGGTTGCGATAGATAAGGCCGAGTAGGGCTATGATCCGCATCGGTGTTGATGCTATGGGGGGCGATTTTGCTCCCGAAGCCGTTGTCAGTGGGACGATGGAGGCTGTTTCCGTGCTGGGTGACGATGTGCGGGTTGTGTTGTTCGGCGATTCCGGTTTGATAGGACAGGGGCCTTTTGAGGTTGTTCACACCAGCGAGGTGATAACGATGAGTGATCATCCGGCCCAGGCGTTTCAGCGCAAGTTGGATTCCTCTTTGGCGGTGGGTTTCGGATGGTTGAAGGCGGGGAAGATCGACGGGTTTGCTTCGGCGGGCAATACGGGTGCGATGATGGTTGGGTCGATGTACTCGGTTAAGGCCATCGAGGGGATTATTCGGCCGACTATTTCGAGCCATATTCCGGTTGTGGGGGGCGGTACGGCGTTGCTTTTGGATGTGGGGTTGAATGTCGATTGCAAGCCCGATGTGCTGGACCAGTACGGGTTGTTGGGGAGCATTTATGCGGAGAAGGTGCTGGGCATTTCCAATCCCAGGGTTGCGCTTTTGAGCATTGGGGAGGAGCGGGAGAAGGGCAATTTGGCGACTAAGGCCGCTTATGAGATAATGGAGGGCACGAGGCGGTACAATTTTGTGGGCAATGTGGAGGGGAAGCATTTGTTTACGGGCGATGTGGCGGATGTGATTGTTTGCGACGGGTTTGTTGGGAACATTGTGTTGAAGCAGGCGGAGAGTATGTATGAGATTGCTCAGGGGCTGGGGATGGATGTCGGGGGGGCTTTTTATTCGGGGTTGAATTACGAGAATATCGGTGGGACGCCGGTGTTGGGGGTCAATTCGGTGGTGACGGTGGGTCACGGGAGGTCGACACCGCGGGCTATTTGCAATATGATTTTGCAGACGGAGAAGACGGTGCGGAGCGGTTTCGTGAAGCAGATCAGAGAACTGTTGGCATAACTACCGCGCTTTGCGCGTTGATTTGCTTGGCGTTTCGGCGATTAAAAATAAATTTTTATCGCGCTCAACTTTGGCGCAAATTCGTAATTCGTAATTCGTAATTGATTTTGGTTCCATAGTTCAAGGGATAGAACGACAGTTTCCTAAACTGTAAATTCCAGTTCGAGTCTGGGTGGGACTACCACAAAAGAGACATTCGTTTTTGAGTGTCTCTTTTTTTGGTTATATTTGCGTTTATTTTCAAAATTCTATGGAGACCAAATTGGAACAGCTCACCCGCACGCTTTATGACGAGGGGTTGGCAAAGGGCAGGGAGGAGGCCGACAGGTTGTTGAAAGAGGCTGGGGAGCAGGCCGAGGCTATTGTTAAGAAGGCCCGGGCGGAGGCCGAGGGGATAGTGCGTCAGGCTCGGGAGAGCGCGGACGAGTTGCGGACTAACACGTTGAACGAGGTGGCGGAGGCGGGCCGCGGGATGGTTTCTCAGATACGGGGGCAGATTGTGGAGTTGGTTGTTTCGCGGAGTTTGGCTTCTGTGGGCTCGGTGACGTTGGATGCCGGGTTTTTGCGGGAGCTGATTTTGACTGTTGCCAGGAATTGGAACGGCCGCGGGGGCGGGTTGGTGGCGTTGTTGCCTCAGAGGGCGGAGTTGGATAAGAACTTTTCCGCTACGGTGGATGCTTTGTTGAAGGCGGGTTTGGAGGTTGGTTATAGCGACAGGGTGAGGAGCGGGTTTCGGATTGCGGAGCGGGATGGGGGTTATTATATCGACTTTTCGGATGAGTCTTTCGAGGCTTTGTTGGGTGAGTATTTGCGGGATCGGGCTGCGGAGATTCTTTTCGGGGGCGGGGAGTGATGAAGTATTACACCCTTATAGCCTCGTTGAAGGAGCTGTCGTTTGACGGCTCGGTCGATTTTGCGGGGGTTAGGGAGAGTGTTTTGGAGGCTTTGTCGGGACCGGATCGGCGGGTTGTCGATCTTTTTTATGAGTGGGAGACCATTGCGGCGGATGGTGGGGGCGATTTTGCCGATTATTATGACAGGGTGGAGCGTTGTGGGTCTTCGTTTTTGCGGGGTTGGGCGGCTTTTGATCGGGAGCTTAGGGAGGGCATTGTTCGGGGGGTTTGGCCTGAGGGGTTGGATCGGGTGGAGAACATTTTGGAGCGGGAGCGCGGGTTGGATTTGTTGCGTTGGGAGCGGGCTGGGGAGTTGCGTGGGTTCGATGTTTTCGGGCTGGATGCGGTTTTGTGCTATTTGGTCCGGTTGGGGGTTGTGGAGCGGTGGGCTAAGGTCGATCCGGTGGTTGGCCGCGAGATGTTTGATAATTTGGTTCGTGGGTTAAATCAGTCCGAAGCCGAGGCACGGACAAATGAAATGCAGTCCGCGCCGGTGGGGTCGGCGACGGACTGACAACTTTGCTTTGCAAAGTTGAAATAAATCGTAATTGAGATGACAAAAGGAACAGTATCGGGCATTGTGGCCAATATGGTGGTGGTGCGGGTGGATGGCGCGGTTGCTCAGAACGAGATTTGCTGGGTGACGGCCGCCACAAAAGGCACCAAAGGCGCAAAAGACGCAGGTAGCGACCAGGCCAAAGGCGACCACTTTTCGGTGAAGTTGATGGCCGAGGTTATCAAGGTCATCGGTGACGAGGCTTATGTTCAGGTTTTCGATTCGACGCGTGGGTTGGAGGTTGGTGCCCAGGTCGAGTTTGCGGGCCATATGTTGGAGGTTACGCTTGCGCCCGGGTTGTTGAGCAAAAGCTTCGACGGGTTGCAGAACGACCTTGAAAAGATGGAGGGGTTGTTTATCGAGAGGGGTTCGGTCACCGAGCCGGTGGATTACGGGGCTGTTTGGGATTTTGTTCCGACGGCCGAGGTAGGCAGGAGCGTTGTTGCGGGGAGTTGGCTGGGCGAGGTGCGCGAGATCAATCTTGTTCATAAGATTATGGTCCCGTTCACTTTTGAGGGCACTTATACGGTTAAGGATATTGCCGCGAAAGGAAGTTATCGGGTTACCGATGCGATTGCCACTCTTGTCGACGGCGAGGGGGGTGAGCACGTGGTGACTATGGTCCAGAAGTGGCCGGTGAAGCGGGCTGTTAAGGCTTACAGTGCCAAGCCGCGTCCGAGTAAGGTTATGGAGACGGGGGTGCGGGCGATAGACACTTTCAATCCGTTGACCGAAGGGGGTACGGGGTTTATTCCGGGTCCGTTCGGTGCGGGTAAGACGGTTTTGCAGCACGCTATTTCGAAGCAGGCGGATGCCGATGTGATTATGGTTATCGCTTGTGGTGAGCGGGCGAACGAGGTGGTGGAGATTTTCGAGGAGTTCCCCCATTTGGTCGATCCGCATACGGGCAATAAGTTGATGGAGCGCACGATCATTATTTGCAATACGTCGAATATGCCGGTTGCGGCGCGTGAGGCGAGTGTTTATACGGGGATGGCTATCGGGGAGTATTATCGTGCGATGGGGTTGAAGGTGTTGATTTTGGCCGATTCGACTTCGAGGTGGGCCCAGGCTTTGCGCGAGATGAGCAATCGTTTGGAGGAGTTGCCCGGGCAGGATGCTTTTCCGATGGATTTGAGTGCTATTATTTCCAATTTTTATTCGCGTGCGGGGATTGTGAGTTTGCCGGATGGGGCGATGGGCTCGATCACGTTTTTGGGCACGGTTTCGCCGGCTGGGGGTAATTTGAAGGAGCCGGTGACCGAGTCGACTAAGAAGGCGGCCCGGTGCTTTTATGCTTTGAGCCAGGCCAGGGCGGATAGTAAGCGTTATCCGGCGATAGATCCGTTGGATAGCTATTCGAAATATTTGGAGTATCCGGAGGTGGTCAGGTACCTCGACCAGACGGTCGAGCAGGGTTGGGTGGATAAGGTTATGCGGGGTAAGACCATTGTTCAGCGGGGTAAGGAGGCGAGTGAGCAGATCAACATTTTGGGCGATGACGGGGTTCCGGTGGAGTACCACGAGCGGTTTTGGAAGTCGGAGTTGGTCGATTTCGTTATACTTCAGCAGGACGCTTTCGATGCCACCGATGCTTATACCAGCTTTGAGCGTCAGCGGGTGATGTATAATATGGTTTTGGACATTTGCGATCGCGAGTTTGAATTTCCCGATTTCGAGGTTTGTTCGGGATTTTTCAAGGAGTTGGTCAACCTTTTCCGCCAGATGAATTATGCGCAGTTTGACAGCTCGGAGTTCAATAGTTATAAAGATCAAATTCTTGCTAAGTTATGAGGGCGTTCGAGAGGGTTTATACCAGGATAGACGACATCACCAAGGCCACGGTGGGTTTGACGGCGACGGGGGTGGGCAACGACGAGTTGGCTACGGTCGGGGGACGGTTGGCACAGGTGGTGAAGATTTCGGGGGATCGGGTTACGTTGCAGGTTTTTGCGGGTACCGAGGGGGTGAAGACGGATGACGAGGTGGTGTTTTTCGGCGAGCCGCCTTCGTTGAGTGTTTCGGAGGAGCTGGCGGGGCGTTTTTTCGACGCTTATGGCGAGCCGATAGATGGAGGCGGGGTGGTTCGTGGCGAGCGGCGCGAGATAGGTGGGCCGACGGTTAATCCGTTTCGGCGGTTGCAGCCCTCGGAGCTTATTGCGACGGGGATTGCGGGCATCGACCTCAATAATACTATTGTGACGGGCCAGAAGATCCCGTTTTTTGCCGATCCGGATCAACCTTATAATCAGGTGATGGCCGATGTGGCGTTGCGGGCTAAGGCGGATAAGATTATTTTGGGTGGGATGGGGTTGAGTAACGACGATTACCTCTATTTCAGGACGGTGTTTGAGAATGCCGGGGCGTTGGACAGGATCGTTTCGTTCGTTAATACGACCGAGAACCCGCCTGTGGAGCGACTTTTGGTGCCGGATATGGCTCTTACGGCGGCGGAGTATTTTGCGGTGGATAAGGGCGAGAAGGTGTTGGTGTTGTTGACCGATATGACGCTTTATGCCGATGCGTTGGCTATTGTGAGCAACCGAATGGACCAGATCCCGAGCAAGGACTCGATGCCTGGGTCGTTGTATTCCGATTTGGCTAAGATTTACGAGAAGGCGGTGGAGCTGCCTAATGGCGGGTCGATCACGATTATAGCGGTTACGACGCTGTCGGGCGGCGATATTACGCACGCTATTCCCGACAATACGGGGTATATTACGGAGGGACAGTTGTTTTTGCGCAATGACAGCGATACGGGCAAGGTGATTGTCGATCCGTTCCGTTCGTTGTCGCGGTTGAAGCAGTTGGTTATCGGGAAGAAGACGCGCGAGGACCATCCGCAGGTGATGAATGCGGCAGTGAGGTTGTTTGCCGATGCGGCTAATGCCAAGACTAAGTTGGAGAACGGGTTCGATTTGTCGGATTATGATAATCGTGCGCTTGGGTTTGCTCGCGATTATTCGGAACATTTGTTGGCTATCGACGTCAATATTTCGATAGATGCGATGTTGGATAGGGCTTGGGGACTGTTTGCCAAGTATTTTACGCCCGCCGAAACCGCTATTAAGCAGGAACTGATCGACAAATTTTGGCAATAAAGTTTCAATATAACAAGACTTCGCTGGGCGACCTCGACAGACAGTTGAAGGTTCGGCGTCGTGCGTTGCCCACCATCAAGAGCAAGGAGAGCGCGCTTCGGGTGGAGGTTAAGCGGGCGAAGACCCGGAGCGAGGACTTTATCCGCGAGCTCGATTTGTTGCGTGCGCGGTATGATTATATGGTTGGGTTGTGGACTGAGTTTGATCCCTCGATAGTGAGCATCGGGGATGTGAGGTTGTCGGAGACGAAGATTGCGGGGGTGAGGGTTCCGGTGTTGGATGGGGTGGAGTTTGTGGAGCGGGAGTGGGATGCATTTTCGCGTCCGGCGTGGTTTGGTCAGGGGGTCGAGATCGTTAGGGCGATCGGGCGGTTGATGGTCGAGAGCGAGGTTTATGGTCGGAGGGCGGAGCTGCTGGACAGAGCGAGGCGGAAGACGACGCAGAAGGTGAACCTTTATGAGAAGGTGCAGATTCCCGGGTATGAGGAGGCGATATTGAAGATTAAGCGGTTTTTGGAGGACGAGGAGAACCTGAGCAAGAGCTCGCAGAAGATAGTCCGCAAAAGAACTAAAAACTAAGAGTTAAGAACTAAGAACTGGGCTACGCGGAGCAAAGCCGAGCGTTGGCAATAGGTCACCTCGGCGTGTCAGACGAAAGCGGAGGCCATAGCGTAGGC
>QMCD01003063.1_pt1 | contig 24618 bp, 17 predicted proteins | sample 1821841 | NCBI WGS metagenome assembly QMCD01 (sample SAMN01991225, study PRJNA193472) | Termite gut metagenome, whole genome shotgun sequencing project. | isolation source: worker | host: Macrotermes natalensis | reverse complement strand
GGTACACACCCGTTATCTCCAAACATGATAAAATCGCACGAGCTTCTCCACATAAAAACTAAGAAGCATTAAACCGGCACTTCCTCAGGCAAGGATGAAACTCTAACGTGTCTACACTCTCCACATTTTATGCGCTGCAAAAAGTGCAGCAGGAGCAAGTTGTTTGGAAGCTGCTCAGGTCTAAGAATGCCCTTGCTATCATTGCGCTTTTGGATACCCATCTTGGTGGAAAAGATCGCCGGTTGCCGGTACAGGAGCTTATTAATCTCATCGATACAGACCTAGATGAACTACGTTTTAAGACCAAGTTGGACATGCCTCGCACTGCTCATTATTACTGTGAGCAGTGGAGGGGAGACGGCTTTCTCATCAGGCGTCCGGTGGCGCAGACGCGTCAAGAAACTTATGAGTTGTCATCCGGGGCGATAGCCGCCATCAGCTTTGCGAAAAAGCTCATCCAACCCCATCGCGCCGCAACGCAGTCTCGCCTCAACACTATAATCATGCAGATAAATAATCTGGCTTTGGCTGCCGATAAGGATGAGGCAAACAGGCGCGCTCTTTTGCTTGAAGAGCGAGCGCGCGTTGACGAGCAGCTAAAGAAGCTTGAGGCAGGCACCTACGAAGTGCTTGACGACATGCAGGCGTTGGAGCAAATACACGACATCTTGGGCTTGGCCAGAGAGATTCCCAACGACTTTGTGTCCGTACGCGATGATTTTGAGCACATAAACAAGTCGTTGCATGCCAAGATTATTAATGACGAGGATGGCAACAGAGATGTGCTGGAAGACATCTTTGCCGGAGTCGATCAGATATCGCAATCCGCTTCCGGGCGATCTTTTAGAGGGTTCTACTCGCTTTTGCGCGATACAGACCTCAGCGAAACACTTCAGGACAACATCGACTCAATTTTAGATAGCCAATGGGCAGAAGCGTTAAATCCCGGTGAACGTAAGTTTATGCGAGAACTGCTGAGTAACTTTTTGGATCAAAGCCAAGAGGTTAATGCGTCTATGACTTCGTTTGCGCGTGGATTGCGCCGCTTTGTTCAAAGCCAAGACTATCAACACGATAGGGTCTTGAAACAACAGCTGGATCAAGCACTAAGCAAAGCGCACACAGTCATAGAAGCTTGTCCGCCAAACAAAAAGCTTGAGTTCTCGCTCGATCTGACTTCGGTAAAAATTGCGCCGGTATCGCGCATGGTGCTTAAAAACCCAATGGAGTCTCGTGCAGAAGAAGTTACGAGTTTGGAGACGGCAGAAGCACAAGTGCTGTCTTTAAGTGAGCTTCATGAACTGGCGCGTGAGACAGAGATCGATTTTCATGAGTTGGTCGATAATGTTAACAACTGCCTGCGGCTGACGACCGAGCCAACAAAAACCAAGGACAGCCTAAAAACAGTTTCGATAGCTGATGTCTTAGAACAGTATCCGGCAACTCAAGGGGTGGCCAGTATAGTAGGCTTGCTATTCTTGTCGCTGGATCAAGGTCGCGTGAGCGATGGCAGCCAGTGCGTGAGGTGGCAAACAAAGCTGGGTCAGTGGCGATCAGCGGTTATTGGTAAGTATGAATTCTTTAGGGAAGTTAAGGTATGAACGATCAAATATATGACATTGCCGAACAAAGCGATGACGTGCTGAGCGACAGTGCGCACAATGACGACAACATAGATGACGATGACTTAGAAAACGGACTCACCGGCGGGCTTTGGGTGGGTGATCGCGGGAGCTTACCATTTGATGCACGTCGAGCATTGCTGCACCTCATCCGCGGACCGATGATATCATCAGAGTTAAACAGCGAACTGTGGCAAGCTTTGCTCAACAACCATGAAGATATTCAAGCACGTTTGGCAGATTTGTTTTTAGAGCTCATGATCGATGCGGATAGAGGTATCGCTTTTGTGAGAAACGCTTCGTCTGAAGACGCAAAACTGCCAAAAGCGGTGCGCAGCCAAGCGCTTACCTTGATAGATACGCTAATGGTTTTAACACTTCGCAAAGAACTGCTGATGGATAGTTTTAACCGTGTGTTTGTTAGTCGCGAAGAGCTGTTAGATCAACTTGCCAACTATCGACCAATCACCAAACTGGACGAATCGGCATTTAGAAAGCGGCTTGAGACTTCTTGGACAAGATTTGTGGATGCCGGGATTTTGCAAAAAGTTGATGCTCAAGAAGCTCGTGCAGAAATTTCTCCGGTGCTCAAGCTAATATTTGGTGCCGATGAAGTTAAAGCCATAAACAAAGAGTTTGAGAATTTGCTTGAAGAGTACAAAAAAGATCCGAATCGTAGCGATGAGTACGAGGCCGATGAACTTGATGAGTTAGATGAGCTTAACGAGCCACAATCAGACGAATCTGAAGACCCCAAAGACTCCGAAGACCCCAAAGACCCCAAAGACCCCAAAGACGATGAAGGTTCAAGCGCTCCGGAGTCTACCAACGACCAAAGCGGAGAGAGAGACCGGCAGTGAAAACTATCCCAATGGACATGCAATCTCCTTGGCTAACCGACGCGGAGGCAACGAGCAGTGTAGTACACCCCGGGCAATGGCGACTGACACGAGTTGAGGTAGTGAACTGGGGAACATTTAGCGGGCATCAGGTACTTCCGGTATCAAGGCGCGGTCTACTGATTACCGGTCCGTCCGGCTCGGGAAAATCAACTTTGCTCGATGCGATAACTACGGTCTTGACGCCTCCCGGTAAAAGGCAGCTTAACGCTGCGGCGCGTAGCGTTGCAACCAAAGGCGACGACCGCACCATCTATAGTTACATTCGTGGAGCATGGCGGCACGAGACAGACGACACAGGCGAGGTTGCAAACAGCTACTTGCGGTATCCGGCAGCCACGTGGAGCGGCATTTTGCTTAGCTATGAAGACGGCATGAGTGAGCAAAAAACCGGAACATCCAGCACTCAGGCCAGCAAAGCTCACGAACCTATCAATCTTCTCGTTTTATTCAATCTCAAAGCCGGCAGTACCAATCGCGAGGGCTTGAAAGAGATTTATGCGGTGGTGAGAGGAAACCATACGCTTAAAGACTTTGAGAAATATGCGCTAAATGGCATTGAGGTCTCAAAGCTGAAGAAAGATTACAAAGACTCCATAAACGCCTATCCGGACTATGCATCATTTGCGCATACCTTCTGTCGCCTGATGGGTATCGGCGGCAAGATAAAAACACTTGAGCTGCTACACAAGACTCAAGCAGCTAAGAACTTTGGCTCTTTAGACGACCTGTTTCGCAAGTTCATGTTGGATGAACCACAAACATTTACACAGGCGCAAGAAGCGGTGGAGCAGTTCTCGGCTTTGTCGCAAGCCTATAGGGGAGTAGTTGAGCAGCGCCAGCAAATGCAACACCTTGAGCCGTTGGTGCAGCTGGACGATGACTACAAAAAAGCACTTGATGCGCAAATACGCGCTATTCGCTTAGCCGGAGCTTTAGACAGTTTTACCAATCAGCTGATTATGGAAAATCTACAAAGCCAAAAGCAGATAAAACTCCGTGAGGCAAGCCGTGCAGCCGAGGAGATACAAAGAACAAAAAGCGAGTACGACCAAGCAAAAAGCGAACTAACATTGGCTGAGGCAAGCCTAACAAATCTTGGTGGCTTTGCCTTGGACAACGCAAACATGCAAGTACTAAACCAGGAACAACAAGTACGCCTGGTGGAGCAAAACCGCAGTAAGCTCACTAAAGACCTCGCGTGCGCCAATATAAATAGCGTTCCTCAGTCCTTGGCAGGCTGGAGTGAACTTTGTCAAACAGTTCAAGATCAGGCAAAAGAAGCTGAGGCTGTTGAGGCGGCAAACAAAGCCGAGGATTATGCACAATACGGAAATGTGGATAAGCTCAAGAAAGAGGGCGAAGCAATTAATAGCGAGCTTCGTCACTTGCGCAGTCAACAGACCAATATACCCTCAGCGCTTCACCAGGTACGCGTAGACATCGCTAGGCATATCGGTGCCTCTATGGAAGACTTACCCTTTGTTGGCGAGCTTTTGGAAGTTAAGCCGCAATATCAAGCACGGTGCAATTTCTGTATTCTGTTATACTGTTGAACAGATACGTCGAACTTTAGAGAACAAATATGGGTGATGCCTATGTTGACGAGACCCATCTAGGCTTACGCTTTGAATACGACTCGGTTCCCTCACAAGTTGAGGTACCGCAGCGTACTTTATCCGAGCAATCTGTGACAAGGAAGCTAATGGTTGCTCAGCATAAAAAGCACCCGGAATACTCCAACTGGATAAATGCCTTTCTACGCGAGCGTTACAACTACGCTTGTGTAGAGTCGTCTTCTGAGCTTAAAGGTCATACGCATGCAATCACCATTGCCGGGCAGATCAAGAAGAACAACCGACACATAAAAGACGACCGCCATCCGATAAACGATCGCACGCGCTGGGTGTTGGGAATAAACAACGACGATAAGATTGATCAACTTATTAAAAATGCGCAAGACAATCAACGTGAGATGGACAAAGCTAACGCAATTGCCACCGCCATTGGCGAGCGCTCTCGCAAAGCCCACGACTTAGAACGTTTGGCAACTATGCTGGATGGGGCGCAGTGGAAGAGCTACGACATATTAAGCGCCAATGAGGAGCTTGACTCTGCTCGCGCTTATCACGAAAAGCTCAAAAAGACTGATAAAAAGATGGATCAAGCACGCGAGCTGCGCGATGAGGCTGAAAAGCGCAAGGATCTTGCTGATGAGGCTTATCTGGGCGCTCAAGTAGCCCGGCAGCAGATACAGATCACACTTGCAGATATCGAAGAAAAGATCACTCACTTTGCTCAGCGCCTTAAAGAAGCTATGCAGATATCAGCTGATGACCAGCAAGCATTGCTCAAGTTATTTAAAAAGCAAAACAAGAGTTACCAAGAAAACACTGAGACCATCAATGAGACTGCCCGCCACGTACAAAGCGCTATTAACGATGATGAAAAACGTGCCGGTGAGGCGATGCAAGTTGCTCAGTCAGCCGCCGAGCGAATTATGCATGACTACAAACAAACGTGGTCTATCAGAGCCGCAGACCTAAGCGAAGATTTTGTTGACAAGGAAGCTTACCTTGCAATATATAGGCAGATAAAAGCTACAGGACTACCGGAGTTTGAGCAAAAGTTTCTTGAAGTGCTGCACAACTTTAGTCAAGACCAGATAACGGTTATCGCGTCTACCATCAGGCGTGCACTTAAGGAAGTAAGAGAGAAGCTCTACCCGGTCAACTTATCGCTTAACCGCTCTGAGTATAACGCCGGCATATTTCTTCAGATTGATGTAAAGGGCAATCGCGGCAAGCAGGCCGAAGATTTTTTGGACGAGCTCCAAACAATAGCTGAAGGAACGTGGAATGAAGATGATATCACCACAGCCGAGTTGCGCTACAAACGTATCTCAAAGATTATCGACCGCCTAAAATCCGGTGAATATGCCGATAGGATGTGGCGGCAATCATGTTTAGATACCAGGCAGCACGTCAGCTTCATTGCCAAAGAACTTGATGTTTCGGGCAACGTGCAAGGTGTACATAGCTCGGATGCCGGGCTTTCGGGTGGGCAAAAGCAGAAGTTGGTAATCTTTTGTTTAGCCGCTGCGCTCAGATATCAGCTGGCCGACGAGGAGCAGCAATTTCCCAGCTACGGTACAGTCATTCTCGACGAGGCCTTTGACAAAGCTGACTACAGCTTTGCAGCCACGGCGATGAACATCTTCCACGCTTTTGGTTTTCACATGGTACTGGCCACGCCACTAAAGCTGTTGCGCACACTGGAACCATATATAGGTGAGATCGCTGCGGTACACTGCGAGGAGTCAAAGCATTCGTTGTTGCAAATCGTTTCTATCGATGAAGAAAGTGATTCAGGAGTTAAAAGCAAGCCTGTCGCATCGCAAGAAAACGAGGTCGTGAGTTAACATGATTTCTGTGGATGAGGCCAAGCAAAAGGCCGCGCAACACTTTGAAAGGCACTACAGAAATTGGATTGCCGATTTGGTCAAGCAAGCTTTAGAATTAGCGACCAAGGAAGATGCACCGGTTGAGTTCTCACTTCCCCTACATCCACCCACAGAACAAGCGGTTCTTAGTGACAGCGCAAAAGCTCGCAAGTGGGTTCAGGGGTGGCGAACCAACAAACACTCCAATAACGTCGCTTGGAAAACTGTGGAGTGGAAAAGTGTCGGCAGGCAAAACATTCCCACCAGATTAACCTTGTCATCACCGGAAGAAATTGCCGCATTTATTTCGCGTCAAACCGAGTGGAATTGCATAAAAGAGCGCAGCCTAAAGATAGCTGAATGCTGGGTAAAGGATTGGTGCTCACAGCATTGTGTTTCTGACCGGCATAACGAAAGTCAAGGCGCCAACACAAACATAAGCGCCAACATCGCCGGCGCAATAGCTAAAATCATCACAAAGATCAGCGTGCTAAGCGAGGCAAACTGGAACATCTATCTTCAAGTGCTGGACTGGCTTATCAAAAACCCAAACACCCATGTTTACGTGCGCCAACTTCCCATACGCGGGATCGACAGCAAATGGTTGGAGCAACACCGAGGCATTCTTGAGCCCCCATACAGCGCAATGACCGGCAAACATGGTTTTCCATTTCTAAAAGCACCTAAGCAGTTCAGAGTAAAAATCCTTGATCAAAACATAGCGCCATCAGAAATAGAAGATCTCACACTCTCACCCAAAGAGCTAAGCAAGCTATCAAAACTGCCCAAGTTGGTCTTTATTTGCGAGAATCTCGTATCGGTTCTCTCGTTTCCCCAAGTCGCCCGGTCAATTGCAATTCACGGTAGCGGTTACGCAGTAAGCGCACTTGCAGAGATCGAGTGGCTTGAGAATGTACCGATAATCTACTGGGGCGATCTGGACAGCAACGGTTTTGCAATACTCAACCAGCTGCGTCATCATCACGATAACGTCACATCAATGATGATGGATCAAGAGACGCTTGCTAAGCATCGAGAGCTTTGTGTTGTAGAAGAAAAACCCAACACAGGCACATTTGATCGTCTCACAAAAGAAGAGCAAGAAACATTACGTGTTTTGCTTACAGGAGACACTGCGTTAAGATTAGAACAGGAACGTATAGGCTGGCAATACGCAACGGCAAAGATCGCAGAAACTGCAAATGCCGCACTCAATTAAAACCTCATTCAAAAACTCACCGTAAACCCATATCGCATAACCAACTTGATATACAATAGAAAATAGCACAAACAGCGCAGTTATATTTATAATAGTGCATAGCATTACCATTCGCCACTCGCAATTTGACTGCCGCAACACAGCAGCATTGTCGTCAAAAAAATGCAAACGCAAGGTTTCGGGATAGGTAGATATACAATGTTTGATGATAAAGCGATCTTTACCTCAGACACACTCAATCAGCACGAGATGCTGCTTGGTATCATCAACAACGTGGCCGAACTGATGCTGGCAACCGACTCATCCAACTTAAATGAATCAATCAAACCTGCGTTGGAATCCCTGGCCTTTGCTTTAAACGTAGATCGCGTAAACGTTTGGCGAAACGATTTCATCGACGGCGATCTCGTCTACAGACAAGAGTACAGCTGGACTTCCGCATTTTGCCCCGCAGCAAATGCAGTGTCGGATAACGAATACTTCTCCTATAAGATCACTGTGCCTACCTGGCTGGATCGTTTTAGTCAGGGGTTCATAATCAATGGTTCATTCAAAGAACTGGACGCAAACGAACAAGAACGCCTGGGACCGTATCAGATCAAGTCTATATTGGTGATACCAACGATCGTCCACGGTCGTCTTTGGGGATTTTTAAGCTTTGATGACCTGAGTAAAGAACGTAAATTTGACGATGACCAGGTACGACTGATCAAATCCGGATCGTTGATGATCGCCAGCGCAATAGAGCGCACGCGCAGCGAAGAGCAAATAAAACAACGACTGATACAACAAAGCATCATGCTTGATATATCCCAAAGCTTATTAGCCAGCGATTCTGCCGATGATCTCATCGCCGATGCCTTGCATAAAATGGGAACCTTTCTTGGAGCACATCGTGTTTTGGTGGCAAGGTTTGAACGTCCCGGAAAGCACTGCATCTTAGAACACGTTTGGTTTGCCGAGGAGCGCTGGAACAAAGACTTTAATCGAGACATTCTCGACCAGGCAGACAACCATAACTTCCCGAAAAAAATGCCCGTAGAAGACTTTGCCCCAACTTTGCTATGCAACAATGTGCATAAAGATACCAAGTGGAAAAGTGCACTCACACTCAGCCCCGAGATCAAAGCCTTTATCTGGAGCTGTGTATATGTAGAAAATGAGCTTTGGGGTCTGGTTTTTGTTGAAGATTGCTTAGGACCGCGCGAATGGAGTGCTAGCGACACAAATCTTGTTGGCATGTTTAGCAGCGTGCTTTCCGGCGCTATAACCAGGAACAACATCGACATCGAGCGCAACGAGGCTCTGGAAGCGGCAATCAAAGCCAGCCAAGCAAAAAGCCAGTTCCTCTCCAACATGAGCCATGAGATACGCACGCCACTAAACACCATAATCGGCATGTCCACAATTGGTGGCAATGCAAAAAACATTGAGAAAAAAGACGATTCATTCAAAAAGATAGCTAATGCATCGCAGCATCTGCTTGCCGTTATCAACGATATCTTGGATATGTCAAAGATTGAAGCCAACAAGTTGGAGCTAAACAACGTTTGTTTTCGCTTTGAGGAAATGATTGAGCGTGTAGTAAATGTTGTTGGCTTTTGGTGCGAGAAGAAAGGGCAGACACTTGCCGTAGATGTTGACCCCAGCATTCCAATGGTCGTTTACGGCGATGATCATAGGTTGGGTCAAGTGGTCGCAAACCTGTTGAGCAACGCAATAAAATTTACTCAAAAAGGTGGCAGTATCTGGCTGGAAGCATCATGCATTAGCTCCACAGCCAGCACTTACACCATCAAGATCAGCGTGCGTGATACCGGCATCGGCATAAGCGCCGAGCAGCAAGAAAAGTTGTTTGATTCCTTTATGCAGGCCGACAGTTCAACTTCTCGTAAATATGGTGGTACCGGTCTGGGGCTTTCGATATGCAAAAGTATCGTTGGCCTTATGGGCGGCGAGATATCGGTTGAGTCAGAGCTTGGCGCGGGTTCAACATTTAGTTTTACAGCTAATTATACAAAAGGCGAGGAATGCAACGTCAAAGGCGCACAGGCGCTTACTTCTGTGTCAGATAAACTAGATATTTCCGGAGCAAGGGTGCTGCTGGTAGAAGACATGCCGGTCAACTCAGAGATCGTCATAGCGCTGCTTGAGCCGTATGAGTTAAACATTGAGGTGGCTGAAAACGGCTTGGAGGCGGTGGATAAAATTGCAACTAATATGGGCAAATATGACCTGATACTCATGGACATTCAAATGCCGTATATGGATGGCCATACTGCCACAAGAAAGATCAGGGAAATGCCGGATGAGTGGGCAAAAAACGTGCCTATAATTGCGATGACGGCAAATGTGTTTTCTGAAGACATTGCCAAGTGCCTGGAAAGCGGAATGAACGATCATGTTGGCAAACCCATAGACCTCAACGATCTACTAGAAACCTTGCAACAGCATTTGCACCGAATGTCATCTTGAGTTAAGCGAAGTGCAATCAAAGGATCTAAGGAAGTGCCAATTTAAACGACAACCGATGTAGACCATGAAGCACACGGTCAGATTCTTCGATTACAGGCTTAGCTTTCTGCTCAGAATGACAACCTACTTTGCACCATACTTAAACATCAACTGGTACAATTCGTATACACAAACATCAGCCGTCGAAGGGACAAAACCGGACCATGGACGAAACAACTACAAAACCGTCGTACTACTTAACCACGCCTATCTACTACGTTAACGGTGTGCCGCATCTTGGAACTGCTTACACAACTATCGCTGCCGACACCTTGGCTCGTTTTCAGCGAATGGACGGCAAAGACACCTGGTTTCTCACCGGTCTCGACGAGCACGGTCAAAAAGTCGCGCAAGCTGCCGAGCAGGCAGATGTAACCCCTCAACAATGGGTTGATGGCATTGCACCGAAATTTCTCGAGACATGGAAGCTCTTAGAGATCACAAATGACGATTTCATTCGCACCACCGAAGAGCGACATATCAAGTGTGTGCAGCAGATATTCACAAAAATGAATGACAATGGCTACATTTATCAAGACAACTACAAGGGTCTATATTGTGTGCCGGATGAAACTTTTTTTACCGACGAACAGCTAACAGATTTTGCCGAGAAGGCAGCCGCAGAAGGTAAACCGCACGAAGCCGAAGACGGCACAAAACTCTGTCCGGACTGCGGCAGGCCTCTAACACTTGTGGAGGAGGAGAACCTGTTCTTTAAACTCTCGGCATTTCAAGACAAACTTCTCGCATATTACGAGGAAAATCCGGACTTCATTTGCCCGGAAATTAGACGAAACGAGGTAGTAAGCTTTGTAAAAAGTGGACTCAAAGACCTCTCAGTGTCGCGCACCACGTTTGATTGGGGCGTGCACATTCCCTTTGCACCCAACCACGTAAGCTACGTATGGGTAGACGCGCTCATCAACTACATCTCGGCTATCGGATACGGCTCCGATGACCCAAAGCAGCAAGAGGAGTTTAAAAAGCGCTGGCCTTGTCAGGTGCATTTTGTAGGCAAGGACATCATCCGTTTTCACTGCGTAATCTGGCCGGCAATGCTTATGGCCGCCGACATTGAGCCGCCAAGAAAGGTGTTTGCGCACGGCTTTTTGCTCACCAAAGGCGAGAAGATGAGCAAGTCTAAAGGCAACGCCATGTCTCCCGAGGAGCTAAGCCGAGTATTTAGCGTGGACGGCTACAGATACTACTTCTTAAAAGACGTGCAATTTGGTGCCGATGGCTCTATATCGCTAGAGCGCATGCTGCAAGTTTACAACGCCGACTTGGCAAATAGCTGGGGTAATCTTTGCTCCAGAGCGTTTAATATGACCAACAAGTACTTTGACGGCATCGTTCCGGACATTTGGCCTCAGACCACCGCCAAGCTTACAGCCGAGATGGGTAACCCCTTGGCCGAGATCGTGCAAGGGCTGCACGAGCGCTACGCAAAGGCCATGAACGACATAAATTACTCAGGCGCACTTGAAGAGGTAATGGTACTTTGCGACCGTGCAAATCTCTACGTTGAAAAGTCCGCTCCGTGGAACCTTGCCAAAGCGGCAGCCGTAGAAGCCGAGCAAGCCGCAGCAGACGGCACCAACCTCAACGCGGCAGATGCACCAACCGCAAACGACCGTCTGGCGTTTGTCACCTACAACATCTTAGAGGCTATTCGCATCATGGCTCTGCTTTACGCACCGGCTATGCCAATCAGCTCCAAAGAGGTTTGGCGACGCTTAGGTCTTGGCGATGTATTTGCTGTGGATGAGCTTAAAGACAATTTAGAATGGGGAGCTTTACCTGCGGGAAACAAGGTCGAGATAGGCGACCCATTATTCCCAAGGCTTAAAGAGGAAGAGATCTAAATAATGCGCACAACAGCTGACGCTGCAAGTGATGTTGCTAACCAAAAAAGTGAACAGAAGGTCTTTTGGGATCATATCTTTCGCGACTCCAAAGACAGAGAGGTCGCTGCTCCAAAGCTTAACGCGCCGGTGGCAGATACGCACGCGCACCTGGACATGCTCCACCACCCTACATTAGCGTTGGCTAAGGCAGCGGCTCACGGTGTGGATTTCATCGTCAGCGTAACAGATCCCACAGAAGATCCAAGTTACACATACAGAAACATTGGTGAGTGGGAAAGCCGAGCCAGAGAGCTGTTGGACGAATGGCACATGCATGTGCCGGTACCCATCGTCAGGCTGATAATTGGCTGTCATCCACACAATGCCAGCCAATACAACAAAGATGTTGAGCTGCTGTTGATAAAGAAAGCCGCAAACCCTCAAGTGCTTTAAGAAACAGATATTGTTAATATATATTGTGCGCGATGTGCAGCGCGGAGTTTTTAAGCGCCAGCTTTATTTGGCAAACGAAATGATGTTTCCGGTGTCGCTGCATTTGCGTGAAGCGCACGAAGATGGCTTGCGTATTCTCGGTGAAGAGGGAATGCCCACGGCCGGCACGCTTTTGCATTGCTTTAACTTGGACTACGAAACGCTAAAACCTTTTTTGGATCTGGGATGCCATGTGGCCTTTGGCGGTCCGCTGACTTTTAAAAAATCTGATGATCTCAGAGAGGCAGCTAAGCGCACGCCGGTCACTAGGATTCAGACCGAGACCGATGCCCCTTTCATGGCACCTGTACCGGTTCGCGGCACGGTATGTGGGCCGGCTCACACAATATTTGTTGCTGAAAAACTGGCCGAGATACTGCAAGCTACAGGACACGATTCGGCAAGTTTATTAACAAGGTTTTTTGAGAATGCCCGAAATTTCTTTGACCGCGACACGACTTTTTGGCAAGATAATGAAAAAGCAATTAAGTTGTTACTGGCAAAAGCAAAAGAAATTTCAGCAGGGGAGAGGTAAAAATGGTCGATGATGTACGTCCGGATATTCTTTTAATTTCCGGATCTCCCAGGTCTCGCACTTGCGTGGCGTTGATTGAGTTGCTCGAGCAAGGAGCAAAAAAAGCCGGCGCTAAAACGCAGACTTTTTTGCTGTCCAAAAAGCGCATAAACCCTTGCATCGGATGCGGAGGTTGCAATACCACCGGCAACTGTGTGTACGCCAATAAAACTTACGACGGACACTTTATCGACGATTATCTGGAGCTTAAGGCAGTATTGGAGAGAGTGGATGCGGTAGCCATCGTGGCTCCGGTATACTTTGCCGGCCCTTCGGCTCAGCTAAAGGCGCTTTACGACCGCATGCAGCCGTATTGGGCGCAGCGCTACCTACTGGGCATGGCTCCAAAAACCAAGCGTCCGGTTCAATTATTTGTTGTTGGCGGCGGCGGAGATGTTCACGGTTATGATCCGCTATCCGGATCAACAAAATCCGCAATGGCGGTAGCCGGATTCAACTTGGAAAAAGTCAACAACTTTATCGGCTTTAAAGACCCACGCGACATGCCCAAAATGCCTACAGAAGAAGAGGCAGCAAACTTGAGCTATGCACAGATAGCACAGCTAAAACGCCAGGTAACAGAGCAGCGCGACTTCACGCAGCGCGCAATAGATTCAGGCAGTGCTTTTGCTCGCTTTGTTGTCAAAAAGAAAAAGGCCAATGAGTTGGCAGATCAACTGGAGCAAGTCCAAGCCGAGCTTGAAGACCTTAAAAAAGTTGGTGATAAAAGCGAGCATGTTCTACCCGAAGGAGCAGACGAAAGAGCTGACACATCTTCGGCGGTACTCAGAAGAACGATCAGCAGCGCTGATCTTGCGGCGGCCAGAGATGTTGAAATTGCTATCGACGACACCGAGCAAAAAGCCTACTGGCGCGCATCGTCACTTGAGTTCAAAAACACTATACAAGCCGAGATCGATCAAAAATATAACGAGCTGATATCGCAAACACCACGTACTGTGGTTGATGATGATGAGGCAGAGGCAAAGGCAGGGCTTGAGCCAAACGATACTGAGACGAATAATGAAGAAGTCATCTGCGAGGCAGGTGCCGGTGATGCGAGCGCCAGTGTGGTAAGCACCGGTGATGCGAGCGCCGTTGAGACAGGTGCCGGTGATGCGAGCGCCGGCGAGGTAGGTGCCAGTGCGACAGGCACCGGTGAGACAGAAAAACCAAGCGTCATGGAGCTCGTGGTCAACTCAAACATACCTGCAGCAGATGTGTCGGCAGAAGTTGTAAGCATTAGTGATAAAGAACCGTCGCAGCCAAAACCAAGCACGGAAGCGTAAATGACAGTCAACTCTCCTTATGCATCACCAAAAGCGACTATAAGCAGGCTTGCTGAATGGGATTTAAACACCAAAAAGTCGCTTGGACAACACTTCCTGATAGATGATGGTGTAGTGGGTCGTATACTCAGAATAGCCGAGCTGAACGAGGGCGAGCAGGTATTAGAAATCGGTCCGGGTATAGGCACACTGACAGAAGCAATGCTGCTCAAAGGCGCAAGTGTTTTGGCTATAGAAAAAGATCCCAGACTCGTTGCACTTTTAGAAGAAACAAAACAGCGATACCCAAAGCAGTTCGACTACATTAATGCCGATGCCCTGGAAGTGATAAAAGCGACACGCCCTTGCCATCTTGAGCACAGCACAGCGCAGCCAAAGGATATAGTCGAGCGATTGCATAACAATCAGCAGATGTTGTCCAAAAAACCAACAGAAACGCCCCCTTATCTCCCAGCCAAACTTATTGCCAACCTACCTTATGCCGTGGCGGCAACAATAGTGCTCGATTACTTCCAATACGAGCGAAACCTTCAAAGCGCAACCATCATGGTGCAAAAAGAAGTAGCCGATCGTATGAATGCAAGACCGGGCACCAAGAACTACGGTGCCTACTCGGTAAAACTCCAATTGATTGCCGAGCCAAAAGACAGCTTCAAAGTGGCTCCATCATGTTTTTTGCCACAACCCAGAGTTGATTCTGCGGTCATTCGCTTAGATCGACGAAGCGATCAAGCCTTGGAGTCGGACGCGCTTAAAGCCACCTTTGAGGTAGTTGAAGCCGCCTTTGCCAAACGTCGCAAGACCATCAGAAACTCCATGCGCACTCAGTTTTCCGAGCGCGGCATTGATCCAAATATTGTTGATCAACTTCTAAAAACAGCAGAGATTTCTCCGGATATCAGAGGCGAAGTACTGAGTCCTGAAAAGTACAAAGAACTGGGTCAAATCTACATGCATATTCTGCATAAAATAAACATATAATGCATAGCCGCTAACACCCCAATATGCTACCGATTGCGCTCAATTAAGCCTGTTACCAGCCATTGTTACCTATCCGTAAAACAAAATTGCTACTTCGGTGATATAATATTCAATCGTAGTATTTCAATGGGAGGCTATATTAATGGATTTAGCACATCAAGCTGCGATTGTAACACGTATTCATGACAAACTAGCGGATCAGACAGGCAAGAGACTTAAAGTAAAAGCAAACATGGGGCGCTCAAAGATAATTGAGTGTGAGGGAATACTTACTCAAGCACATCCACAGTTATTCATCATGGAAGTTGAACGCAAACGCGGGCGAAAAACCCGTCAGTCTTATCAGTACGTTGATATCTTGACTGGCACAGTCGAACTGATGCACGTAGAAAGCAACGAGCCATTGTTCCCGGTTCTGGTAGAGAACTAAACAACTCGAAGCCCAATAGCAAAAAGCGACTTATCATAAGAGACGACAGCTTAGGTCTTACAAAGACCAAAACTGTCGTCTCTTTTGTAATACATTGCGAGAATACAAACTGTCACCCAGAATTAAAGTAAGCCTCGTGTGCTTTTAGGCGATTTTGTGAGAAAATGTTACACGGCTTGGGCGGCATCATGTCTCGAACCTGGTCAGGTCCTGACGGAAGCAGCCATAAGGGGCCGCTGATGAGCGCCCAAGCTAAGGAAGCACCGATTCAATCATTGCACGTCATCTTCCGCGCAGTTTGACCCGGCTATGTCCGAGCAGATAACGTCATTACCACTGGTAGTGCCGTCGCCTACCAGTGGATTACCGACCTGGGTCCGGTTTGGGTCTACACTCCGCTTTTCATAATCATTTTTGTCGAGACCGGCTTGGTGGTAACACCATTTCTTCCAGGAGACTCGCTGCTCTTTGCAGCCGGCGTATTTGCAGCTCCCGGCGGCGGTTTAAACGTGATCGCGCTTATAGTGCTTTTGTCCATTGCGGCAATCCTAGGCAACACATCCAACTACTGGATAGGTCGCAAGGTAGGACAAGCGATCATCGATTCCGGACGCGTAAAAGCATTAACACCCGAGCGTGTGCAAAAAACACAGGCAATGTTTGACAAGTACGGCTTGCTGGCTGTGGTTCTCACGCGCTTTTTCCCTATCATCCGCACTTTTGCGCCATTCTTAGCCGGAGTGGGCAATATGCATTTTGGGCGCTTTACAATCTTTAACGTCATCGGTGGCGTGCTCTGGGTTACAATCTTTACCTTGCTGGGTTACTACTTTGGCGGCATACCATTTGTACAAGATAACTTTGAGCTGATAATTATTGCCATAGTGGTCATAAGTTTTATTCCCACTGCCGTTGGCATCATCAAAGCTTCGATGAGCAGAAGAAAAACCGGCAAAGAAAATAACCAAACTGACCAAATTGATCAGACCGCTTTGGTAGATCAGACCGCACAAACCGAGCAAGCTGACAACAAGACTAGTCAAGACAAGTAATTTGAGGAGGATTCTTGGCTCTTTCTCTCTATCGTAAATACCGTCCGGCGACCTTTAAAGACGTTGTTGGGCAAGACCATATCGAGACCACATTAAAAAACGCCGTGCAAAGCAACTCGGTATCTCACGCTTATCTATTCTGCGGTCCGCGTGGTACCGGAAAGACCACTACGGCGCGTTTGCTTGCTAAAGCTTTGCTCTGCGAAAAAGCTCCGACCGAACAACCGGATGGCACCTGTCTGGAATGCCAAGAGATTGCCTCAGGCGTACACCCGGACGTTTATGAACTGGATGCAGCCTCAAGAACAGGTGTTGAGAATGTGCGCGAGGAGATAATTGGCAGGGTGCAGTTTGCACCCACGCGCGGAAGCTACAAGATCTACATCATCGACGAGGTTCACATGCTTTCAACAGCAGCATTCAATGCGCTGCTCAAAGTAATAGAAGAGCCACCGTCTCATGTCATCTTTGTGCTTTGCACAACCGATGCTCATAAGGTTCCCGAGACCATAAAATCACGCTGCCAGCAGTTTGAGTTCCATCGTCTCAGCGAAGATGATATCAGCGCAAGACTTAAATATATATGTGAGCAAGAGGGATACACGGCAGAGCCGGAGGCGGTTTCTTTAATCGCGCAACGCTCACAAGGCGGAATGCGCGACGCGATAAGCTCTCTTGAGCAAGTAGCAGTATTCACAAACGGCAAGATCACTTTTGAGGCCGCAGAAAGCTTATTAGGCGAAGTCTCTGTCGAGCAGCTTTTTTCCGTATCAACTCTGTTGGCAAAGCGAAACGTAGCCGGTTGTTTTGCCTGGGTAGCTACGTTTACGCAAAGCGGCACCGACATCGCTCAGTTCACCCGAGATCTTTCGGTGCATATCCGAAACATCTATGTTGCTTCGGTGCTTGGCAACAATGAGTCGTTATCCGAGATAATTCAGGCCGACGATGAGTTGCTAAAGCGATATCTTGAGCAAGCTGCGATGTTTAACTCGACCGATCGTTTGGCAAACGTATTGCTGGTGCTTGGCGACTTATCATCTCAGCTACGATACTCGGCCAACGCCAGACTAGCCTTGGAGATCGCCTTTACTCGCATAGCTCGTCCTGAAAGCGACCTCACGCTGGAATCGCTGGCAGCCAGGATAGCCACATTGGAGCAAGGCACGCTTGTCCAAACACCCCCTACCATCCTGAGCGGAAAGGCTAACCGAGAGCCTAAGACCACTGCAGAAGTGACCACCTCTCAAACACCTCCTGCCATCATGAACAGAGAGAAAAGCTCGGAGCCGAATGATTTAACCGAGCGCCAACAGGACAACCAACAGATGTCGCCCAAAAATCACGCGTTTGAACCATCAGTCATTGCTCAAGACGAGCAGGCAGAAAGTATTGGCAAAACAGCTGTTGAGCAACAAGAACAGTCCGCGTTGGACGCCGGTGGAGCCCATCGTTTATGGGTAGGCGTGATCAAAGAGCTACAAGCGCAAAAGAAGTTTGCTGTTGCCTCATCACTTGGTGGATCAAGTGCACATTTAGACCCAAAGACTGACGGCTTGTTGATCGAGCTACCCAGAAAAGCCACTTTCGAAAAGAAAAATCTTGAGCGACCGGAAAACCTCGATCTGGTTAAAGCGGTAGTCGAAAAGCTAAACGGCAACTCATTGCCGTTAACATACATGTTGGGAACAACAGACACTACACCAACGCCACCTCCACCATCAAATGAAGACATCTATTACGACAGCTATGCATCCACTTACGAAGATTACGATAACGGCAGCACGCAAGACATCACACAGACCAACATCGCACAAGCCGGCACCGAAGATAACACAGACCGGCAAGACACACAGCCACCACCCCGGCAAGAGACACTTTCTTTCGAAAGCATCTTGTCCGCCACTTTTGGTGCGGATGTGACTATTGATAAAGTAGATCCAAACGATTAAAAATACTGAGAACAAGAGCAAGCAAGCCAATTGATAAAGTTAAGGAGAGGAAAACACATGGACATGAAAAAAATGATGCGCGAGGCGCAAAAAATGCAAGCAGAGATGGCAAAAGCACAAGATGAGATCGCACTGATGACGGTGGAAGGTACGGCCGGTGGTGGGGTAGTTAAGGTTGTTTGCACAGGCGACTTACAGATACAGTCTGTCACCTTAGACCCGGGCGCGATCGATCCGGAGGACGTTGAGATGCTGCAAGACCTTATCGTGGCTGCGACCAACGATGCGCTAAGACAAGCCCAAGATTTGGCAAACACTCGCATGAACGCCATTACAGGCGGCCTGGGACTTCCGTTCTAATTGCCATGGCACAGTCTCTGTCTATTCAAAAGCTACTGGATGAGTTTGAACGTCTGCCGGGCATAGGACCAAAATCCGCACAGCGTATAGTGTATTGGCTGCTCAACGCGCAACCAAATGATGCCAATCGTTTAGCGCAAGCCATCATTGAGGTCAAAGAAACGGTGCACTTTTGCAAGCAATGCTTTAATTATGCCGAAGATGACCTGTGTCAGTTTTGTAAGGATTCTGAGCGCGATGCCTCGCTAATCTGTGTTGTCTCTGAGCCCAGAGATGTTTTAGCGATCGAAAAGACCGGAGAATTCTCCGGTCTGTATCACGTATTGGGTGGCGCAATATCACCAATCGACGGCATAGGTCCTGATGATCTGACGATTAAAGATCTGTTGGGGCGTTTGGCAACAGACGAAGTAAAAGAAGTATTGTTGGCCACCAATCCAAACGTGGAAGGGGAGACCACAGCCATATATCTTTCAAAGATAATAAAACCTCTGGGTGTAAGGTGTACAAGGCTGGCAAGTGGACTTCCGGTAGGCGGAGACTTGGAATTTGCTGATGAGGTAACACTAGGGCGCGCGATAGAATCGAGACGTGAGCTCTAAGTGGGATAACAGGTGACGGAGAAGTGTTATCCTGCGCTACTAGAAAAACTTGAACTTATCCAGCGGGAAGAATCGCAAAACAACTTTTCCGCTCAACTGATCTTTATGGATAAACCCTATGTCTTCTGATCTGGAGTCACGACTCACCGTACGATTGTCGCCCAAGGCATAATAACTGTCTGACGGCACTGTCACTTCTCCGATTGGCCCACTTGTGAGTTCATCTTTAGTATAAGGCTCTTCCAAGGCCACACCGTTCCTAAAAACAGTTCCACCGGAAATCATAATCTTATCGCCCGGCAATCCGATCACACGCTTAACCAGCTTTTTGCGCTCACCGTCATCATCAACAATATCAAAAATGATGATGTCGTTATAAGCAGGTTCGCCAAACCAATAAGCTTTACTGGCGATGTAGAGAATGTCTTTTTCATTAAGCGTATTTTCCATCGAGTGTTCGTTAACAACTGTGGGTGAGAAAAATTGAAGCAAGATCGCAAATAAAGCCACAGCGATAGCGATATTTCTTAGCACCACAAAAAAAGTATGCTTTGAGCTGACTTCGATTCCGTCATCATCCAAAACATCTGCTTGAGCTTTTTTTCTAAATATCTTGTCTCTGAGGCTGCGCATTTTTGGCGCTTCAGACACCTTGCTATGTGTAGGTTGTTCCTCGCGAAGCTTTTTAAAATACTCCTCAAAAGACGGTTGTTTTTCAGGTGCGGAGCGGGTTGGTCGATCTTCAACCTCCGATACTTCCTCCACAGCTGCCTCTGTGAATCGTGCTTCGCTTTTAGTTTCGCTGATCGGCACAACTCCATAAGGTGAAGTTTCGGAAGGCATTACTCCTGCTGCATGTATTTCTACAGGCGGGACTGCCAAAGCAGGCACTTGTGTAGGCCGTTGAGCTTCTACAAAAATTGATACCGGTTGCATCGGGGCTACCTGTATAGCCGTTTTGGCCGTGTCAATATTACTTAAAGCAATGGGCTTGATAGCTTTGGTGGCTAAGTCTGCTTTGGCTGACACGACCGGTGTAGCGGCTTGTGTGGGTAAATCGGTCGCAGCACTTGTCGCAGCAATAACTGCCGGGGTGCTCACCTGCAACGCCCTCACCTGACTACTGTTAATACCAAGTTCCGGTGCAGGATGGGGGTCTCCTCGTGCCCCAAAAACACGTTCCGGATCATTTTTGGCTGCTAATACTCTGTCGTTTAGGGTCAAGGGAGCAGGTCTGTTTTGCATAGTAGCAGCCTGATTATTCGCAGACGTTTCATCTCGCAAAGCTGCGTTGACATGCAGATTTTGAAAATCAGATAGCTGCGAGTTTCCGGATACGTTTTGCATAATCTGTTTTTGTATCTGTTCGCGATTTAGTGTTTGCTCAAATACACGTTTTTGCAGCTCTTCGCGATCATACGCTGTGGCTTGCAAGTCTTTATACGTAACACCTCTAGGGGTTGTAGTCTCGGCAACATCGGGCATATCCACATAAACCACCAAAGGTGATTTGGCAGAACGCGAGGTATTAACAACCACGTCGTTGTCAGATATCTCCGGCTGCGAGCTTGCTTTTGCTATGCTTTTGGGTCTTTGGGTTCCATCAGCAAAGTACATTTTATTAGGTTCGTCTTTTTCGTTACCAATAAAGAGATCGTCTGGTGCCACTGTGTTTTACCTTACTATTTTAATAAGTCTGTATAATATTAGTATAAACTACACTGTTATAGTGTATCACCAACCGCAAACATGCTGTTTTTCGCTTCTTTTTCGACATTGTGACTGTATGCAATGCTGATTGTAGGATAAAATGTTATACAGGAAAGTCTACAAAGACTTTCGGCTATGCTATAAATAGAGCTGTATTTTGTAATGGTAATAAGTCGAACCAGGAATGCCATATGGATGAAAAAACGAATTTAACACCGGGTACTTCAGCTGATCGTGATGGGGACACGAATAACGACCAGAGCGGCACATCTGCCGGTTCTTCAACCTCTTCACAAGCACAAAAGGGCTTTGTGCCTATGAATCTTATTGATGATCTTTGGCCGGATAGTGAAGAGACCCTGGTGTCTCAAGGTAAAGTTGCTATGGCCGAGTTATTTGACGCAGAGACAGAAAGCAACGTAACACCGATTTCTGCCGCAGATTTGGTATCTGCACCAGCTCCGGATCCGAGTGCTCGAGTTGAGCCCACAGGATTTAGAAGTGTTTCTGATTTTGAGCAAGAGTTTAAAGACTATGGCTCAATCGGAAGCGAAGACGCTTCTAAGACCGGTGATACGGTCGTCGTTGGGAAATCTGACGTTGCAGAAAAAGTCCCGGCATCCTCCACATTAGAAACAAAAAGCTCCGAGCAAGTCAAAGAGATGCCTCCAACGCCGCCACCGGCAATTGCGGCACCAACCGTTATTGGATCTGTCGAAGACGAGCCGGTAATTGATGAGTCCGCAAGCGTGCAAACTACCGCTACTGAGAGTCTGTTTGTATACAACACCGATGATGGTGCCACGATTGTTGAAGAGACCGTCTCCATAAGCTCTACAATAACCGAGCCAACACCTCAAAGTGATCCATTTGAGGAGGTGGCTACCATTGCGCCTACATCTGACGCTACTGTAAGCCCGGTTGAGCCAACACCCCAGCCTGCTCCAAGCACAACTACAAGTTCAGCTGTAGCTGATTTTCTTAGAGGCGCTGATGAGTCAGTGCCAAGCACACCGGTTGCTGCTGACGAGAGCGCTGTAGCTGTTGATGCTTCCGGCATTGCCATAACCGGAGAGCTTGCACCTGTTGTGGCTCCACAGCCGACTCAAGTTGAAGAGTCTCCGGTTCCAACCGCAATTGCTGAGCAAGCCGAGGCCGAAGCTCGCGAGATAAACGAGCGAAAACTGGCTATGGCAAGGGCACAAATGGCGGCTGCTCAAGGCGACGGTGTATATGAAACTGCGAGCGAGCAGCCCACTGATGCACCGGAGGAACCCATTGAACAAGGCATTTCGGTAATAACAAGAGAAGCTACAGTCCTTGGCGATATCATTACGCAAGGACATATAGATATAGTGGGGCGCGTGAAGGGAAATATCGACGCCAAAGGTGACGTTGCTATCCATGGCATCGTCAGAGGTGACGTTGGTGGGTCTAAGATCGGCCTTTATGATTGTCGTGTTAAGGGCAATCTGGATGCTGCTCTTGGTGTCATCGTGGACGAAAGTTCGATTATCGGTGGTGACGTTAAGACCAAGAACATCATTTTTGATGGTAAGGTAAAAGGGAACATCGACGCGGAGAATGTCGTTGTCTTGAGAAGCCACTCATTGACATTGGGTGATGTGACTGCAGCGTCGCTGGCAGTTGAGCCCGGAGCGATTCTCAACGGCACCGTAAGAACTCTCGTGGGTGGAGATTTGGAAGCACCTTTCGAAGAAGTTATGTAGATAGCGGTGCATCCATAAGAGGTTTTTGTGGCTGAGTTTAATAATTCTCACAAAGCGGGACGAGACAACCTGACGTCTGGACTGTTTGGCTCGGATGCGTTTTCGTTTAACGTATTTGATAATGCCGACGATAACGTGCAGGCAACTATCTCAGATTTGCTAACCAGCTTTAAATCCGACATAGAATTGGATTTTGATGGCCGGTCGGCAGTTGTTAATGCGCCAATAATCAAAGATGTGCCTATCATTCAGCCGCCAACTCGCTCTGAGCTGGCTTTGGATCCAACAATTGATCCGCCAAAAATTGCCACTCCGTACCCATCTCCGGTAGATACGAGTTCGCCCTCAAAGCCTGCGTCCAAAGTTGAGTTCAAGAATATGCCGCCTGTATCAACGCGCATTATTGATCCAAACTCCGATTCTACTTCGGCTAGCAGCAAAGGGTCGTCACCAAAGAAATCCGGTCATTCCGGATTAGTGCCTGCTCCAAGCTTTAATCTGACATCAAGACGTTATGATGATGCGCCGATCTCAGCATCAGCCACAGCAATATTTGGCCCGGAAACATATGCATACCCACCTGATATCGAGTTGATACAGGGAACAGAACATATGATCTGGCCAAATGATGCTCTGAGTGCGCCTTACACGATTGAAGAGCAGTTTGATATAAAGTCCACATCAGATGTGATGGCTGGGGCTGATAGTGCTGTGCAATTAGGGGAAGCGGAGATAAAAACTGCCCTTAGACCTGAACCCACATCGTATTCCGCGCCTTTAGAAGAAGTAGTTAGTGACTTTCCGTCTATCGCGCCTCCGGCTGCTATGCCCGAGCCCGAGCCACTACCTGTACCCGAAGAAGAGCCAAAACCTGATCCGGCACCGTTTTTTGCCCCGGAAGCAGATCTCATTGATTCTGTTACCCCATCATTGGCATCTCCCGCTCCAATGCCCGAACCCGAGCCGCTGCCGGTACCTGAAGAAACACCAAAACCGCAACCGGCTCCGTTTTTTGCCCCGGATGTAAGTGCTGTGGTTTCAGAGGTTCCATCAGTTCCTGCGCCCGGCACTATGCCCGAGCCCGAGCCTTTGCCGGAGCCTGAGCCGCAACGAAGACCCGAGCCGGCACCGTTCTTTGCGCCTTCGGCTGACGCTGTGGCTGAAGGAAGGCCATCTATTGCTGCACCTGCTGCGATGCCCGAGCCCGAGCCTCTGCCTAAGCCGCAGCCGGCACCATTTTTTACACCGGATATCAATCAGATCGAATCTGTCTCTCCATTTTTGGCATCTCCGGCATCAATGCCCGAGCCCGAGCCTCTGCCTAAGCCGCAGCCGGCACCATTTTTTACACCGGAGGCTGCACCTGTTGGTGAGAAGTCGCCATCGTTGTCTGCGCCCGGTCCTATGCCGGAACCCGAACCGCTGCCAAAACCGCAAGCTGCTCCATTCTTTACACCAAAAGCAAGTAATGAAGACGAAACTCCTTTGATTCCGGGACCCGGTCCTATGCCGGAACCCGAGCCGCTACCAAGACCGGAGCCTGAACCGTTTTATGCACCAACAGTAATTGATACAGAAGAGAAGCCTTCGATTCCGGCTCCCAGCCCGATGCCGGAACCCCAGCCTCTGCCAAAACCTGATCCCGAGCCATTTTATGCGCCGGTAATAAGCGATGTAGAAGAAAAACCATCAATTCCGGCTCCCAGTCCGATGCCGGAACCCGAGCCGCTACCAAAACCGGAGCCGGAACCATTTTACGCGCCGGCAGCTGAGACCGCTCAGGATGTCTCTTTGGCTATTGCTGCTCCCAGACCAATACCGGAACCCGAGCCGCTACCAAAACCGGAGCCGGAACCTGTTTCGCAACCGGAACCGCTGGAACCGAAACCTGTATCGGAACCCG
>QMCD01001382.1_pt1 | contig 24625 bp, 24 predicted proteins | sample 1821841 | NCBI WGS metagenome assembly QMCD01 (sample SAMN01991225, study PRJNA193472) | Termite gut metagenome, whole genome shotgun sequencing project. | isolation source: worker | host: Macrotermes natalensis | reverse complement strand
GCCGCACCGCGATCGGTGCGTCCATGGCCGTAACCGTCGGTCGAACCGCGCTCCCGCGCCGCGGCGTTATGGTCGTTATAGTTCTTTCTGACGATCTGCGACGGAGTGTCGGCGGGTGCGTCCAATTCGAATGCGATATCGAGGTACTGCGGGTCGATCTCGCCCAGAAAGCGGCTCGGGCGGCAGAACTCCATCGAACCCCATTTGAACCGCGTCTCGGAGAACGACAGCACGGCCGCCTCCTTTGCCCGCGTAAGGGCCACGTAGAACAGCCTCCGCTCCTCCTCCAGCCCCTCCCGTCCGTCCATACTCATCAGGCTCGGGAAAAGGTTCTCCTCCAATCCGACAATGAAAACATATTTATATTCCAGACCCTTTGCGGCGTGTACCGTCATCAGCGTCACGCGGTTGCGATCTTCGCCCTTGTCGTCGTCCTGATCGGTCAAAAGGGTCACGCTTTGCAGCCAGTCGATGAGCGACGGGGCGACCGATTCTCCTACGATAAGCTCACCCGTGGTTTCATCGTACTGCATTTCGGGCGCAGCCTCGTCGGCAAAGGTCTGCATCGAATTCAACAACTCCTCGATGTTATCCAGCGCACTCTGCGCCTCAGGTGTGTGTTCCACACGGTAGCTACCGATTATTCCGCTTCGTGTCGCGACCTCCAATCCGAACTGGTATAACCCCAATTCATTGCGCTGCACCGACAGCGAGTTTATCATCTCCGTGAATTCCTTCACCTTACGTTCGGCTCCGGCATTCAGGCCATACGCTTTCAAATCCTCAAAAGCGGCCACCTCCCACAGGCTCACTCCGCGCGCGGCGGCGGCCTCTGCCATGCGTCCCACCGTCACGTCGCCGATTCCCCGCGCGGGATAATTCACGATGCGCTTGAACGCCTCATTGTCGCGCGGGTTGACGATCAGATGCATATATGCCAGCACATCCTTGATCTCCTTGCGCTGGTAGAACGACATGCCGCCATAGATGCGGTAGGGAATGCCGCGCCGCCTGAACGCCTCCTCGAACACGCGCGACTGCATATTGGTGCGGTACAACAGCGCCGCCTCGCTCCACTGCGCCTCGCCCTCGCGCACCCGCCGCCGCAGTTCGTCGGCCACCAGCGAGGCTTCTTCCTGATCGGTATAGGCCTTCAGCACCTTTATCCTCTCGCCGAGCGTCCCCGCCGAGAACGACTCCTTGGGCAACCGGTTCTCGTTATTCTTTATCACGCTGTTGGCGGCGTTGACGATGGTTTGCGTCGAGCGGTAATTTTGTTCGAGCTTGAAGGTCTGCGCCGCGGGAAAATCGTTCTGGAAACGCAGGATGTTCTCGATCTTCGCGCCGCGGAACGAATAGATGCTCTGCGCGTCGTCGCCCACCACGCACACCTTCGAGTGGCGCTCGGCAAGACGGCGGATGATGATATACTGCGCATAGTTGGTGTCCTGATACTCGTCGACCAATATATATTGGAACCGATCCTGATACTTCGCCAGCACGTCGGGGTGGTCTTTGAACAGGATGTTGATATTGAGCAGCATATCGTCGAAATCCATCGCTGCGTTCTGCCTGCACCGCCGCGCGTACTCCTTGTATACCTCGGCGAACGCGGGCATTTTGCGCTGGCGGTCTTCGCCCGTGTACGTTGCGTTGGCCTCGTAGGCGGCCGGGGTGACGAGGTTGTTCTTGGCGAGCGAAATACGCGACTGTATGGCGGCGGGCTTGTAGGTCTCGTCGCTCAGGTTCATATCGCGCACGATCTGCTTTATCAGGTTGCGGCTGTCGGCAGTGTCGTAAATCGTAAAACTCGGGGGATAGCCCAACCTTTCGGCCTCGAAGCGCAGTATCTTGAGGAATATCGAATGGAACGTTCCCATCCACAGGCGGTTGCTCTGCTCCTCGGAAACCATTTTGCCGATCCTTTCACGCATCTCGGCCGCCGCCTTATTGGTGAACGTCAGCGCAAGTATACGCCACGGCTGCACATTCTGGCGCAACATATAGGCGATGCGGCTTGTCAAAACGCGCGTCTTCCCCGATCCCGCACCCGCCACAATGAGCGACGGCACGTCGTAGTTCACCACAGCCTCGCGCTGGGCATCGTTAAGATTTTTAAGCAGTTCCGACACTGTTATCCTTTCTGTGATTTTCGATCTACAAATTTACGTTCGCGAATCGGGTTTGCCTAAGAAATGCCGCGCAATTTATCAACAATAGTTGCAACGTTTCGCTCCGCGACAGCATCTTATACATAAAATCCGCTTGCATGAAAAAAGTTTACGTTCTCTTAGCCCTGTTCGCATTATCCTTCATCTCTCCGGCCTGCGAACATGAATATTATTCCATAGTCGGGATCAGCATCGAAATGGTGACAGAGAAAAAGTCCGAGTATGACGGCAGTATATACTGGGGCTCTGCGGAGAAGTTCAATAGTAGAATAGCTTTTGCCATCGACAAAGAGCACGAATTTACAGGCAAGGGCGTAAAAGCTGCGCTCAATACCTCCGGCCGTTTTCGCTTATCGATCGGTGCTATGCATTTACAGTACCAGAAAAAGAGTGTCACGCCCTCGATCCCGACACGTTCGAGCTGTATTTCCTCACCGCGATGACTTTCGGCAATCTCGAACTGGACGGGGACGACGACTTGTTGTCGATATTCAGCGAAAGGTTCACAATCGAACAAGGTGCCGATCGGCTCTATAGTTCTATCGTATTCTATTCCGATACGAGATTACTCGGCGAGATAACGTTTGCCGAAAAGAGGTTCGAAGCGGTGTTCATATGCCGTACGACGGGCGGCGAGGAGTTCGAGGCACGGACCACGGTAAAGGTTAATGTGCATTAACGCACCACGGTTCCAGGCGCGCGGCCGAACATATGAAGTATCAATCGCAAACCTGCCCCGAATCAGGCCCCTGATACCCGGTATCTTCATGCAGATCGCGCCCACTCGCAGCCGCCACCGCAAGCTGGTCGCAGCGGTTATTCTCGACATTGGAAGCGTGCCCCTTCACCCAAACCATCTTTACCCGGTGCCGCCGGTAAACCTGCAAGAACCGCATCCACAGATCGGGGTTCTTCTTGTCCTTGAACCGTTTTCGCTCCCATCCGAACACCCATCCCTTGTCCACGGCGTCGACCACATAGCGCGAATCGGAATATACCGTCACCTCGCAGGGCACTTTCAGCGCTTCCAGCGCCACGCACACGGCCATGAGCTCCATCCGGTTGTTGGTTGTCAGGCGAAACCCCGCGCTCAACTCCTTGCGGTGGTGTGGCGGTGCGAGCAGCACGATGCCATAGCCCCCGCGCCCGGGATTCCCGAGCGCCGATCCGTCCGTATATATCGCAACCTGTGCCATCCTGCAAATCAATCTAAATAACCTATCTCCTTGAACAGATATTCATGTACCGTGCCGTCATCGTGCCGGACAACGAGTTCGCCGCCCGGGCGAACGCATTCGATGGTGCCCGTGAGCACACTGCAGTCAGGAAGCGTATACCGCGCCGGTTCGCCGAGGCGGTAGAGGCAACGATGATAATCGCGCATTATAGCGTCGCCGCCACCCACAGCAAGCGCGTCATAGCGAGCGGCCAACGCCCCGAGCAACCTGTCGAGCACCTCTGTCAGATCGAAGTCGCGCCCCGCCGCAAGTCTCATCGACACGGGATTTGGCAACGACGGGTCGAACTCCGTCTGATTGACATTCAGTCCGATGCCCGCTATCGAACGCGACATCTGCCCGCCCATGATATCGTTCTCTATCAATATCCCCGCTATCTTGCGCCCACCGACATAAATATCGTTCGGCCACTTCACCCGCGCCATTATGCCATACCCTTCGAGCATATCGACAACGGCCAGCGCAACGGCCTCAGAGAGCAAAAATTGGTTCGCCACTGGCAAAAACTCCGGCGCAAGTACCACACTGCATGTAAGGTTCACGCCCTCCTCGCTTTCCCACCGGTTCCCCCTCTGCCCGCGCCCGGCCGTCTGCCTCCCCGCCACCACCACGTCCCCATGCCCATACGTCCGCTCCCGCGCCACGTCGTTGGTCGACGTCACCTCGCCGAAATATTTTACTCTCGTCTTCAACTTTCAGGGATTCTTAGTACGCTCGAACTTTATTGGGGCAAAGATAAGGTTTTTGGGTATTATTCCATTGCAATTAACCGTTAACCACTAATCACTATTTTTTATTACCTTTGTGGTTATATCAACAATGACAATATGAATTTCATAAAAACATTCCTGGCGGCGCTGCTCGCCGTTATAGTCGCCAATATACTTGCAGGCATATTCTTCATGCTGATCTTTGCCGGAATGATGGCCTCCATCGGAGCCGGAACAAGGCACATCGCCATCCCACCCAACTCGATTCTCAGACTAGATTTCGCCGAAGGCGTAACCGATTCGCCCGACAACAGCCCCTTCCACTCGGCAGGATTGTTTGGAGGCGGGGTATACCTCAACCGGTCGAACTCGCTGCTCCAGATCCTCGGTGCGATCGAAAACGCATCGTACGACGACAATATCCGTGGTATTTATATAAACATCACGGGCGGGGATATCTCGTTGGCCAACGTTGAGGAGGTGCGCGCGGCCCTGCTGAAGTTCCGCGAGGATTCGGGCAAGTTCGTTGTAGCCTACTCGGATGTCTATTCCCAGGCGGGTTATTACCTCGCATCGGTGGCCGACGGGGTGTACATCCACCCCGAGGGTGCGGTAAGTTGGCAGGGGCTGGCGTCGCAGGTGATGTTCTACAAGGGAACGCTCGAAAAGCTTGGGGTCGAGGTCGAGGTCGTGCGCCACGGGTCGTTCAAATCGGCCGTCGAGCCATTCATGCTCACGGGGATGAGCGCGGAGAACCGGATGCAACTCGACGCGATGCTGGGAAGCGTGTGGGAAACGATGCTCGAAGATATTTCCGCCTCGCGCGGGCCCGATCCCGAGTCGCTTTCGCGCTATGCGACGGATCTTATGCTTGCCGATGCCGGTGATGCGCTGCGCCTGAATTTCGTCGACGCGATACTCTATCCCGATCAGGTCGGGGAACTGCTCACGCGGCTTGCCATTTCGGGCGGTGCGGCGATAGACCGGGAGGTCGCGGAGATACAACAACACGAAGGCAATATTACAAACGGAACCGCCGTCGAGGCAGAGGTTGTGGAACCGGACTATTATATGTCGGCCGAAGCGCCCGCGATGATCGATCTGCCCGACTATATTGCGGCGATAGGACAAACAGGCTTATGGCAAAAGGGCGACCGGATAGCGATCATCTACATCGACGGCGATATCATAGACGGCGTCGACACGGGCGGCAGTGTGGGAGGTTCGTCGGTTGCCGAAAAATTGTCTAACGTGCGTTATGACAACAGCGTTAAGGGCGTAGTTGTGCGCGTTAATTCGCCGGGAGGAAGCGCCTTGGCGTCGGATGTGATATGGCGCGAGATGGAACTGCTGCGCCGCGAAAAGCCGCTCATCGTCTCGATGGGTGGATATGCGGCTTCGGGAGGATACTGGGTGTCGTCGCCCGCCGACCTTATACTCGCCGACCGCTCTACGCTGACCGGCTCGATAGGGGTCTTCGGCCTTATACCAAATGCAGGCAAAGCACTCAGGGATAAACTGGGCATTACGACCGATATAGTCAGGACCAACCCCCATGCCGATATGGGCTCGCTGTTCCGCCCGCTCGACAATGCGGAACGCAACTACCTGCAAGGCAGCATCGAACGGGTCTATAAAACATTCATCGCCCATGTCGCCTCGGGGCGCAACCTGAGCGAGGAGCGGGTCGACGAGATAGGCGGCGGCCGCGTATGGACTGGGGCGCAGGCACTCGAAATAGGGCTTGTCGACGGGATCGGCGGCCTGACCGAGGCGATCGCACTGTGCGCCGACCGCGCCGGGATTGCAGGGTCGTACACCATTTATGAGGTCGTCGAAAAGCCCGATACCATTTCGGCACTGCTACGCTCATTCTCCTCCTCTGTACGTACCGATGCCGCCCTGCGCAGCGAACTCGGCGAGACGTTCGTTCAATACCGCAATATGCGCAATATGCTCGGCCAACCCGGCGTGCAGGCACGCCTGCCCTATGAGATAGAGATAAGGTGACGACGATGATTTTAGCAGAATGCGGCCGGGCTTTGTACCCGGCCGCATTTTTGTATCGCCCTGTGCGGAAATATGCCTATCTTTATCGCGAATAAAACATATACCATGACTGATAACAAGTTCGCCGAAATAAGGCGGTTGCTGACGGGCGTCGTACATCCCGAAAGCGGAAAGAATATAGTAGAATCGGGGATCCTCGGCGAAATAGGCGAGGCATGGGGTACGCTGACGGTGACCCTCGATTTCCCGAAGGCGCGCGACCCGTTCGTGAATTCGATAAGGCGGCAGGTGAAGGAGGCGATCGAGACGGCCCGGCCCGAGATGCGCGAGCGGGTGGTCGTACACGTCAGGGAAGCTGCCCCGAAACGGAAAGCCGAAGATATCCGCCCGAAAACGGGCACGGATGGGATACGAAAGGTGATCGCGGTGTCGTCGGCAAAAGGGGGTGTGGGCAAGTCGACGGTCGCGGCCAACCTTGCGGTGACGCTCTCCCGGATGGGTTACAAAGTAGGGATCCTTGACGCCGACATCTACGGCCCTTCGCAGCCCGTTATGTTTGGGATGGAGGGCTACCAGCCGCCTGTGGACAGCTCGTCGGGACGAGACATGATGATGCCTGCCGAAGCCCACGGCGTGGAGGTGATGTCGATCGGGTTTTTCATCGGCGAGGGCGACCCTCTGATCTGGCGCAGCCCGATGGCCACGAGCGCCCTGCGGCAGATGATCCACCAAACGGCTTGGGGAGAACTGGACTATCTGTTAATAGACCTCCCTCCGGGGACGGGCGACGTGCATCTGACGGTTCTGGGCGAACTCATGGTTAGCGGCGCGGTGATCGTCACCACTCCGCAGAAAGTGGCCCTTGCAGATGTTGCGCGCGGGATCCGCATGTTCCGTTCGCCGGGGATGGAGATACCGGTGCTGGGTATCATCGAGAATATGGCCTGGTTCACGCCCGCCGAACTTCCCAACAATCGGTATTATATCTTCGGCCGCGGGGGCGTGGAGGAACTCGCCCGCCGGGAGGGATTACCCGTATTGGGAGAAATACCTGTGATACAATCTGTTATGGAAGGCGGAGAGAACGGTACCCCAGGTGCGGAAGTGTCGGAAGCGGTCGCCGGATACTATCGCGCCATTGCCGAAAAGGTTGTTGACAAACTGAAATAAACTGTCGATAAGTACGACATGAAAGTGTTGAAAATTATTTGCCGATCGACCGGAGAAACAGTTGCAAAATCGAAACCGACGCTACATAGAAAGGTTTTGGAAAATACCTAATGAAAAGTATTAAAATCGACGTCGAAGAAATCGACAGGAAACAGATGGGGAATGTTGGCAACGGCATGAGTGTTGAAATATCGATAACAATAATTAACAATTGTTGATAACATGGCGTCATGTTCGACAGATCAATAAGTAGCGCCATGTGATTTATGGAGATAACTTTTCGTAACTTTGCAAATGGAATGGACAGGAAAAGTTATCGACACTGTCAACACCCATTGTTTTTATTATTATCTTTAAATTTATAAAAGGTAAAAAGAAAAATAAATCAAAAAGGTTGTCGATAACCTCACGTAAAAACCCGATGCGATGGATTATGCAAAAAAGATAGCCAAGCTGAAGAAGGAGAAGAACGCCGTCATTCTGGCGCATTACTATACAATAGGCGAGGTGCAGGACGTGGCCGATTTCGTTGGCGACTCGCTCGCATTGTCGGAAGAGGCTGCGAAGACGGATGCTGATATAATTGTGTTCGCCGGAGTGCACTTTATGGCCGAAACAGCAAAAGTGCTGTCGCCCGGGAAGAAAGTACTGCTGCCCGATCCCGAAGCCGGATGCTCGCTTGCCGAGTCTTGCCCGGCCGAAGAGTTCCGCGCCTTCAAGGAGAAATATCCCGGCCACGTGGTGGTATCTTATGTGAACACCACGGTGGGGATCAAAGCCCTCACCGATATATGCTGTACATCGACAAACGCGCTTCAGGTTATAGAGTCTATCCCGCGCGAACAGAGCATAATATTCGCTCCCGATCGCAATTTGGGTTCATATCTTAAAAGCCTTACCGGCCGCGACAATATGGTGATATGGGACGGGGCATGCCATGTACACGAGGAGTTTTCGCTCGAGAAGATCCTCGAACTCAGGGCCGCCCATCCCGAGGCCAAGGTCGTCGCCCACCCCGAATGCAAAGCGCCTATCCTTATGGTGGCAGATTTCGTTGGAAGTACATCGGCGATACTCAACTTTTGCGGCAAAGATCCGGGCAACGAATTTATCGTTGTCACCGAACCGGGCATTCTCCACCAAATGCAGCACGACAACCCCTCGAAAACATTCATCCCTGCACCGCCGATCGACTCGACATGCGGTTGCAACGATTGCGTTTACATGAAAATGAACACCCTCGAAAAGATATACAACTGCCTGCTCAACGAGTCGCCAGAAATAATAATACCCGAAAACGAACGTAAGCAGGCGTTGGGTTCGATAAAGGCAATGTTGGAAATAAACAAGTAATTTAATTAATATAATAGGATTATGGCAGAATTCGAAGTAGTAGGAGGGCACAGGCTCTATGGTGAGATCACGCCGCAGGGCGCGAAAAACGAGGCGTTGCAGATATTGTGCGCGGTGCTAATGACTAAAGAGCGGGTTGTAATTGAGAACATCCCTGAGATCGTGGATTGCTTGCAACTGATCGACTTGTTAGGCCGGTTGGGTGTGGAGGTGGAGAAGTTGGGTGCAGGAACTTATGCGTTCCGGGCGGCTGATATAGACCTTGAATATATGAAATCGGAGGACTACCGTAAGCGTGCGTCGAAACTTCGCGGATCGGTGATGATGCTTGGCCCGATGCTGGGGCGTTTCGGTGTGGGATATATGCCTAAGCCTGGCGGCGATAAAATAGGGCGCCGCAGGCTTGATACCCATTTTATCGGCTTCGAAAAGTTGGGTGCAAAATTCAATTATAATACCGGCGAGAGCTTTTTCTCGATCGAGGGTCATGATATGAAAGGTACCTATATGTTACTCGACGAGGCATCGGTGACGGGTACGGCTAATATTATAATGGCCGCGGTGCTCACACCAGGTTACACCACGATATATAACGCCGCGTGCGAACCCTATATCCAGCAGCTCTGCCGTATGCTTAACCGTATGGGCGCGAAGATCTCAGGCATTGCGTCGAACCTGCTCACGATCGAAGGCGTCGAGTCGCTCGGAGGTACGGAGCACAGGATGCTGCCCGATATGATCGAGGTCGGCAGTTTTATAGGCATGGCGGCGATAACGCGCTCGGAGATCACTATAAAAGACGTTTCGTTCCATGAGTTGGGCATCATACCCGACCAGTTCAGGCGAATGGGTATCCATTTCGAACAGCGCGGCGACGATATCTACATCCCGCGTCAGGAACAATACACGATCGAAAGTTTCATCGACGGCTCGATCATGACCATTGCCGATGCCCCATGGCCAGGGCTTACCCCTGACCTGCTCTCTATCTTCCTCGTTGTGGCGACACAGGCCAAAGGTTCGGTGCTCATCCACCAGAAAATGTTCGAAAGCCGCCTGTTCTTCGTCGATAAACTGATCGATATGGGCGCCCAGATAATCCTATGCGACCCCCACCGCGCAACCGTCATAGGCCACGGACACCAAATGCGCCTGCGCGCAACCACCATGTCGTCGCCCGATATCCGCGCCGGTGTAGCCCTGCTCCTCGCCGCAATGTCGGCCGATGGGCGCAGCCGCATCCAGAACGTCGAACAGATCGACCGCGGTTACCAAAACATCGACAAACGTCTTAACGCGCTCGGGGCCGAGATTCGCAGGATAGAGGAGTGTTAGAGGATACCGAGACTTTTTAAAAAAAGTCTCCCAAAATGCTTCGGAATAACAAAAAATATATGTGGATACAGAATGACAGAGTTCTGTATCCACATTATATTTTTCCGGAAAAATATACTATATTTGTTGGTTGTTGCGTTGTGTAAAAAAATCGAAAAACGAGATATATGAGCGAAGTGGTAAACATCAAGGAGTTGAATGAGCGCATCGAACGCGAAAGTGTATTCGTCGACACCCTCAACATGGAGATGAGCAAGGTTATCGTGGGACAGAAACACCTGATCGACACACTGCTGATCGGCTTGCTTTCGGGTGGACATATTCTGTTGGAGGGCGTACCAGGATTGGCAAAGACACTGGCAATAACCACGTTAGCACAGGCGGTAGATGCTAAATTCAGCCGCATACAGTTCACTCCCGACCTTCTGCCCGCCGACCTTGTAGGTACGTTGATCTATTCGCAGAAAAAGGAGGAGTTCACGGTCAAGAAGGGTCCTGTTTTCGCGAACTTCGTGCTTGCCGACGAGATCAACCGTTCTCCGGCGAAGGTGCAGAGCGCACTGTTGGAGGCGATGCAGGAGCGACAGGTTACCATAGGCGACGAGACGTTCCCGCTGCCCGAACCATTCCTCGTGTTGGCGACCCAGAACCCATTGGAGCAGGAAGGTACCTATCCGTTGCCCGAGGCCCAGGTCGACCGTTTTATGCTCAAGGCGCGCATAACCTACCCCAAGAAGCAGGAGGAGCGCGATATCGTGCGCCTCAACCTTGACGGCGGAGGAATGCCCAAGGTAAATAAGGTAATTTCACCAAAAGATATAATCAAGGCACGCGAGGTTGTGAGCGATGTCTATATGGATGAAAAGATCGAAAAGTATATCATTGACATCATATTCGCAACGCGCGAACCGCAGGAGTACAATCTACCGCAACTTGCCGCGCTGATAAGTTACGGCGGATCGCCGCGTGCGAGTATCTCGCTTGCAAGGGCGGCCAAAGCTTATGCGTTTATTAAACGCCGCGGGTATGTAATCCCAGAGGATGTGCGCGCCGTATGCCACGACGTGTTGCGCCACCGCATCGGCCTAACCTACGAAGCAGAGGCCGAGAACATAACGACCGAGGAGATCATAACCGATATCCTCAACAAAGTCGAAGTACCCTAATCAATTGACAATTGAAAGTTGACAATTGAAAATGGAAGACAGCAACGACATACTGAAACGTGTCCGGAAGATAGAGATCAAGACCCGCGGGCTAAGCAATCAGATCTTTGCGGGGCGGTATCACAGTGCTTTCCGGGGGCGTGGGATGGCGTTTGCGGAGGTGCGTGAGTACCGTGTGGGCGACGATGTGAGGGATATCGACTGGAATGTGACGGCGCGGAGTAACGAGGCCTATATTAAGACCTACGAGGAGGAGCGGGAGTTGACGATGATGTTGATGGTCGACGTGAGCGGGTCGCGGTTGTTCGGGACGACGGATAAGACGAAGAAGAACGTGATCACGGAGATTGCGGCGGTGTTGGCTTTCTCTGCTGCCGAGAACAACGATAAGGTTGGGTGTATATTTTTCAGCGACAGGGTCGAGAAATTCATACCACCTAAGAAGGGGCGGTCGCATGTGTTGATGATAATCAGGGAGTTGGTGGGTTTTGTGCCGCAGGATAAAGGTACTTCGCTGTCTGAGCCGCTGAGGTATCTTACGAACACACAGAAAAAACGCACCACGTCGTTCGTCCTCTCCGATTTCATGGATATGCGTGAGGACGGCACGGTGGCATTCGAGGATGCGCTGAAGATCGCAGCTGGGAAACACGATCTTGTGGGTGTAAGGGTTTACGACCGGCGCGAGACGGAGCTTCCGGATGTAGGATTTGTCGAGATGATGGATGCCGAGACGGGGCAGAGGGTTTGGGTCGACACGGCGTCACGCAGGGTGAGGGAGCACTATCGCGATAGTTGGATGGAGCGTAGCGGCGAGATCACGCGCGCGCTGAACCGCAGCAAGGTGGACAACGTGGCGGTCGACACGGGCGAGGACTATGTGAAATCGTTGATGAAACTCTTTAAGAGGCGTAAATGAGAAGGATTGTTTGCATACTGGCGGCCGCGCTTTGGACGGTCGGGGCCGTGGCACAGAGTCAGGCGCCGAGGATCACGGCGCGCTTCGTGCCCGACAGTATTGCCATCGGCGACCGGTTCGAACTGGAGATTACCGTCGATAAAGACCAACTGCAACTGGTCGATTTCCCGGCGTTCGACCAAGGGAAGTTCACCGAACATATCGAAATAGTCGAGGACCTGCCCGTCGACACGCTCGAACATGAGGGCCGCCGGGTGCGGTTGGGTAAGCGCTACCGCCTCACGACATTCGAGGATGGCGTGCATCCCGTCGGGCGTTTCCCCGTTCTCTATATGGACAAGAATATCGTCGACACGCTGCTGTCGGCAGATTCGCTCGTTCTTCAGGTGGGTACGTTCGAGATCGACACCGCGACGATGACTATCCGCGACATTAAACCGACGATGGGCGCACCCCTGAAATTCGGCGAGATAAGCGGATATTTGGGTTGGATATTGCTCTTTCTGGCGGCGGTAGCATTGGTCGTGTGGAGAATAGTGAGCCTGCGCCGCAACCTTACGATGTTCGGCAAGCCCAAACAGGTAGACCCGCCACATGTTGCGGCAATAAAGGCCCTCGAAATCCTGCATAACCAGAAACTCTGGCAGAACAACAAGCACAAGCAATATTATACGCGCCTGACAGATATCCTGCGCGAGTACCTCGATGGGCGATACGGTATTACGGCAATGGAGATGACCACCGAGGAGACCCTCGACGAGGTAGTACGGTGGGAGATACCGGGCAAACATTTCGACAATCTGCGGGAAATACTCTCGACGGCCGACCTGGTGAAATTCGCCAAGTTCGTACCTGCCGACGATGAGAACGAGACGGCCTACACCCACGCATACTATTTCGTGGAAAACACCAAGCCGACCGAAATCGAAGCCACGCCTGCCGATCCGGACGAGCAGTTGAAGGAGGGGGAAAGATGAGGGTGAGGGTATCGCATATCGTGTTGGTTGTCACGCTGATGGTCGTATCGGCGGGAGTGCTCCATGCCCAGAAATATCCGGAGCGGAAGAGCATCCGTTCGGGCAACCGTGCATACGAACAGGGCGCATATCCGGAGAGCGAGGTCGATTACCGGCGTGCGCTCGAAAAGAACCCCGAGTCATATGAAGCGCAGTTTAATCTCGGCAACGCCCTGTATAAACAGGAGCGCCACGACGAGGCGGCGCAGATCTTCCAGCAACTCGCCCAGGACACGACTCATGCAGACCACGCCGCCGCATGCCACTACAACGCCGGTAATGCGCTTTTCGGACAGCGCAAATTGCAGGAAGCCCTCGAAGCGTACAAAAACTCGCTGCGCGCGAACCCCGCGGATATGGACGCAAAGTTCAACCTCGCGTACGTGAAGAAGATGCTCGAAGACCAGCAGGGCGACGGTGGAGGAGGTGGTGAAAACAACAACAAGAACCAAGACCAGAATAAGGATCAAAGCCAAGACCAACAGCAGGGCGATCAGAATAAGGATAACCAGCAGGACAAAGGTGGCGACAAACAGGATAAAGGCGACCAGGACCAAAACCAGAACGGCAACGAGGACAAGCCACAGCAAGGCCAGCCCCCGCAACAACAGGGAATGACCGCTGCCGCCGCCCAACAAATGCTTGACGCCATGCAGGCACAGGAAGACCGCACGCAGGACAAGGTGGACGAAAAGAAAAAAGGTGTCGTGGTGGGCAGCCGCTCGGGACGGAACTGGTAAAAATATCCTGTCATCTCGAAGCGTAGAGCGAGAGATCTCCCGCACCACGTTTCGTGATGACCCGGATGATTGGATTGCACAAGTAATTAAGCGATAAGGGAAACCTGAAAGCGTGCACGGAGGTTAGGAGTGAAATTTTGTGATGCACGAAGTGCAAACTTTATTTGAATGAGTCGGCGTTGAAAAGCGTCCCTTTGCTTTTCATAAGCCGAGTTATTCAAATAAAGTTAAGGGGCAAAGCCCCGTCACAAAATATCACAAACGCTAAAACGCCCGAGCCGCTTTAGCTCTCCAAAAGTTTTTGCGGCGCTTTTTCCAAAAAGCGCCAGTTTTAGGCGGAAAAAGAAAAATGGAAAACTTAGGCATAACGAAATTTGCGGATCCGGGGCTGTTGTGGCTGTTGGCGGTGATTCCGTTGATTGTTGCCTATTATGTGTACCGCTGTTATCAGGGTGGGGCGTCGATACGCATCTCGACCGTGGCGGGGATCGGGAAGGGTTCGCGCACCATACGCTATTACTTGAGGCATCTGCCGTTCGTGTTGAGGTGTTGTGCTTTGGCGTTTCTGATCGTGGCGTTGGCGCGGCCGCAGAGTTCGGAGTTCGGGAGCGAGAGCACGACGGAGGGGATCGACATCATGCTGGCGATCGACGTGTCGGGGAGTATGCTGGCGCGGGATTTCACGCCAGATCGAATGGAAGCTGCGAAGGAGACCGCGGCGCAGTTTATCGTCGACAGGCCGAACGACCGTATCGGGATCGCGGTTTTCGCAGGGGAGAGCTATACGCAGAGCCCGCTGACGACCGATAAGCGCACGCTTCAGATGCTTGTTACGCAGATACGCAGCGGGCTGATCGACGACGGCACGGCGATCGGCAACGGCCTCGCGACGGCTGTGAACCGCCTGCGGGAGAGCGACGCGCTGGAGCAAGGTGATAATCCTGTTGACGGACGGCGTGAACAATGCGGGGCAGATAGCGCCGCTGACCGCCGCCGAGATCGCAAAAACTTATGGAATAAGGGTTTATACGATCGGTGTGGGCACACATGGGACTGCCCCGATGCCCCATTACGACCGCTTTGGGCGCACGGTATTTATGGACGCGCCGGTGGAGATAGACGAAAAAATACTGACGGATATCGCGGCGATGACCGGTGGAGAGTATTTCCGCGCGACGGACAATAACTCTCTGCGTGAGGTGTACGAGCAGATCAACCGCCTCGAAACCACGAAGATAGAGACGAACGAATTCACGAAATACCACGAACTTTTTGCCCGTTACGCACTGTTGGCCCTTGCGCTGCTGGTTCTGGAGTTCGTAGTCCGCAGGCTTGTGCTGCGAAGAATACCATAAAGAAGTATGTTCAGGTTCGGATCACCATATATGCTTTGGCTGCTGTTGCTCATTCCGGTGATGGTCGGCCTTTACGTCGTTGCCATGCGCGCGCGGGAGAGGCGGATACGCAGGTTCGGAGACCCGCAGACCGTCGCGCAGCTTATCCCCGACGCTTCGCCGCGCAGGGTTCGCAATAAATTCGTGCTGTTCCTCATTGCGCTGACAGTCATAATATTGGGCTTGGCCCGTCCGCAATCGGGCGCAAAATTGAAAGAACAGGAGCGTACGGGGGTCGAGATGATGTTGGTGGTCGACGTGTCGAACAGTATGTTGGCCGAGGACTTTAGTCCCAACCGGCTGGAGCGTACCAAAATGGCTATCGACCGCCTGATGAACGAGATCGGGCAGGACAAGGTGGGCTTGATCGTCTTCGCCGGCGACGCCTATGTGCAACTGCCGATAACCTCGGACTACACCACGGCGCGCACGTTCCTGAGCCGCCTTGCTCCCAATATGGTCTCGCGGCAGGGTACGGCCATCGGGGCGGCGATCGAACTCGCGGCGAACTCCTATTCATCAGAGAGCGAGGGCAGCCGCGTGATGATAATAATCTCGGACGGCGAGAACCACGAGGATGACCCGCTGAGCGCCGCACAGGTGGCATCCGAACGCGGGATCGTGATCCACACGATTGGGATCGGTACTCCCGAGGGCTCGCCGATCATGATGGATGGCGACTACATTAAGGACGAGAACGGTGATATGGTGGTGAGCAAGCTCGACGAGGCGATGCTCCAAAGCGTGGCCCTGGCGACCGGCGGATCGTATATCCGTGCGACGAACCAGAGCCTGGGCCTGAGCGAGATAGTAGCCAAGATCAACGAGACGCAGAAAACCGAATTTGCGACGACCGTTTTCGACGAATACGACGAATATTTTCAGTACCTGTTGGGCCTCGGATTGCTGCTCCTGCTGGTCGATATGATCATGCTCAGCCGCAAAAACCATATCCTCGCACGCTTCAATATCTTTAAATAAAAACATACGCAGATGATCAACAAGGTGATACTTATCGGCAATGTGGGTGCAGACCCCGAGGTCAGGACTATCGAGGGCGGCGCAAAGGTGGCCCGCGTGAGGCTTGCGACGACCGAGCGGATTTACAACCGCCAGACCCAGGAAACCAAGGAACACACCGAGTGGCACACCATTACCCTGTGGCGCAATCTGGCCGACGTTGCCGACCGTTTTGTGCGCAAGGGCAGCCAGATATACATCGAGGGACGCCTGCGTTCGCGCGAGTGGACAGACCAGAACGGTGCGAAACGCTATGGTATAGAGATAGTTGCCGACGATCTGAAGCTTCTCGGACGCCGTCCGGACAACGCAGGTACGCAATCCGACAACTCGTCCTACTCCGCGCCGCGCAGTAACTATGCGCCCGCCCCTCAACCGTCAGATCCCCAGCCCATAACCTCCGCCGACGATATCGACGACCTGCCGTTCTAAACTGGTTTCAGCAGGTCAGACGTTGAACAAGCTTAGCTGGTCGATGGCGTGGTTGAACGATAAGCGATGGTGAGGCGTGAGTCCGTATTGCATGATTGCAATGCGGTGTGCCCGCGTGGGATAGCCTTTATTAGATGCCCACCCATATTCCGGATATTCCGCCGCTAACCGGCGCATATACTCGTCTCGGTGGGTCTTGGCGAGCACCGACGCCGCGGCGATATCGGCATATTTCCCGTCGCCGCCGACCACACATTTATAGGGTATTCCGAGCGTGGTTGCGAACCGGTTACCGTCGATTAGCAGGAGACCAGGGCGCACCGACAGTCCCTCGACGGCGATGTTCATGGCCTCGATCGAGGCGTTCAGGATATTGATCCGGTCGATCCTCTCCGCTTCCACTTGCGCAACCGCCCACGCCGTAGCCTCACGCTCTATGACCTCGCGCAGCAACTCGCGGTCACTCTCTCGCATCTGCTTCGAATCGTTCAGCAGGGGATGCTCGAAACCCTCCGGCAGTATCACCGCGGCGGCAAAAACAGGCCCCGCCAGACACCCGCGGCCCGCCTCGTCGCATCCAGCCTCCGCCACTTCCGCCTGAAAAGTCCTCTCAAGCATCGGCTTTAAAGACTCTTGATCATCTCCGTGAAAAGTCGGGTCATCCGTTCGGCAGCTTTCGCACCTTCGCGCTGCACCTCTTCGTGTGTCGATTTTTCACCTGCGAGGCCGACGTTGGTTATCACCGAGACGCCGAAAACGGGCACTCCCATGTGCCGTGCGGCGATCACTTCGGGCGTGGTGGACATTCCCACCGCGTCGCCGCCGATCGTCTTAAAATAGCGGTATTCCGCCACTGTTTCGAACGTCGGGCCGGTGCCGCCCACATAACAGCCGTGTTGCAGTGAGATGCCCATCCCGGTTGCAATCCTGTCGGCAAGAGCGACCAACGCAGGATCGTAAGCATCGCTCATATCTGGAAATCGCGGGCCGAGTTCGGCAATATTCGGGCCTACCAACGGGTTCGGGATCAGGTTTATATGGTCGGTGATCACCATCAGGTCGCCCACGCGGAAATCAGGATTCACACCTCCCGCGGCATTCGAAACGAACAGCCGGCCGATGCCCAACTCCCGCATCACCCGTACCGGAAAGACCACCTGCTGCGGCGTGTAACCTTCGTAATAGTGGAAACGCCCCTGCATAGCCACCACGCGCCGTCCACCGAGCGTGCCCATTATCAGGCGTCCGCGGTGTCCCTCGACCGTCGACACCGGGAACCCCGGAATATCGCCATAATCAAGCGCATGTTCGACGTCGATGCTCTCGGCCAAGCCCCCGAGTCCAGAGCCGAGTATGATGCCGATTTCGGGCTTAAAACCTGTCTTACTATGAATGTAGGAAGCGCTCTTTCGGATTTGTTCTAAGGTCATTTTTCAGTTTGTTTATAAAGTCGAACTCCGTATCCTCGAAGAATGTCACCTTGATGGGCTGATAGTAGAGACGTTCGCGGATCTCGGTGGGTATCTTCTTGCTGGTCATCAGCTTGACCGCATCTTTTTCGGTGGCGACGATCACGCTGTCGGCTGGTGCTGCGTCGAGTGCGCGCTGCATTTCGCGCAGGTCGCGGCTGCGGTAGGGATGATGGTCGGGGTAGCGCAGTGAGCCCACGACGCGGTACAGCTCCGCGAGGCCCTCATCAAATGCCGCGGGGTTGCCGATGCCCGACATGGCGATCACATTCGCGCCCTGCCTCACCGTTCGCCCCGCCCCCTCGGGGAACATCGCTACCGGCTGGCCGATCGTCGTATTGCAAAAATAGAGTTCCTGATATGGATAGAGTTTCAGCGATTTACGCACTATACGCCTCTCCAGGGGGTTCATGTCGGCCGGGCACTTGGTCGTGAGCACGTAATTTGCCCTGTGCATCTGCGAAACCCGGTCGCGAAGCGTCCCCCACGGCAACAGGTGGTCTTGGTAGACCGGCCGCGAGTAATCCATAAGCACGATGTTGATCCACGGCTCGACCCAGCGGTGCTGGAAACCGTCGTCGAGGATTATGAGGTCGACCTCCGGGTGGCGCCGTCGTATCCGGTCAATCCCTTCCGTGCGCTTTTCACACACGGCGACCACGATATCGGGGTATTTTAGCTTGATTTGCTTCGGTTCGTCTCCCGTTTTGATGAACGACATTCCTGTCTCCACTTCGAGATAGCCTTTGGTCTTGCGCTTATATCCGCGCGAAAGGACTGCGATCTTGTATTCCCCCCTCAGGCGGCGTATGAGCATCTCCACCACCGGGGTCTTTCCCGTTCCTCCGACGGTGAGGTTGCCCACGCAGACGATTGGGATGTCGTACTCCCCTGAGCGCAGGATCTTCCAGTCAAACATCTTGTGCCTGACCGAAACGGCTATGCCATAAAGGAATGCGACGGGCGCCCACCACGCTCTGTTCATGGGAAAGTGCAGTTTGCACCAAAGTTAACTTAAAATCCCCGGACTTCAAACTTTTTACGGCGGTTAATGATTGGTGATAAGTGATTAATGATTAATTGTTAATAACGATGGCTTGGTTTCGGCCTGCAACCACTGCCGGCTGCGGGCCGCATGGGTCTTCCCGTCCAACAAACAGGGCTACTTATGTAGCACGTCATTGCGAGGAGTGAAACTACGAAGCCATCCGGAAAGCCGTTCCGGATGGCTTCGTAGTTTCACTCCTCGCAATGGCGGATGGGAAGTATTTCGGCTGGTTTTAGAACTCAGCGTTCTTCGGAGTGCGCGGGAACGGGATCACATCGCGGATATTGGCCATCCCCGTCACAAAGAGCAACAGTCGTTCGAACCCTAACCCGAAACCGCTGTGGGGCGCCGACCCGAACCGGCGGGTATCGAGATACCACCACATATCCTGCGGCTCGATACCGAAATCGTGCATACGGCCCACGAGCTTGTCATAATCCGCCTCGCGCTCCGATCCGCCAATGATCTCGCCGATCTTCGGGAACAGCACATCCATCGCGCGCACCGTGCGCCCGTCGTCGTTCAGTTTCATATAGAAAGCCTTGATCTCCTTGGGATAGTTCACAAGGATCACCGGCTTTTTGAAATGCTTTTCTACCAGATAACGCTCATGCTCGCTCTGGAGGTCGAGGCCCCACTCCACGGGGAACTCGAATTTCTGCCCGCTGGCCTTCAGTATCTCGATGCCCTCGGTGTAATTAAGGCGCACGAAATCGTTCTCCGCCACGAACCGCAGGCGGTCGACAAGCTCCTCATCATACATTTTTGCGAGAAACGCAATGTCGTCCGCACAGTTGTCCAACGCATAGCGTATCAGGTATTTTAGGAAATCCTCGGCCAGCGTCATGTCGTCCTCCAATTCGTAGAACGCCATTTCCGGCTCGATCATCCAGAACTCCGCCAAGTGTCGCGGTGTGTTCGAATTCTCGGCGCGGAACGTCGGCCCGAACGTATAGATCTTCGACAGCGCCATCGCCCCCAACTCGCCCTCCAACTGGCCGGAGACGGTGAGGTTGGTGGCCTTGCCGAAAAAGTCCTGCGTGTAATCAACCTTGCCCTCTTCGGTACGCGGCGGGTTACCCACATCGAGCGTCGTCACCTGGAACATCGCCCCCGCACCCTCGGCGTCGCTGCCGGTAATGAGCGGCGTGTGCAGATAGTGGAAACCGCGGTCGTTGAAATATTTATGTATCGCGAAAGCCATAGCATGGCGTACGCGCAGCACGGCCCCGAAAGTGTTCGTGCGCGGCCGCAGGTGCGCTATCTCGCGCAGGAACTCCAGCGAGTGGCCTTTTTTCTGCAACGGATATGTCTCCGGGTCCGCCCCGCCGTATATCTCTATGGTCCGCGCCTGCACCTCGACCGGCTGTCCCGACCCAAGGCTCTCGACCAGCGTCCCCACAACGCGCAGGGCCGCCCCCGTGGTGACGTTTTTCAGCAGTTCCTCGTCGAACGCCGCCACATCGGCCACCACCTGTATATTATTTATCGTCGAGCCGTCGTTCAAGGCTATGAACGCCACGTTCTTATTGCCGCGCTTGGTGCGCACCCAGCCTTTGATCTCCACCTCCGCGCCCAACTTGTCCGAGCGCAGCAATCCCGCGATATTCGTCCGATCCCCTTCGTAAGTTCTCATCGTATTCTGTTTTAACTGAAAGTGCAAAGATAGAAAAAATATCTATCTTTGTTCCGCCGGTCGCAATGGCTTGGCGGATAAACAGAAACATGATGACACAGGAAGAACTATTCAAAAAGCTCGTCGCCCACTCCAAGGAGTACGGGTTCATTTTCCAGTCGAGCGAGATATACGACGGCCTGAGCGCCGTTTACGATTACGGGCAGTTGGGCTCGGAGTTGAAGAACAACATCAAGCGTTATTGGTGGGAGTCGATGGTACGCCTCCACCAGAACATAGTGGGCATCGACGCAGCGATATTCATGCACCCGCGCACTTGGGAGGCGAGCGGCCACGTGGGAGCATTCAACGATCCGCTGATCGATAACAAAGATTCGAAGAAACGCTACCGAGCCGATGTGCTGATAGAGGAACACGTCGCCAAGATCGAAGACAAGATCGAAAAGGAGGTCGAGAAAGCGCGCAAACGGTTCGGCGAGGCGTTCGACCGGGAGCAGTTCGTGGCGACCAATGCGCGCGTGCTGGAGTTGCAGGCCAAGTGCGACGAAACGAACGCCCGGATGGAGAAAGCGCTGACGGATAACGACCTTGATGAACTGCGGCAGATAATCATCGACGCCGAGATCGCCGATCCCGTTTCGGGTACGCGCAACTGGACGGAGGTGCGCCAGTTCAACCTGATGTTCGACACGAAAATGGGTTCGGTGGCCGAGGGTGCAAACACGATATACCTGCGCCCGGAGACGGCGCAGGGGATATTCGTCAACTTCCTCAACGTGCAGAAGACCGGCCGTATGAAGGTGCCGTTCGGCATCGCGCAGATCGGCAAGGCGTTCCGCAACGAGATCGTGGCACGGCAGTTCATCTTCCGCATGAGGGAGTTCGAGCAGATGGAGATGCAATTCTTCGTGAAGCCGGGGTCGGAGATGACGTGGTACCACCAGTGGCGCAACACACGCATGCGCTGGCACCGCGCGCTGGGCTTTGGCGACGACGCCTACCGCTTCCACGAACACGTGAAACTTGCCCATTACGCCAACGCGGCATGCGATATCGAGTTCCGCTTCCCGTTCGGGTTCAAAGAGGTTGAGGGTATCCACTCGCGTACCGATTTCGACCTGAGCCAGCACGAAAAATTCTCAGGCAAGAAACTGCGCTACTTCGACACGGAGAGTGGCGAAAGCTATATCCCTTATGTTGTCGAAACTTCGATAGGTGTCGACAGGATGGTGTTGCAGGTACTCTCTGCGGCATATAAGGAGGAGAAACTCGATAACGGCGAGGAGCGTGTTGTGCTGGCAATTCCGCCTGCGCTCGCACCTGTTAAGGTGGCAATATTACCGCTCGTGAAAAAGGACGGCCTGCCCGAGATCGCGCAAGACCTCGTTTATAAACTGAAGTACGACTATGCGCTCCAGTACGACGAGAAGGACAGCATCGGCAAGCGCTACCGCCGTCAGGACGCCATCGGTACGCCGCTGTGCGTGACCATCGACCACCAGACCATTGAAGATAAAACGGTGACCATCCGCCACCGCGACACGATGGAACAGCGCCGTGTACCGCTCGCCGACCTCCATGCGATAATCGGAGAGGAAACCGGAATGCGCAAGCTGCTCGAAATTGTGGAACGGGAACCGGAGTGTTGATTTATATAGGCTAATGATTGCGGCCGCGCTCCACGCGCGGCCGCAACTATTCACCCCCCGCATTATCAATCCACCCGCACCGGATTCTCAAGCACATAAACCACATCGCTGTCCCGTTTCATCAGAAAGTGCTCGCGGGCATACTGCTCAAGATATTGGTTATCCTTCAGTTTTTCGATCACCGTGCTGTCCTCGCGTATGCGGTCGAGGTAGTAATCGCGCTGCGCCTCAAGCTTTTCGATCTCCTCCTTCACCTCTCGCCTGTCCATATAGCTGTTGCGGTCGAGAAACAGGATGAGCAGGACGAACACCACGATCGTCGCCAGCCATAACCACCTGCTCCTGAGTATTCTATTAGCCATCGGAGTTAAGGTATATGCATGAATTTATGGGTTTGCACCGATACGTTCCAGCGCGGGTGTGCTTTTGCGTACTCCACGACAAGTGGTATCAGCTCCTCGTAACGGCTCCACTCGGGCTGCAAAAACAGGAGGCATTCCTGCCCGACCCTCGCCGCATTCTCCTCGGCCCACGCAAAATCTTCCTCGCTTTCCACGATCACCTTCAGTTCGTCGGCCATTGCAAATATCTTCGCGACAGGTGGTTGCTGCCGCTTAGGCGAGAGGCACACCCAATCGAAACTGCCGCGCGGAGTATGAGAACCCGAGGTTTCGAGGAATATCTCCAACCCCTGCCGGTGCAACTCACCGGTCAGGTATTCGAGCGGGTAAAGCAACGGTTCCCCGCCAGTTATCACGATCGACCGCGCCGGGAAAGAGGCCGCGCGCTCCACGATTTCATCCACATCCACCGGCGGGAAGAGCCGCGGGTTCCACGTAAACTTCGCGTCGCACCACTTGCACCCCACATCGCACCCGCCGAGGCGGATGAAATAGGCAGGCTTCCCGGTATGGAACCCCTCGCCCTGAATAGTGTAGAAATCCTCCACCAGCGGCAACCGGCGGCCGCCATTGAACTCATCGCTCATCGACAATCCTGTATATATCGCGCAGGTTGCGCCCCAACCCGTCGTAGTCGAGCCCGAAGCCGACTATGAAGTCGTCGGGGATCGACAATGCGCTGTATTTTATGCTTTTATCTTTCTTGTACGATTCGGGTTTGAACAGCAGCGTGGCTACCTCGACGCTCGCGGGTTCGTGCCCCACCAGCGACCGCATAAGGTAGTCGATGCTCTCGCCCGTCTCCACAATGTCCTCGACCACAATGATATGGCGTCCGCGCAGGTTGTCGGCCAACCCTATCAGTTCAGACACCGTGCCGCTCGATTTAGTTCCGCGGTACGACGCCAGCTTGACAAACGACACCTCGCACGGGAAGTTAACCCGTTTGATCAGCTCCGCCATGAACATGAACGACCCGTTCAGAATGCCGAGGAAGAGCGGCGTATCCCGTTCCGAATAATCGGCATCGAGCTGTGCCGCAAGCCCGTCCACTCCGTCCAGAATGCGCTCGTGGGGGATCACCCTCTCGAAAAATTTGTCTTTCAACCTGATTCGGCCCATATAATATATTCTATGAAAACAAAGGTAGTGAAAAAAGCGCGGTGGGCGCAATTTCCGAAAACTTTTCTTACTATATTTGCCCACGGTTATTAACAGGCCGCACTATGAAAAAGTTGATCTACATATTTCTGATTTCGCTTTTGGTCGGTTGCGATAAAGAGCAGCCCGGCAATGACTACCCCAACAGCAACTGGGGCAAGCCGCTCTCGGTGATCGAGTACGAAGATGCCGCAGGCACAGAAGTCTGGGAAACGACCACCTATTACTACGACCATTTGGACCGGATGACCGGTTACCGGAGGCTAAGTTACGACGGCTGGCTTTGCGAAGAGATGCTGAATAGCAGGTTCGAGGGCAACGTGCATACATACGACCTGCACTCTTACGAATGGTTGGGTGTGCCCCTTCCCATAGTATTCCACTACACCGACACATACACCGACGCCACGTTCTCCTCCATCTCCACGCGCCTGATGGAGGCCGAAAGCATGGATTGGCAGGAGACTATAACCTACCGCTACGAAAATAGTAAACAGACCGGCTACCGGACGGTGAAGACAGGTCAGTATCCAGCCGATTTCGACACGCGGATAACATACCGCATCGACCCGCGCCCGTCGGCAACG